>Ga0068853_100003237_pt1 | contig 12443 bp, 6 predicted proteins | sample KBSCornC32_FD_65655 | JGI IMG/M metagenome (GOLD analysis project Ga0068853, IMG submission 65655) | Corn rhizosphere microbial communities from Kellogg Biological Station, Michigan, USA - KBS Corn C3-2 | ecosystem: Host-associated > Plants > Roots > Rhizosphere > Soil ... | reverse complement strand
GCGGAGCATCTGGAGCGGTTCCGCTCAGCACTAAGCAAGCTGTTCAATGGTGCGGACCTAAGCTCATCGATCGCGACCAACGTCATCGTCTTCCGCGACGAGGCGAGCTACATGCCGTACAAACCGCTGCGCCGCGATGGGAAGATTGACGCTAGCGTGCAGGGGTATTTCAAGTCCGGTGTGGACGTCAACTACATCACGGTGACGGTCGGCCGTGGCGAGGAAGAGACTTATCGCACGATCTTTCACGAGTATGTGCATTTTGCCGTCAGCACTCTCTACCCAAAGGCTGAGGTGCCGACGTGGTTCAACGAGGGCCTCGCCGAATACTATTCCACCTTTTCGCTTCGCAACGGCCGCACCGCGGAGATCGGCGCTCCGATAAATGATCACGTCAGGTTGCTTCAGGACAACGCTCTTCTTCCGCTCGACATTCTTTTTGCGCAGCATGGCAGCGATGTCAGCGACAACAGCGTCTACTTTAGATCGCTCTTTTACGCGGAATCATGGGCCCTGGTGCATTACCTCATCGAGACCGGGCGAGGTGACCAGCTAAATAATTTTGTGAAAGCGACCCTCGACGGCGCGTCGCTCGATCCAGCGTTCAAAAGCGCTTTTCGGCAGGATAAGGCGTCAATGGAATCGGCGTTCAAGACCTACATCGATCACAAGTCATATCGGGTGAACCAGTTAGATCTTGGCAACCCCACAAACGCTGATCCGCCCGTCAATGCAACGGCCTTGTCGCCCGCGTACACGAGTGCATACCTCGGAGATCTGCTCTATCACCTCGATCGTCTAACTGAGGCCGAGCCGTTGTTGCTCTCCGCACTTAAGGATGATCCGACGAACGACATTGCGAACGCGGACCTCGGAATGATCCGTTTCAAGCAGCATAAATTTGATGAAGCCCGAAACTATCTCGAGGTCGCCGCCAGCCGAGAGCAAACGAGTGCTCCCATTCTTTATCAATATGCGTATGTGCTAAGCCGTGAGGGGCTCGATGCGTCCGGCAACGCTATCGATTACGATCCTGCGACGGTCAAAAAGATGCGTGACGCTCTTCATCGGGCGATCGCGATCGCCCCTGCCCTTACGGAAAGCTACGACCTCTTAGCGATCGTCGATCTGGCCCAAAACGAAGATCTCGATGAGGCTGCGAGCGCAGTACAGACCGCCCTGCATTACGAGCCAGGCCGCAGTGATCTCGCGCTGCGGCTCGCCGAAGTATACGTCCGCCAAAAGAATTACGATCCTGCTCGTGAGCTTGCCGAACGCGTTTCACAGACCTTCGCAGCGGACCTAAAACAGCGCGCGAACGCGATCCTGACCTACATTCGCGACCAAAAGATCGAGAAAAACGCGACCACGTCCCATGAAAGCGAGGTGGCACCGCTCGGGCCAAGGACGGATCCGCCCATGACCCGCGCCGAGATCGCGGCGGCGAATGAGCTCGCGACTCTCCGTTCCATCAATGCTGATCTAAGGACCGCAAGAACTGGAGAAACACGCATCGTGGGCACGATCGAGCAGATCGCCTGCTCGCAGGGAAAGGTGCAATTCGCTGTGCGGTCCAGCGACAAGGATATCAAGCTGTCGAGTGCTGATTTTCAAAAACTGGTGCTCCGGACCTTTGATAAGGACGCCATCGGCAGCCAGATCGGCTGCGATACACAGGTCAAAGCTCGGACCGCCGTTGTGACATACAAAGAACCCCGCGATCTGATCGCGATCGAGTTTGTGCCCACAAGTTTTCGTCTCCTCACAGCCGATGAGATCATGCAGCCCCGCGCGCATTTGGTCCGCCAGGACCAGGTTGATGCTGAGGGTTACTCACTAAAAGACCGCGCCGCTCCGGCGAATGAACACGCGTCAAACCCCGACGCATCGCGCGTCGACATAATAAAAGCACTCGGCACGCCTACCGACGGAGAGAAGCGCGATATCGGATATCTCCAGGCTATCGAATGCGGTACCGACTTTTATCTTGTGATCCGCACCTCTAACGGGACACTGCGTCTGCAAAGTCCCTTTGACAAAGCTCTGCATACTGCCAGCTTTGTTGCCGAGATCCCTGCCGCCGATCTCACCTGCTCATCAAGACCGGGCGACTACCAAGTCGTTGTAACTTACAGACCGATGGCGAGCGGCTACGGAACGATCGTCGCTCTCGCGATCGTCCCTCGAGACTTCAAACTTGATTGACGTCTGGTTTTGTCGAAAATAGTTCCTTATGACAGAACATGCACCCTCGTCGGCAGCCATGCCGCCCGAAGCTCAACTAATGCAGCTAACGTCAGGCTGCCTCGTCGCTCCCGCGATCTATGTCGTCGCCAAGCTCGGCATCCCTGACATTTTAAAGAACGGTCCAAAGACTGCCGCGGAATTGGCCGTCGCCACCGGCACCAACGCCGATGCTCTGTATCGCGTCATGCGCGCCACAGCCAGTGTCGGCGTGCTCGAGGAACGCAGCGACGGATCATTCACGAATTCGCCCATCTCAGACACCCTCCGCGAAGACTGGCCGAGCAGCACAAAGGCGATGACGCTCTGGATGCTCGAGCCCGCGCACTGGCGCGTCTATGGCGAGTTAATGTACAGCGTCAACACCGGCAAGACCGCCTGGGATAACGTCTACGGCGAACCGATCTTCGAATCGCTTTTTGGATCGATGCGAGACCTGGGCGAGGTCTTCAATCAGGCGATGACGAGCTTTTCGCGGCAGACGATCCCGGCGATCCTGGCGGCGTATGACTTCTCCCCATTCGGCACCATCGCCGATATCGGCGGAGGCCATGGGCATCTGCTGGGAGCGATACTCAAAGAATATCCGGCTGCGAATGGCATTCTCTTCGACATGCCGGTCGTCCTTGATGGGGCGCTCCCGATGCTCGAGTCGTGCGGCGTCCGAGATCGCGTCGATCTAGTAAGCGGCGACTTTACTGAGGCTGTCCCGGTCGTCGCCGACTGCTACCTTCTAAAACACATCATCCACGACTGGCTCGATGACAAGAACAAGACCATCCTCGGCAATATCCGAGCGTCAATGCCCGACAGTGCTCGCGTTCTGATCATCGACGGCATCATCCCGCCCGCGGGCGAGCCGAGTTTCGCGAAGTTGCTCGACCTCGAGATGCTCATGCTCCCAGGTGGAAAGGAACGTACAGAGGAAGAATTTCGCACTCTGCTCGAGAGTGCAGGATTTAAAATGACCCGCGCCATTCGGACGCCCTCTCCGTCGAGCATCATCGAGGCCGTAAAGGCGTAAGAGAGATTGCCACCAAACACACGAAAGACACGAAAAAGATGCTTTGCTCTTCCCAGCTCCTTTTCGTGTCTTTCGTGTGTTTCGTGGGCTAATGTCTTGTCTTCCCGCGAATGAGGTCGATCGCGTGAGAGAGCACCGGCCGGATCACTTCAAAGCACTCCTCGACAGCCTTAGGTGAGCCTGGCAGGTTAATGATCAGCGTCTTGCCTCGAATCCCCGCGACTCCTCGCGACAGCATCGACATCGGAGTTTTGGCAGACGTCTCGCGCCGCATCGCCTCGGCAATTCCCGGAGCTTCCCTCTCGATCACCGCCCGCGTCGCCTCGGGCGTATTATCCCGCGGAGCAAATCCGGTTCCACCAGTCGTCAGTATCAGATCGACATCCTCACGCTCCGCGAGCGTAAACAATGTCTGCTCCAGCGGAGCCAGTTCATCAGTCACAATGGCTCGCTCCACGATCTCCGCTCCTGCACTCTCCAGTAACTCAACGAGGCGGTTGCCGGAAAGATCGTCCGCCTCAGCCCGGCTATCGCTGATCGTCACGACCGCAGCCCTGATCAAATTCATATCTCAGTGTCCTCCGTGTTCTCTGTGGCTAAACAACTCACGCCGCCGTGACCTCGATCGCCGCCAGCCTTTGTCTTCGTCGTCCGTACATCACGCTCATCGGCACGCCGGCGACGACGAGCGCCATTCCTCCGATCGACGCAAGCGACTGCGGCTCACCGAATATTATCCATCCGACTGTGATGGCATAGATGAGCCCGCTGTAAATGATGATCGCGACGCCCGCGACAGCCTCGGTGGATAACGCTTTGGTCAAAAACACCTGCCCAAGCTGCGAAAACACTCCGACGCAGATCAAAAATATCCAATCCCACCCGTGCGGCGTCTGCCAGTCAAAGAACAAAAACACAAACCCCACGACCGCGCCCACAGCCTGAAAATGGAACACGATCGTCAACGGATGCTCTCGCCCACGCATGCTGCGAACGAGGTTGTACGCCATCCCCGAGCAAAACGCCGACACGATCCCGAGCGCCATATAAAAGGGCGAGATCCTGTCATCGACCTGATCCATCAGCAGCACGCCCGCAAACGCGATCGCGTAAAAAGCTATTTGCGGGATCGCGATCCCCTCCTTTAAAACAAAGATCGCAATGACCGTCGTGAATATCGGCGACAGGTATTGCACCGTCTGCGCGGGAGCGAGCGGAATGTGCTGAAGCGTCGTGAAGAACGTATACAGCGCCGCCGTCCCAAACAACCCGCGCAGCAGCAGCATCGCGTGGTTCGACCCGACGACACTCGCCCTCGCCCGCCTCAGCCCCACCAAACAGATCGTCGTCGCCACAATGCACCGAAAGAACACGATCTCCATCGCCGGGATATGCTCGACCGCCTTTACAAACGAATTCGCAAGGAAAAAAAAGAGCGTCGACAAAAACATCGCACGCACGCCGGGGGTTATGAAGTCAGTGTTCCGAGTCAAAGTACTACCGTAAAGGCTTTCAATCCGAGCCGCAAGCATCCAACCGGGCCGTCATCGGATCGGTAACAAGCCGACACGGGCAGATCACACCCGAACATCGCGCGAAAGGAGGTTGACATCGCTCGGTCGCAACTTTGCACGGCTTAGTAGCAGGTTGACATCGCTCGGTCGCAACTTCGCACGGCTTGGTAGCAGATTGACGTCGCTCGGGAGCAGGTCGACATCGCTCGGCCGCAACTTTGCATGGCGTGGTAGCAGGTCGGCATCGGTCGGTAGTAAGTCCGCATCGCTCGGTAGCAGGTTGACACTGGTCGGTAGCAGGTTGACATAGAGAAAAGACAACTCCCGCAAGGTCGATGGACGCTTGCGGGAGCTGTTTGTAAGGCGGAGAAGGATTCGCAGACGGTTCGCGGGTGTTTATATCTTGCGATCGCGGAAGGATATTCCTTTTACCTGCTTGTATTGTTGGGAGGAGGCACCGAAGAGGGCTTTGACATACTCTTTTGCGAGGCGAGCGATGGCGACGAGGCCGGCGGTCGGATGATATATCTCGTCGTTGCGGGTGATGCGGGCGCCATCCTCGTCGGTCTCGGCATTCATAACGCCGGTGTTGGAGTTGTGAAGCTGCGTCGAATACGCCGTGAGGGTCGCGAGCTTAATCTCGATCTCATTCGGGTCGTAGAGCGAGTCATTCGTAAAGACCTGGATGATCCCATCGAGGTGCTCAACCTGCTGAATATAGCCGGTCTGGGCGGACGAGATATTCTTGGGGGCGTTCGGGTCGTTGGGGTCTGGCGGCGTGATCGCTTTTGCCCTGCGGCCGTCGATCTTTCGCTTAAACTCCTTAGCGTCCTCGATCTTATTCGCGTCCGTGCCCGTCGACGAATAATAGCCGACGGCCTTTGTGACGCGGCCGGGGAGCTGATTGAACAGATTCTCGCGGTCGGTCCTCGCGGAGTCGGTCGCCGCACGTTTGGCAACGAGGCCGTCAAGTGCCGCATTCGACGAGGTGAGCTTGGCGTTGAGCCCTAAGAGCTTGAGGTTTACATTCGATGGATCGTATGCCGCCCCGAAGCCCGTGAAGATCGAGATCAACTGCTGGAAATTGGCGATGTTAACAGCGTCGCCCGTGTCAGCCATAGGGATTTCCTCCTAGTGAAATGGGTTTTTAGGTAAAACTTCCCGCCTTGGTGGTACTGCTTAGTTGTTTTTTGGTAGTGCTAAAAAACCTTCGCAGTATAAGAGCAGTCCGCGATCAAGGTCAAACTGGTACTCGGTGTTTTTACAACACCAGAAAAGTTGGCCTGCTGAAACAGAATGGACTTTCATCATCGGCACGAGCCAAGCACCCATGATCCAACCCACGCAATTCCCCCGCCCGTTTGCAAGCTAATCCGAGAATCGCAGTGCCTGACCCTCATCACTCATCACGCATTGAAGACGTCGTCTTTCATTGGTTCACAACTTGTGTTGATCGTAAGCCAATACCGAGTTGGCCTTCGCCAATAAGACCATCTTTGAGACATTCGGCGATTACGTTCTCAACGGTGGTCTTCACGATAGGTCCACTGCGGTCGAAGCCGAAAAGTGATCTGACGTGGTTGATCAGGATGGGCCGCTCGAAGTGATGGCCGTCCGCAAGAATCCTAGCTATCGCAGCTTGAATCTCCTCGGGAGCGACTCTATTGATCGGAATTCCAGACCCGCTTCGTCGACGCAACGCGATAGCAGTATCAGGGACATAGACAAACCCGTCTCGAGACGTGATTGCGCCTCTGCCGGCAAGATAGTCGACTAGGCCCTGTATGCGCAATGCGATTCGCCTTCCGGACCGCGAACCGAATGCTCCGGCAATTCGAGAACAAATATCATCAATGTGCACCGGAGCTTCAATTTGAATCACCTGCAAAATCATCCGGGCGATATTGTCGCTCGGCGTCTGGTGAAAGCTCAGAAAGTTACTCGCGTCGACGGCGGCGATGTCATAATCTGGCACCGATGGAAGCACGAATTGGATCGGGCTCGATGAGCCGATCTCAAACACGGGAAGTGATGCTTCTCCGTTAGGCTCGTCTTCCCGTTCCTTAGGTAAATGTAGCTCTGTGTTCTTCGACCGCGCTAGCTCCCTTGAGAGATCGATGGAATTAAGCAGTCGGGAAATCTGTCCTTCGCGATCTTTGAACCAATCCGTTGACCATACTCTGTGAATCGTCCATCCACGACGCTCCAGCACCTGTTGACGTAACCTATCTCGGTCACGAGCTGTTTCGGACGAGTGGTACGAGACGCCGTCGCACTCAATACCACACACGAATCGGTCGGTAACCTCGTCGTCGAAAACGCCCAGATCGATCTTGTAGCCAGAGACTCCGACCTGAGGCTGAAGTCGCAGCCCCCGACGGGTGAGTTCTTGGTAGACTTCATACTCAAATGGCGAGTCAGTTTCAGCCGAGGCGGAAATATGTTCGCTATCGAGTAGCCTGTGCTCGGCATACCTCAGAAAACTATGCAGAAGTTCCGCACCCTTCGAGGTAGTTTCCTCCAAATGAATATCCTCGGAGCGGATCGACGAGAAGACTGTCATTCGCTTACGCGCTCGTGAGGTCAGGACATTCATTCGTCTCCAACCGTTTTCAGCATTGAGCGGCCCAAAGTTGTATCTGAGCCGACCGTCCAGCGCTTTTGCGTAGGTTACACTGAGCAAGATCGTGTCTCGCTCATCACCTTGTATATTTTCGAGATTCTTAACGAAAAAAGGTTCGTCTACGGAGCGATCAAATAGCTTCTCTAGCGAAGGATCTTCGCGCCTACGAATTTCCAGCTCGTCTAAGATCGCAAGCTGTTGTCTCAAGTTGAAGGTTCCTACGCCAATGGAGTCGTTTGGATAATTTTTGAAGAGCTTGACCACCGCGTCAGCCACACGTCTTGCTTCAACAGCATTGAGACCTTTTCCCTCATAAACGCCATTTTCAACGTATTCGAAGGTTAATCCGCTCTGGTAGGCATCGGTTTCGTTACTCGGGAACGTGAAGAGATCCGACTCATAGAAGCGAACATTTGAGAACGTAATGAGGGACTCGTTGGAACTGCGATAATGCCAACGGAGACGTGAGCTTGGGACTCCGCTATTCTGGACCTCTTCAAGAATGCTTTCCGATTCCTGAAAAACTAATTCCCCGTCCTCATCCCGCTCGACATTAACTTGCCCGTTCGCGACGGCGAAGAAATTTGTCGGCGGCAATTGCTTCGGATCACCAACGACTACGAGCTGATCGCCCCGAATGATCGCGCCGACTGCGTCTTCAGTCGGGAGCTGTGACGCCTCATCGAAGATAACCAGATCAAATTTCGCTCGATCCTTTTCCAACAGCTGAGCGACAGTCTGAGGGCTCATCATGAAGCAGGGCTTGATTGCATTGATCACGTTAAAACAACGCTTCATAAGTACCCTTAGCGGCATTATTCCCCGCTGACGCCTTAGTTGGGACCGGAGGTCCAGCATCTGTTGGGAAATTTCAGGTGTTTGCAGCGATCGCTGAAGGTGACTCCGCAAGGTACTGGTGATATTCCTGCGGTTTTGCAGGAGAATTTTTTTGTCCAGTTCTTGAAATTCCTTGATTCTTTGCTCGTGCGTCACCGCATGGAACTCCCGTAGCTGTGGACGTGACTCGAAAACATCGCTTAGCCATCGCTGATAAAACGCACGCTCGAAGCAGGGAGATATGTTGGAAAGGCTCACCTGACCCGATGCGATCCAGTCCAAGATTTCGGAGGCAAAGCTTGCTTTTACCTTTTGGTGGATGTTTTCAAAGGCAGCCCAGCCGTGACACTGGTGGAGATGCGTCAGGATTTCCGTGATCCTGTTTTTGATTTCAGAGACACTAGCGGACGAAAAGTATTGCTCAGGCCAGCCAACAACTCCACAAATCGCAGCGACATCGCTTTTGATCGACTCGGAAATCGACTTAAGTTCCTGAAGGAACTGGGTATCTGGAGCCTTTGCCGAGGCTGTTAGCACAGCGTGTTCATCCAGTCCGCGTTGCAAATATACTTCCCGAAACTCTAAGACCCATCTAACATACGCGTCGAGTTCATCCCAGTTGGACAAATCAGCGTTCCAAAGAGCGCCAAAGAGTTCGCGGGCCAGAGCCTGTTGATTGTTCAAAGATTCTCTCTGACCCAAGAATTCGGTCACCGAGCGGAGTTCCTGGGCTTGGTCCAGAAGTGAACACTCATAGTTGTCCCGTCTAAGTGAGATCCAGCGTTTTTTGAGCGAGCGGAATCGTTTGTCTAAAAATGCGAAAAACCCTTTGAAACCTGAAAGCTTTCGCTCGACATACTCGATTTGTTCAATTGGATCGTTTTCAAATACCCCATCGAAATGGGTGGTGAGGATACGGGCCTTGAGCTGAGAAACACGGCGACCCAGTTCTATCAATTGATTAGTTTCCGGAGGTGCAGAATTCCAGGCGTTACTACGGAGAACTTCAGCTGGGGCTCCTGGGGATCGAGCTAGAACCGAGGCGACGGTGGTCGCCGTCATCAGATCATCAAAGGTTCTTACCGGAGGGAGGCCAAGCACATCTTCGATCTGTCGCGCTGACGTTAAAAAACTCTCGATTGATTCAACTGTCCGGCGGATCGTCGTGCTCAGAGAATCCAGAGTGTGTTCCGAATAGAACGTTCGGGTAGTATCACGCCATGGATGGCTGTTGGTATCACCAATCTGATTGCCGGCCAGGGTAAGGTCCGCGAGGTCTCTCAAAACGTCAGCAAGATCACTTTCGGAGACCGCACTCACGTCAACCGTGAAAGGCGCTTTGTTTGCATCTATCACCTTGTTGAGCCTGGCGTATACCTGATACGGCGAGCATCCCAATGCCCCGAAAGGCTCGTGTACCGTTCGTACATAGTCTGTGAGGACCCCTCGGACATTAGATAGTCTTTGCGTTCCTAGATCGGTTCCGCCTTGATCAGTTAGTGAAGCATCAAGGGTCGCACCGAGATTCTTCATAACGCTTCGTTTGTTGGCCTTCGTAGAATGAAGCTCCAGACAGAATTCACCAAGTCCAATCGCCTGAAGGCGTCTATATACAACCTCTAAGGCCGCCATCTTCTCGGCGACGAAGAGGACGGACTTCCCATCCGCAAAGGCTTGAGCGATCAGATTGGTGATTGTTTGCGATTTGCCCGTTCCCGGCGGACCTTCCATCACGAGATCGTGGTTCTTTGCTACCGCAGCAATTGCGCGAAGCTGACTGGAGTCTGCATCTACAACCTGAGCGCCAGCCTCGGGCGGAAAATCGTTGTCTAAATTCAGGGATCGGATGTCCTCAGGAAGGCCAAGGTGAGTGTCACCATCGCGATTAAGCACCCGCTGGAAAATATGGTGGCTTTTAACGGCGTCGGTGTTCTTTTCCAAATCCTTGTACATTACGAGCTTTTGGAAAAAGAAAAGGCCAAGGTAAATCTCGTTACTGATTTTCCACTTCGGCTGATTGACGATCGCTGCGGCTAGATCTGCGAAGTATGCTTGCAAATCGGATCTTTCGTCCAGGTCCGAGGCTTCGGGAAATTCGGGAAGTTCAATTCCAAAATTTGTTCGAAGATATTCCACAAGTGATGGATTTAGGATTGTCTCCTCGTCTGTCGCGTACACTCGGTAACCTTCACGGGCGGTAGTTCGACGAAGCTCTACCGGCAAAAGAAGAAGGGGTGCTTTGAAGGTTATTTCAGAGGAACCGCTTTCAGCATAGTGGAGCATACCGAGGCTGAGAAAAAGCGCGTTTACCCCCAGCTCGTCTATGATCGATTTTGCCTGATCGTCGATTCGCCGAAGCGACTTGTCTAATTTCTCCGCGGACGCATTAGTCTGTAGTACGTCATCCGTATAACGTCGGTCGAGCTGGTCTTGCGAATATGGTGCAAAATCACTTTCCTCCTTTTCGTCAGATTCCTCGGCAGCGATCTCGTCGAAAAGTGTCGTTTCGGACGCGATGGCCGAGTCCTCCTCGTCTTTGGTTGAAGGCCCAAATTTCATGCCTTTCCGATTGATGCCAAGTATCCGGAATACCTCGGGAGGGAGCTCGTCGACAATGGTAATTGTCGAAACCTTATTGACTTTGAAGTTAAGGGCGCGATTACGCTTTGAGAGATCCAGAAGGCGGTTTTTCCAGGCGGCGATAATCCCGTCAACGTTGCGAGCTTGGGTGATGTGCGTAGGCATAGCTCTCTTAGAAATCGTCACCGGTGAGGACTTTGCGAGTGCCCCATTGAAGAACTAAGTGGGCCTGACATACGAGCGCTCGTGGTGTGGGTACTTTTGACGGTGTCCGAATTTATTGTTCGGGAATGGTATCACAGATCTCCCTGACTTGGATCAAATCATGTTGACGCAAGGCGGCGAAAGAAGGCAGCGGCTCTTAGATGTAATCGGCCGAGGGTCAGGGTTGCGCTACTCGGGCACTCTGTCCCGGCCGTTCGAGAGAGCGGCTTTTTTGTTTTGCGGATCACGCGGCAAGCACAATCAATCACCGGTACCAATGGAGAGTGGAGAGTGGAAAGTGGAAAGTGGAGAATGAAGCGCAAAGCCGAAATCGCAAGAACCCAAGAGCCACGGGCGGACGATTCGGACGTGGTGACCGCGCTGGCGAGACGTGGGACTCAGTTACACAATGATCCTTCTAGCTGACAAAAGAACCACCCCGGCCTACCGGCCACCCCTCCTTCGTAAGGAGGGGAGCTTTAGAAGTTTATTTGCCGCAGCCGCAGTCGTCGCCGCAGTCGGTTTTTGTGGAGAAGGACTTTCGCTTTGCGACGGCTTTGCTGATGCCGAAGAATATTGCGACGCCGATGATGGCTAGTACGACTATCTGCTGAAAAGTCATCTTTGTGATCTCCGTTTATCCGTATCCCAGCGCCTTGCCGCCTTGATAGACGGCGAGGCAGACGACGTAGGCGAGGGTGCTCATGTAGGCGAGCATGAAGAGCGGCCAGCGCCATGAGTTCGTCTCGCGGCGGACGACGGCGAGTGTCGAGAGGCACTGCATGGCGAACAAAAAGAAGAGCATTGTCGAGATGCCGAGGAGCGGCGTCCAGATGAGATTGCCGTTGTCGTCCTTCGCATTGCGAACGCCTGCGAGCAGGGATTCGGACTCGGCACCCTCATCCTTGCCGACGCTGTAAAGAATGCTCATTGTCGAGACGAAGACTTCCCTCGCCGCGTACGCCGACATCAAGCCGATGCCGATCCGCCAATCATACCCGAGCGGCTTTATCACCGGCTCGATCGCGTGACCTATTCGGCCGGCGACGCTGTGTTGGAGAATGTTGGATTTTGCCTCGGTCTCGGCCTTTGCCTGAGCTTCCTCGGGCGTGCAGTTGCAGGTCTTTTGTATCTCGATGGCTGCGTTGTCGATGTCAGCTTGCGACTGTCGCGGGAAGTTCATCAACGCCCAGAGGATGATCGAGAGCGTGAGGATGACGGTGCCAGCTTTCTTCAAAAAAAGCCCGGCACGCGTCCACATGTTCTGGAATACGGTGCGGAGATTCGGCACGCGGTACGGCGGCAGCTCCATTACGAATGGCGGCGGCGGAGCTTTGAGCAGCGTCCTTTTTAGCACGAACGCCGCAATGATCGCCGTGATCACGCCGATCGCGTACATCATCACCAGCAGCAACGC
>Ga0068853_100003236_pt1 | contig 12445 bp, 11 predicted proteins | sample KBSCornC32_FD_65655 | JGI IMG/M metagenome (GOLD analysis project Ga0068853, IMG submission 65655) | Corn rhizosphere microbial communities from Kellogg Biological Station, Michigan, USA - KBS Corn C3-2 | ecosystem: Host-associated > Plants > Roots > Rhizosphere > Soil ... | reverse complement strand
CCCGCGTCGAGGACTGCGTCGATCGCTTCGCGGTCGTAGACGCCACGCTCGGGCAGCCGCCGGATGCGGGTGCGGCCCGAGCGGGCCGGATGCGCTCGGCGCGACGGCATCACGCAACCCTACGGGGTATGCCCGCAGGCATAGTGGCCCGGTAACGGCACACGTCCACCCGAGGAGGAGCATGACGAGCAAGGGGTTGATCGCGATCGGCGCGAGCATCGCCGTGGCGCTCGCGATCGCGCTGCCGGTCGCCTCCGGCGCCTCGAAGGCTACGGTCGTCAAAGTGACCGCAGGCAAGCCGTCGGAGCTCAAGTTCACGCTGTCGAAGAAGGCCTCCGCGAAAGGTGTCGTGACCTTCAAGGTCACGAACCGGGGAGCCCTCGAGCACGACTTCAAGATCGCCGGCAAGGTCACCAAGAAGCTGAAGCCGGGCACGACGGCGACGCTCAAGGTCACCTTCAAGAAGGGCGGCAAGTTCAAGTACCTGTGCACGCTGCCGGGTCATGCCGCCGCGGGAATGAAGGGCACCTTCGTCGTCAAGTGATCGGTCGGCCCAGGGCGCGGCGGGCAATCCCGCTGCGCCCTGGGTGACAACGCCCGCGTGACGAGGTACAACCTGCGCCATGCGCGCGGTCGCCTCCTGGCTCGACACGATCGGGCAGGTCTTCCAGGCGATCCCCGACCTGGCGACACCCGAGCAGGTGCAGTCGGCGCTTCGGGAGATACTCGACGACCCGGAGCTGCTCGTCTACTGGTGGGACTGGGAGCTCGAGCGCTACGTGGACGTCCGCGGTGCCGCGGCCGAGCCCCGCCGGGGACCCGCCACCGTCACGACCTGGGTCGGGTACGAGACCCGCCGGGTCGGTGCGATCGTGCACGCCGAGCGGCTGCTCGACGACGCGGCGTTCGCCGAGACGTTCGTGCCGTTGCTTCGCATCGCGATGGAGCGCGACCGTCTGTATCGCGACCTCGTCGCGAAGCTCGAGCAGCTGAAGGCGTCGCGGCTGCGCATCCTCCAGGCGGGAGACGACGAGCGCCGGCGGCTCGAGCGCAACCTCCACGACGGCGCGCAGCAACGTCTCACCGCGGCGCTGCTCGGCGTCCGTGCGGTGGCGGGCCAGGTCGCGGACGACCCGGCTCTCGGGCCGCGTGCGGCGGATGCCCTGGCCGACCTCGAGGGCGCCATCGCCGACCTGCGGGAGCTTGCCCGCGGCCTCGACCCGCCGCTGCTCGCCCGCCAGGGGCTCGACGCGGCGATCCGTGCCGGCGCGGGGCGTGCCTCGCTGCCCGTCGAGCTCGATCTCGTCCTGCCGCAGCGTCTGGCGCCGGCGCTCGAGGCGGCCGCCTACTACGTCTGCGCGGAGGCGGTCACCAACACCGTCAAGCATGCGCGGGCGACGCAGGCGTGGCTCCGCGTCGTGGACGACGGCTCGACGCTCACGGTCACCGTCCGCGACGACGGCATCGGCGGCGCCTGCATCGAGTGCCAGGACGAGGCCACCGGTCTCGGCGGGCTCGTCGACCGCGTCGAGACGCTGGGCGGGACGCTCGAGGTGGTCAGCCCGGACGGTGCGGGAACGATTCTCACCGCCGTCTTCCCCCTCGCCGCCGATCCTCACAGCTCCATCACAGCCCTCCCGTAGCCTGCCGCGATGCGCCCGAGGCCCCGGCTCGTGCTTGCGCTTGCCTGCGCCCTCGTCGGGCTCGTGGCGGCGCCTTCCGCGCTCGCCTCCGTCGGATCGCAGCCGCCGGTGCCGTCGCTCGATCCGCGCGGTACTCAGGCCGAGTGGCAGAAGCTGGTGCATCGCCCGGTCTTCAGTCCGTACGCCGTCGAGGCCGACTGCCGTCCGCTCCGCGGCGTGTTCTACGCCCAAACGGACTGGCTTCGTCTCGCGACGACGCTGGCGGCGAACGCCTCGCCGTGCGCGCAGTACTCAATCTCGGTTCCTCCGGTCGTCGCCGACAAGACGAGGTTCCGGCCGGACCAGGCGCAGCGGATCCGTGCCCTCGGGCCGAACATCCACGCGCTCGCGGAGATCCACTGGAGTGCGTGGCAGAAGTGGGTCGCGAGCACCGGCTCCTCCTGGTACCAGGCAGGCGTCGAGGCGCGTCGCCGCATGGCCGCCGCCGGATACGACCTGGCGGCGGGCGACACGTGGGCGCTGAACGAGCTCTCGTCCGCCGCGCGCCGGGGCGACGGCAACGCCCGCACCAACGTGCGCGAGCTCCTGCGCGGGCTGTACGACGCGGCCGGCGAGGGCCCGCCGACGCGCGGTGTGGTGTTCATCGTGGGAATCGGCCAGCGCGCTCCGGTCGCGACCTACAAGGCTCGTACGCAGGAGTGGCTGCAGGACAGCGCGTTCTGGTCCGACATGAACGTGTACGTCGGCGACTGGTCGCAGGAGGTCTACGGCGACGTCCGCAGCTACGCGGCACCGGGTGCGCCGCTCGAGAACCGCCGCGACGCGCTCGTCGAGTTCCTCCGCCACCAGGACCTGCTCGCCGCGGCGGGCGGCGCCGTCTCCGGCACGGCGAACGCGTTTTTCGGGAACGCCGGTAGCGCGCTCGCGAACGCCGCCTGGCAGTGGGGCTCCGCCTACGGGTGGACGCTCGTCGACCAGACGCTGATGCAGCAGTACGTCTCCGCGGAGGTCTACGCGCTCCGCAACCACGGCGCCCGTGCCGGTCGGGCGACCGACCGCTTCGGCTTCGCCTGGGCGCCGAAGAACGCGAACGCGCTGGACCCCAACGACTTCACACGCCAGACCGCGGCGGTGCTGGACCGGCTCGCGGCCGCGATCAGGGACTCCGGGAGCGAGACGCCGGCCGATCCGGGGATCGGCGCGTGCGGCGCCGCCGCGCAGGGGACCTGGTGCGCCGGCGACCTCGCGGGTGCCGCTCTGACCGCCGGCTGGCGGACCTTCCGCTCGTGGTCGCCGACGGCCCTCGCGTTCACCTCGCCGCCGCAGACGATCGCCGCGGGTGTCGTCTCCGGGCCGATCTCGCTCCAGGTGCAGATCGCCGGAGTCGCGGGAAGGCCGGCGGCACCGGTCGCGGCGACGGTCGCGTCGTCGTCGCCGACGGGGACGTTCTCGACCGGTCCGGCCGGGCCGTTCACGCCGACCGTCGCGTTCGCGCTGCCCGCGGGCGCGTTCTCAACCGTCCAGCTCTACTACCAGGATCCGACGGCGGGAACGGTGACCCTGACCGCGTCGGCCGCCGGATTGGCTGCGGGGACGCAGCAGCTCACCGTCGGCGGCGCCGCGCCCGTCGGGCTGCGGATCGAGCCGTCCGCCTCGACGCTCGTCACGGGGGCCAGCGTCACCCTGCGGGCCGTCGGCGTCGACGCGTTCGGGAACGTCACGCCGACGGCCGCGCTGTGGACGGCGACGCCGGACGGGATCGGGACGCTCTCGAGCGCCTCGGGCGCCACGACGACGTTCACCGCGGGCACCGTCCCCGGCGTGGTGCAGGTGACGGCGGCGATCACGACACCGACGGGCACGCTGACCGCGACTGCGTCGGTGACCGTGGCTCCGCCGCCGGTCGTCACCGTCAGCACGGTGCGCTACGGCGTGGCGAAGAAGCAGCTGCACGTCTACGTCACCGTCCTCGACACGCGCGGCCGGCGCGTGCGGGACGCGTCCGTCACGGTCGCGCTCTACCGCAACGGCAAGGTCTACGCGCGTGCTCTGGGCGCGACGACCGCCGGCTACATGACCTTCACGAGGCCGGCGTCGATCGGCACGTACCGCACGAAGGTCACCCGCGTCGTCGCGCTGAACCGCGCCTGGGACGGCGTCACACCGGCCAACGCGTTTCTCAAGAAGCCCGCGAAGAAGCCGAAGAAGAAGCCCGCACGGCGGTAGGGGCACGAAGCCGCGCGGCCGACGAGCGCAGGAGCCCCACCATCGTCGCGAGCCAGGCCGCGAGGGCAAACCAGACCATGACCTCGGAGAACAGCTCGATCGGGCGGAAGTCCGAGGCGAGCGAGAGCCGATACGTCGCGACCGCATACATCCCGAGCGGGAAGACGAGGCTCCAGTACGTCGGCGCGTACGCGAGCGGATAGCGGCGGATGACGTGCCGCCAGACGCCGAAGATCACGAGCAGCGGGATCAGCCACGTCGCCCACGCCCAGAGGATCAGCGTGGTGCCGTTGACGAACGGTCGCATGGCGAGCAGAAAGTCCAGATCCGGCTCGGTCAGGATCAGGGTCGAGCCGGCGTTCGTCGCGATCGCCGCCGCGCCCATCACGACCCAGAAGAGGGGATTCATCTCCTCGGCGTCGACGCTCAGGAAGAAGATTCGGTACGCGAAGAGCGTCACGAAGATCCCGTAGAGCACGATCCCGATGCCCCAGAGGGCGTAGACGGCCACGAAGATCGTGTCCTCGAGCGAGCCGAACCGACCGGCGAGCGGCGCCCCGAGCAGGACGAGCGACTCGGTGGCCACGATCGCGATCAGCCAGCCTCCGTGGACCACGTCCGCGCCCGTCTGCGAGTCGTCGAACGTGAGCACCGCGAAGCTCCAGTAACCGAGCGCGAGCCAGGCCGAGAGCGCGACGAGCCAGAGCACGAGCGCGGCGTGGTCGTGGCTGCGGAGATGGAGCTGGACGCCGAGCACGTCGCACGCAGCGACGAGCGTGAAGAACCCGAACACCCGCCGCGGGTCGACGAGATCCGCCCAGACGGCACCCGGGAAGGCGAGCACGCGCAGCACGGCAGCGGCGACGAGGGCGGGAAACGCGACGAGGGCAACGCCATAGAGCGCGTCGGAGAGCGCGTCGTGGCCGAGGTAGAAGAACGCGTTCGAGAGGATCCCGGTCGCCATCACGAGAGCGAAGTAGCCGGGGTACATACCGCGCAGGTCGTCCCGGAGGAGGTGACGCACGGTCGGTGACGGCGTCGGGCCGACGGTCATGCGGCCCGAGTATCGCAGCGAGGCGGACGCCGCACCCGCGGGAGTAGAGTGCGTCGTCGCAATCGACAGAGGGGAGCTGACGTGAAGCGAGCTCTTGTCGCCGTGGCCGCTTTGGCGCTCGTGGCCGCGTCCGCCGCGTACGCCACCAAGCCCGGCTCGGGCTCGAGAACCGGTACGGCGCTGGTCTTCGCGCCGAATCCGGTGCAGGACCTCGGGATCCAGACGCTCACCGACCAGAAGGACGCCGCACGTGCGGTGCCCCAGGACGCCTACCACTCCGTGACGCTGACCGACCTCGACGGCTCCGGGACCCTGAGCGGAAAGTGGGCCGTGGTCCGCAGCACGACCGGGACCCCGGCGTACTCGACAACGAACACGTTCCTGTACGACCGGCACCAGGACCAGTTCGAGCAGGTGATGGCCTACTACTGGATCACCGAGGCGCAGAAGTACATCCAGTCGCTCGGCTTCGGCACGACGCTCAGGCCGGTGAACATGCGCCCGCAGGCCGTCCGGATCAACCAGTGGGGAGTGGACAACTCGTTCGCGACCGACAAGCAGGACGAGATCCGCTTCGGCAAGGGCGGCGTCGACGACGCCGAGGACGCCGAGGTGATCCTCCACGAGTACGGCCACGCGATCCACTTCTCGCAGGGCTTCCAGTTCTCGACCGAGCAGGCCGGTGCGATCAGCGAGGGCTTCGGCGACTACTGGGCCGTGACCGTCACCGAGGCCATCGTCGGCGCGTCGGCCGATCCCGAGTGCGTTGCGGACTGGGACTCGACGTCGTACACCTCGTCCGAGCCGCACTGCCTCAGGCGCCTCGACGAGGACAAGAAGTACCCCACCGATCTCGTCGGCGAGGTGCACGCCGACGGCGAGATCTGGTCGCAGGCGCTTTGGGACATCCGCAACGCGATCGGCAACGTGAAGGCCGACACCGCGATCCTCCAGGGCCAGTTCGGCTTCGACGGCGGCACGATGCCGGCGCTCGCGAGCGACATCGTCGCGGCGGCGAAGGTCCTGTACGGTCAGGCGACCGCGAACGCGGTCACGGCCGCGTTCCACGACCGCGGCATCCTCTGAGCCACGCATGTGGGACGCGGCCTCCACGCGAGGCCGCGTCCCAATGCTTCAATTGTGGAAGAATCGGATTGGCGCACGCGTTGGCGCCAGCACACTCGCCGCGCGGACAGAGCGCGGCGTTCGAACCGGGAGGACGGAATGGCACTGACGATCGGCGACACCGCACCGGACTTCGAGGCCGACACCACCGAGGGACGCATCTCCTTCCACGACTGGATCGGCGACTCGTGGGCGGTGCTCTTCTCGCATCCGAAGGACTTCACGCCCGTCTGCACGACGGAGCTCGGCTACATGGCGCGGATCAACCCCGAGTTCGAGCGCCGGGGCGTGAAGATCATCGGCCTCTCCGTCGACCCGACCGGCGCGCACGAGGACTGGGTGCGCGACATCGAGGAGACGCAGGGGCACGCGCCCAACTACCCGATCATCGGCGACGCCGACTTCGCCATCTCGAAGGCGTACGGGATGCTCGGCGCCGACGTGTCGGGTGATCCCTCCGACCGGACGGCGGCCGACAACCAGACCGTCCGCAACGTGTTCGTGATCGGCCCGGACAAGAAGATCAAGCTGGTGCTCGTCTACCCGATGACGACGGGGCGGAACTTCGACGAGGTGCTCCGCGTCATCGACTCGCTCCAGCTGACCGCCGACCACAAGGTCTCGACGCCTGTCAACTGGGTGCCGGGCGAGGACGTGATCATCGCCGGCTCGGTCTCGAACGACCAGGCGCGCGAGATCTGGCCGGACGGCTGGGAGGAGCCCAAGCCGTACATCCGCATCGTCCCCGCGCCTGCGACCCGTGTCGGCGAGGGCGCGGCCGCGAAGTAATCCACGTTCCGGCGACGGGGGTGCGGCTAGCCGCACCCCCGTGCGGGAACCGATTCGTACGATGGACGGGTGAGTGTTGCCACGCCCGCACGGGTCGAGGAGCTCGAGCTCCACCGTCGTGAGCTGACCGGCTACTGCTACCGGATGCTCGGCTCGCCGTTCGAGGCCGAGGACGCGGTGCAGGAGACGATGATTCGCGCCTGGAAGGCGCTCGACCGGTTCGAAGGCCGAGCCGCATTGCGCTCGTGGCTCTACCGGATTGCGACGAACGTGTGTCTCGACTCGATCGCGGGTAGGGAGCGGCGCGCCCGCCCGATGGACCTCGGGCCGTCCCGCGAGCCGGTCGTCTCGAACCTGAACGCGCTGCCCGAGGTGACCTGGATCGAGCCGGTGCCGGAAGGGCTGATCGTCCCGGACGGCGACCCGGCCGAGGTCACGGCTGCGCGCGAGACCGTGAGGCTTGCGTTCGTCGCCGCGCTCCAGCATCTCCCGCCGCGACAGCGCGCCGTCCTGATTCTCTGCGAGGTGCTGCGCTGGAAGGCCTCCGAGGCGGCGGAGCTGCTCGAGACGAGCGTGGCGTCCGTGAACAGCGCGCTCCAGCGCGCGCGGGCGACCCTAGACGCGAGCGACCTCGCGGCGAGCACGACCTCACCGTCGGTCGAGCAGGCGGACGCGGAGCTGCTCGCCCGCTACGTCGACGCCTTCGAGCGCTACGACCTCGATGCGCTGACGTCCCTGATTCACGAGGACGCGACGCAGTCGATGCCGCCGTACGACCTGTGGCTCCGTGGCCGCGACGACATCTTCACGTGGTGGTACGGACCCGGCATCGGCTGCAAGGGATCACGCGTGATCCCCGCCGGCATGGCGAACGGGTCGCCGGCGTTCGGTCAGTACAAGCCGAGCGAGACGGGATCCGGCTTCGATCCGTGGGCGCTCCAGGTCGTCGAGGTCGAGGCAGGCGTGATCGTCGAGCTCACGTTCTTCCTCGACACCGAGCGGGTGTTCCCGCTGTTCGGCCTGCCTGCCCGTCTCGAGGGGTAGGAGCCAACACGTCCTCGAGCCCCATGAAGGCGACGAGGTCGAGGAGCTCCGCCGAGGCATTGCGCAGGATCACGCGGCAGCGGTGGCGGCGCGCGGCGAGTTGCAGCCGGGCGAGCGCGTCGACGGTGACCGCGTCGGGCTCGACGCCGCGTACGTCGCAGACCGCGATGTCGGCCGCGCTCGCCTCGAGGAGCGCGCAGACCCGTGCCGCGAGCCCCGGCAGGTCGCTCCGCGCGATCGGCCCCTCGACGGCGAGCTCGAGCGTGCGTGGCGCATCCAGGGCCATCGGAGGTTGGACGGTCGCAGCCGGTGCAACTCATCGGCGCCGCGGCGATGAGTTCTCCGACGACCGGGCGTCCAACCCTCAGAGACCGCTCGTGAACTCCCGGAAGGAGCCCAACCGATGACCGTCGCCGACAACCGCACCCGCTGGCTCGCGCTGATCGTCCTCTGCCTGGGCGACCTGATGATCGTGCTCGACGTGACCATCGTCGGCGTGGCGCTCCCGTCGATCCGGGAGGACCTCGGCTTCTCGGAGGAGTCGCTCGCGTGGATCGTGAACGCCTACCTGCTGACCTTCGGCGGTTTCCTGCTCCTGGGAGGCCGCCTCGGTGACATCGTCGGGCACCGGCGGATGTTCCTCGCCGGGATCGCGCTGTTCACCCTTGCGTCCATCGCCTGCGGCCTGGCGGACACGCAGGGACTTCTGATCGCGGCCCGCGCGGTGCAGGGCATCGGCGGGGCGATCGTCTCGGCGGTCGCGCTCTCGCTCATCATCACGCTGTTCACCGAGCCCGCGGAGCGCGCGAAGGCGATGGGCGTCTTCGGGTTCGTCGCCTCCGGCGGCGGCTCCATCGGCGTCCTCCTCGGCGGCGTCCTGACCGACACGCTCGACTGGCACTGGATCTTCCTCGTCAACGTGCCCGTCGGCATCGCCGTGTTTGCGTTGACGCTCGCGTTGCTGCCCGCGAGCGGTGGGATGGTGCGCGGACGACTCGACGTCGCAGGTGCCGTGACGGTGACCGCGGCGTCCATGGTCGCCGTCTACGCGATCGTGAACGGGAACGAGGTCGGCTGGGGAACCGCCCGAACGCTCGGCCTGCTGGGCCTCGCCGGCGGGCTGCTCGCGGTGTTCCTCTGGATCGAGTCGCGCGCGAGCGCTCCGCTCGTCCCCCTCCGTCTCTTCCGGCTGCGGAACCTCGCGACTGCCAACGTCGTGGGCATGTTCTGGTCGGCGGCGATGTTCGCCTGGTTCTTCCTCACGGCGCTGTACCTGCAACTCGTCCTCGGCTACAGCCCGCTCGAGGTGGGGCTCGCGTTCCTGCCCGGCAACCTGATCATGGGCGTGCTCTCGCTCGGTGTCTCGGCGAAGCTCGTGATGCGCTTCGGCATCCGTCCGCCCCTCGTCGCCGGCCTCGGGATGGCCGCCGTCGGCCTCGTGCTGTTCGCCCGGGCGCCGGTCGACGGCTCGTTCGTCGTCGACGTGCTGCCCGGCATGATCCTGCTCGGCGTCGGCGCCGGCATCGCGTTCAACCCCGTGCTGCTGGCTGCGATGAGCGACGTGCAGCCCGAGGAGGCCGGTCTCGCGTCCGGCGTCGTGAACACGTCGTTCATGATGGGCGGCGCGCTCGGGCTCGCGGTCCTCGCAAGCATCGCGGCCGCCCGCACGGACACCCTGACCGCATCGGGCGAGAACGCCGCCGAGGCGCTGAACGGCGGCTATCAGCTGGCGTTCCTCACGGGCGCGCTCTTCGCCGCTCTCGCTGCGACACTCGGCGGGCTGCTCTTCCGCGTGGCCCGGCCCGCGGCGGCCGGTGCCCACGGCGAGGTCGGCGCACCGGCCACGGCGGAGGCGGATTGACCCCTCAGGGCGCGAGGTCGAGGAGCCCCGAGAGCCAGTCGCGCACCGCCTCGGCGACCGCGGACAGGTCGGAGCGCAGCGCGTGGTCGGCCTGCACGACCGCGACCGCACGCCGCAGGCCCTCGGGTGGCATGCCGAAGCGATCACGCTCGCCCTGGACGACCAGGGTCGGGACGGTGACGGCCTCGAGCTCCGGCAGGCGGCTCGGGCCAGGCGGACGGCCCTGGCGCTGGGGCGGCTGGAGCGGGAACGCCAGGCAGAGCACGGCGTCGGCTCCGGTCTCGGCCGCGGTGCGGCAGGCGACGCGCGCTCCGGAGGAGCGGCCGCCGGCGACAAGGGCTCCACGGACAAGGCCGGCGGCGCGGACGTGCTCGACCACCGCGGTCCACGCCGCATCGAGCTGGTGTGCCGGCGCGGGAGACCGCCGCCCCGCGACGCGGTAGGGCTGCTCGACGAGGGCGGTCGCGAGCCCGAGCGAGCCGGCGACGCACGCCGCCGTGACGAGGTCTCGAGCGCCCACGCCGCCGCCGGCGCCGTGGCCGAGGACGAGGATGCCGCGCGGCTCGTCTGCGGTCTCGAGGTGGACGCGCGCCGGCCCGTGCGGCGTTGGCACGTCGATCGGCATCGGGTCAGCTAACCAGAGCTCGCTCGGGCCGGAGCGCCCGGCGGCCCGCGTGCACGGTGAGGCCGGCGCCCACGAGGGCAGTCGCCGCCGCGCCGACCAGAAGGAGGCCAGCGAGCCCCACAACGGCCTCCGAGCCTGCGAGGACGCCGTTCACGAGCAGCTCGATCCCCACCGCGAACACGATCGCCTCTGCGAGCCAGATCCGCCGCGGGTAGAGCTCTGCCTGCTTCGGCCGCGGGCCGGGCGGCCACCACGTCCAGGCCGAGAGCGACAGCAGCTTGCCGAGGTGCCCCAGGGTCACGCCCCCCGCCCAACCGACCAGCAGGGCGACGACGTACGCGGTCAGGCGGGCCGGAGACGCCTCGAGCCCGAAGAGCATCCCGATCCCGAGGATCGCCGCCTGGCCGAGGAAGAACATCCCCGTGACGACGTGCGTGAGCGGGCCCTCGATGCCTTCCATCCTGTGCTGACGCGCGATGCGCACGGTCATCACGGCGAAGAAGGCGATCGCGCCGACGACGAGCAGCGCGCCGACGATCATCGGTGCCCGCGTACCGAGCGCGAGCCCCGCGACGAGGATCCAGAGCCCGACCGTCAGGACGAGCTCCTCCACCGGGAGCCTGCGCCGCGGCGTGGCCGGGGCGAGCGAGAGCATGGGGGTGAGCGTCCGGCCGACCGTGACGATCAGCAGCGTCAGCCAGCCGAGGACGGCGAGGTTCAGGTGGATCCCGATGGCGCGGTCGTGCGGGATCCCGAGCAAGGGCCTGAAGCCGCGGTCGGCGAGCCCCGCGCCGACCGCGAGCGCCGCGGCCGCGTTGAACGTCGAGAGCAGGATTCCGAAGCGGCTCGCGAGCAGCATTCGGTCGTGGGGCGCCTGGACGACGAGGGTGACGATCTCCCAGGCGACGACGACGAACCCGGCGGTTTCCGCGGCGGCTGCGATCCAGGTGAGGCGGTCGTGGTCGTGCGCGATCGCGAAGGCGAGCACGGGTCCGCCGCAGAGCAGCGGCAGCGCCGCCCAGCCGCGCGCCGGGCATGCGTCGTTGCGGAGCAGCGTCGGGAGAACGTGCAGCACGGCCCCGGTGACGGCAAGTGGCAGAAACCCGAGGCCGACGAGGTGCACCGCGAGGAGCACCTCGGGCGAGGCGACACCGGCGTCGGCGAGTTGCGGCGCCGCGGCCACGAGCGCGATCGTGGCCGCGAGCCAGGCGAGGAGCGCCGCGAGGAAGTAGGAGGCGACGAGGGCGGCCGGCGCGGGCCGGCCGACCCGAACGCCCCCGGTCATGCCGTGGCGAGCGCCCGGGGGAACAGCACGTTGTTCTCCTCGTGGATGTGCTGGTGCAGGTCGAGCTCGAGCTCGCGGAGGCCGTCGAGCGTCGCGCGGTGCGTGTTGCAGAGCGCACGGTCGAGGTCGTAGCCGTCCGAGAGATCGCGCAGCTTCGCGAGAGCCGAGCCGGCCCACTCGTGGTCGTGCTCGAGCTCCGCGACCTGATCGGCGTCGTACGGGCCGCCGCTGCGAACGAGCGGGAAGAGGTCTGTCTCCTCCGTCACGATGTGCTCCTCGAGCTCGGAGCGGAGCGCGGCGAACGTGTCGCGTAGCTCAGAGAGCTCGGGGCGCCCGTCGCCATGGGCGCGCACGACCTTCTCGAGGAGGCCTTCGAGGCGCGGGAGCTCCTCGCGCAGATGGTCGTGGTGGGTGGTGACGATGTGGTCGCACAGCTCGGAGAGCGGCGCGCTCGCCCAGTCGCGCTCGCCCGACGGTGCGCCGGCGACCGACTCGAGGGCGGCAACGGCGTGGTCGACGGCGAGGCCGCGCGCGTCACAGGCGGTGCTCAGGCTCTGCTTGCCGCCACAGCAGTAGTCGACGCCGAGCTCCTCGAACACCCGGGCGCGTGACGGTTGCTCGAGCACGAGGTCGGCGACGGTGCGGGACGGATCGATCATGGCTGCTCCTCGGTCGCTGCAGATGGCTCCTGGGGCGCGGCATGCCGCACCCGTACGACCGTAGCCGCGGGGCCGTGCCGGCGCGTCGTGACACGGCCGCCGCAACATTGCGGACGACTACGGATGCGGCCGGC
>Ga0068853_100003234_pt1 | contig 12452 bp, 13 predicted proteins | sample KBSCornC32_FD_65655 | JGI IMG/M metagenome (GOLD analysis project Ga0068853, IMG submission 65655) | Corn rhizosphere microbial communities from Kellogg Biological Station, Michigan, USA - KBS Corn C3-2 | ecosystem: Host-associated > Plants > Roots > Rhizosphere > Soil ... | reverse complement strand
CAACGAAATCAGTCGTTAACGATGTCCAGAAACGCGCGAGTCGCAGGCGACAGCGCCACCCCGGCCAGAGTGGCGGCATGCACCGCCCGCACCGGCACCTCGTCCGGATGCAGCCGCACCAACGCGATGTCCGGCCGCACCGATTCGGCGGCGATGGACGGGATGAGCGTGATGCCGACGCCGGCCGCCACGAAGCCCTGCTTGGCCAGCCAGTCCCGGGCCACGAAGCCGATCCGCGGCCGGAACCCGTGGGCCAGGCACGAGCTGATCAGCGTCTCCTCCGGACGGTCGCTGCCGGCGATCCACTCCTCGTCGGCCAGGTCGACCAGCCGCACCCGGCGCCGCCGGGCCAGCCGGTGCCCGGACGGCAGCGCCACCAGCATCGTGTCGTCCCGCAGTTTGCGCAGGTCAAGGCCATCGTAGGGGCCGTCCCCGGACAGGATCGCCACGTCCAGCCGGCCGTCCCGGAGTCGGTCGGCCAGCCCTGGCGTGTAGCCCTCGGTCAGCGTCACCACGACCGCCGGATAAGCCGCCCGGAAGGCAGCGATCGCCTTGGGCACCAGGGAGGCGTCGGCGGTGGCGAACGCGCCGACCCGCAGCCGGCCGGTCGCCAGCTCGCGCAGGTCGGCCAGCTCCCGGCGGGCAGCCTCCAGCCGGTCCAGCACCGCCTCGGCGTGTGGCAGCAGCCGCCGGCCGGGCTCCGTCGGCCGGACGCCGCGCGGCAGCCGGTCGAACAGCGGCGTGCCGGCCTCGTCCTCCAGCGCGGAGATCTGCCGGGAGATCGCCGACTGCGTGTAGCCGAGCCGGGTGCCCGCGGCCGTGAACGAACCGAGCCGGGCGACCTCGACGAAGACCCGCAGCAAACCGCTGGACAACTCATGCGCGTCAGGCATGCCAGCCATGCTAGACATTCGCTGGTGGCATCGCTGCCGCACTCGTAGCGTCGACGCCATGGAGAAGATCGCGTTTCTCGGCCTCGGCTCGATGGGTCTGCCGATGGCCCGCCGCCTGCTCACCGCCGGCTACGAGCTGACCGTGTGGAACCGGACCGCCACGAAAGCGGAGTTGCTTGCGTCAGAGGGTGCGAAAGTCGCAGCCACACCGGCCGAAGCCGTGCGGGACGCCGACGTTGTCGTGACGATGTTGGCCGACCCGGACGCCGTGCACGCGGTGGTCGACGCCATGGCGCCCGCGCTGCGGTCCGGCAGCTACTTGATCGACATGTCGTCCATCGGCCCGCAGTCCTTCACCGACGTCGTGGCCAAGCTGCCCGAGGGCGTCACCGCGATCGACGCCCCGGTGCTGGGCAGCGTCGACCGGGCGGCAGCCGGCGAACTGGTGCTGTTCGTCGGCGGCGATCCGACGCCCGTGCAGTCGGTCCTGCACCAGTTCGGCCGGATCACGCGCTGCGGCAAGCCGGGCGCCGGCTCGGCGCTGAAGATCGTCATCATCACGGCCGTGATCGTCGGCGTCACCGAGATCGCCGAGGCGATGAAGCTCGCCGCCGCCTACGACCTGCCCGATGATCTGGTCAAGGCGGCCCTGGGCAACAGCCCGCTCGGCGGGGCGGCGGCACGGGCCTTCGCCGACGGCGTGTACTACCCGATTCGCTTGGCGGCCAAGGATGTCGCGCTCGCGGCGCTGGCCACCGACCTGCCGCTGGCGCGTACCGTGCACGAGCAGCTGAGCGGGCTGGCCGACCGCGAGCAGGACCTGGGCAAGGTGGTCGAGCAGCTGCGCTGAACCCGATGGGCCGCCGTCGCGTTGAGACGAACGGGCGCGGGGCGCGACGAGGGGCGCGCTGCCGTGTACCGTGCCCGCGACGAGTGCGGGGGTGCCCGTGGCCGAACTGGCTTCGCGCGACTACGAGCGGATGCTCGACCTGGCCGTTGCGGTGATGGACAGCCGCAATGTGGACCGGACGTGGTCGCTCGTGGCCGACGAATTGGTCCGATCATTGCACGGCACCACGTGTGTGCTGTCCCGTAGCCACACGTTCGTCAGCCGGGCGATCGTGCTGGCCGAGGTCGAGGTGTGGACGCCGTGGTACCGCGGCGTGCTGCCGCCGTCCGCCGAGGAACGCTCCCGGATGCCGCTGCATCCGTTGGTGCGGCACTATGCCGAGACCGGCGACAGCGAGCCGCGGACCGTCAGCGACCTGCTGGACGACCGCACCTGGCGGTCAACCGAGACGTTCGGCGCGCTCCGTGAAACCTCCGGCGTGACAAGGCATATCGCGCTGCCGCTGCACGACTTGTCCGGCGCCAACCGGGGTTTCGTGGTCGGGCGGTCCGGTATGGACTTCACCGATCGGGAACGGGCCTTCGTGCGTCGGCTGCAACCGTTGCTGCGTCGGGTGGACGGCCATGTGCGGCAGCTGAAGCGCTGGCAGGACAAGGCGATCGACGGTCCGGAGCGGGCCGCCGCGTTGAAACTGACCAACCGGGAGATCACCGTGCTGTCGCTGCTGGCCTCCGGGCTGACCGCCGGCGGCATCGCCAACCGGCTCGGCGCGTCACCGCGGACCGTCCACAAGCACCTGGAGAACATCTACCGCAAGCTCGGCACGTCCGACCGGCTCACCACCGTGCTGCGGGCGCAGAAAGCCGGGCTGCTGCCGTCATAGCAGGGCGACGCCGCTGTCCTCGGCGATGCGCCGCAACGACTCCACGCTGTCCCGCGTCGCCTGCACGGTGCCGCCGACCGGCGCCGAGTAGTGCGTCTCGATCGACAGGTAGTCGTCGTAACCGGCGTCGGCCAGGCCGCGCAGCTGGCCCTCCCAGCCCACCATGCCCGCGCCCGGCTTCACCCAGCCCTCGCCACGTGCGTAGTCCTTGACGTGCACGTGGGCCACCGCCTCGGCCACCTTGCCGCAGTTCACCGCTGCCGGCTCCGTGTCGCGGAAGCGAGCCTCGTTGGCCGGGTCCCAGACCACGCCCAGCAGGCCCGGGGCGATCTTGCCGAGCAGCTCGTCCGCCTCCGCCACCGTGGCCACCATGCAGGCCTCGTCGATCTCCAGCAGCAGCGTGAAACCGGCCGCGCGGGCCTGGTTGGCCGCCGCCGACAGCACGTCGGCCAGCCACGGCAGGTACCACTCGCGGTCGTCCACCCGCAGGCCCGAGAACACCCGGATCGCCTTGGCCCCGACCAGGTCGGCGATCTCCATGCCGCGGTCCAGGTGCTCCCAGATCGCCTTCGTCGCCTTCAGGAACGGCGTGTCCACCACCGGGCACTCGAAGCCGCCCGCCGCGAGCGCGTCCCGGAACTCCCGCAGCCGGGGCTGCTCGTGGTGCACCACGTTGCGGCCGCCGACACTGCGCAGCTCCACCGCCGACAGGCCGAGCGCCTCGCACTCGCGCAGCGCCGTGTCCAGATCGGGCGCGATCTCGTCGGTGATGACGGACAGCCGCATGCTGGTTCCATTTCCACTATCGGCAGGGTTCACCCGTGGAGTACCAGCTACCGCCGGTCGGCGCAACGGCTACCCCGCGTCACAGTCCGGGTTGCCCCCGTCCGACCCGACAATCGGTCGAAAATCCGAGCCGATCGGCGCGGACACCGCGCCGTAGCGGCCCACCGTCTCGAAGCCCAGCCGGTGGTTGACGTCCGCCATGTACGTGTTGGCCGCCGCCGTCCTGGTCCACGCCTGCATGAGGCCGGCGTGGTCGGCGGTGAACCAGCGCAGCAGCTCCGCCTTCATCGCCACGCCCAGCCCGTGCCCGCGATGAGCCTTGAGCACCACCGTGTCGCCCTGCATCAGCCGCCTCGGGTCCTTGGGCCGAGCCTCCGCCTCCGTCAGTCCGACCACCACACCGTGCTTGTCCACCGCCACGACCGTCCGGAGATCGATCCCGTGCGCACGGCATTCCGCCTCGATCCGGCGCACCCGCTCCACCGTCCAGTCCGGCGGATTCTCCGCCGATTCGCCCCATGGCGCGTCGGCAATGGCCCGGCGCGCTTCGGCATACGACACCACCAGCTCGTCCGGCGCGTGCCCGCGCCACCGCACGAGCTCATACCCCTCGGGCGTATCCACCGCCCACCGGTCACGGTCGACCTCGCCCAGCTCCAGGATTTGCAGGATCGTGCTCCGCACCTCCCGGAAACCGCGATTCCGCGTCCAGCTCCCGCCGGGCCCGTCGAGCTGCACGTACCCGCCTTCGACCACCGTGCAGCCGCGGTCTCGCACCTGCGGCAGCACGAAGTCCAGCAGCTTCGTGCCGATGCCCTGCCGCCGCAGCTCCGGCCGGACCGCGACGTCCACGACGGCGAGATGCTCGTTGTCGTCGAGCAGGAGCACGCTCACCTTCCCGACCAGCCTTTGCTCCTGGCGCGCCAGCCACAGCAGGCGGTTGTCGCGGCGGCTCAGCATCGACACCGTCGCTCCCCTGGTCGGCGTCGGCAGTTCCGGGAAGTCGTGCCGGTAGAGGACCAACCGCAGCTCGTGATACTCGTCCAGCTCAGCCTCGTCGAACGTCCGGATGTCCAGCATCAGATCTCCCGGCTCACGACACTGAAGCGGCGCGCGGTCTTGAACCCCAACCGGTGGTTCACCGCCACCATGTGGGTGTTGTCCGCGCCGGTGCTGGTCCACACCTCTGCCAGGTCATCGTGGTCGGCGGTGAACCAGCGCAGCATGGCCGCCTTCATGGCGAGGCCCAGCCCGTGCCCCCGATGCGCGGCGAGGACCGCGGTCGCGCCCTGCACCAGCCGCACCGGATTCTGCGCCCGCTGCTCCAGTTCGGTGATGCCAGCGACCTCCCCGGCGTCGGTGACCGCGAGAATGGTCCGGTTCTCGATGCCGGCTGCTGCGCGGTCGGCCTCGATCTGCCGCAGTCGCTTCGCCGACCAGTCCGCGAAGGTGATGCCGGAGTCACCGGTGTCGCTGTCGGCGAGGGTGCTCATCGCCTTCGCATACGACTCGAGCAGGTTCTCCGGTGCCTTCGCCGCCCATCGGACCAACCGATAGCCCTCGGGCACCGCCACTTCCCAGCACTCGCGGTTCGTCTCGGCGAACGTGAGGATCTGAAGCACGCTGGAGTGGACAGCGTGGAAACCGAGCGCCGTCGTCCAATGGTCGCCAGGGCTGCCCCCGGTGACCTCCCAGCCCTGGATCTCGGTGCGGCCGTGCACCGCCGCCTCGACAGTGCGCAGGATCTCGGTCCCGAAGCCCCGTCGCCGCAGGTCCGGGTGCACGACAACGTGTGCGATGACGATGTGGTCGTCACTTTCGACCGGCAGATGGACCGTCGCCGCGCCGGCGAGACGGCCGTCGAGGCGGGCCAGCCACATCAGCCGCTCACCGAGATGCTGCTGCGGCGCGGCCAGCAGGGAGACGGTCTCCGCCCTCGTCGGCCGGGCCAGCTCCGGATAGTCCACGCCGTAGACCGCACTCCGCAGCCCCCAGTACTCGTCGATCTCGGCGTCAGTGGCCTGTCGACCATCGAACGGCTGGATGTCGAGCGTCGTCACAGGCCCTCCAACTCCCGGTTCACCAGGCTGTACCGGCGAACCGTCGCGAAACCGAGGCGGTGGTTGACGTCGGCCATGTACTGGTTGGCGGTCGCCGTGGAGGTCCAGACCCGGCGCAGGTCGGTCTTGTCGACGGTGATCCAGCGCAGCATGGCGGCCTTCATGGCCTGCCCGAGGCCGTGGCCGCGGTGGGCGGCGAGCACGGCGGTGTCGCGCTGGGCGGCGAGGTCGGGGCGCAAGGACTGGAGGTCGAGCTCGGTGATGCCGACGACGTCGCCGTCGGAGTCCACGGCGGCGACGACGCGGCGCTCGATGCCGTTGGCGCGGTAGTCGGCCTCCAGGCGCCGAAGGCGGGAGACGGTCCACGACGGGGTGCGGAAGGCGGACTGGCCGGGTGGGGCGTCGCCGATGGCGTGGCGGGCCCGCACGTAGGACTCGACGAGGTACTCGGGGGCCTGCCCGATCCACCGGACGAGCCGGTAGCCGAGCGGCACGGGCACCTCCCAGACGGCCGGGTCGACCTCGGCGAACTCGAGCAGCTGGAAGACGGAGGTGTTGACGGTGCGGAAGCCCAGCGCGGTGGCGAAGCGGGCCCCGGGCGAGTTGGACTCGACCCGGGACACCTCGGCGACCTCCCGGCCCCGGTCGCGCAACTCGACGGCGGCGGTGTGCAGCAACAAGGTGCCGATGCCCTGCCGGCGAAAGGACGGGTGCACGACGAGCCGGACCATACTGAGGTGCTCGTTGCCGTCCTCGGGCAGCTGGGTGGCCAACGCGCCGACCAGCCGGCCGTCGACCCGCGCGGTCCAGGCCAGGCTCTCGCCAAGGTCGACATCGGGATTGCGCAAGCGAGCCTGCACGGTCTCCCGGGTCGGCGGCGCGATGTCCGGATAGTCCACCCGGCTCACGGCCAGGTGCAGCTCATGGTGCTCGTCGACGTCGGCGGCCAGCGGGTCGACGAGCCGGATCTCCGGCGTCATGGCTCGATGATCCACGTGTCGAGTCGTAACGACCGCCCTTTCGACACGACTTCGACCGGATCGGCGTCACTGCGCCGCGCCCCGAGCGCCCGGGCCACGGCCACGCTGGCGGTGTTCTCGGCCTCGATCTCCAGCAGCACGTGCGGCAGGCCGACGGTGCGCAGGGCGAACTCGGTGATCACCTGGGCCGACCGCACGGCCAGCCCCTGCCGCCGGTGCCGCTTGCCGATCACGTAGCCGACCATGCACAGCGCCGGCCGCAGGAACACCATGCCCAGCGGCACGTCCTCGCCCGGCCGGGTGACGGCCAGGTGCAGCCGGTTCTCCTCGGCCCTGGTCCGGCGCATGGCGGCCAGGTACTCCCGCGCGGCGGCCAGGTCGAACGGCGAGGCGATGGGCGTGCGCAGCGCCACATCGGGGTCGTCGAACAAGTCGATCATCACGGGCAGGTCGGCGTCGGTGAAATCCCGCAGCAGCAGGCCGTTCCCGGTGATGACCAACGGCGAGGCGAACGGGTTCATGGCCCAACAATGCCAGATTTACCGGTTCGACAGCGTGCGGACGATGCTGCACGATCGGCTCCATGCGCTACCTCGTGGACACCGACGTGCCGATCGTGACCAGGGACGGCGTCGCGCTGGCCACGAACATCTGGCGGCCGGCCGACGAGCGACCGGCCCCGGTCCTGCTGCTGCGCACCCCGTACGGCAAGGACGACATCGCCAGCTACGGCGGCAACCGACCGAACCTGTTCGCGCTGCTGGCGGCCGGTTACGCGGTGGTCATCCAGTGCTGCCGCGGCACCGCGCGGTCCGAGGGCGTGCACGTGCCGCACGAGACCGAGGCGGCCGACAGCGCCGACACCGTGGCCTGGCTGCGGGAACAGCCTTGGTGCGACGGCAACATCGGCGGCTTCGGCGCGTCCTACCAGGGCGCGGTGCAGTGGCAGTCGGCGGAGTTGGTGCAGGCCATCGCCCCGACCTTCGGCACCGCCGACTTCTACCTGGCTCCCTGGTACTCCCCCGGCGGCGCGATGTCGCTGCACACCGTGCTGACCTGGATCACCGCCAACGCGGCCGGCGAGGCGATGAAAGCCGGTGCGGTGCAGGACCTTCCAGAGATCATGCGGCAGCAGTTCGACACGCTGCCGAGCCGGGACCATCCCGTGCTGGCAAAGCACTTCCCTTGGCTGGCCACGGTTTTCGCCCACCCGGACCACGACGGCTACTGGCAGCGGTTGGCCCCGACGGCCAAGGCGCCGGCGTTGAGCGTCGGCGGCTGGTACGACGTCTTCGTCAACGAGACCGTCCGCACGCACAACGAACGGCTGATCATCGGGCCATGGACCCACCTGAGCCCCGATTACCGCAGCGCCAACCTGACCGACGCGCACCTGCGCTTCTTCGACCAGTGGCTGCGCGGCAAGCCGGACGACTCCGCACCGGTGCGGATCTTCGTGATGGGCATCGACCAGTGGCGCGACGAGCCGTCGTGGCCGCTGCCCGACACCCGGCGGATGGACTACTTCCTCGGTGAGGGAACACTTTCCGGCCAGCCACTGTCGTCCGGCAGCCTGACGTACCGGTACGACCCGCTCGATCCGGTGCCCACCATCGGCGGCAACACGCTCGCCGCCGACGCCGGCCCGCGCGACCAACGGCCGGTCGAGGCCCGGGCCGACGTGCTGTGTTTCACCGGCCCGGCGCTGGCCGATCCGTTGGAGGTCACGGGTCACGTCTCGTTGACGCTGTTCGTGTCCAGTGACGCCGTGGACACGGACTTCATGGGCAAGCTGGTCGACGTGCACCCCGACGGCACCGCGATCAACCTGTGCGAGGGCATGCTGCGCGCCCGCTACCGCAACTCCCTTTCCGCCCCGGAACTCATGACGCCGGGCCGGGTCTACGAGCTGACGCTGGACCTTTCCGTGACGTCCAACGTGTTCCTACCAGGCCACCGCATCCGGCTGGAGGTCGCGAGCAGCAACTTCCCGCGCTACGACCGCAATCCCAACACCGGCGGCGTGGTCGCGGCGGCCGGGCCGAAGGATGTGGTGGTCGCCGAGAACACCGTCCACTTCGGACCGGGCCGCCCCAGCCGGCTGTCCCTGCCGGTGATTCCTAACGCCAGGTGACCAGGTCCTCCAACGGGATCCGCTTCGGCCGGTGGGTGAGGCTGGCCGTGACGCCACGGGAGTTGTCGTCGGAGTAACCGAGGGTCAGGAAGCCGGACAGGCCAACGTCCTCGGGCAGGCCGATGAGCTCCTCAAGGCCGTCGGCGTGCGGACCGAAGAAGCCGGTGGCCAGGCCTTCGTTGGCCGCGGCCAGTTGCAGCATCGCCAGCAGGCTGCCGCTGTCGAACCACCAGTACGGCACCGGCCAGTTGCCCTCGTCACCTTCGTCGGTCACCTTGTCCGGCTGGCGGTAGCGCTCGTGGTAGGACGCCTCACGGACGCCGATCGCGATCAGCACCGGTGCCACCGAGATCCACGGCTTCATGCCCGACTCCACGTACGCAGCCTCGGTCAGGCCGGCGATCTTGCCGCGCAGCTCGGGATCGGTGATGACAATCAGCCGGTGCCCTTGGCTGAAGCCCGCGCTCGGCGCGCGGTGCACGACCTGCACGATCCGGCGCAGCGCGTCCTCGGGCACCGGGTCAGAGCGGTAGCTGCGCACCATCCGGCGGGCTCGGAGCACATCGGCGAAGTCCACGGGCTCTCCTCACGTATGGGCCTCCAGCATGCCACGGCGGGCCGGCGCGGTTGCCCCGATCAGGACAGAATGCTTGCGAATGCGGATCGGGCCGCGGCCTGCGACTTCGTTGTGCAGCACGGACAACTCCTCCTCGGTGAGGTCGCGGTCCACGCAGCTGGCCAGGTAGGCGACGACCGGCTCTGGCGTAGGCACCGCCAGCTCGTCCTCGTAACGGATCAGCTCGACGCCGGTGAAGTCGGCGCTCAGCAAGGCGATCGCGTTCTCCGCGCGGAACGAGAGGTCGGTGGCCTCCGGGAACGACATCGGCAGGCCGACGGTTCTGGCGATCTCCCACAGCTCAGCCATGTGCCCGCCGCCGTTGGTGGTGGCGATCAGCCGGCCGCCGGGTCCGAGGATGCGCCGCAGCTCGGCGATGGCCTTCGCCGGCTCGGGGACGTGATAGAGCATGTGGCACGCGAGCGCGCCGTCGAACGTGGCATCGGCGAAGGGAAGGGCGTCGGCGCTGCACCGGGCCGGCGTGAATCCCTTGTCCCGCAGGGCATTGCACATCGCCGCCGAGAAGTCCGTCGGCACCAGGGCGAAATCCGGTCGGGCCGGCCACAACGCCCCGGTGCCGGCGCCGGCCTCCAGCACGCGCTGCCCTTGTCGCCACGGCAAGCGTTCGCGAACCCAGTCCGACCACGATTGCGGGTTAGTGCCGTAGCCGTGCAGAGCGATGCGCGCCGCGAGCTTGTCGACGGTCCGGTACTGGATCACACCCTCACGATGCCACGAACAGCCGGCGGCCGGCCCAGAACAAGATCCCCAGTTGCGCGATGCTGAACACCACCAGCACCGGGAGGCTGGGCAGGGCGGTCAGGGCAAGGCCCACGAGTAGCACCGGCAGGGCGAGACCCAGGTAGAACGCGAGGAAGACGCCGGCCAGTGTCTCGCCGCGCAGCTCAGGGGTGGCGACGGCGGCGACGCGGGCCAGCGCGACCCGGAAACCGAGGCCCATACCGGCACCGCCGACGACCGTGCCGGCGGCGAACAGGAGCTCGTTGCCGGCGAGCACGCTGGCCGGGATGGCAACCAGCGACAACACCAGCGCACCGAGGCCGATGAGCAACTGGCGGCGCAGGGGTTGACTGGCGAACAGCAGCTGCGCGCCGGCCGCGGCGGCGAAGACGGACATCGCGACCAGGCCGCCGACCAGCAGCGACGGGTCGTGGAACGAGCCTCTCAGCAGGGACGGTGCGAGGGCGCCGACCAGGCCGCTGAACATGTTGACGGCGAAGGCGACGCCGGCGGCGGCCCAGAACACCGGCCGCGCGTGCTGCGGCACCGACACGCGCTGCGGACGGTAACGAACGGCGCTTTCGTGGCGTTCGACGGTCTCAGGTACGAACTTGATGGCCACCGCCGTGATCAGGAACAGCACCAGGAAGATCGCGTACGGCGTGCTCAGCGGGCCGGTCACGGAGCTGGCCAGCAGCGCGCTGATCACCGGCCCGAGGCCGAGGCCGGCCATGGTGACCATGGACGAGAACAGGCCGGCGTCGCGGCCCGGATGGGTCACGGCCCGCAGCTCGGCCAGGTGCGCGGTGGCGGTCGCGGTCAGCGCACCGATGCCGACGCCGCCGACGAACCGGGCGATGACCAGCCCCGGCACGTCCGGCCAGGTCAGGAACACCGTCGCCGCCACGGCCTCGGCCAGCACGGCGGCCAGCGCGACGCGACGGCGGCCGACCCAGTCGCTGACGTGGCCGACCAGGTAGATGCTGGCCACGACGCCGACCGCGTAGGCGGCGAACACGACCGTGATCACGACCGTCGGGAAGCCGTCGCGCTGCTGGTAGAGCGGGTAGAGCGGGGTCGGCAGCGTGGAGAAGGCCAGCGCGAGCAGGAAGGCGGCGGCCACCACCCGGAAGCCGGCGCCGTGGCCCAACCGCGGCGTGGTGCGCGCGGCCATCAGCGTGGAAGTCATGGTCCGAGTGTGTGCCGCCGCTTGCATCGAGTCCAACGAAAGATCCTGGTCACAGTTATCGACACAATGCGATAATCGACGGCGTGGACACGCGTCAGCTGGAGTACTTCGTCGCGGTCGCCGAGGAGCTGAGCTTCACCCGGGCCGCGGTACGGCTGCAGGCCGTCCAGTCGACCGTCTCGGCCGGCATCAAGTCGCTGGAGACCGACCTGCGCACCACCCTGTTCGACCGGTCGACCCGCACGGTCGCGCTCACCCCGGCCGGCGCGGCGTTCCTGCCCGAGGCCAAGGCGACGCTGGCCCAGCTGGACCGGGCCCGATCGGTCGTGCAGGAGGCCGGCGCGGGGCTGCGCGGCAGCCTGCGCATCGGCACCATGATCAGTGTCGGCGTGCTCGACCTGCCCGGCCTGCTCGGCGCGTTCCACCGCGAGTATCCGCTGGTCGACCTGCACCTGACCGCGTCGATGCACGGTTCCGCCGGGCTGGCCGACGACGTCCGCGCCGGCCGCCTCGACGCCGCCCTGCTCGCGCTGCCCGCGGCCGATCTGGCCGGCCTGTGGTCGCGCGAGCTGGACCGTCGCCCGTACCTCGTGCTGGTGCCGGCCGACCACCGGTTCGCGGACCGGGCCACGCTGACCGTCGCCGACCTGGGCGGCGAGGATTTCGTCGACCTGCCACGGGGTTTCGGCAATCGGATAGCCGTCGACCGGGCCTTCGCCGCGGCCGGCCGACCCCGGCGGGTGGTGGCCGAGGTCGCCGACCTGCGAGTGGTGGCCGACTACGTGCGGGCCGGGCTGGGCATCGCGGTGGTGCCGGACCTGGACATCGTGCACCGGCCCGACGTGGTGGCGATCGAACTGGCCGACATGGACGTGCAGTGGCGGGTGACGCTGGTGTGCCTGGCCGATCACCGGCCCAGCCGGGCGCTGAGCACCCTGTTGGGACTGGTCGACGTGCTGTTGACGGCCGGCGACGACGACCAATAGCGTTTCCGCGGGTGAGCGACGAGACGTTCTCCCTGCTGGTCAACGGGGCCGAGGTGACGGTCGAAGCCGACCGGGACACCCCGCTGCTGTACGCGTTGCGCAATCAGCTCGGCCTCAAGGGCACCCGGTTCGGCTGCGGGCTCGGGCTGTGCGGGTCGTGCAACGTGCTCGTCGACGGACGGGTCGTGCACTCCTGCGACACTCCACTGTGGTCGGTCGTGGGCAAGGAAATCCTTACGGTGGAGGGGCTTGGCGACTCCGCCTTGCAGCGCGCCATGATCGACGAGCAGGCGGCGCAATGCGGGTACTGCGTGTCCGGGGTGGTGATGACCGC
>Ga0068853_100003229_pt1 | contig 12466 bp, 10 predicted proteins | sample KBSCornC32_FD_65655 | JGI IMG/M metagenome (GOLD analysis project Ga0068853, IMG submission 65655) | Corn rhizosphere microbial communities from Kellogg Biological Station, Michigan, USA - KBS Corn C3-2 | ecosystem: Host-associated > Plants > Roots > Rhizosphere > Soil ... | reverse complement strand
GACCCGGACGGCGACGACTCGCTCGTCCACGGCCCCGGCGGCCCGCGCGTGCGGACCAGCGTGCTGGCCGAAATCCGGCGCGTGACGATTGCGGTGATCGAATGGGCCGAGCGGCTTGGAGAGCAGGCGATGTTGTCGGCGACGGCAGAGGGCGATGGCTCAACTAGTCCGCCGCCGCGCGGCGCCTCGGCGAGCGCAGGAAAGGCGCGCAGCGTCAAGGAGTCGACTGATACGCAGGGGGGAAGCACGACCGATGATGATTGCGGCCCCCAGACGGATGGCACCAAGGGCAAGGGTCCGCCCGGCAGCGCGCGCGCCATCATCGAGCCGCCGATTCACGCATTCGTGAGCGATCTTGCGCACGGCCGGCTGGCGCAACTCCCTATCGCGGCAGGCTCCGGCCCCAATCCGTGGAAACTGTCTCTCGGCCCTGAAAACCTGCATACCTACGGCCTTCTGGTCGCTGGCGCACAGTTCCAATTTGCGGGCGAGGCCACCAGACTCAGCGGCCTGAGCGCGCTGTTCCACGCTGCCGCACACCGACTGATCGAACAGGGGCTGCGCCGGCTCGGCCACCACGAGTCGCACGAATCAGCGCTCGGCACGGCTTGAGGCACACGCGTGCTGTGCGCAGACACTTCAACGCCGCTGGTGCACTGCTAGCTTTCGGAGAATAGCCTTCGAGTCTCCGGGAACAAGTCGAAGTCGATAGCGGGAAGCGCGCGCAAAGTGGCGCGCGCGCGATTCATGCGTTGCTTCGCCTCGACGCCTTGCCCGGAGTTGCGCAGGCATGCACCGAGGAGCAGCTCCGCCTGCGGTCGCCACATCGGGTCTACATTGCTGGCTTTGTCGAGTTCCCCGAGTGCGGCCTGAAGCAACGGATTTGCCTCGCCGCAGCGCTCCGCCTCGACCAGGAAGTCCGCGTAGGAAATCTTCCAGCCGAAGGCGCCAAAGCCGCCGACCGGCGCGATCTGTTCAACGAGGGCGACGCCTTCGCGAAAGTGCGTCTCCGCATTTTGCGCATCGCCGTTCAACTGCTCGGCCAATGCGAGTTCGCGCAGAGCCAGTGCATAAGGACGCGAACGCTCGCCGGTCAATTGACGCTGCAGAGTGAGCGACTGCCGGGCCGCCTCGAGTGCCTCTTTCATCCGGCCTTGCCGCTCTAGCGTGCGCGCAAGATTCTGCAAATTCATGACGTTGATGCCAGTGCCATCGTCACTGCGGAACTTGGTCGCCAAGTCCCGCTGCAGCGCTTCCGCCTCGTCGAGATGGCCGGAGTAGTAAAGGCTGTACGCCAGATTGTCTTCTGCCGCCAACGTATCGGGATGATCGACGCCTAACGTGCGTTGGTGACGTTCGACCAGTTCACGAAACAACGGCACCGCCTCCACGTACGCGCGCCGATCCATGCGTAGGATGGCTAGCAGATTGAGCGTATCGGTGATCTTGCGATGCCCTTCGTCCAGACTGCTGCGAAATGCCGAGAGTGCCTGCTGCGCCAGCGATTCCGACGCCTCCAGATCGTGCGTGCTTTCGAGCACCGAAGCGAGCTCCAACTCGGTGAAGCCAACCAGAGGATGCTTGTCGCCATACACGCGTCGGCGAATCGCAAGTGCGCGCTGCAATACCTGTTTGGCTTCCGAATAGCTGCCTACCGACGTCAGGTTCACCCCGAGGTTGTGCAGCGATACTGCAACGTCGGGGTCGCCGTCGCCCAGCTGGCCCTCGCGAATCGCAAGCGCACGTCTGTAGAGCGCTTCCGCATTGACCGGCTTTCCCATGTTCTGCAGATTCGTCGCATAGTCATCCATGCAACGCGCAGCCTCCACGCTGTCGGTGCCGAAGCGTCGCTCGGCGCGGTCCAGCGCGTCGCGAAAGGGCCCGTCGGCGGCTTGGAAGTCCCCACGGTCCTGCAACAGTTTGCCGAGGTGGCCGAGACTCTCGATGACCGCAGGATCGTCTTCCGGCAAGTGTGCGCGGCGCAACGCGAGCGCATCGCGCAGCAGCGGTTCGGCACGCGTGTAGTCGGCCATCAGCGCATGGATCTGGCCGACGCTGTCCATGCTTTCGGCCAGCGCGGGATCGCTCGCGTCCAGATACTGACGCCGCAGTTCGTAGGCCTGTTCGGCCAGCGGCAGCGCGCGGTCGTACAGGCCCAATGCCGCGTAGCTGGTGGCGATGGTCTGCAGGAAGCGCGCGCGCAGCACCGGGTTGGCGAGGCGCCGCTGGCTCAACTGCTCGGCGCCCTGATCGAGTAGATTCTGCGCGCTGACCGAGGTACCGCGCGTATGCGTGGGATCGGAGGCCGCGAACAACCCGACCAGGAATTCGGCGACCTCGCGCGACGCCTGCGCTTCGGCGGCCTTGCCGCGCGCCTGCCACAGCGCGGTGCCGATCGCGCTGCCGAGAGCGACCGCGCCGATCGCCGATGCGGCGACCGCCACCCAGTGGCGCGCGACGAACTTGCGCGCGCGATACAGCGCGCTGTCGCGATGCGCGGCGATCGGCGCGCCGGCGAGGTAGCGCTTCAGGTCTTCGGCGAATGCATCGACGGTCGCGTAGCGGCGATCCGGTTCGCGCTTGAGCGCCTTCAGCACGATCGTGTCGAGGTCGCCGCGCAGGCGTCGCGGCGGCACGGGCGCGTCGGGCAGGCGCAGCTGGCTCGGCGGGATCGGGCCGGTCGAGTCGAGCACGTGGCGCAATTGATCCAGCGTCGGCTCGTCGTGCAGGCGGAACGGACGTTCGCCGGTCAGCAGCTCGTAGAGCAGGCAGCCGAGTGCGTAGACGTCGGTCGTCGTCGTCACCGGTTCGCCGCGCAATTGTTCCGGCGCCGCGTAGGCCGGCGTCAGCGGACGATCCACCGTGGGCGCTGCATTGCCGGAGGCCTGATCGCCGAGCAGGCGGGCAATGCCGAAGTCGAGCAGCTTGACGTCGCCGCTCGCGCTGACGAGTACGTTGGAAGGCTTCAGGTCGCTGTGCACGACCAGCTGGCGATGCGCGAACTGCACGGCCGCGCAGATGCCGAAGAACAGGCGCAGGCGTTCTTCCAGCGTGCTGTGCTGTTCGGCGCAGTGGCGCGGCAGCGTCACGCCGTCGACGTGCTCCATGACGAAATACGGGCGCCCGTCCGGCGCGATGCCGCCGTCGATCAGGCCGGCGATGTTGCGGTGCTTGAGCCGCGCGAGGATCTGGCGCTCGCGCAGGAAGCGCGCGAGCACGGCCTCGCTGTCCATGCCGCGCTTGATCAGCTTCAGCGCGGCCTGCTGCTCGAACTGGCCGTCGGCGCGTTCGACCAGGAAGACCAGGCCCATGCCGCCGCGGCCGATCTCGCGCACGATGCGCCAGGCGCCGATCAGCTGTCCGTCGAGCGGCGCATTCCATTCGACCCAGTCGGCGGCCGCGCGGCCGCGCAGATCGTGCGCGCGCGCATCGAACGTGTCGCCCGCCGCGTCAGCGGACAGCATCGCTTCGACCTCGCCGCGCAGCGCCGCATCGGCGGCGCATTCGTGTTCGAGCAGCGCCGCGCGTTCGGCCGGCGGCAGCTCGACGGCGCGTTCAAAGATCGCGCTGATCCGCTGCCAGCGCGCGCGATCCATCCGTCCCATCCTGCTGCCCGAGCTGCTGCACCAGATACGCACGCGCCGAGCGCCAGCGCCGGAACGCCGTGCGCACGTTGACGTTCTGCAGCTGCGCGATTTCCTCCAGCGTGAGGCCGCCGAAGACATGCCACTCGACCAGTTGGCCGGCGAGCTCGTCGAGTGCGGCCAGATCGCCGAGCGCACGATCGAGCGCGAGCACCTCGAACAGGTTGCCGCCGCCCGGCGCATTTTCCGAATCGGCGCTGAGCGTGGTGAACGCGACGTCGCCGCCGCGCTTGTAGCGCGAACGGTTGCGCGCGTGATCGACCAGCACCTGGCGCATCGCGCGAGCGGCGAGCGAAAGGAAATGCGCGCGCGAATAGCCGACCGACTCGCGCGCCGAGGCGAGCTTCAAGTAGGTCTCGTTGATCAGCGCGGTCGTATCGAGCGTAGCCGGGCTGCCGGCCTGGCGGCGCCGCTTGCGCGCGATGCGCCGCAGCTCCTCGTAGACCAGCGCGAACAGCTGATCGGCCTGGCGCGGACCGGTCGCAGGAGTCGGTGACTCGGTCATCCGAAACTGCCCCCGCGGCAGATGCAAGACGTTGCGCGGACTATAGGCGCGGCCCGGTACGCCTACAAGCAAAAAAGGCGGGCCCCGTCGCCGGGACCCGCCTCGATAGTGCGCCGAACGGCGAGGCTTACTTCGCCTCTTTTTCCATCAGCTTGTCGACCAGGCTCGACGGCACTTCGTCGTAGTGGTCGAACTCCATCGTGAACGTACCGCGGCCGCGCGTGGCCGAACGCAGGAAGTTGATGTAGCCGAACATTTCGGCGAGCGGCACGAAGCCCTGCACGAATGCCTGCGCACCCTTCTGGCCCTGGTCGCTGACCGTACCGCGGCGGCGGTTGATGTCGCCGATGATGTCGCCGAGGAATTCCGGCTCGGTGACGACCTCGATGCGCATCGACGGTTCCAGCAGCTTCGGCCGGCTCATCTTGTGCGCTTCGCGGAACATCTGCTTGCCGGCGATTTCGAACGCGAGCGCCGACGAGTCGACGTCGTGGTACTTGCCGTCGATCAGGCGAGCCTTGAAGTCGACGACTTCGTAGCCGGCGATCTGGCCCTGGCGCGATTCGGTCTTGATCGCGAATTCGACCGCAGGAATGAACTCGCGCGGAATGCGGCCGCCGACGATTTCGTCCTCGAACACCACGCCCGAACCCGCTTCACCCGGCTCGAAGATCATCTTCACTTCGGCGAACTGGCCCGAACCGCCCGACTGCTTCTTGTGCGTGTAGGTGTGCTCGACGCGGTTGCCGAACGCCTCGCGGAAGCTGACCTTCGGCTTGCCCATGTTCGCTTCGACACCGAGCTCGGTGCGCATGCGATCGATGGTGATTTCCAGGTGCAGCTCGCCCATGCCCTTGAGCACGGTCTGGCCGGTTTCCTTGTCCACTTCCAGGCGCAGCGACGGATCGGCCTTGGCCATCTTGTAGAGCGCGGTCGACATCTTGTCGATGTCGTTGCGCGTCTTCGGCTCGACCGACACGCTGATGACCGGGTCCGGGAAGCGCATGCGCTCCAGCAGCACCGGCGAGGCCGGGTCGCTCAGCGTGTCGCCTGTCTCGGTGTCCTTCATCGACACGAACGCGCAGATGTCGCCGGCGCGCACTTCGTCGATGTCCTTGGTCGCGTTCGCCTGCACTTCGACGATGCGGCCGATGCGCTCCTTCTTGCCGCGCGTGACGTTGAGCAGCGTGTCGCCCTTCTTGATCACGCCCGAGTACACGCGCGTGAAGGTCAGGGTGCCGAACTGGTCGTTGATGACCTTGAACGCGAGCGCGCGTGCCGGCGCGTCGTCGCGCACTTCCTGCACGCCGACGATCTTGCCGTCCTCGTCGACCATCGAGATGCCGCCGTTCTCGCCCGGGTACGGCATGTAGTCGATGACGCCGTCGAGCAGCTGCTGCACGCCCTTGTTGCGATACGAGGAGCCGCAGAACACCGGCACCAGCTTGCCGCTGACGCAGCCCTTGCGGATGCATTCCTTCAACACGGCCGGATCGAACTCGCCGGTCTCCAGCAGCTTCTCGAACGCATCGTCGTCGAGCGCGAGCGCGGTTTCGAGCAGGTCCTGGCGCAGCTTCGGCAGCTGGTCGACCCAGTCGTTGTCGTGCGTGGCGGCGAACTTCAGGCGCGCGCGCAGATCGGCCAGCGGCACGGTTTCCCAGGTGCTGTCCTTGTCGTGCGAAGCCCAGATGTAGCCGACGCCGGCGACGAGGTCGGCCATGCCGACGAATTCGTCGTGGCTGCCGAGCGGGATCTGGCACAGCAGCGCGTTCGCGCCGAGGCGCTCACGGATGCCCTTCACGCAGTGTGCGAAGTTCGCGCCGATGCGGTCCATCTTGTTGACGTAGCACAGGCGCGGCACGTTGTACTGGTCGGCCAGGCGCCAGTTCGTCTCTGTCTGCGGCTCCACGCCGGCGACACCGTCGAACACGACGACCGCACCGTCGAGCACGCGCAGCGAACGGTTCACCTCGATCGTGAAATCGACGTGCCCGGGGGTGTCGATGACGTTGATCTGGTAACCCTTCCACTCGGTAGAAACGGCAGCGGACTGGATCGTGATGCCGCGCTTGCGTTCCTGCTCCATGTAGTCGGTCGTGGTCGAGCCCTTGCCGTCCTTCGTGTCGTGCACGTCGACGATCTGGTGCTTCTTGCCGGTGTAGTACAGCACGCGTTCGGTCGTCGTCGTCTTGCCGGCGTCGATATGCGCGATGATGCCGATGTTGCGGTAGAGCTTGAGTTCCTTCTGCCTTGCCATAGCTGTGGTCTCTCGGAAAAAGTGTCTGGTGCAGCCGACACGCGTACCGCTTCGCGGCGCGCGCCCGGCTATGAAAATCGCGGCAATGATGCCTACGCCGCGCGCCATGCGCGACGTCGTGCGAACCGCTCGAATCCCTGTCGAAGTGCGAGTCGCCGCGGCGGCCTGCGCATCGGTGAGAATGCGCCGCACGCTGCTGACGGATCGCGAATTGCCCTGCGACACCACCCCGGCCGCTGCAACCGCCGGAGGGTAGCCTTGCGTGATTTGGCGGCGGACTTTACACGATTGCGCGCCAATTTGGGGACATCCGTCCCGCAATCAATGAGTTGACCCGCAAAAAACGCGGATCCGGCGTCGTCCCGGGCAAGAAACCGGGCTGAACGGCGGCCGAATCCGCACCGCCGGTCTTTACGAGAAACCCCGCGGTCTTAACGAGAAATAAGGGTCGCCACAGCTAGGCTTCCTCCACAGCTCGCGCGGACGGACCGGTCTAGGCGGAGTGGTCTCGGCACCGGCGAGACCGGCGAGCTGACCACCTTCGAGCCCGGCGCGACCGCGCCGGGCCTTTCGGCCTGAGCCCTAGCCCCAGAGCGACGCCTCGCAGCGGCGGAATGACGCGGATCGCGACGCTCGCCGCGCCGCGCGTCGCTTCAGGAGCCGGCCTTGAACGTCGCCACGAGCGCTTTGGGCGCCTGCGCCATCCAGGCCTCGATGAGCAGGCCGCGCAGCGCGGCGCGGCCGATCTTCTTCAGACGCACCAGTACGGCCGGGAATCCCTCGTAGTGCGGCTCGGTGAAGAACACGAGCGGATCGGCCATCAGCAAGATCTCCTTGGCCCCGAGGTTCGCCACGCGCACCGCGAGCACGTCGTGACACGGAACGCGCGCCTTGCGCGGGTCGACGCGCTCCATCCACACCCAGGCAAAGCCCTTGTACTTCTTGCCGGCGAGCACCGAGAACGCGAAATGGCCCTCTTCCTCGCGCGTCTGCGGAAGCGATAGCGCGATCGTGCGCACGTCGGACTGGCTGGCCATCGGCCAAGGATACGACGTGCGGTGCCGGGACGAGTCCGGATTCCTGCTCGTTCACGCATCGCGGCGAACCTGCCCAAGGATGTTCCCGAATTTCGCGAATCGCAGGCAGGCGCAGGACCGAATCGGCGCGATGGTATAGAGATCACCAAAGCGAAACCTTCGCCCCCGATCAAAACGGAGCGGTCAGCTCCCGAACGGATCGATCGATGCGATGGTGCGCACGACTTTGCCGTTCGTCATCTCGACCCAGGCGAACCGGCCGCGGATGCAGCGATTGAAATACGCGATGGGATCCAGCGCTTGCGCGAGCAGCGTGGCGACGCCGACAGGTACCGAATGGAACGCAAAGATGCGCCCCGATACGAACGCCACGGTGAGCTTGTGCCTGGCTGCGTCGTACGTCGTGGATTTTATTGCGCGCATTCCGACTCGACTCGCATCCATTGACCGCTCTCCAGTGCTAGGCAACGCAGGGTGCACCATGGCGGCTGAATGGCCAGGCGCTGTCTGCTTTCGACCGTGATCGCCGCGCGCATGCCATGGCTGGCGCCTGCGGGCCTTTCCGGGGGAAGCGGCGACCTTCGCTTCGTCGCTGCTCGGCGCCGCGATCGCGATCGCGGCGCGATGGCAACTTGCGTCGCACAGGCGTATACGTATATCGGCAACATACCTCCGTAAACGCGACGAGCGCTCTCGATCACGAGTAGCCCGCTACTGATCGCCTCCGATCAGTCACTTCGTTTCCCGGTAGCCCGCCGTAAGCCCGCACGATCTGCGGGGCTCACTCCAAGGCTCGCCATGACCAACAAATCGCTTCGTGTAGGTTCCATTTACGGCGACCTGATGCTCGTCGCTTCCGATGTTCAGCGCGCGTGCGCGAGGACATCGCTGATCTGGGCCGACGACGTCGGCGACGTATTCGCTTCGTCGATCAAAGACGAGCACGTCCGTCCGCACAGCATCGTCGGCATCTTCACGTTTGGTGCCTCGGTCGACGACATTCGCGACGATCTTCAAGCCATGCGTCGCGATCGTGCGAGACACTGGATCGTCGATTCCGTCTGAGCGCCCGCCTTGCCGGTCTCACGTCGCGTGAACACGCCAATGCGTCCTCATGCCTCGTTTACCCACGAGAGCCGAATCTGCTGGTGACATCAAGAGAATTCCATGCGTGCACAACCCATGACTAATCCCAACGGTCACGGCGGCGACGGAACGGACGAAGGCAGTTCATCGTGGACCGCGCGGTTTGCCGCGCTCGAAGCGCAAGTCGTCGCCATGGACATGCTGCTGTGCTCGGTGGTCATGACGAGCAGCCATCGTGCGTTGGCGCTTGACCGTCTCGAACGCGATATCGGCGATTGGGCCAACCGCGTGACGGCGAGTGCCCATACGCCCTTGGCCAAGGCGGCGCGTATCAATGCGAAGAAAATACTGCTTCATCTGCGCGATCTCTTGGACCTGGAGTTCGCTCGAAACGACGATTGACGATCATGTCCGCCGAGTTCGCCGTCGATTCCGCGCACCTCGGTATTGCGGGTTGAGCTGCCGCCCTGCGGTTGAATTCAGGCAGTATCCGGCGTGCTTTCGGCGGATCGCCTCGAGGGCGCCTGAAGCGTACAGCCAATGGCTCAGCCGCCCAAACCCCGCAGCACGCGCGCGATCGAATCGCGCTGCTTGACCTGCTCGACCGCCACGTCCGATCCGTCGGTCAAGTGCAGCACCATTTCGCCTTTCTCCAAAATACGCACTTTGCTGATGTGGTCGACATTGATCCAGAGCGCACCCGCAGCGACGGCAACTTCAACGAACTTCACGATTATCGCCTTTCATGCGGGGAGGTCCGACTATCGCCCCTTCTCCCCTGGCCCGCAACGCCTCCAGGTCGGCGGCGCGCCCGATGCAACAGATGCTCGGCCATCTGCATGGCCTGCCCGTGGACGTCGCCGCAGCACCTTATTCGTCGCGCCGGGCGGCGGCGAGGTGCAAGATTCGCTCGCCCGGCACCATCGACAATCCATCTTTCGGTCGCAGGTCGCGACCGGCCAGCAGGAGCAAGCCATGTCCGCATCGCAACCCGAAAACGGCTCGGTTCCCGATTTGACGCAAGGCGTCGCGCTGTCGCGCATTCCGGCCGACGGCGTGCTGCTCGGACGCGTCGGCGAGGATCGCGTGCTGCTCGCACGCGTCGACGGCGCGCTCGTCGCGGTCGGTGCGTCGTGCAGTCACTACGGCGGCAACCTGCACGAGGGCCTGCGCGTCGGACCGACGATCAACTGTCCGCTGCATCATGCCTGTTTCGATTTGCGCACGGGTGTCGCATTGAAGGCGCCGGCGCTGAGTCCGCTCGCGCGCTGGCGCGTCGAGGAACGCGATGGTCTGGCGTTCGTTGCCGAGCCGCTGGAGCCGGCGCGCGCGCCGCAGCGGGACGGCCGCACCGATCCCGCATCGATCGTCATCGTCGGGGGCGGCGCCGCGGGCTTCGCGGCGGCTCAGCGCCTGCGCGAGCTCGGCTACGCCGGCGGCCTGACCGTGCTCAGTGCCGATGCATCGGCGCCCTACGATCGCCCGAACGTATCGAAGGACTACCTGGCGGGAACCGCCGAACCGGAATGGATGCCGCTGAAGGATGCCGCGTTCTATCGCGACAACGAGATCGCCTTGCGGACCTCCGCGCGCGTCGATGCCGTCGACGCCGCCGCGCGGCGCCTTTCGCTGGCCGGCGGCGAAACGCTCACCTACGACGCGCTGCTGCTGGCCACCGGCGCGGAGCCGAATCGACCGGCGACGCCGGGCTTCGAGCGCGACAACGTCTACGTGCTGCGCAGCCTGCAGGACAGCGACCGGCTCGTCGAAGCCGCTGCGCGCGGCTCGACCGTCGCGATCGTCGGCTCCAGCTTCATCGGACTGGAAGCGGCCGCTTCGCTGCGTACGCGCGGTCTCGCCGTGCACGTGATCGGCCGCGAAACGGCGCCGCTCGAAAGCAAGCTCGGGTCCGCCATCGGCAAGCTGATCCAATCGGTGCACGAGCAGAACGGCGTGCAGTTCCATCTCGGACGCTCCGTGGAGCGCTTCGACGGCAGGCAGCTGACGCTCGACGACGGCTCGTCGGTCGCGGCGGACTTCGTCGTGCTCGGCGTCGGCGTGACGCCGCGACTCGACCTTGCACAAGGCGCGGGCCTGGCGATCGACAAAGGCGTGCTCGTCGATGCATCGATGCGTTCGAGCGACCCGCACATCTTCGCCGCCGGCGATATCGCGCGCTTTCCGAACCCGCTGGGCGGCGCGCCGATCCGCGTCGAGCATTGGGTACTCGCCGAACGCCTCGGCCAGATCGCCGCACACGGCATGCTCGGCGTCGGCGATGCGCTGCGCGAACCGCCGTTTTTCTGGAGCGTGCACTACGACGTGACGATCCGCTACGTCGGCCACGCCGATCGCTGGGACCGCATCGAGGAGATCGGCACGGTGGCACAGAAGGACGCCGAGGTCCGCTACATCAAGGACGGCGCCGTCGTCGCGGTCGCGACGATCAATCGGGACCTGGCTTGCCTGGAGGCGGCGCAGCGCCTGATCGATCGAGCCGGCGCGTAGCGACCGGGGACCGCGCCGTCGCCGTCGCCGTCGCGGCGCTCGTGCGCGCCGCGGCGCGACCGCCGATCGGCGACGCACCGTTGCTCGCGCGTGCGTGATGGCCGACCATCGGTCTCCCTTCGTACGAATTGCACGAGAGCGGCCATGGATCGCATCGAAGCGATGAAGGTGTTCGTGGCGGCCGTCGACGAAGGCAGCCTCGCCGGGGCCGGACGCAAGCTCGGTCGTTCGCCCGCCGCCGTCAGTCGGGCGATTGCCTTCCTCGAAGCGCACGCCGGTACCGAGCTCCTGCATCGCACCACGCGCTCGATCCGGCTGAGCGAGGCCGGCGAGCGCTATGTGGCGGCCTGCCGGCGCGTGCTGACCGATCTCGAAGAAGCCGACCTCTCGGTCGCCGGCGAGCGCACCGCGCCGCGCGGAACGCTGACGCTGACCGCGCCGCCGATCAGCGGCGAGGAAATCCTGCGACCGATCGTCGATGCCTACCTCGACGCGTTCCCCGCCGTCTCGGTCAACCTGGTACTGCTGGACCGCCACGCCAGCCTCGTCGACGAAGGAATCGATATCGCGCTTCGCGTCGCCGAGCTTCCCGATTCCTCGATGATCGCGGTCCGCGTCGGCGGCGACGTCAAGCGCGTCGTCGTGGCGTCGCCACGCTATCTGGCCGCGCATCCGCGCATCGTCGAGCCGGCGGACCTCGCTCGGCACGCCATCGTCACCACCACGCACTTCGGACAAGACACGTGGGTGTTTCCGCCGTCTGCCGGCAGTGCGATTGCGCGATCGGTCCACTTCAAGCCGCGGCTCGTCGTCAACAGCGTTCGCGCCGCGCTCGCATCGGCCGTGGCCGGTCGCGGCCTGACGCGGCTGTATACCTACCACGTGGCCGAGCGCGTGCAGGACGGTTCGCTCAAGATCGTCTTGCGCGATGCGGAACCTCCCGCCCTGCCGGTGCATCTGGTCACACCCTACGGCCGCATGTCGGTGCCGAAGGTTCGCGCCTTCATCGATTTCGCCGCGCCGCGCCTGCGCGCAGAGTTCGCGCGGTTGTCGACGGAGGCCGGAGCGTTTCCGCAGTGACGCGGATCGCCGCCGATGTTGCGGCGCGCGCAACCGCCACACGTTCAAGAAGGCGTCATTCCCGCGAAGGCGGGAATCCATGGGCTGTGCAGCTCATGACAACGTGGCAGAGCACGTTGGATTCCCGCTTTCGCGGGAATGACGTCGAGGAGGACAGGCACTCCGCCTGCTTGCCACGTCCATCCCACTAAATGCGGCGCTTTGTCGGCCTGTTGCGCTGCGCTTGATCCAACCGAGGGGGCCGCGCCGTTACGCGGCCCCCTGGTGCACCTACCCACCACCACCTTCAGCCCTTCGCCTGCGGTACTCCAGGGCCGGCAGGCCGCCCCAGCCCCAGTTCTCGGTGTCG
>Ga0068853_100003228_pt1 | contig 12468 bp, 7 predicted proteins | sample KBSCornC32_FD_65655 | JGI IMG/M metagenome (GOLD analysis project Ga0068853, IMG submission 65655) | Corn rhizosphere microbial communities from Kellogg Biological Station, Michigan, USA - KBS Corn C3-2 | ecosystem: Host-associated > Plants > Roots > Rhizosphere > Soil ... | reverse complement strand
TGAAGTCGCCGGCGGCTTTCGTTTTGTCGTCGGCAAATGCCCCGGAAGACAGTACCCGGGAAGACAGGACGCCGCCGCCGACGGTCCAGACCATCCCTGTTCCCGCCCAGGCCATGCATTCCAGAAACCCGCGACGGTCGATGCCGTCAGCTTTGTCTCCGATGTTGCCGTTCTGTTCCTGATAAATCCGTTCTGCCATTTTTGTCTCCCAATGAAGTTGAAGTGGGGCGAATTACCTGATGACGATCTATTTCGCGACGATCGCTTTCACGACGATTTTTCCGGTCATGTGCCGGTGAACTCCGCAGTAGTACTCATACGTCCCCGGCTCCAAAAACACGCGTTCGTACACGTCGTCGGTGTCGAGCGTGCCGGAACGAAAGGCATCTTCGTTGCTGCGCACGGTATGAGGCACATCGTCACCGTTGACCCAGGTCACTTTCGTCCCGGCTGCGACCTCCAGCGTTTCAGGCTTGAACGTGAAGTTGTCGATAGACACCTTGTTTCCTGAGGCAACCTGCTCCTGGCCGTCCCCCGCGCCAGGACTTGTCTGTTCGCTTTTCGGCACGGGCATGTCCTCTGTCGAGGCAGACTCAGACGGCTTGGCAGCAGCGCTCTCCCGAGTCGCCGACATCTCGGTTCCCTGGCAACCCAGGCACCCGGTCAGCAGCATTCCCGTTGCCAACCGTGCCACAAAACGACGACTCCTTTTGTATTTGTTCAAGATGCCGACTTTCGTTAACGGGTGAGGGATCAGGCATTTGCAATGTCTGAACTCGAACGGGACCGGATTTATTCCCGGCGGCTATCTGATTTTCGGATTTCGGGAATAAATCGGATGCCCGGACGGTTCCTGCTTTTATGAGCGGCGGTTTTCGCAGGAGCAGCACAGCCATGTCCGACAGAGACATCAACGATTTGCAGTGCGGGCCACGAACGTGTTCAAGTCGAGCCTTAGGAACCAGCCTGAGTACCCCATGATCAAGGAAGCGCCCGCCGTCGAATTCGTCGATCCTTGTCTGGGCATTGTGCTTGGATGTGCCGGCAGCCCGGCGGGCAGTGTGCTGCCGCGTTGGCGGCGCGACGACTTTCGCCAGTCGGGATGTCGTCCTCGACGGCGCTCTGCTATCGGAAACCCAACGTCGCGAATAGAATCGTGCCGCACTCAGAAAACTGAGGAGAGGAGTCTGGTTGAGGGAGGGCGGGGGTTGTCACTGAGCGATCAATCAGACACAGAGCAATCGGACACAGTTCAGCGCGCCGAGTTCGAGCGGGTGGCCATGCCGCATCTCGACGCGGCGTATCGACTGGCGCGCTGGCTGGTGCGCCACGATCAGGACGCCGAAGACGCCGTCCAGGAAGCGTTTCTGCGGGCATTTCAATTCTTTCGCGGCGAGCAGACCGGCCGCGCCTGGCTGCTGCAGATCGTGCGAAATACCTGTTACACGAACCTGGCACGGCGCCGGAGTGCCAGGGACAACGTCGCCGCGCCGGAAGCGCTCGCGCAGGTGGCATCGGTCGAATCCCATCCGGGCGTGCCGCTGGAGCAACATGAAGAGGCAGCCATGTTGCGCCGCGCTCTGGATGCATTGCCCGTCGAATTCCGCGAAGCCATTGTCCTTCGTGAGCTGGAAGGGCTGTCGTACAAAGAGATCGCCCGCATCGCCGACGTACCGATCGGCACCGTCATGTCGCGCCTGGCCCGCGGGCGAGAGCAATTGCACGAAATCCTGCGAACGCGAGGATCCGAAGGATGAAAATCATGGACTGTGAGACTGCCGGCTCTCTGCTGCACGCCTATTTCGACGACGAGCTCGACCTGGCGAGCAGCCTTGAAATGGAAAGGCATCTGGAGGGGTGCGCCGCCTGCACGGCGCGGCTGGCCCGCGAACGTTCGCTCCGCGCCCGGTTTGCCGCTACTCACCTCGGCGTTTCCGCGTCGCCACAGTTGCGCGAGAAGATTGTGACCGCACTCGATTTGACGCCGCCGAGCCGAATGGCACCGGCGAGCTTATGGACTCAGCGCGTTCTGTCAGTTGCAGTGCTGGCCGCCGGCGTGATGCTGCTGGTCAGCCTGGTCCTGGTCGCCCGCAATCCTTCGGCCGAGCTGCTTCTGGCGCAGCAGATCCGGGACGGCCACGTTCGCTCGCTGATGGCGGCCCACCTGGCCGACGTCTCCTCATCGGACCGGCACACGGTCAAACCCTGGTTTGCCGGGAAACTCGGTTTTGCTCCGACGGTCGAGGACCTCTCTGACGAAGGTTTTCCGCTGGTGGGGGGCCGGCTCGATTATCTGGATCATCGCCCCATGGCTGCCATCGTTTACAAGCGACGCGAGCATGTCATCAACCTGTTCATCTGGCCCGCAGAAGACACCGCGCCCGTTTCTCCAAGATTGCTCCGGGAAAATGGCTACCAGATCGTGCACTGGGCGAGTGCGGGCATGACCTGCTGGGCGATTTCCGATCTGAATTCCGGCGAACTGGAAGAATTTGCCAAGCTGGTCGAATCGCGTGCGACTCGACCAGCTCGTGGCGCGGCCTCTGATCCAGCGCCGGACCGCAAATAGCTGCAGAGCGGCACAATCGCAAGTCGGCACATAATGGCCGCGAGCCCGGATTATTCATGTAGGATGTGTCGCGCCGAGCCAAGAGCATGAAAGTGTCGATCTCCTCCCTGCGTTGCGTGATCGCATAATAGAACGCTTTATCAAAAAGGTTCCCGGTACCTTTTAACTGTCGATGAAAGATTTCTTTGCGTCTTTGCGTGAGGTCCTTCCTCCAGCCTGCGAATGGCTCGCCAGATCGCATCGCTGGGGCAACTCGACACCCAAAAAAGGGCTCACGCAAAGGCGCAAAGACGCAAAGGAAAAAGCAGTGAGACGAGGCGTTAATTTGTCTGATCTTCTTTTGTTGCTCGCGATCGAAATGGCCCTGGACTTTCCGTCACCATTTTTCAGTCCAAGAATCGTTTGCTCCTGGCATGAGCCGACGAAAGCCGACCGCGGCAAGCATCGCCTGGCTGCCCCATGACCAAGTTGGTTTGACCAGAGCCTGCGAATCCATTGGGGTCGAGCATGCCACAAGCACATCGATGCCGGTACATGATTTGCGACCCCAAATGGGGAGCCAGGCGGCCTGTGAACCTGGCTGCCGACACAAAAAAAATCAGGTCGCTTCTCAAAAGGTTGCCACTACTCAACGCGGGAGGCAAATCATGTCTTACAAGGCCTTGTGTATCTCGTCGGTGCTGATGCTCATGGCGGCAGTCAGCTCGAAAAACATTCTCACCGGGAATGACAAGGAACAGCAATCTGCCGACCGGCAAATGCATTACGGTATCAAGCAGATTCTGGGCGCCAATTTTCTGGTCGAAGACGAAAAGATCGCGGGGACAGTGGACAACGTAATCGTGGACGAGAATGGCAACGTCGATTTTCTCGTTGTCGTCAACCGCAACAACTATTTCGTGACCGTGCCGTGGGATATTGCGAGATTCAACATCGAGAGGCGAACGGTTTTCGTGCCGATTACGGAAGCTCGCTTCCTGCAAGCGCCGATCTACACGTCGGAGCATTACCCGAACTATTCGGCAGCGGCATACCGAAACCAGGTCTACCGGTTCTTTGGCTTGACCCCCGCTCGGGAACGTCGGGCGGCTGCACACAGGAGCCGCGAGAGTCGCTGAGCGGCACGTTGGTGTCTACCAGGACGTTCCCGGTGGAATCCAGTCAGGGTTCTTGCGTTGGTTGGGTACAGACCCAGGGTAGTTCGCTGCGCGTACAACCCTGGGCTGCGGAGTTTAACTCCTTCGGAGTATGTGTGTGGAACGACCCGACAATGCCCGCATTCGCCGATCCTTCCCCGGTGTCATGGGATGCCGCCCGAACTTGCTCTGCGCCACGCCATTTGCGACAGGTCGAGCTCGAACTGCCCGTCACTATCGACCAGGTCCGGTTCGCCGTTCTCGGATGTCGCCTGCATCTGGCCCCCTTCGACGCGGATCACGTTTCTCTCCCGATCGAAGTGTGCGCGATGCTTATGGATCCAGCCTGGCATCTGGCCCGTCGTTTTGACGGCCTTTATCTCCCAGGAATTGAGCGTCAGGCGATAGACCGGCATGAATCCTTCCCGCCGGTCGTCGGGGTAGCCGAGGCAACCGATGATGTAGATGCCGTCTCTGCACAGCGTCGCCGTATGGAAATCGGTGGGCGGAAATACTTCCCGCGGATAACCATAGATTTGAAAGTCCCCGTCCCCGCTGTGAACGACGACGTCGTTGTAAATGTAGAAATCGGGGTCGTAATGGTCTTCGTGCTCACCGCCGATCTGGACGAAACGGCCGTCCCCAAGCTCAGTCAGCGACGATCCGAACCGGTCGTAGCACCATACGGCTCGCCGCTCTGAAAATGCGTCTTCGTCGTTGAAATGCGTGCGGGCCGAGTAGGCGTTGCCCCCCGTGCGGATCATGTCCTGCCAGAACACGAGGTTCATCAGCTCCGGATTGCGGGTTCCGAAACGAGGAGCCTTTTGCGTTTCGTAATCGGCATGCGTAGCCCGGAATTCCAGCGAGGTCCCCAGCCCGATATAGGTCCGTTTCATTTCGGTTGAAGCCAGTCCAAGATCGTCACCCGCTTTCAGAAACAGCTTCAGGATTGCGACGCTCTGGACGGCGGAGATCGCCGGCTCCACGGTCGGTTGCATCTCTCGAAGCGTCTCCCGCGACGTCTCGATCGATTCTTTCCACTCTGCTTCGGACATGACGTCCTTGAGTTGGTCGGGCATCTTCCCGGCGCCGAATGCAAAATCGTAATTGATCTTCTTCAGCGGATACTTCGGGTTGTGGCCCCGGTCGACGCCCAGACTGATCAGGTAACGAACCCCTTCCTCGAAATCGGCATCGACGGCGTGCCGCAGGGCCGTGTTATTGAAGTCGTCGGACAATTCCACGTCGGCCCCTGAGTCGATCAGCAGCTTTGCCTTTTCGACGTTTTTGGCGTCGATCGCTACCATCAGCGCGGTCCGCCCAAGTCGTCCCGGTGCGTTCACGTTCGGTCGGTTCTGAAGTGCCGCGCGGAGTGATTCCAGATCACCGTCATCGATAAGCTGGTGAAATCGGGCGGTTTCTTCGCTGACTGGATTTAGCCGCTGCATCGTCGGATCCTCTTTCTGTTCCCGGCTCCCACAGCCCGGCAGGCTGACCGCTACGAGCAGAACCAGGAGGAGCCGTTCCATCAAAACTCGCCCTTGGAATGGAGTCCTTGATTGCCGCCCCGGAAACGCACATCGAAGGGTCTCACTAGCCATCACCGCATCCTACCCTCGCCCACCAAGATCTTGCCACCGAATACCGCTGGAGCCGATGCGCTTGTAGGTGTGGGTTGCAGCGCACGTGCTAAGGCACTTCACATGTTGTCGACAGCGCGGACGAATAAGACAGAGTGGACAGAAAGATTGGGACAAAAAAATACGGACTCGGGGCAGGTGTTTTGGCTATTTCTGTCCCCATTTTTCTGTCCTCAGCGTACTGCATTGTTCGAGCTTCTATGTTGGCTCCGACTAAATTCGGCAATTCATCGTTTTTTTTCCGTTTTGCATTCAACGTCGGGCCGAGATTCGGCTAATAGTACTGCTGAATGCGAAATGAACCGCCTTCTGCGGCGAAGTCGGGGCCGAATTCATGACGAAGCCTGTCGAACCGGATGAACAACTGATGGCCCAGGTGGCCCGCGACCAGCGCGAGCCGCTTGGCATCTTGCTGCGCCGGTATGGCAGTCCGTTACTGACATTCATTCAACGCATGATCGGCGACAGGCATCGCAGCGAAGAGTTGTTTCAGGAGGTATTTCTGGCGGTCTGGGTCAGCCGGCGGAAATATGAATTTCCGCGGCCATTCCGGGCCTGGCTGTTCGGGATTGCCGTAAACAAATGCCGCGGGGAATTTCGTGCAGCAGGCCCCGGGGTTGTTTCGTTCCATGAACAAGTCGCGTACGGCGACTCGCCGCAGTCAATAGGGCCAGATGACGCGGCGATCGCCGTCGAAACGGCTGTGATCGTGCAGACGGCGGTCACGCGGCTGCCGGAACAGCAGCGAATGGCCGTCGTCATGCGGGTCTGGAACGGCCTGTCGTACGCCGAAATTGCAGACATCATGCAGCGGGCCGAGTCGACCGTGCGCTCGGACATGTTCCACGGACTGGCATCGTTACGGAAATACCTCGAGCCCAGGCTGAAATAACGATCATGAACCCCGACAACCACGTTCTCGAATACGTCGACGCGTACTTGCACGACGTGCTGTCGCCATCCGATCGCGGGCAGGTCGAACGGCATGTCGAATCGTGCCGCATTTGCCAGGTCGCGCTCGAAGAAGGCCGCAAGCGTCTGACGGCGCTGCAATCGCTGTCGGTGGTCGAGGCGCCTGAAGAGCTGCTTCGCCAGACAGAAATGCGCATTCAGGCATATCGCGCTCCGCGCTGGACCGCGGCAAGAATCGGGATCGCGATGGCCGTGGCCGCCCTGCTGGTGCTGGGGGGAATGAACCTCTACTACTTGAATCTGGCGCCTTCGCCGTATGATCTGCGCGTGCTGGGTCAAGCCGAGTTGCTCTCAGGGGCCGAAGGGTCGCTGCGCGTCGTTATGGTGCGGCACAACGACCAGACGCCCGTGGCAGACGTTCCCGTCGAAGTCGAGCTGGTCAACCTGCGAGGGGGAGCTCCAGTCCAGCTTGCCAGCTTTCGGACGGATCAATCGGGAACGGGGACGCCGCAGTTTCACTGGCCCGACTGGGACCCCGGCGAATATCAATTACGTGTTCGCGCGCATTCAGGCTCGGGCGGCGACGCGATCAGTCGAAACGTCAAGCTCAAGCGCTCGTGGAAGCTGATGGTCAGCAGCGATAAACCGGTCTATCAGCCGGGGCAGGTGATTCATCTGCGGAGCCTGGCGCTTCGTCGTCCGGACTTGAAACCGATCGCCGGGCACGACGCCCTGTTCTCGATCACGGACCCTAAGGGAAACGTGATCTTTCGCCAGCGCGGCGTGACGAGCAAGTTTGGAATTTCGTCGACGGATTGTCCGCTGGCCGACGAGATCATCGAAGGACCGTACCAGGTCGCGTGCGAGATCGGCGATACGCAGAGCGAGATGACGGTGAGCGTCGAGCGGTACGTGCTTCCGAAATTCAAGGTGTCGGTCGAGCTCGACAAACCCTTTTACCAGCCTGGCGAGCGCGTCTCGGGCAGTGTGCAGTCAGATTATTTCTTCGGCAAACCGGTCGCCAACGGCGAGGTCGAAGTGGCCATCAATCCGGGCCCGTTTGCTTTCGAGAGAATCCCGCCGCTTGGTGCGCGGACGGATTTGAACGGCAAGGCGCATTTCGAGTTCGTGTTGCCCGATCGTCTGCGGGGCCGCGATGAAGAACCGGGCCAGGTGCGCGTTTCGCTGGCGATCACCGTTCGCGACACGGCCGGACGGCAGCAGACAAAAACAGAATCGTGCATCGTGGCGGCACAGCCGATCCAGATTGACGTCGTCCCGGAAGCGGGCGGATTGGTCGACGGTATACCCAATCGCATTTATCTGCTGGCCAGGTATCCGGATGGCCGCCCGGCCCAGGTTCGCCTGTCGCTTTCCGGCCAGTCGCAGGAGCTCGCGACCGACGAATTGGGAGTGGCTGTCGTCGACGTCGAAGGACATCTGAGGAATCGGCAATTGACAGTCCGTGCGACTGACCGCGAAGGCCGCGTCGGGCATGGCACTTTCATGTTGTCGGGCGAGGACTCCCCCGATGATTTTCTCGTGCGCACCGATAAAGCCACCTACCGCGGCGGCGAAACGCTGCAATTGAAAATTCTGGCCCGAGGCGGCAGCGAACCGGTCTTTATCGACCTGATCAAAGACGGCCAGACGATGCTGACTCACGTATTGCCCATGTCGCAGGGACGCGGAGAGGGGCAATTCGATCTTCCGGCGGAGCTGTTCGGGACGATCGAGCTGTGCGCCTATCGGTACGGATCGAATGGCTTGCCGAACCGTAAGCGACGAGTGTTGTATGTCGGCCAGGCGCACGAACTTCACATTGATGTGACGTCTGGTCGGCCCGAATATCGCCCCGGCGAACGGGCCCGTCTGCAATTGCGTTTGTCCGGACCGGACGGAAAGCCGGTTCCGGGCGCGATCAGTCTGGCGGCGGTCGATGAAGCGGTGTTCTCGGTCCTTGGCCAGAAGCCGGGCCTGGAGCGGACATTTTTCACGCTCGAACAGGAGCTGCTCAAGCCAGTGCTGGCGGCGTATCCCTGGGTTCCGGGTGCGCTCCCCGAGATTCCAGTCGAGCGCCGAATGCGATTTGAGCAGGCTCTGTTTGCGAGGGCTGCAAAGGACGGCGAATCCGACCACCAGGCGTCTTTAAGAACGCCCGTCCGTCGCATGCAGAACAACCGGCGCGCCCGCGGCGTAGACGAGCGAGACGACGCGGTGCCGCTCCGCAGTACAGCGAGCGTACATACTTTGTCCGCCACGAGTTTTCCTGCGAAGTTGCAAGCCGTTCATCTGCAAAAGTCGCGCGGAATCACACTCGTCCGTGAATTGGCGGCAGGGGCTGCACTCCTGGGCTTCGCCTATGTCGTGGTGTTGGCTTGGCGCAGATTCTGGATGTGGATTCTGGCCAGCTTCGGTGTATTAGCGCTCTTCTCGCTGATGCTGTTGCCGGCCGTGCAACAGCCGAAAACGGCCGTAGAAAGCGCGATGGCTTTTGCTGTCGGAGCTAAATCGGAGGAGGGACCAGGCCCCGATTCCGATGCCGCGACGTCCGAAAACAGTTCGCCACGGCTCCGGCAATGGTTCCCGGAAACACTGCTGTGGCGGCCCGAGCTGATCACCGACGACAACGGCGAAGTTGGCATCGACGTCGACCTGGCCGACTCGATCACGACCTGGCGCGTGTCGGCCAGCGCCGTTTCGGCCCAGGGGGACCTGGGGGCCGCCCAGTCGTCGGTCCTCGTGTTCCAACCCTTCTTTGTCGACCTGAACCTGCCCGTGGCGTTCACGCGCGGCGACACGGTGACCGTGCCGGTCGTGGTCTACAACTACCTCGACCGCCCGCAGACCGTGCAACTGAATCTTGAAAACGCGGCGGCGTTCGAACTGACGGGGCCTGCCGAGCAGTCGGTCGAATTGGCCGCCAACGAGGTGAAGTCGGTCGGATATCGGTTGCAGGCCCGCCGAGTAGGCAAGCACACACTGCGCGTCGCCGCCCGTGCGGGAGCAATTGCCGACGCCGTCGAGCGGACGGTCGAGGTCGTTCCCGACGGACAGAAGACGGAACAGGTCGCCAGCGGCAACCTTGCCGAAGCTGTCAGGATTCCCGTCGAGATTCCCGAACAGGCGATCGATGGCAGCGTCAGAGCCACGCTCAAAATCTATCCGTCGAGTTTCAGCCAGCTCGTCGAAGGGCTGGAGGGGATCTTCCAGCGTCCGTCGGGTTGCTTCGAGCAGACCTCCTCGACGACATACCCCAATATTCTGGCTCTCGATTATTTGATTCGCACGAAGAAGAATGTTCCCGACGTCGGAGCGCGGGCGCGGCAGTATATCCACCTGGGATATCAACGGCTGCTCACGTTCGAAATCACCGGTGGTGGATTCGAATGGTTCGGACATCCGCCGGCAAATCGCGTGCTGTCGGCTTATGGCCTGATGGAATTCACCGACATGGCTCGCGTTCACGACGTCGATCGAGCGGTCATTGAGCGCACTCGCAGTTGGTTGCTCGCGCAGCAGAATTCGAACGGCACCTGGGAATCCGAGAGGCACATTTTGCACGATGATCCCACCGGGGGTGCGGGAAGATTGGCCCGACTGGCGGCGACGGCGTATATCGCGTGGGCGGTCTTTGGTGGCGATTCAGCCGATCGAGCAACGCTTCCGGCGCAACAGGCGCTCGATTATCTAAGATCGCAAGACCCCGCGACGATTGACGATCCCTACGTGCTGGCGCTGGTTGCCAACGCGGTGGCCGCCATCGATCGTTCGCCCGGTACGGCGGCAGGCCTGCTCCGCCGGCTCGACTCACTGAAACAAACGACCGCAGACGGCAAGCGGGTATGGTGGGAAGGAAACGCGTCGGCTCAGACATTGTTCTACGGTGGCGGCATCACCCGTCGCGTGGAGACGACCGCCTTGGCCTCTCTGGCCATGTTGCGGTCGACCGGAAACTATGCGGCAACCTTACGCAGCGCCCTGGCGTGGCTCGTCGAACAAAAGGATGCGCGCGGAACCTGGCACAGCACGCAGGCCACGGTCCTCGCGCTCAAGGCCCTTGTGGCCGCGACCGAACGGCCTCTGGGAGACGCGACCGACCGGCAGATCGACATCGCCATCGACGGCACGGCAATGCCTGTTGTTGTCATTCCAAACGATCAGGCAGACGTGATGCAACAGCGAGACCTCTCGGCGAAACTGGGCTTTGGCAGACATGAAGTCGTCATCATCGACCGGAGCGGCGGGTCGATGGGATATCAACTGGCCGTTTCGTATCACACGCCCGGAGAGCCGGCTTCGGCCAAGCCAGAATCTTTTTCCGTCACGCTGGAATTCGACAAGGCCGACATGCGGGTTGGCGACACGGTGCTGGCGACGGCTGTCGTTCGCAACAATACCCAATTGCCTGTGGCGATGGTGATCGTCGATCTGCCGATTCCGACCGGCTTCGCGGCCGACAACGCAGGCTTATCGCAACTGGTCGTCGATCGGCGGATCGAAAAGTTTCAGATCACGCCCCGGAGCGTGATCATTTATCTGCGGTCGCTGGCCGCGGGGCAATCGGTGACGATTCCGTACAAGCTGCGGGGAACGACCTCGGTGGACGTGACTTCCGGGGCGGCAGTGGCCTGGGAGTATTATCAGCCCGAGAATTCGGCACACAGCGCGGTCGCTCGGCTGGTCGTTTCGGAATAGCGCCGACCCTGGCAGTGCATGGGTGGCCCCGCCGTCCCGCAAGGGCGGCGGGGTCGCGCAGCGACAAGAAGCCTCGCCATTCGGATTCCGAAGCAGGTCGGCGTACCGTGAGCCAAGAGCCCTGGCATTACGAATCAGGACTCAGGTCAATCGTCAACTGGCGTCTTGGGTGACGTAATTGAAATTGAATCGGCATGGCGCAGCTTCTTGTCGCTGCGCGACCCGGCCAGTGCTGAGCACGCGGCCGGGCCACCCGATATTCTCGTATGCAGGCACCGAATACCCGAACCGCGCTGCGACGCTTGCCGTCTCCTGACCAACACCATCGCAGTACTCTTCGGACAGAGCAAATGCCCCCAGCGTTGACGCCACGATATGGCCGAATGATTCCGCTCTCAGGCCGGCCGAATCCAGACCGATGAATTGCAGAATCCGGCGCATCTCGTCGCAAGGCCGCGAGCAAAAATCCTCATAGCGCACGATCAGAATACGATCCGACAGCCAGTCTACTTCGGATCTCAACATGTCGACGTGGCGATAAATCTCGGCCCACTGGATGGCATAGCCCAGGACGTCGTCGCCCCGTTCCCATGCCAGTTGCGTTCTGTCCACCGATTCGTCGGTCAGGCGGATTGGCCTTCGCTGCGGCCCGAATTCGTAGTGTCCGGCCGCGGCCAGATAGCGTGATACCCGCGGATCCACTCGGGCATAGTCGCTGAACAGCGCATGCTGCCCGACCAGCGATTGCACGTGCGTGAAGGGGTGCCGGATCGGAATGATGAAACGGGCGTCTGGAAACAACTCCGCCAGGTAGCCGATCCGCGCGACGTTGTAGTTGCCTTTGGACAGATACCGTCGCGCCCGTCGGACCAGCAAGAGCTTTCGGATATGGTCGGAAAAAAACGCATCGAATTCGCGATTCCGCTGAGCCGCCGTCAATCGCTGCGACACGCCTGGAGCATGCACCTGAGGAAAGAAATTCCGCCAGATCGGTTCCTCGTACGCTTCGGGGCTTTCGGACGTGATGCGAATGCGATCTTTGTGCAGGCGTTCCTGCGGCGCTTGCGCCGTCTGAAAACGATCGAGAAATCGATTCCAGAAATAGGGAGTCATCACGAAAGGAAAGTCCCGATAGCGATGCGTGCCGAAGCCGTCCAGCTTCGACAGTTCTTCGAGCAGGATCGTCGTTCCCGAACGGGCCAGCCCGGCGATAAACACCGGTGACTCGATTGCAGTGTCGCGCAACCGCGAGCGGAGCAATTCGGTCTCCAGATTGCCCAGCGCACGCAGCACGCTCCCCGCCAGGTCCGCCAGGCGAACCAACAGGTAGTCGGATGTGCGAATGTTCAACGCGCCCTCATGCGGAGCAGAGCCACGCCTATCGATGATGCCAGACTCGTTCCGGCGTAAAAAACGGCTTCCGGGCCGTTCTGCCATGACCAGAGCGAAGTGTTCTGTTCGCCTGGAACGGCGAAAACTGCCGCGTCTGGAGCACACCAGTGACCGGCCGCCT
>Ga0068853_100003227_pt1 | contig 12469 bp, 7 predicted proteins | sample KBSCornC32_FD_65655 | JGI IMG/M metagenome (GOLD analysis project Ga0068853, IMG submission 65655) | Corn rhizosphere microbial communities from Kellogg Biological Station, Michigan, USA - KBS Corn C3-2 | ecosystem: Host-associated > Plants > Roots > Rhizosphere > Soil ... | reverse complement strand
CTTTGAAGGTCTTGGTGGCTTCGGCGGCTGCTTGGGTAAGATGCGGCTTAAAAGTTTCAGGTGAGCGGAATCATTTCCTCCCCATAGTTCCAGTGATAGTGGGGGCATTACATAACTTGCCGTATCAACCTGGGAACTCACAGTTACAGTTGACACTAATGAGGGCTGATTGAATATCATTAATGCTTCCATGTTATTATTCCTGAACCCGATCCATTTGCCGTTGCCTAAATTCACATCTCCTTTCACACCATCGATCAATGTTTTTCCTTTTTCATCTCTATAATAATTATCCGGTGGTAATAAATGGATCAGTGAATCGGGCCTGTATTTGGTTCCATAAAAATCAGTCCTCGTTGTATCGCTGCTATACCAACCAGGTTTATAGGCAATCGCCTTTAAATGCTCATTACCGCTGACCATCACCTCTTTTGTGTATACAGCAGATCGTACACTGTCAGGATCTGTTCCATCCAGCGTATAACGGATCGTGACGCCATTTATATAATGTTTCAATTTTAAAGGTTGCGGCTGAAGTAGAACCTGTTCGGTGTTTTCCAAAATAGGAGGCGTCAACTTTAGTATCATCGTGTCAGTGCGGAAACCCGTTTCAATAACAAGGTTCTTATTTTTTAAGCTCACATCTTCTCTTTTCAAGCCGGTGTTCCAGATAAAAAGTTTTGTTAGCTGATCAAGCGAAGAGAGCCCATTTAATGTTGTTGCAGCTATTTTCGTTCCGGACAAAGACAAATGTTTTAATTCCTTCAACCCTTTCAATTCATTGAGCGTGGCGCCGGTGATGTTTGTAAACGAAAGATTCAGTTTTCTCAGGTTAGTAAATTGGCCGATCGTTTTCAGGTCTTCGTCAGTGATGGGCATCTTAGCGAGGTTCAGTGAGACCAGTTGCTCTTTTATTGTCAGCAGATCTTTTAAACTTTCCGGTTTGAATTGCGAGACGCTAAAGAATTCGGCAGACAGGGCCGGTGAATTTTTCGCAAGTGGATAAACAACTCTGTAATCATTATTCAATGATTTTATCTTGCTTTCATCTGCTGCTGCAAAATCATATACATCTGTTTCAATAGTGGTGAAGATGTTGGTGGCGAGTGTTCTTAGCTCACTTTTTGGATCAAGGTCCAGCATTTTAACTTTAAAATCACTCCCGCTCTTTATCCACTGAGTAAGGATTGAAATTTCTTCTTCGCTCAACTGCGGTTTTCCTTGTGGTGGCATATGTTTTTTTGCTTCAAGAGGAAGATGGATCCTTTTTAGCAATAACCCGAAATCAGCTTCGGTAGTGTCCCACAATTTTCCATCCTTGCCACCTTTGAGCAGAAGCTCGGGAGTCTCCATCACGAGTTCGCCTTTTGCCTTCTTACTGTTATGACAACCCATACATTTTGTCTCCAGGATTGGCCGCACCATATCTTTGAATACTTCAGCATCTTCCAGTAAAACCTGTTGTTGTTTTTTCTCTGGCAGGAGGGGAGCAAGCAAAAAATTTTGTCCATGTGTAATACCTGCACCCTGGTGACCAGTAAAAATGATGACTGCAAAAGAAATTATTGCGGCGATGGATGTTCCTGCTTTTGTCGCGGATAGCCGATCACGAAAATTATACCATAGCAACAATAATATCGAAACGGAAACTCCTCCCCATTTATGCCACATCAGTGCTTCGGGATCGTAGCCTTGTTCCCTTGATAAGAACAGACCCATGATTGCTGTGATGGCCGCAGTGAATGCCGCAAGAAGCAAGAGCCATTCACCGATTTGAATAGCGACGTCCTTTGGTGCGATTTTATTCTGGAGGAACAAAACATATAATACATAGAACACGCTCAGTACAATCGGGAAGTGAAGTATCATGGGGTGCATACGACCCGCTACCTGCAACCATCCCGGCAAATGGATCCTGTTTTCAAATAGCAGCAGAAATACCAGCATGCAGTTGATCGCAAAGCTGATGTTGAATAGTATGTTCTTGATTTTATTCAGAAGCTAAATATAGGGATTCAACACATAGGCACATAAGAAACATAGGGGCACATAGTAAAATTCTATGTGTCCCGATGGCTATCGGGACTAGGATCCTATGATCCTATGTGATGAAATTCATTTTTGGGAAACAGCTATACTACTGGTTCAAGTTTATAAGGATATTCCTTGCCCGAGTTCCATTGCGCCACGTACATGTTCTCTTCGTCATCAATACAAACATCATGGGGATACTGGAAAATTTTATCGGTCTGAAACATCTCATCCGGTTTACCATCTTTATAGACCGGCTCACTGCCGGCAAGATTGGAGATACATTTATTATTCTTGTCGAGGATCGTTACAAATCCAGATTGCTTCCATAGATTATTCTGGCTTTGTAAAACAGCCGCGTATAAGTAGTCACCTTTAATAACCGGCCGACAGACCCAGGCACCAGGCAGTGAAATCGTATTGATAAATTCACCTTCCATTGTATAACGTTTAAAAGCATTCTGCTGCCTTGAGGTTACTATTAACACTGGGTTTCCATCGCGTGTATCGATACAAACACCGTGAGCATTCAGCAGAAATTTTTCTTCAGTTCCCCGTCCGCCAAAATGCCGGATATACTCTCCTTTATGATTGTACTGAATAATAAAGTCTTTCCCGTAACCGTCTGCCACGTAAATATCCCCGTTGGCTGCAATAGCTGTCTCTGTGGGAATGTATTCTTCAGGCTTTGTGTATTCTCCTGTTTCTTTGGGATAATCCAACTTCATCAACACCTTTCCATCGATCGTTGTTTTGATCACCTGGTGCAGGTTATTATCACAAATAAATAATACTTCTTCGCCGTTCTCATTAAATAGGGTCAACCCGTGTGCACCCGGATATTCCGTACCCCAATAGCTTAATAATTTTCCCGACCTGTCATAAATAAGAACATTGTTTTTTGTTTCATTGGTCAATAAAAGAATTCTTCCTTTTTTATCCTGTATCATCTCATGGCAGTCTTTAACGGGGTATTGCATCGTATCCGCTTTACTCCATTTGGTATTGATGCGGTAGCGTTTATTGCCCTGTCCCAAAATGGTATCGTCCTTCTTTGCTCCTGTAAGAATAGACGGGGCGAAGAACATCGCTGTTGCAGCGAGTGATGACTGGCGGATAAAATGGTTTCTTTTCATACTTTACTTTTTGTCAAAGCGATAAACTTAGTTATATTTTCCCGGGTGTTTGTAGTATTCCCGTTGTGTTCTTTGTGCTTGCTTCGTGGCCTTTTTGACCAAATCCTCTCCTGGAATTGAGAAGTGGATCACCAAGGACACTAAGAACCACAAAGAACACAAAGCGATTTTTTACGCCATTAATCCTTTCACCACTTCACCTGAGACATCTGTCAACCTGTATCTGCGACCAAGATGTTTGAAAGTTAATTGCTCATGGTTCAATCCCATCAGGTGCAGGATCGTCGCATGAAAGTCATGAACATGAACAGGATCTCGTGCAATGTTGTAGCCAAACTCATCGGTCTCGCCATAAACACCTGGCCTTACTCCGCCGCCTGCCATCCACACCGTAAAACATCTTGGATGATGATCTCTTCCATAATTATCTTTTTCCAATTTACCCTGGCAATAATTGGTGCGTCCAAACTCGCCGCCCCAAATCACCAATGTTTCGTCCAGTAAGCCCCGTTGTTTAAGATCCCTGATCAATCCGGCACTTGCACGGTCGGTATCCATGCATTGTCCGCGGATCTCTCCAGGTAAATTGCCATGACCATCCCAACCCTGGTGATACAATTGAACAAAGCGAACACCTTTCTCAGAGAGTTTGCGGGCCAGTAAACAATTGGCCGCATAAGTGCCCGGTATTAAACAATCAGGTCCATATAATTTGATGGTGTCTTCCGGTTCCTTGCTTAGGTCTGTTATTTCCGGAAGGGCTGTTTGCATGCGGTAAGCCATTTCATATTGTTGGATCTTTGTGTGGATCTCGGGATCACCAAATTCTTTATACGATTCTTCATTCAATGCCGACAGATCATCCAACATCCTTCTTCTATCTGCTTTGTCGACTCCATCGGGATTATTCAGATACAGAACAGGATTTTCTCCGCTGCTGAATTGAACTCCCTGGTGAACGGAATCTAAAAATCCATTTGTCCAGAGTTTTGAATAAACACCCTGCCCATTTCCTTTTCCTTTCGACAACAGTACACAAAATGCCGGTAAATTTTTGTTTTCACTTCCCAGGCCATAACTGAGCCATGCACCCATACTCGGTCGATTACCAACTTGTGCACCGGTTTGAAAAAAGGTCAGCGCGGGGTCATGATTTATCGCTTCCGTGTGCAACGTTTTGATCACGCAAAGTTCATCGGCTATTGACGCGATGTTCGGTAGCAGTTCACTGAACCACATGCGATGCTCACCATATTGATCGAATTTAAAATAGGAACCAGCGAGCGGAAATTTTTTCTGATCGGCCGTCATGCCGGTGAGCCGCTGTCCCATCCTGACGGATGCCGGCAATTCTTCACCAAACATTTCATTGAGCTTAGGTTTGTAATCAAAAAGATCAAGTTGCGAAGGCGCTCCATTCTGGAATAGATAAATAATCCTTTTTGCTTTTGGAGGAAAATGTGGAAGTCCCGTCACAATCGTTTCCTCTTCACTGCTACTGCCAAATAGATCAGGGATCAACAAGGAACCTAGTGCTGCACTTCCGATACCTAAACTCAATCTCGACAAAAACCGTCGCCGGTTTATATTCAGACTATGTTCCAGAATTTCTTTTTGCATAAAAGTTTGTTTTTACGTGAAACGTGAAACGTCAATCGTGAATCGTGAATATCTATCCTGACGATCGGAGTTCCATTCACCACTCACCACTCACTATTCACCCTTTCACAATCGCTTCTTCCATATTGTAGATCATATCGACAGTTTTCATCATTGCAGCCGAAATATCCTCATCTATTTTTTTATTCAATGGATACTCACCCACGCTCAATGTAGTCAGCGCATCCAGCTTTTTTTGTCGAAACAACTGCAGTTGTTCAATATAATAGTTCTTTAAAATAACTAACTCTTTGTCCGATGTGTTGCGGCAAATAATGAGTCGGAATGCTTTGTTAATCTTTTGTTCGGCGGACGAATTTTCATTGACCAGCTTTTGCGCCAGGACCCTTGACGCTTCTAATACTGTTGGATCATTCATCATCATCAGCGCTTGCAATGGTGTATTTGTTTTGAGACGTTTCACTTCACATTGATCGCGGTTACTTGCATCGAATATTGCCATCGATGGTGGAGGCACGGTAAGCTTGATAAATGTGTACATACCCCTTCGATATAATGAGCCACCTTCATCTTGTTTATAAGTTTTCAATACACCGCGACCGGAGGTGGCGGCTTCCCATAACCCTTTCGGCTGGTAAGGTTTTACACTCGGACCGCCTATCGTTGTGTTTAGCAAACCGCTACTGCTCAAAACAAGATCACGAACCAGTTCGGCTGCGAGTCTTACCCTCGGGGCATGTGATAAATAAATATTTTCCGGATCCGTCTTCAATTTGTCGTTAGTAGCCTGTGCAGACTGCCGATATGTGGCGGATAACAAGATCTTTTTCATCAATCGCTTAATGTTCCATCCATTTTCCATAAAGTCCACAGCCAGCCAATCGAGTAATTCAGGATGAGAAGGAAGTTCACCTTGCATACCAAAATCTCCGGCCGTTTTTACAATACCCCTTCCAAAGATCTCCTGCCAGACCTGGTTCACAAATACCCTTGCGGTTAATGGATTCCTTTTATCGACTGTCCATCGTGCGAGGCCCAGCCTGTTGCGTGGAAATTTGCTTTCATCAAACTTCATCACCGCAGGGATCGGTTCCGGTTGTACTTCCGTTGTGGGCATATTATACACACCACGACTAAGCACAAATGTTTTGCGCAACGTGTCCTCAGCCATAACTGAAACCGTTAGATCACCTGTATCTTTTTTATTAATGAATGTCAAATCGTTTTTTACATCCGTGTCGCTAATATGGATCAACGGATTTTTAGCCGGCTTTGACACTGACACATCCCCTTCATAACCTTTTTCCTTTGTGTTATTGAAAAAGGCCAGCAACGAATAATAATCTTTTTGTTTAAAGGGATCATATTTGTGATCGTGGCACTGCGCGCATTCGATGGTAAGACCTAATATTCCTTTACCGAAAGTTTTTGTTTTATCAATTAAGTATTCGATTCTGTATTCCTCGTCGATCACGCCACCCTCTTCTGTGTATTTGTGATTACGGAAAAAACCCGTTGCGAGTATTTGCTCTTTGGTAGCCTGGGGCAACATATCACCGGCGATCTGCCACACAAGAAACTGATCGTAAGGAAGATTTTCATTGAACGCGTGGATCACCCAATCTCGCCAGGGCCATTGAGTGCGTATGTTATCATCCTGGTACCCGTAGCTATCAGCATAGCGTGCCACATCCAGCCAATGCACTGCCATTTTCTCGCCGTACTGTGGCATGGCCATTAGCTCATCGATGATTTTCTCGTAAGCATTTGGCGACTGATCACGACGAAACCTATCCATCATGTCCAACGAAGGTGGCAAGCCGGTAAGATCCAGCGATGCGCGTTTTAATAATCGTTCTTTGTCTGCCTCGCCGTTGGGAGTGAGATTTTTTTCATCGAGTTTCTGTAATATAAAATAGTCGATCTCATTCCTTACCCAATCTTTATTGCGAATGTTTGGCAGCGGAGCTTTTTTGGGTGGCATGAATGCCCAGTGCGTTTCATAATGAGCTCCCTGTTCGATCCATTTTTTGAACAATTTGATCTCATACTCGGTCAGTGCACCCAAATGTGAATCCGGGTCCGGCATCATATAACTTGTATCATGAGAGGAGATACGCTTATAAAGTTCTGATTGGTCGGGTTTGCCCGGCACTAATGCAAAAGCTCCCTTTGTTTCCTTCAATGGAGCAAAAGCGCTATCAGGAATGTCAAGCCTCAGTTGTGCCTGTCTTTTGTTGGCATCGGGACCATGACATTTAAAACATTTATCAGAAAGGATGGGGCGGATGTTGAAGTTGTAGCTGACCTTATCGGGTAATTTATCTCCGCTGTTTTTGGTGAAACAGGAACTGATAACAACAACCGTTGTAACAATGAAACACAGTAATGTGGTGAGCTTCCATCCCATCAGCGATGAAAGTTACAAAATGTTTCTCTAGATGGTGGCTGGGGGTGTCCTTCTTTTCAGCAAGATGTGAGAAGAAGATCGGAACACACACAAACCCTTTTGATGAATTGTTGCGGTAAGTTTGGCCAAACTTATTTAGGTAAGCTGCCTTGATCGCTACGTGTGTTTTTTGCCTGGTTGATCATATCGATCCTGGCAAGTTCAGCGAGATTTTTCTCATTGGCCCTTTCAAAAGGCACTGATCTTTGACCCGGTTCGCAATGCAGTTTTTTTGTTGTCCGTGAGGCGTCCAGCCTGTAAACTTCAGAAAGTTTCTTTTGATCATGATCCCGGGAAGCGGGAGTCGCTGACAACCTACTTACAACAAGGGCAAACCAACCAGATGCAAAAAGAACAGTGAGCAATAGCATATGAACCACCGATAAGGACCTCCTGATTTTGTTGCTCCCGATAAATGCAGATTCCTGGCCTTTTGTTGCTATTCCATTAAAGACGTATCCTTTCTTGGGAATTGTCTGAAGCAACTCTTTGTTTGTGTCGAGAAGAATTTTCCGTAAAAATGAAATAGCTTGGTTGAGACTTTCATTAGCACCAGGGTAGTCATTCCAGATTTCATGAATAATGCGCGACCTGGTCATTACCGTTTTAGGGTTGCCTGCCAGCATGCAAAGCAATTTGATCAAACGGGGTTCCACCCGGGTCTTTTGCCTGGACTCTTTGTCAAAGACTTCATGCCTGGTTTTATTTATAACAAACCGGCGGTTGATTGTAATTAGGCCATCACTCATAATTTTTACGGTTCTTAAAACAAATCTAAAGCTTTCTTAAGCTATTCCAAAGGTTCCCGCTGGTCTTCGAAATGAGCCCCCCACTAATTTTACCCGAAATCACTAGCCATGAAATTCATATTTATTTTTTTCCCGATAACATTGATTAGCACTGCATCTTATTCGCAGGAAGCCAGGAGAGACAGATTGGATAGTTTTTTTCAGTCATTGCAATCCTATGGTTTGATGAATGGAAATATCCTGGTTGCTGAGAAAGACAAGATTGTTTATCAAAGATCATTTGGCTTTGCAGACCTTAAAGCGAAGCTGGCAAACAGCGACAGCTCGGAATTTACGCTTGGTTCAGTTTCAAAAACACTCACGTCAACGGCCATTCTGCAATTGAAAGAGAAGAAGAAACTAAAGTTGGATGACCCTTTCATAAAATATTTTCCAGGATTTCCATATCCTCAAATTTTGATCCGGCATTTGCTTTCACACACATCCGGCCTGCCGGATTATGAATTGTACCAGGAAGAAATGACCGCAAATCCCGGCAAGATCTTTACCATTTCCGATATCTTGCCATCGTTAAAAAGATGGAAAGAGCCACTTCATTTTAAGCCGGGAGAGAAATGGCAATATGTAAATACGAATTTCTGCTTGCTGGCACTGCTTGTGGAAAAATTATCGGGGCTTAGTTTTCAGAAATATATGGAGAAATATGTCTTTAGCCCCATTGGAATGAGCCACACATATTTTCAATCTGATCCGGGAAAAACAGGTGAAAGAAACCGGACCGTCAACTACGAATATCCATGGTTATTTTCTACAGAAATGCAACCGGCCGACAGCATCAAAAGGAATCATTGGCGCTCATATAACGCAAGTGGATTTGTAGGCCAGGGCAATATCATGACAACAACCGGAGATCTATTAAAATTTGATGAAGCACTTTATTCCAATAAGATTTTGAAACTTGAAACACTGGCTGAGGCATTTACACCAACTAAATTAAACAATGGGCAAAATGTAAATGCCGAAAGCGGTGTTGGCAAATCCTCTTATGGGTTGGGTTGGTTTATACTTGACGATACTTCTGCCGGAAAAATTGTGTGGCACAGTGGTGGTGTGCCGGGAGGGCTTAGTATTTTCATCAGAGACATTACAAAAAGACAGACAGTCATTGCGTTTGATAACGCATTCGATAAAGGGCTTTATAAATATGGAATTTCCGCTTTGAATATTTTGAATGACAAGCCGGTCATTGGTTACAAAAAGTCGCTCACGCAGGATTATAATCTTGCTTTACTTGAAAAGGGGACCGACGCTGCGTTCTGCAGGTTAATTGAACTAAAAGCGGACACATTGCATTATTATCTCAGTGAAGATGACATGAATGAATTAGGCTTGCAAATGCTATACGCCGCCACTTTTTCCAAACACAAGGATATGGCGCTTGAAATTTTGAAACTTAATGTCTTGTTATTCCCGGAAAGTTTTAACACGTATGACAGCTACGGGGAGGCCTTAGCTGACACCGGGGAAAAAGATGAGGCAATTTTTATGTACCAGCGATCAATCGAATTAAACCCTGGTAATGACAGTGGGAAACAAGCCTTGAAGCGATTAAGACAAAAATAAATGTGGAATGCAGAGGGATGGCGAAAATATTTATTATAGGATCAGCCGATGAGGATACTTGCTTATGTGCAAGGATATCACTGGCGTTTCATTGCCTGAATAAAGCTTGAGACCTTCCATGCAAAGAGAGCCGATTAGGAACCCGAAAGGCATTTTTAAAAACTCGATCACGATCCTATTCTGCGTTTGATCGATTTTGAATCAGCAAGCGCTAATTTTATTCTGCAAGCAGGATAGCTTGTTCATTTGGAATGAGCAGGCAATAACTTGTCACTCGCATTGGTTCTCTTTTACCAGCAATAATGACGCGCTGTTCGATGATCGCATCGGACAGTTCTGTTTTCACCAGCTCTGTTTCGAGAGGTTCTATTTTATTATAGAACCGGCTAGCGTCATATTCTCTTACTAACCTGGTAAACAGATCAAGCTGTTGCGCTGTCTGGCATGACCAGATCCACTTCAAAAGTGTCTCTTTGTGTTTGTAGATATCCATACGGAATTATTTTGCAAAGGGTTTAATTTGAATTCCAGGTTTCGAAAAACCAGTATTCAATCTTTTAAAAAACTCTGATTAGTTCAAGATGAGTGTGCCGTGATCTGGAAAACTTATAGGAGTAATTGGTACGGATGCTCATCGTAGTTTTCCGAGAGGATAAATGTGAGATTCTTACTTCAAACTTATAGTCCTGTCCTTACTAATGCAAGCATTTTAAAGGAAATATTTTTTATTAAAAATAACCAGCTCATTTTCAGCATTATGATGCTTGCGAAATCGCGGATTTCATAGTAACGCGACGGGTCCTTTTCAGTATTTCTATCAATGCTCTGTCCATAGCCTGAAGGATACTCGTTGATGAAGAAAAACGGGCTCTGTGTCCTGGGCTGTTGTCAAAAGCACGGTTGCAGGTGTTTAGCAGGCGATTGAGCGAACATTTAATTTTTGAACGCGAACAACGGCGTAAAAAGTTTTAAATTCAAGGGGCGCAGCAACCCAAATGTTGCTAACCAAATGCGGTTCCAGATCCAACATACGTTTTTAGTTCTCGGTATCATATTAATTACATTCAGTTTCCTCTTTTTTGGACTATCGAATGGAATTTACACGACACTCTTGCTTTCTGGTTTATTAATCTCCTTTCTTTCCTTTCTACTAATTTTACTGAAAGACGAACATAGTCAAAGATGGGGTTGGATCGTAGTCATTGCGGTCGCCATAGCAATCCAACAATTGTCGGAACCATTGCTGATAAGGTATTCTTACAAAATCCTTATTCATCAAAACGATCAACTTTTTGCGGAAGTAAATCGAATGATGCAGCTAAAGAAGAGTGATATATTCTATTTAAAGACGTCACCAATAGACTCATCAAAGTTTACTGTTCATGAAAATTCCAGGATCAGACAACTTATGGACGCGACGAGTGTTCACCTGATTTCAAAGGACAGTAGCAAAGTGTTTTATGAAACCTATGGAATGCTAGATGTAAGGCTGGGGATATTTTACTTCCCTTCAGGCGATGCACCTGCCAGGAGATATAGGCATATCGAGGGCAACTGGTATTATTGATCCGCGATAGCTAACATTCAGTTTGTCCCGTAAGTGCGGGATTGGCCTCGTCGGTTTTCTTCTTCCCCCGAGGAGCCTTGGCGCAGAATTTTCAAATTTAGAAAATGTATTTGGACCCTGGTTTGTAAAAGTGAACCGTCATTTCACCTTCTTGCAAACCTCATGTTTGCCATTGTAATGCGCTATAAGTTCCGTGATATTTCCTGAGGCATCTTTTACAAATTCAATTCTTGCGTTGATGACTTTTAAATAAAAATTTGTTTGATCTTCTGCGAACAATGGAGATTTCGGCAACCCTCCCTGGGGCGCTTCCATTTGCAATTGCCCATTTTCTAAAGTGATGTACGCATGATGTTTTTTGTCAAACTCATACTTGCCCAAATATTTTTTTAAACTATCGATTGGAAATTGTTTGCCTTCGCCTGCATACATTGATTCATAGTGTTGATGGAAAATGATGGCGGAAAGATCCCCACTGATTCCGTTTAATGCATCTCCGAACCAACCATAGTTATTCAATAAAGCAATTGTTACATCTTCATCTGGATAGCAACACAGGTACGAGATGAAACCCGGCAATCCTCCGCCATGTGAAAGTGATTTTTTGCTCCATACGGAATCGATGTACACGCCATAGCCATAATGTTCCAGGCGTGGTATAAACATAGCTTTCCATGATTCACTGGTAAGGATCTTTTGGTCAACTATTGCCTGGGCCCATTTGTACATGTCACTGGTTGTACTGAAGATTCCCCCTGCAGCGTAGGTGATCGTTGAATCCCATCTCCAGGCCTTTGCCTCTTCCTGCGCGGTTGAATTTAAATGCTGATAGCCAGTCGCAATGTTTGTATCCGCCGATTGCGTAAAACCAAAAAATGAATGAGTCATTTGAAGCGGCGTGAAAATAACATCTCTTACATTTTGCTCATAGGACTTACCCGTAACTTTTTCAATGATCCGTCCGAGCAAATAATACCCGGAATTGCAATACCGGAATTTAGTACCCGGTTTAAAAAAGAGGTCATGTTTGAACACACGATCAAGGATCAATTGTTTGTCAACAGGGTGACAGGAAATAGTGGAATCTTCGTCGTCAATGTCGGCTACATAATTATAGATACCCGATGTGTGCGTTAATAAATTTTCTAGTGTTATTTTATTTGAGTATTTGAATTCCGGGAAATACTTATCAAGCTTACCATTCACGGAAAGTTTGCCTTCCTCTTGTAACTTTAAAATTACCAATGCAGTAAATTGTTTGGTAACAGAGCCGATCAGGAAGACAGTGTTTGAA
>Ga0068853_100003226_pt1 | contig 12471 bp, 10 predicted proteins | sample KBSCornC32_FD_65655 | JGI IMG/M metagenome (GOLD analysis project Ga0068853, IMG submission 65655) | Corn rhizosphere microbial communities from Kellogg Biological Station, Michigan, USA - KBS Corn C3-2 | ecosystem: Host-associated > Plants > Roots > Rhizosphere > Soil ... | reverse complement strand
CGGAGGATGATCCGGCTTGAAACAACACCGGCGTGCGCTGCGGCGACGGAGCGACCAGGTGCGGTCCTTCGACCTGGTAGCGCTTGCCGGAGTGGTTGACCTCGTCGTCCCACGACCCCTCCCACGACTTGTAGGTGACGTCGACGTATTCGTCAGCCCACCGATATCGCTCGTGCTCCTCGAGTCGCTCGTAGCCGAAGTTGCGCGCGCCGTTGGCCTGTGCGTTGGTGACGATGTTCCACGCAATCCGGCCGCTCGAGGCGTGGTCGAGCGTCGACATCTTGCGAGCGAAGTTGAACGGGTGTTCCCGGATTACCGAACTGGTGGTCGCGATACCGAGATCAGTTGTGTTGTAGGCGATTGCCGGTGCGATGACGCTCGGGTCGTTGCTGGGGATCTGGAGACCGGCCTGCACGTACTTCTCGTAGGAGCCGCCGTAATCGCCGTAGAGGCCGATCACGTCGGCGAAGACGATGAAGTCGAACCGCCCGCGCTCCAGCACCTTCGCCAAACCCACCCGGTGCTCCAGTGAGTTGAAGTTCGTCTGATCGGACCGGGCCGAGGCCACACTCCCTGCAGGATGTGCGCGGTGGTGTTCATGACGAATGCCGAGAAGTGCAGAGAGGTGAGATCGACATGGCACCGGCGTCGCGGCGATCGGCCTGCTCAACGACGTGGTGTTCGCTTACGGCCGGGTGCCGTCGTTCACCGCGACGCTCGGCACCCTGTCGTTGTTCGCAGGCATCGGGCTGACGATCTTGCAGGGCAGCACGATCAACTTCACCAACCAGGGTATCCGCGACCTCGCGATCGGACAGTTCGTCCCCAACATCCAGAATGCGGCACTGATCGCCGTCGTCGCCTTCCTGGCCGTGTGGTTCTTGGCCCGCCGCAGCAGATTTGGCCTCTACGTCTACGCGGTGGGTGGCAACGAACGCGTCGTCGAACTGGCTGGCGTGAGCACCGGGCGGGTGAAGGTGCTCATCCTCGTCGTCTCCGGGATCACGGCAGGACTGGCCGGTCTGCTGCTCACCGCCCAGCTGGGTGCGGCGGGGCCGACGACGGGTCGACGATCCTGCTCGACTCGGTCCTGCCATCGTCATCGGCGGCACGGCGCTGGCCGGCGGCGTGGGAGGCGTTGGCCGCACGGTGCTCGGCGTGCTCATCCTGACCGTGCTGTCCAACGGACTCAACCAGATCGGCGCCGCCGACTACACCCAGACCATCATCAAGGGTCTGGTCATCATCATCGCCGCGGTCTTCACCATGGCCTCGCAGCGCAAGCTGATCGTGAAGTGACGACGGTTTTGCGGATGGCCGTTCGTGTCCCACTGTGACGGCCAAAGAATCGCCTAGATTCGATTGCTGGCGCGTCCGATCTCGGTGCGGCATCGTGACGGAGCCATCATCGCCGAGCGCCGCCGAACACGATCCCATGAACGACCGAACACCGGTCGGATGCTCACCGACCGACCGAAAGATCAGCCAAACGATGTCCTCTCTCCGTCCCTCCCGCGCCCTCCTGGGCTCGACCGCACTGGTCGTCGTGCTCGTCCTCGCCGGCTGCGGCGGGGGCTCGAACGGGACGTCGTCGAGTCCCGCCGGGCCACCAGTCCATGGCGGGTCGATCGTCTACGGCGCCGACCGCGAGCCCACCTGCCTGGACCCGCACAACAACGGCGACATGCCGCAGACCTACGTTGCCAGGCAGTTCCTGGACTCCCTGGTGTCCGAACGGCCCGACGGCACCGTGGTGCCGTGGCTGGCGGAGTCCTGGACGACGTCGCCGGACGGGCTGACCTATACCTTCAAGATCAAGCAGGGAGTGAAGTTCCACGACGGCACGCCGCTGGACGCTGCCGCGGTCAAGGCGAACTTCGACCAGATGCTGGATCCGGCGACGCAGTCGCTCACCGACACCGGGTACCTGCGGCCGTACTACGACTCCTCCCGTGCGGTCGACCCCGCCACGTTCGAGCTGAAGCTGAAGTCCCCATACTCGGCTCTGTTGCCCGTGCTGTCGCAGGCGTTCTTCGGCATCGAGTCGCCCAAGGCGATGGCCCGCGGCCTGGCTGGGAACTGCCAATCCCCGGTCGGGACAGGACCGTTCGTCGTCAAGCAGTGGGTGCACGGCCAGAGCGTCGAACTCGACCGCAACCCCGACTACAACTCGGCGCCCGCCGATGCCAAGCATCAAGGCCCTGCCTACCTCGACCACGTCAGCTGGAAGTTCCTCGAGGACGGCTCCGTCCGGTTCGGTGCCGTCCAGGGCGACGGCGCCGACCTGATCTTCAACCCGCCGCCGCAACAGAACGCCGCGTTGAAGTCCGACCCGAACCTGGTGCTGCAGGAGTTCACCCACACCGGGCTGCCGAACGGGATCGCACTCAACACCACCCGCTTCCCGTTCACCGACACGGCGGTGCGGCAGGCGTTCATCCACGGCAGCAACGCCGAGGCGTCGGTGAAGAGCGCCTATCTCGGCGTGTTCAACTGGGAACCAGGCCCTTTGACGTCGACCACACCATTCCTGGACAAGGATCTGCGCGACTACTACGCCAACGATCCCGCCAAGGCCAATCAGTTGCTCGACGCCGCGGGCTGGACGCAGCGCGACGGCGACGGATTCCGGACCAAGGACGGAAGGCAGCTGGCCGCCACGGTGATCTACTCGTCGGATCCGGGTGACTCACCCCCCACGGATGTGACGCTGTACCAGGACATCCAGGCGGCCGAGAAGGAAATCGGCTTCAACGTCATCCTCAAGCCGATCCCACAGGACCAGTACTACGCCGCCTTCACCGACAAGAACGCCACCGACGGCCTGGCCGGTGCGTACTGGAACAGCCCGACGCCGCTGGTGCTCACGCTGCTGTACTCCACCGACTCGATGGTGCTGGCGCCGGGCAACAACATGTCCTGGGTGTCGAACCCGGCCATCGACGCCCCGTTGAAGCAGATCGCCGCCGCCTCCGACGTCGAGCAGCAGAAGCATTACTACGACCAGGTGCAGCAGCTCGTCGCGCAGAACGCCTACCACCTCGGGCTGTACCCGCAGACCACCCGACTGGTCTCGAAGAAGCACCTGCAGGACGTCTGGATCGAGCCGTCCGAGGGTGAGCCGGTTCTGCACGACGCGTGGCTCGCGAAGTGACGGCGAGGCGGGTCGTTTCCCGCCTCGCAGGCGTGGTCGGCGTCCTCTGGGGCGCCGCCACGCTGACCTTCGCCGTCGAGCAGCTGATGCCGACCGATCCGGCCCAGACCATCCTCGGTGGGGCCGGAGCCAAGCCCACGCCCGAGCAGCTGGTAGCCGTGCGGGCTCAATACGGCTTCGACAAGCCGGTAATCGTGCAGTACTTCGACTACCTCGGCGGGCTGCTGCGTGGTGACCTCGGCACGTCGTACGTACGCAAGCAGCCGGTGTCCGACATCATCGGCCAGCAGCTCGGATCGACGCTGACGCTGACCATCGTGGCCCTGATCGCGTCCTGGCTGATCGCCGTCGCCGTCACGCTCCTGACAGCGCACCGCAGCCGCGGCCTAGCCGCGCTCGGCTCCGGCCTGGAGACGTTGCTCGCCGCCCTGCCGCAGTACTGGTTGGGCATCGTGCTGCTGGTGGTGTTTGCGTTCACGCTGCATTGGCTGCCGGTGGTCGGTGACGGCGGCCCCGAGGGGTTGGTACTGCCCACGTTGACACTTGCCCTTCCGCTGGCCGGGTTCCTCGGCCAGGTCACCCGCGACGAATTCTCCTCGGCGATGGAACAGCCGTTCGCGGTGTCGGCGCGCGCCAGGGGGATGAGCGATCTGGGCGTGCGATGGCGCCACGCGCTGCGCCACGCCGTGCTGCCCGGCCTGACGTTGTCGGGATGGGCTCTGGGATCGCTGTTCTCGACCGCGGTGATCGTCGAGGCGGTCTTCGTGCGCCCGGGGTTGGGCAGGGTCCTGGTCGACGCCGTCAAGAGCCAGGACATGCCCGTGGTGGTGGGGGTGACGTTGTTCGTCGCCGCGGTCTACGTGCTGGCGAACCTGCTCGTCAACTTGGCCTTCGGCCGCATCGACCCCCGGCTGCGGAGTACGACGCGATGACCATCAACGTCGCCGACGGTCTGACCGCCGCTGCCGCACCCCCGGTCGTTCGGTCCAGGAGCGGCCGTGCCGTCCGGCCCGCGGTGTGGCTGTCGGGGCTGTTCCTGCTACTGGTGCTGGCCTGGGCCGTGATACCAACGACTTTCACCAGCGGGACACCCTTCGACACCGATATCGACGCCGCGGTGCACGCACCCTCACTGCAGCACTGGTTCGGCACGGATGCCTCCGGCCGCGACATCTACACCCGCGTCGTCTTCGGAGCCCGCAGCTCACTGCTGATCGGTGTCGGGGCAACGGCACTCGCGTTGGTCACCGCCATCGTGTTCGGGTTTGCGGCAGGACTCGGCGGACGTTTCACCGACGGCCTGATCAGCCGCTTCCTGGAAGTCCTGCTCGCGCTGCCCGGTCTGCTGCTGGCATTGGTGTTCATCGCGGTGCTGGGGCCAGGGGTGAGTACCGACATCGTGGCGGTTGCGCTGGGATCGGCCGCCGGTTACGCGTGGATGGTGCGTGGTCAGGTGATCGCCGTGAAGGATTCCGGCTACGTCAGTGCTGCAACGGCATTGGGACACAAACGGTCTCGGATCATCGTCCGGCACGTGTTCCCGAACGCGATGCGGCCGCTCGTCGTGCTGGCCACGATGGGTGTCGGGCAGTCGATCGTGTGGTCGTCGTCGCTGAGCTTCCTCGGACTCGGTGTCGCGCCGCCCGCCCCGGAATGGGGCGCGATGCTCGACGCCGGGCGCGATTTCGTGTCGACAGCCTGGTGGCTGGAGCTGTTCCCCGGGCTGGCGATCGTCGGCTGCACGTTGTCGGTCACCGTGCTCGGACGTCACCTCCAACGGCGCCTCGAAGGACGGCTGACATGACATCGCTGCTACACGTCGAGGACCTGACCGTCGCGTTCGGCGACCGTGACCCGGTGGTGCGCGGCGTCTCGTTCGAGGTGGCGCCCGGTGAGTGCCTGGCGATCGTCGGCGAATCCGGCTCCGGCAAGAGCGTGACCGCTCGCACGCTGCTCGGCCTGGCCGGCGCTGGTTCACGGGTCGACGCGACCAGTCTGGAGTTGCAGGGAACGCCGTTGCTGCACAACGGTGATCGTGATTGGCGACGAATTCGTGGTCGCCAGGTCGGGTTCGTCCTGCAGGACGCCCTGGTGTCCCTGGATCCGCTGCGCACCGTCGGACACGAGATCGGCGAAACCCTGCGGCTGCACCGCTACGGAAGTCGGAAGCTGCGTCGCGCCCGCGTCCTGGAACTGCTGACGGCCGTCGGGGTGCCCGAACCGGAGCTGCGCGCCCGCCAGCTTCCCCACGAACTCTCCGGCGGACAGCGGCAGCGCGCGTTGATCGCGTCGGCGATCGCGCTCGACCCGCCGCTGCTGATCGCCGACGAACCCACCACCGCACTCGACGTGACGATCCAGGCCCAGATCCTCGACCTGCTGCGGGCGATGAAGGACCGGGGCACCGGCCTCGTCTTGATCAGCCACGACCTGTCGGTGGTGAGCAGGCTGGCCGACCGAGTCGCGGTGATGCGGGACGGGTCGTTCGTCGAGCAGGGTACGTTCGCGGACGTCCTCACCTCGCCCGGCCACCCCTACACGCAGACCCTGCTGGACGCGGTACCTGCCGCACACCGCAAGGGAACTCGGCTGTCCGGGACAACACTCCGGATCCCTGAAGAGCTCGACGTTCCGGTCGCGGATGGCCGTCGGGCCGACCTACCGCCGGACGGCGTGCTGCTGTCTGCCGACGGATTGGTCAAACGCTTCCGCGGACCCGACGGTGTCGAGCGCACGGCCGTCGCCGATGTCTCGTTGCGCATCGGGGTCGGGGAGACGCTCGGCATCGTCGGCGAGTCGGGTTCGGGCAAGACGACCACCGCCCGGCTCGCGCTGGCGCTGCTGACCCCCGACGAGGGCACCGTGACGCTGGCGGGCGAGCCATGGAGCCAGTTGACCGAGGCGAAGCGCCGAGCGCGTCGCTGGCAGATCTCGGCGATCTACCAGGATCCGTTGAGCTCCTTCGATCCTCGCTGGACGGTGCGCCGCATCGTCGAGGACGCGCTACCGGGGCTGCTCTACCCCGACGGCGCCGCCAGGCGAAGGCGGACCGCCGAGCTGCTCGCCGACGTCGGGCTGGCCGAGGAGCACGCCGACCGGCGACCGCTGCTGCTCTCCGGCGGGCAGCGCCAGCGCGTCGCCATCGCCAGGGCGCTGGCTCCCGAGCCGGCCCTGATCGTGTGCGACGAGCCGGTATCCGCACTCGACGTGACCATCCAGGCCCAGGTGCTCGACCTGCTCGCCGACCTGCAGCAGCGGCTCGGGCTGTCCTACCTGTTCATCTCGCACGACCTGGGCGTCATCCAGCATGTCGCTGACCGGGTGCTGGTGATGCGTGACGGTCGGATAGTCGAATCAGGCACTGCCGCAGCCATCTTCAGCTCCCCTCAGGACCCATACACCCGTCAGCTGCTGGCAAGCCTGCCGGCAGCGCAGGCAACACCGCAACCCATCCTCGGAGGTTGACCATTACTCGCCAGATCATCCTCAACGCGTTCGACATGAACTGCGTCGCCCACATCGTCGCAGGCACGTGGCGGCACCCCGAGTCGCAGGCCGTCCGCTACAAGGACCTCGAATACTGGACCGACCTGGCAAAGCTGCTGGAGCGGGGCCTCTTCGACGGGCTGTTCATCGCCGACGTGCTCGGCATCTACGACGTGTACGGCGGGGGACCGGAGACGGCGCTGCGTTCGGGCGCACAGGTACCGGTCAACGACCCGATGATGGTCGTGTCGGCGATGGCCGCGGTGACGAAGAACCTCGGTTTCGGTGTCACCGCCGCCACTTCCTTCGAGCACCCCTACGACTTCGCCCGCCGGATGTCGACGCTGGATCACCTCAGCAAGGGCCGGGTCGGCTGGAACATCGTCACCGGCTACCTGGAGAGCGCGGCGCGCAATCACGGGCTGGACGGCATCACCCCGCACGCCGACCGGTACGACATCGCCGACGAGTACACCGAGGTGCTCTACAAGCTGTGGGAGGGCTCCTGGGAGGACGATGCCGTCGGCACCGACCCCACCCGCGCCGACTACGCCGATCCGTCGAAGGTCCACCCGATCGCGCACGTCGGCAAGCACTTTCAGGTGCCGGGCATCCACCTCTGCGAACCCTCCCCACAGCGCACCCCGGTGCTCTACCAGGCGGGGGCATCGAACCGCGGCAGGCAGTTCGGCGCCGAGAACGCGGAGGTCATCTTCATCGGGGCGCCGACCAAGGAGGTGCTGCGCGAGGCGGTGGCCGACATCCGGGCCCGTGCCGAGGCGGCAGGTCGTGACCCGTACGACGTCAAGATCGTCAACGGCCACGTCGCGGTGACGGGTGCGACCGAGGCAGCCGCGCAGGCCCGGTACGAGGACTTCCGCCGCTACACCGACCCGCGCGGCGCGCTCGCACTGTGGTCGGGATGGCTCGGCACCGACCTGTCGCAGTTCGACCTCGACGACCCGGTGGCGGTCACCGACAACGAGTTCCTGAAGTCCTCGGTGCAGATGTTCGGCCAGGGCCAATGGACGCTGCGCGACTTCATCGAATCCAAGGCGATCGACGCCGAAGGCGGTTTCAGCGTGGGGTCGCCGACCCAGGTCGCCGACGAGCTGCAGGAGTGGGTCGAGGAGACCGACGTCGACGGTTTCAACCTCACCAACGTCATCACCCCCGGGTCGTTCGTCGACTTCGTCGAGCACGTGATTCCCGAACTCCAACGGCGGGGGGCCTACAAGACCTCCTACGCCGAGGGCACCCTGCGCCACAAGCTGTTCGGCCAGGGCTCCCGTCTTCCCGAAACACACCGAGCGGCGGGCTACCGCCGCGTCATGGAGGAGGCCACCCAATGACCGCAACCGAGCCCCGCACCAAGCCCGTCACGGTTGGCTCAGCCGAGCTGGACGACCTGATCGCCGCGATCGGTGCCGGCTCGCTGGAGCGCGAGCGTACCGGCGAGCGCCCCTTCGCCGCCATCGAACTCGTCCGGCAGCATCGCCTCGGTGCGCTGCGGATACCGGCGGCCGACGGTGGCGGCGGCGCCAGCCTGCGCGACCTGTTCGCCACCGTCATCGCGCTGGCGTCGGTGGACGTGAACGTCGCCCACATTCTGCGCGGTCACTTCGCCCACGTGGAGGAGCGGCTGCGCCTCGGCGCCGAGGAACGTGACCGGGTGATCGGGATGGCGTTGAGCGGCAAACTCGTCGGCAACGCGTCGACGGAGCTGGGCTCGACACCCGCAGGCGCGTTCACCTGGAAGACCCGTCTCACCCCAGACGGCGACGGGTTCCGGCTCAACGGCACGAAGTACTTCACCACCGGTACGCTGTACGCCGATTACGCCGAGGTGCTTGCGAGTAACCCCGACGGTGCGACGGTGATCGCACTGGTCCCCACCGACCGCGCAGGCGTGACGGTTCTCGACGACTGGGACGGTATGGGGCAGCGCGCCACCGGCACGGGAACCGCGATCTTCGAAGACGTCGCCGTGGCGGCCAGCGAGACGCTGCAGTTCGCGCCGCCGGATGCCGACACCGAGCCGCCCGCCCTGTACCACTCGGGCGCCTTCTTCCAGTTGTACGTCACGGCGCTGGAAGCCGGTGTGCTGCAAGCGCTTCGGGTAGACGCGGTGACGCACGTGCACCAACGGGCCCGCAGCTTTGCGTGGGCGCCGACGCCGTCGGCGCCCGACGATCCGCTGCTGCAACGGGAGATCGGCGAGATCGCCAGCGCGGCGTTCGCCGCGCAGGCGACGGTACTCGCCGCGGCGGACGCCCTTGCCATCGCGTACGCCGCCGACGTGGCGGGCACCGACCCACGGCTGGAGCTCGCCCACGAGGCCTCGCTGCAGGCGGCGGCGGCCAAGGTGGTCGTCGACGCCCTGGCGCAGAAGGCCGCGTCGCAGGTGTTCGACGTCGGCGGGGCGTCGGTGGTGCGCCAGGCCCACCTGCTGGATCGGCATTGGCGCAACGTCCGCACCCTGGCGTCGCACAATCCGACCTCGTACAAGGCGCAAGCCATCGGCGCCCACTATCTTCGCGGTAGCACGCTCCCGGGTAGCGGCTACTTCTGACGTCGGGACTCCAGGGTGGGCCGGCCCGCAGCGGCGAGCTTCGAACCACCATGATTCGAACCGGTTGACGCAGGCGTTGACCGGTGATGAAGGCATGAAATGCGTTCGACGGCAAAGGCGTCCGTCGTAGTGAGCTCTGCCGGGTTGTCGTCTGGGGTGACTTCGGCGTCATCGGGGCGCGGGTCGCGGGCGGGCGGCCCACCTAGGCTTTCCACCGAGCGCCCGAAGCGAGTTTGGAGCACTGGACGATGACCGAACGACACCTCCACGGCTGGCCCCACGCAACCTGGATCCGCGTGTGGTGGCCATACCTCGCGCTCACCATCGGGGTCCTGGTCGTCGCGCTGGGGGGCGTTCTCTTCTCGCACGTCACCCCGTGATCGTGGACACCGCAACCAGTTAGGAAACCGTGCCCCAGCCAGCCAGGAACCGCCCGCTCTACTTCTCGGCGTTCGTGATGAACACCCCGTCACACGTCATCCACGGACTGTGGCGGGACCCGGAGGCGGCCAACCACGAGATCAACTCCCTGCAGCACTGGGTGGACCTCGCCCGCTATCTCGACCAGGCCGGGTACGACCAGATGTTCTTCGCCGACGTCACCGGGCTGCGCTCACCGTGGAACGGGACCTATGAGTTGGTGGCCGAGCAGGGCATGCAGATCCCGACCAACGATCCGTCGGTGCTGATCTCCGCGCTGGCCACCGCGACGCAGAACCTGGGACTGGTGTACACCAGCTCGATCGTCCAGAGCCCGCCGTTCGACTTCGCCCGCCGCATCTCCACGCTGGACCACTACACCAACGGACGCGTGGGCTGGAACATCGTCACCAGCTTCTCGGACAACACCTACCGCAACTTCGGCCACGACAAGCTCATCGAGCACGACCTGCGTTATGAGATCGCCGAAGAGTACGTCGACGTGGCGTACAAGCTGTGGGAGGGCTCCTGGGACGAGGATGCGTTACGCGCCGACAAGCAGGCGGGCGTGCACGCCGACCCCTCGAAGATCCACAAGATCAATCACGTCGGCCCGCACTTCTCGGTCGAGGGCCCGCACTTCGTCACGCCCTCACCGCAGCGCGTCCCGGTCCTGTTCCAGGCGGGTGCCTCGCCGGTGGGTCAACGCTTCTCGGCGCGCAACGCCGAGGGCGTCTTCATCTCCAGCCCCGACCCCGAGTCGGCCCGCGGACTGATCGACGAGACCCGGCAGCTGGCAGCCGACTACGGCCGAGACCCGTACGACGTGAAGTTCTTCCAGGGCTTGTCACTCGTGGTGGGTCGCACCGCCGACGAGGCCAGGGAGAAGGAGGCGCGCATGGAGGAACTGGTGTCCGTCGAAGGCGTGCTGTGCCACATCCTCGGTGACACGGGCATCGACGCCGGCGCGTTGCCGCTCGATACCCGCGTGTCCGATCTCGGTGAGTTCCGCGGCATCCAGGGCTGGGCTCGTTGGGCGGGGGAGGCCGCAGGTACCGACGAACCCACCATCGCCGACCTGGGTCGGGCCTTCGAGCGCAGCAGCCGGATCGTGGGGTCGCCGACCGAGGTGGCCGACAAGCTCGAGGAGTGGCGCGACGCCGGCATCGACGGCGTCAACGTGTTTCACGCCGTCCGGCCAGGGACGTTCGAGGACATCGCCGAAAACCTGTTCCCAGAACTGCGCAAGCGCGGCCTGCTTAGCGCCGACAAGTCGGGGACGTTGCGGCACAAGCTATCCGGTGGCGGGTCCGACCGCCTGCCCGCCACGCATCCTGCGGCGAAGTACCGCGGTGCGTTCACCGACAACTCGCTGGCCGACAAGGTCGCCGAGCCCCTGTCGGTGCCTGCCAAGGTCTGATTCAGCCCAGCGCCGCGGGGTCCTGCCGAACGATCTGCTCTACGTCGCTCCGCAGCTTCTCGAGTTCGCCGCGCTGCTCCTCGGAATAGTTGCGCGCGGCGTCGTCGAGGACGCACACCGTGCCGACCACGTTGCCCGCCGGATCGTGCACCGGGAGGCCAAGGTAGTTGTGCAGGCCGAACTCGACTTCGTCTGCGTTCCCCGCGAACGTCGGATCCTGCCGTGAATCCCGCACGAAGAGGCTCTCGGCGGTGTCGACGATGCGCTCGCAGTACAGCGGCGCCCGGCTCTGGTCGTCGCCGGCCTTCTTGCCCGCCCCGCCGACGGTGTAGTGCTCGGTGCCTGCGCCCGCCGTGGCGGCGACGACCATCGAGTCCGGTTCGGAGCGCATCACCAGCACGGACTTCACTCCGAGCCGCTCGGCGACCTGCTCGAGTTGAGACGCGAGCGGTGCCAGTGCGGACGTGGTGTCAGTGCGGTGGGGTTCGGAAGTCATCTGACGATGATGGCCTGTCGAGCCGCCCCTGGCGATTCGTGCACCCGCACCCGTGCTCATCGCGGGTAAACGTGCACAAATCACCGTTGGACTGACCGGGCTCACATCGGGGCGTTGGCGGGCTGGAACACGCCCGTGCTGTCGGCCTCCTCCTCGGCGCGGATCACGTGCACCACGGCGTTGATCAACGCCAGGTGGGTGAACGCCTGCGGGAAGTTGCCAAGATGCCGACCGGTGCGCGGCTCGATCTCCTCGGCGTAGAGGTGCAGCGAGCTGGCGAACGACAGCAGCCGCTCGCAGAGGTGCTTGGCCCTGCTGATCTCGCCGATCTCGACCAGCGCCGACACCAGCCAGAACGAGCAGATGGTGAACGTGCCCTCCTCGCCGGACAGTCCGTCGTCGGTCTCCTCGGTGCGGTAGCGCAGCACCAGCCCGTCCTCGGTCAGCTCGTCGGCGATGGCGAGGACGGTGGCGCGCACACGCGGATCGTCGGACGGCAGGAACCGCACCAGCGGCGCCAACAGCAGGGAGGCGTCCAGCGCGTCGTCGCCGTAACGCTGGGTGAGCGCTCCGCGGTGGTCGACGCCGTGGGCGAGGACGTCGGCCTTGATCTCTTCGGCGATCGCCCGCCACTGCTGCGCGTAACTCTTCTCGCCCTGCAGGTCGGCCAGTTTCGAGCCGCGGTCAAGAGCCACCCAGCACATCACCTTGCTCGAGGTGAAGTGCTGCGGCTCGCCGCGGACCTCCCAGATGCCCCGGTCGGGTTCCCGCCAGTGCTTGATGGCCTCCTCGACCTGTTGCTTGAGCACCGGCCACAGCATCTCCGGGATCTGCTCCCGCGACTTGGCGTGCAGATACACCGAGTCGAGCATCGTGCCCCAGATGTCGTGCTGCATCTGGTTGTAGGCGCCGTTGCCGATGCG
>Ga0068853_100003221_pt1 | contig 12479 bp, 7 predicted proteins | sample KBSCornC32_FD_65655 | JGI IMG/M metagenome (GOLD analysis project Ga0068853, IMG submission 65655) | Corn rhizosphere microbial communities from Kellogg Biological Station, Michigan, USA - KBS Corn C3-2 | ecosystem: Host-associated > Plants > Roots > Rhizosphere > Soil ... | reverse complement strand
AGCGATTCGGGCAGCACGAAGCACCCGTAGCAGAAGTTGAGCATCGTCAGCCCGGCCGCGAACCAGAACGGCAGGCGTGCATCGACGTGGCTCAGCTGCCCGCCGAGCACCGGCCCGAGCACCAGACCCACGCCGAAGGCCGCGCCCACGATGCCGTAGCTCCTGGCTCTGTCTTCGGGTGCCGTCACGTCGGCGATGTAGGCATTGGCGGTGGTGAGGCTGGCCGAGAACACGCCCGACACCACGCGGCCGATGAAGAGCCACGGCAGGCTGTCGGCCAGGGCCATGAACACGAAGTCGACGGCCAGCCCGAGGCACGACAGCAGGATCACAGGCCGCCGTCCGAAGCGGTCGGACAGGGCCCCCAGGACCGGCGAGCAGACGAACTGGATGGCCGCGAACGCGGTACCGAACACCGCGATCCAGTACGCCGCCGTAGCGGTGCTGCCGCCGGCCAGCCGCTCCACCAGATGCGGCAGGCCCGGAAGGATCAGGCCGAACGCAAGGAAGTCGATCAGCACCGTGACGAAGATGAAGGCGAGCGCTGCGCGGCGCACGCGCGGTGCCTGGAGGGTCGGGCTCATCGCGGCAACCTCAACCGCTGCGGCTCAGGTACTTGCCCACGCGCGGGCGGACTTCGCGGATGCCGCCGAGCCGGCCGAGCAGGCCGTCGATGCAGCCGACCAGCAGCGCGATGCTCTTCCTGAGCCGGTCGCGCTCGAAGATCAGCATGGGCAGGATCTGCTTGAGCGTGTAGACGTTGATGAACAGGATCGCCGGAAAGGCACGCATGTGCGCCAGCGAGAGGTCGAGCGCATTGCGCGAGATGTAGTAGCGCCGCACGGCCGGATAGTTGATGACGTAGATCTTCCAGCCGAACAGCGACTTCGCCTCGAGGTCGCCGATCTGGTGCCGCAGCACCACCTGCGTATTGAGATAGAGCGGCACATCGCTGCGCAGGGCGCGCATGCAGTAGTCGGTGTCGACGTGGTCGATCACGTAGCGCTCGTCGAAGCGGCCGACCTTGGCCCAGGCCCCGCGCGAGATCAGCGAGCCCGACGAGATCATGAAGGCGCAGCGCGCCAATGGCTCGGGGAATGGCTTGCGCAGGTCGAACTGGTAGACGCGCTTGCCCCGCAGGCCGAATTGGGGGATCAGCGCATCGAGGTTGGTGTCGTGGACGAGCGGGCCGATCAGGAAGGCGGCGTCTTGCTTGTCTTCGCCGAGTGCCTTGTCCTGTGCCGTCATCGCGGCCTGGCACATGGCTTCGAAGTAGCCGGGCGGCAGCACGGAATCCTGGTCGAGGAGGAAGAAGAGCTCAGCGCCTTGCGCTTCGAGTTCGGTGATGCCGCAGTTGAAGGCGCCCGCGATGCCGCCGCGATTGCCGTTGTGCAGCACGGTGATTCCCGCATCGACGAGTGCGCCGTGCCAGTCGCCCGGCTCCGGCGTGTTGTCGACCACGCAAAGGCGCGCGCACGAGTGCGAAAGCGTGTGGAGATTCGTCAGTTGCCCGTCGGTGGGGAAGTACGTGACGACGACGGCACCGAACGAAAAGGACATCGCGGCTTCTCCGGTTGATGGAGCCGGGCGGATGCCCGGACCGGCGCGATTCTAGGTATCGGAATGCGTGCCGACCCGCCATCCGGCACGGCGCAATACGGGTATTGCGAAAGAACAACGCGAGCGGGACTGCGAAAGTTCTAGTCCGCATCGACGAAGCGCATTCAGCTGCTCTCCAGGCTCCAGTGCACGCGCGAGAAATCGCCAAGCGCCAGGTCCTTCTCGTGGATGCTGAATGTGAAAGTACCGGCATCCCAGAAGCAGAAGCCGGGCTTGTCGTCCGAGGCCAGCGTAAGGAGATTGACCCACTCCTGCGGCAGGCCGCCCTTTTCGCGCGAGGCCTGCTCCTGCGGGTTCTCGTGTTGCGTGAACACGTGGGCGTTCATCAGGTGCGCGCCGTTCTTGCGCGCTCCATCGCCGGCAAGCTCGGCCTCGAGTGCCCAGTAGGCTTCCTGCATCTTGTCGTCTCTGTCGATCTCGAGCAGCGAGGCGTCTTCACCAGTCAGGCGCCCTCCTCCGTCGTTGTAGAGATTCGGCAGCGACACGGTGACATCGATGCGGACCTTGCAGCCTTCATGAGCGTCGCTCACATCGAAGCCATCGGCGAACTCCGCGTCCTCCGGCCATGCATAAGACCGCAGCTCGGCGGCATGTGCTTGCGAATGCAGGACGAGCACCCCGTCGCCCTCCTCCTGGCCCTCGCCGAAGAAGTAGAGGCGGCCGGTACGCGGCAACCACGACTGCAGCGCGGCGATGTCCGCGAGATCGATCTGCGCGTAGAAGCGCCAGAGCTTTCCATCGGTGGCCGGGTAGTCGATACCGGGTGGCAGGTCCGGCGTGCCGCCGATGCGCGTGCTGCCCGGCATTGCGTAGTCCTCTGGCTCGGTGGTGCGCAGACGCAGCGCCTGGCGTGCGTGGCGCCGCAGCGGCTCCTCATAGCCGTCCAGGCCGTGCCGCGCCAGGGCATCGCCGAGCAGCGCCACATGCCGCGGGCTGCTGCGTGCCATGAAGGCTTCTCTGTCGACCTCCACCTCCACGTCGGGGCGATAGCGGATGTCGCGGAAGAGCGCCTCGTTCTTTCTCTCGATGTCGACCTTCGCGATGTTCCGCAGCGAAGCCGGCAGCGATTCGAAGGGATTGCGGTTGATGCTCAGCAGCTCGAGGGCCGGCAGGTGGCCTACCGATTCGGGCAATGTCTTGAGTTGGTTGCCGTCCAGCAGCAGTTGTTGCAGCTGCGCGAGCGCGCCGATGCTGTCGGGCAATGCCTCGATCCGGCAGTGCTTGAGCGAAAGCACCTCCAGCTCTTGGAGCGCGCCAAGGCTTTCCGGCAGGCGGGCGAAGACGGGGCTGCGCAGGTGCAGCTCGCGCAACCGGGTCAGGGTGCCGAAGGACTCCGGGAAGGCGGTGGCCGATTCCGCCGCGCCGATGTTCCATGAATGCTGAAGCGACAGGAACTCCAGCTGCGTGAAGCGCAGCAGTTCGTCGCTCCATCGGCCGTCCCATTCGCCGATGAGCAGCCGACGCACGCGCTCGGGCGGAACGGTCATCGCTTCTTCGAAGCTGCTGTAGGTGTACGGGCGGAGCTCCACTTCCTTCGGCACGCAGTGCCACACCACATCCGCCGCGATGCCCTCTTCGTCCGTCTCGTAGTCGTGCCGCAGCAGGCCGTGCATCTCGATGCGGTCGGGCCGCAGGTCGATCTCGCCGAAGAAGCGCATGCCGTACTCGAAGCCCTTCTCCCAGAGATAGAACCCGTGCGTCGGCTGGTTCTTCAGATAGCGCACGCGCCGGTGCGGTGTGTCGTGGTTGTCGTGGAAGTGAAAGGTCGAGGAGCGAAAAGAAGGTGCGATCTGCCCGGGCGCGGGGTTGTCGGAGCCCTCGGGGTCGAAGGGCGGCGCATGCAGCGCCTTGTCGAAGGCGACGGGACGTGCCTTCAGATCGAAGGACATGCCGCCGTCCTCGAAGACGACCTGGGTGTCCGGCGCGAACTCGAACGCGCACTTGCCGATCTGGAACTTGTTGCTGGACATGGGTGAGAGCCTAGCAGCCGATGGTGCAGTCGCGGATGAAGTAGCCGTCGAAGAAGCGGCGGTAGGTGTCGCGGTCGAAGATCATGTGCCGGATACGACCTGGCCTTGCAACGCCTTCAACCGCGCACGCTGCTGCGGCGTGGTGCTCGGCGCGAAGAGACGGCCGGCCAGGGCCTGCCGCCATTCCTCGTCGCGCTGCGGCCAGGCCTCGATCAGCCGCGTGATCGCTTCGGTGTCGCCGGCCTCCACGCACTCGCGCAGGCGCTCTGCAAAGGACGGTGAAAGCGGTGGAAGCGGTGGAAGCGGCGAAGGTTCTGCCGTGGCCTGGGGCGCATCGTCCATCACCGGCTGCGCGCCCGGGCGGAACGGGTCGCGGCCTTCGCGCATGAAGGCGCGGATGGCTGCGGGGGAAATCATGGCGCCGGGTTCGCCCTCCTGCAGATCGTCCGGCTCGAGCAGGTCCGGGTGGAGGCAATCGGACCAGTTCTGCTCGCTGTTCCAGTCGCACACCGGCGCGTGGCAGCCGGCCTCGGCATGCATGGCATGGTCGGCGGAGATGAACGCACGGCCATGCACGGCGCCGTCGATGCGCAGGCTGCCGTCGTTGTACTCGCCGTAGACGATGTTGTGCACGCGCACGTCGCCGAGCACGCGCATGTGGCTGTCGCCGTGGCCGAAGCTGGCGGCGCGGACGTCGCCGCCCACGAGCACGTGGCGCGGATAGGTGTGGGTGAGCTGGCTGAACACGCCGTCCACGTCCACGTCGCCGGCCACGATGACGCCCGCATACAGGCCGAGTTCGGCGATGCGCTCCAGGTCGAAGTCGCCATGCCAGCGCAGGCCGCCGCGAAACAGCGCCAGCCGCCGGGGCTGGCCCTGCAGTTCGTCGGCACCGTCGATCTGGAAGAACGGGGCCAGCAGCGGATGCGGCACGCGTGCGTCGCAATGCAGCGCCTCGGCCACGCTGCCTTCGATCACCCGCGCCGATGGCAGGCACTCCACGAAGCCGCGTGCGCGCCAGGCATCGAGCAGGCGCTTGCAATGGGCCCGCGCCTTGCCGGGTGCCTCGAAGCCGGCGTGCAGCACCAGGCAGGGCCGGCCGATCGCGCCGGTGCGCACGCGCAGGCGGTTGTCGTGTTCGTGCAGTTCGATGAATTCGCCGCTCGCTGCGGCTTCAAGGTAGACGGGAGCTTCGCCCGGCATGGATGCGGTCATGCGGGCAATGTAGTTGAAGAAGACTGCATCACACGGCGATCCGGCCGGGCTGCACTCCTCTCTCATGCCCGGCGGCGGGCCTTCTTCTTCGGTGGGGCGGGCGCCGCCTCCATGGTGGATGTGTCGTCGGGCCCGAAGCCCGTCGCAAGCCCCAGCCGCTTCGCCAGGTGCGCAGCGTCATACGGCGCGTGCACCTTCATGTCGTTGTCGAAGTAGCAGTAGACATCGCGTTTTCCCCGCCGGGCGGCGACGTCCGAGGCCAGCCGCGCATCGCCGACCTGGCGGCCGCGGCTCCATGCCTCGATGCGCTGCGCCCAGCGCTCGAGCGCCGCATCGCCGTAGCCGCTGGCGTAAAGCTCCTTGTCGCCGTGCAGCCGGATGTAGACGAAATCGGCCGTCAGGTCTTCGAGCAGCGGCCAGCGGCCCGCCGTGTCGGCCACCACCAAGGCCACGCCGTGCCGGCGCAGCATGGCGATGAAATCGGGGTCGGCGAAGCTGCGGTTGCGCACCTCGATCGCATGGCGGATGCGCACACCGCGCGGCGCCTTCAGCGACGACCGGCCCTCCATGCGCTCGTCGTGCTCGCGCGCCAGCGCGACGGCGGCCTTGGCGCCGCCCGGCAGCAGCGAAAGGAAGGCGTCGATGCGCTGCGGGTCGTAGCGCATGCTCGGCGGCAGCTGCCAGAGGATGGGGCCGAGCTTGGCGCCCAGCGCCAGCACGCCGGAGGCAAAGAAGTTGGCGAGTGCCGGGCGCACGTCCTTGAGATGCAGCATGTGCGTGATGTAGCGCGAGCCCTTGACCGCGAACACGAATCCATCGGGCGTCTGGTCGCGCCACGCCTCGTACGACTCGGGGCGCTGCAGCGAATAGAACGAGCCATTGAGTTCGATGCTGGGCAGCATGCGCGAGGCGAAGGAGAGCTCGTTGCGCTGTACCAGCCCGGCGGGATAGAAGCGGCCGCGCCACGGCGCATAGCGCCAGCCGGAGATTCCGATGCGGATGTCTCCGCGCGGCCCGCTGGCCGCCGGCGAGCGCTTGCTGGTGCGGGTGTGGGTGCGGGTGGACGATGTCGGCAAGGCTGTGCTCCGGGGCGGTGTTCGATCCGAAGCCCATGCTTTTTCGCTGCCGTCGCGCAGGATGTGGGAACGGCAGGACAGCCGATGTAGGTGCGCAGGCAAGGCGCGCCGCGAAACGCCCTCCGCGGCCCGCATCTGGCCTCAGCGCGCCATGCCCTGCGGATAGCGCGCGTCAGTCAGGCAGGCACGCAGCCAGCCGGTGTCCTCGGCATCGAGTTCGGCTTCTGCATCGAGCTTGGGCGAAGCCTTCGGCGTCGATGCCGCAATGCCTGGCTGGAGGTTCCAGCGCGCACCCGGCCTGCCGCTGCCATCCGCCTCGGGGCACGGGCTGCCGCCTTCCGATCCGTCGCCGCATGCCGCAACGGTCTGGAGCCGGCCCTGCACGATATTGCCGACGAGCCGCGTCTTGTAGTAGCCGCCGCTGGCCCAGTCGTCCCGCAGCGTGCAGACGCGCTCGTGGTGCTGGTAGCTGCGGTCGCTGAAGCAGCCGTAGCTCAGCTGCTGGCCGCCGGGCAGGAAGTCGCACGAGGTAGCGAAGCCCGCGAACGGGCCGCCTGTGAACTGGGCGAGGAACGTGCGCTGCGCCTGCGCGGCCTCGAGCAGGCGCGGCACGGCGCGGTCGGTCTTGCCGGGCTCGCCCAGCGTGCGGGTGCGGCGGCGCATTTCCTGCAGGAGGTTGCGGGGCAATGCGGCGGCATCGGGCGCGCCGGGGTAGTCCATGGGTGAGTCGAAACGCGTGTCGCGCGCTTCGATCCAGCGCTTCTGGCTGCGCACCAGCATCGCGCGCAGGTCGGCGTCGTTGCCGGCCTGCTGCACGAGGGCGGCGTAGGCCTTGCCCATTTCCGCGTCGGCGGCCTTGAGCCTGGCATCGGCGCAGATCATGTGCTCGACGCGGTTGCCGGCCTTCCTGCAGTCGATGGCGTGGGCGGAGCCTGCGCCGGCGAGCAGCAAGGCGATGCAGGCGGCGTGCAGGGAGAGGCGCTCGGTCTCGATCATCTTCATCATCCTGTTCAGCGGCATTTGACGTCGTAGCCCGCGACGCCCGGAAGCGCGCTCTCGCCGGCGGTAACGAGCGACAGCGTGCCCGCCGCGGCCTTGTAGCTGAAGCTGCAATAGGCAAGCCCCGTTCCGGCGCAGGACTCGACCTCGACGATGCCGCGCCTGATGAAGCCGGCCTGCCGCGATTCGCCGTCGGGCTTGATGCGAACGGGCTTCCAGCCCTTGTCGGCCAGCGCCTTGCGTGCCTTGTCGATCGGCATGCCGTAGACGTTCGGCACGCTGGCACGGCCCTGGCAGACGGATTCCTCGTCGGCCAGCCTGCCCAGCCGTACGGTGCCGTCGGCCTCCACGCGCAGATCGCCCACCGGCGAGCCGACGATGTCGCCGTCCCACACGCGCACGCTGCCGCCTTCGAGCGGCGTCAGGTTGCCGATGGCGGTGTCCTCGGCCGACTTGCCGTAGGCCAGCGCGAAGAGCCTGTCGCCGTCGAAGAGCGCCACATTGCCCTGGGTGATGTTGCAGGTGCCGCTGGTGCCGGGCTCCATCCGGCCGGCGAAGCTGACGGCGCGATAGGGGCCCAGCGGCACGTCGGCCATCACCGCCCAGCCCTGCGCCGCCACCAGTTTCGCCGCCGCCGACTTCGGCTTTGCCACCCGCCAGGGGCAACCGTCGCGGTCGCTGGCGCTTCCGCCGGCCTTGGGCAGGCTGGTGATCGCTTTCATGCGGATGTCTTTCAGGTCGGACTGCACGCGCGGCGCCGATGCACCGGTTTGAGCCGTGGCGGGCAAGGCCAGCGCCAGGCTGAGGGCGAGAGTGGCAGTTGCCCTAAATGCAGGAAGGCAATGGTGGGAAGACATGAGGGGAGATCGGGAAAAGAATGGGTGAAAAGGACCTGGAACGGCTCACCGTTTCGAATCGGCCGGGATTATCGCGATGAGTCGCGGCGTCCACCGAGATTTGTCATTTTCCGGTACCTGATCGTACCCATGACGTGCCGCTGCACCATGGAGTATCGGCTTTCCAATGAAAAATCAATGTTCTTTTCAAGCATCCTCCATATTGGAAAAGAGATTACAACTTATATCTAATAAATCGAAATAATTAATATTGTAAAATATAATTCATTGAGTATCTTTATATTACTATTTGGACATTCGGCTTGATTTAAATTTCAAATCAATTCGACAAAATGACTCCAAAATGAGACAGCAAAGGCTGCAATCTCCATCCCATTTCATAAGATTTGTTTGCAAAAAATATTTCAAAAATTGCACAGGGAGCCTGAATGGTTTTTGGCTATTCAATGGCCTTTGAATGGATGGGACGGGGCTCATGAACAAGACTTATCGTTCGTTGTGGAACGAATCCCTCGGCGCCTGGGTAGCGGCGTCCGAAATCACTTCCGCCGGAGGGAAACGCAGCGGAACCCGGGTGGCCACCATGCCCCTCGCGCTCACCTTGCGCCCCTCGGGGCACTTTCGCGCGGGAGTCATGAGTACGCTGCTGGCCTTGGGCGGACTCGGCGGTGCCTCGATGGCGCAGGCGCAATCGGCGATTTGCACCACGGCGCCTTACAACTACTACAGCGGCAGTGCGACGTGCGTGGGGCAGCAGGCTGAGGCGACCGCGGGTGGAGCCACTGCCATAGGTTTCAACGCTGCCAGTACAGGGCTGAATGCCACGACCCTCGGCTACGGCGCCATAGCCTCTGCGGTCAATGCTCTTTACCTGGGCGCACGCACCGCCCCGGGGACAGGTGCGCTAGGCGAGAGTTCGATCGCAATCGGTACGGATGTCACCTCCAACGGCTCCGGGTCCATCGGGATCGGCGTGCAGTCGAAAGCAACTGGAGACGGCGTTGCCGTGGGTGTACGCGCAAATGCCGCAGCGTCGGGTGTCGTCGCTGTGGGTAGCGGCGCTGCGAGTTCAGCAGTTAATGGTGTGTCTATTGGTGCCGGAGCCACGTCCTCCGGAGTCAACTCCATTTATCTAGGCGCTCGCACCGCCCCGGCAACAGGCTCCCTGAGCGAGAGCGCGATCGGAATCGGCACGGACGTGACCGCGAGCGATACATACGCAACCGCCATCGGCTTCAATACGAAGGCGACCGGGCTGCGCAGCGTCGCCCTTGGATACCGCGCAAATGCGCTCGCGCTCGATACCATCGCGCAAGGCAACAGTGCCAACGCAGCCGCCCAGAATGCCATTGCGATCGGCTTCCAGTCGATCGCATCCAAGCTCAATTCCATCAATCTTGGCTCGCGCACGGTGCCGGGAACGGGCGCCACGGCCGAGGGCGCCATCGCCGTCGGCACGGACGTGGAGGCATCTCAGACTCGCGCCGTCGCCATGGGTCTCGCAAACCGCGCGGCCGGCGTCGACGCACTTTCGATCGGTACGCGGACGAACGCAGCTGCCGACAACGCCACGGCGCTCGGCTCGGGCGGGACCATCGCCGCGAACGCCGTGCGTGCCACCGGCACCGGTTCCGTGGCGGTTGGCGGCAACGCGACCGCAGGCGCCAACGCTGCGGGAACCAATGCCATCGCCGTCGGCGGCGAGTCGTCCGCCACGCAGACGGAAGCGATCGCAATCGGCCGCCTGTCCAGCGCCTCGGCGCTGAACACCATCGCGGTCGGCAGCAATACCCGGGCCGACTCGGCCGAAGCGGTTGCAATCGGCACCAACGCCACCGCCACCGGCGGCAAGGCCGTGTCCATCGGCTCCGGCAACACCGCCTACGGCAATGGCGCCGTGGCCATCGGCGATCCGAGCTTCGCGAGCGGTACTGGCGCGTACGTCGGCGGCGCGGACAACATCGCCAACAGCGACGGCACGGCCTCGGCCACCGCCGCCAACCAGGCCAATGGCGCGGTCGCCATCGGCAATGGCAACAAGGCGATCGGCCAGGGGTCGGTGGCATTGGGCAATGGATCCACGGCCGGTGCCATCGGCAAGGCGGGCAGCGTGGCTGTCGGCGACGCGGCAACGGCAGCGGCCAATGCGGGCGACGTCGCGCTGGGCTCCGGCTCGGTCACCGCCACGGCGGTGGGAACGCCGAGCGCGACCATCGGCGGCACGGTCTACAACTTCAAAGGCACCACGCCGGCGAGCACAGTGAGCGTGGGCAGTGTGGGCGCTGAGCGCACGATCACCAACGTGGCGGCCGGCCGGATTTCCGACACCTCGACCGATGCCATCAACGGCTCGCAGCTGAACGCCACGAACCTGCAGGTCACGAAGAACACGGCCGACATCACCAATATCAACGCCGGCGGGGGCATCAAGTACTTCCACGCCAACTCGACCCAGCCCGACTCGCAGGCGGTGGGAGCGGAATCCGTCGCCATCGGCCCGAACGCCGTGGCCAACAACGCCAGTGCCGTGGCGCTGGGCTCCGGCTCGGTGACGGACGTGGCCGTCGGCACGCCCAACGCGGTGATCGGCGGCACGACCTACAAGTTCGCCGGCACCGCGCCGACCAGCACGGTCAGCATCGGCGCCGTCGGCGCGGAGCGCACGATCACCAACGTGGCGGCCGGCCGGCTCTCCGACACCTCGACCGACGCCGTCAACGGCTCGCAGCTGAACGCCACGAACCTGCAGGTCACGCAGAACACGACCGACATCACCAACATCAACGCCGGCGCGGGCATCAAGTACTTCCACGCGAACTCGGTCCTGCCCGACTCGAAGGCGCTGGGGACGGATTCCGTCGCCATCGGGCCCAACGCGGTGGCCAACAACGCCGGCGCCGTGGCGCTGGGCTCGGGCTCGGTGACGGACGTGGCCGTCGGCACGGCCAGCACGGTGATCAACGGCACGACCTACAACTTCGCCGGCGCTGCGCCGACGAGCACGGTCAGCGTCGGTTCGGTCGGCGCCGAGCGCACGATCACCAACGTGGCGGCCGGCAGGCTCTCGGGCTCGTCGACCGATGCTGTCAACGGTTCACAGCTCTTCTTCACCAACCAGTCGATCGAGAACCTGAGCAGCACGGTCACCGCCAACAAGATCAGGTACTTCAGCGTCCAATCCACCGGCGGCGGCAACGAAAACAACAACGGCGCCACAGGTGCCGACGCTGTCGCCGTGGGCAAGGATGCGAGCGCCACCGTCGACAACGGGATCGCACTCGGCTCGGGCTCCGTGTCCGACCGCGCGGTCGCGGGCAGCACCGGCAACATCCCCGCGGGCAGTTCGCTGATCCCATTCAACACGACCGACCGCACGCTGCTGGGCGCGCTCTCCGTCGGCAGCGCCACCACCTACCGCCAGATCACCAACGTCGCCGACGGCACGCAGGCGCAGGATGCCGTGACGGTGCGCCAGCTCAGCGGCGCGCTGCAGTCCTTCGCTGTCACGCCGATCCAGTACTTCCACGCCAACTCCACGGCGGCCGACTCGCTGGCCATCGGCGCGGAATCCGTCGCGGTCGGCCCGCAGACGGTGGTCAACGGCAACAACGGCGTGGGCATCGGCAACGGCGCCGTGGTGCAGCAGAGCGCGCCCGGCGGCATCGCGATCGGCCAGGGCTCGACCTCGCACCTGGCCGACTCGATCGCGCTGGGCACGCAGTCTTCCGCCGCCGCGGTGCAGGGCGTGGCGCTGGGCGCCGGCACCAGCGTGACGCAGGCAGGCGGCGTGGCGCTGGGCGCGGGCTCGGTGGCATCCACCGCAGCGGGCGTGGCCGGCTACGTGCCGCCCACCGCGACCGACGCGCAGCGCATCGCCATCGGCGCGACCACCAGCACGCTGGCGGCCGTGTCGGTGGGCAATGCCGCCAGCGGCCAGTTCCGCCAGATCACCGGCGTGGCGGCGGGCACGGCCGACAGCGACGCAGTCAACGTGTCGCAGCTTCGGGGCGTGCAGGGCCAGGTGGCGGTGATCGATCAGTCGACTGTCAAGTACGACACCAACGCGGACGGCACGACCAACTACAACAGCGTGACCATGGGCGGCAGCAACGCCACTGCGCCGGTCACGGTGCACAACGTGGCGCCGGGCGTGGCGGGCACCGACGCCGTCAACGTCAACCAGCTCAACGCGACCAGCGCCGGCCTGAACAACCGCATCAACGCCCTGGGCGACCGCCTCGACGGCGTCGAGAAGAACGCGTACGCCGGCGTCGCCGCCGCCATGGCGCTGCAGATGCCCGGCAGCTACGTGCCGGGCAAGACGGTCATGCGCATCGGCGCGGGTTCCTTCAAGGGCCAGAGCGCGGTGGGCGTGAGCTTCCGCCGCACCTCGGAGAACAACGCCTGGAGCATCACGGGCGGCGTGGCCACCAGCCGCGCCGGCGTGGGCGCCACCGTCGGCGCGGAATGGGTCTTCAACTGAAGGGAAGGCGATACAGATGAACCGGACGAACCCCATCATGAACAAGCTCCTTCCCTCCAGGACCCCTTCCGTTGTTTCCGCGCTCTGCTTCGCTGCACTGCTGGCCGGCGGCTGCGCCAGCCCGAGCTACACCGTCACGCCCGAGATGCAGGCCCGCGCCGCATCGGAAAACCCGGCGCCACCAAAGGACGACGACTTCCCCGCCCCGGGCTCGGCCAAGTGGCAGCAAGGCGCCTTCCCCAGCCTCGACGCCCTGCGC
>Ga0068853_100003218_pt1 | contig 12483 bp, 15 predicted proteins | sample KBSCornC32_FD_65655 | JGI IMG/M metagenome (GOLD analysis project Ga0068853, IMG submission 65655) | Corn rhizosphere microbial communities from Kellogg Biological Station, Michigan, USA - KBS Corn C3-2 | ecosystem: Host-associated > Plants > Roots > Rhizosphere > Soil ... | reverse complement strand
TCCATTTAGTGATTCTCAATATTTCCAACTCAAATACCACGCAGTGTCTTCTTGAGCTGATTCAGCTTGGCCTCGAACGAAATTGTTTTCATCAAGTAGTGCCGCAGCTATGACGGGTTTAATCGAACCTTCGTCAAGTTTTCCATGGATCCGGGCGATATGACTGAAACCTAAAATCGCATTTCCGCGAACGTTAGAATCTTCGTGGCGTGCATACTTTTTACAAAATGATTCTGCAAACGCTCGATCGTTGTCGTACAAAGCAACGGACAATACAACCGTTGACAATTCAAGCGGGTTGTTTCTCTTGACGGCAGCTGCAACTTCATTTCTTTCTAGTTGCTCAATAGCTTCATATACGAGATCAGGCATAAACCAGCCGCCCCTTTGGTTGTGGAATTGTTCTCCCAATTTCTTGCGCGGTTTCGATCCATTCCTGGATTATCACCTCGGCATTTGCCAAAGCTTCCTGGTATGTATTTCCGTCCGCCATACAACCGGCGAGCTCCGGCACTTCAGCAATAAATGCCTCGTCTTCTTCGCTCCAATAAATTATTACTTCGTATTTATTCATTAGACACTCCTAGCCGATATTTCAAAATGATGTTCCGAACTTGTTTGACCTGATACGGCTTGGCTTTGTTACCCTTTGGTTGGATGTTGACAATTTCTTCGATACCAGCCCTGTTGAATATATGATGGCCGCCCCTGATCCTTTCTACAAATCCCAGAGCAGTTAGTAGTTTTCGAAAATCGTTAAAATCAATGTTTGCATCGGCTTCGCCTAACAACACCTTTTCGCGGAGTTTTTCAACTTTCGACATATTCAACCGCTTCAAATTTACCATTTTTCTCAGCTACCTGACATATCGGCATTTCAAAATCGTGGTAAAAGAGGCATATCCAGTTTTCTTTAGCAGCTAGCGGTAGGATCTGTTTTTTAAACTCAAGCGTTTCCGTCGGATAAAGGTCGTAGCCCATTATCCACGGCAGGGAAAGGTGATGCCGCGTCGGGATGAGATCGGCAAAGCCGTAAACGGTTTGTCCGCCGCGGTCGAGCCGCCAGGTCTGCATCGTCTTAGAGTGGCCGCGGACAGTCTGCATCTTGAGGCCGGGCACAACCTCATAATTGTCGGGTTTTAGTTCGAGTTGGCCTGATTCCTTAAGCGGCTGCCAGTTTTCCGGCAGATAGCTTGCTCGGTCGCGTTCGTGCGGGTTTTGGGCATGGTTGAATTCGGATGCTGAGACGAAGTAACGAGCGCAAGGGAATTGCGGAATGCGGAATGCGGATTGCGGATTTGAAGAAAGAACCCCACCCGCTACCGCAGGTGGTACTGACTCCGCATTGCCGCGTCGCCGCGTCCACGTGTCGCTTCCAATCGTATTTCCGCCGGCGTGGTCAAAATGCAGATGGGTATTAACAACTATTGTTATGTCTTCAGGTGTGCAGCCGGATTTTTCGAAGAGGGTTTGGGCGAAGGATTTTCCGCGAAAGATACCGTACATTCGCGTTTCCTTTTCGCTCCATTTTTCGCCGATGCCCGTTTCGATGAGGATCTTTTCGCTGGGAGTTTCGACGAACAGGCAGTTCATATTCAGCCGGACGCGATTAAGTTCATCGGGCGGGCAAACCCGCTCCCAAAGAACACGCGGGACGACTCCAAACATCGCCCCGCCATCCAATCTGAATTCCGTATCGGGAATTATCTCGATTCGATAATCACCTAACTGCATAGTGAGAAGTGAATGGTGAATAGCGAAAAGAACCCTGAGTTCACTCGCTTTTCACGATTTACTATTTACCTTTCTTTGGTGCCGGTTTCTCGTCGTTCGGCGCTCCGGGTTCTTCTTCGTCACCCTGCGGAGGCACCCCGGGCATTTGTTGACGGTTCTTCAAGGACTCCTGGATCTGCTCGTCCGTCACTACCGGAACCGTAAAATCGTCCGGGACCGAGATGTGGTTGCTGGCAACAATGTCGTCAATAACTTTCTTTTCTTTTTCCTGTTCAAGCTTGCTCCGGACAAAATCCTTGATCGGAACCGGCCGAGCATTCGGATTTTGCGGATCCTGGTAAGTCGTCGAGATCAGGATGTGGCGAACGTCATAAGTAGGTACAGTGTTGCCCTGAGCGTCTTTGGTCTCGCCTTTCTTTTCGAGTTTGATTATGTGATAGCCGAAATCGCTTTCGACCAGGTTTGGAGCGATCTGTCCCGGCTCAAGAGCAAGTGCAGCCTGTTCAAATGCAGGAACCATTCGGCCCTTGGGAACGTCTTTGTAAAGCCCGCCCTGAGGTTCGCCTTTGGCGTTTTTGTTGCCGGGATCTTCGGAATATTGATTTGCCAGCGTTGCAAAATCTTCACCGCCTTTGGCTTTATCGAGTATTTCCTGCGCCTTTTGCTTTTTCGCTGCTGTGTCGAATTCGGGATGTTCCGAAATGTACTTCGCAACATCCTCGTCAGTTACCTTGGTCTTATCGACGAGTTTTTCCGAATATGCACGGGCGAGAAACTGCGCCTGCTGGAGTTTTACCTGCAGATCTACTTTATTGACAAACGCCTTATCTAATTGCCCAGCCTTGACCTTGTCATCGTACTGTTTTTTATAGATCTGAATTTTTGCGAAATAATCCTTGGCCTGCTGCTTTTGAGCGTCCGTAATTTCCTGATCGGCCATTTGCGGATTGTCTTTTTTCAAAAGGCTGAGCTTTGTCTTGAGAAACTCATCAAACTGGGCTTCGTGCTTTCTGCCTTCGGCAGTTCCACCGAGGCCGATCTTTTCCAGCCAGCTTTTTTCGGCCGGGGTTTTATCGTCCTCGCCCCAGAACTGCTTGACCTGGTCCTCGGAAATAAATCCGAATCGCGGCATCGGCCCTTTATCTTTGTTAATAAACTGGTCGTAGTTGACCGCGATCAGAGCGTCCCTGATATTCTGCAGCTCAAGCTTGTTTTCTTCCGTGTCGGCAAGGCCTTCTTTTTTTGCCTGGCTGGCAAAAGCAAGAAGCTGTTTCAGATTATCGAGCTGCTGTTTGCGCTTTTCGGGATGCTCGGCAAGGTCCTTCAAGATCAACGGATCGCTTTGCGCCACGTCCGAAAGCAGCATCTGAATCTCGTCATTGCTGATGCTGTTAAATGAAACCTCGCCCGCGGTTCCGACTTTTTTCTTCCAAATCACGAGCCCGACGCCGATAGCCAATATCACGACCACCAATATCAAACCTTTTGCTAAATTACTCAATTTTAAAGTCCTCTCAATTAATCTAAGTATATTAACAGTTAATAGTTAAAGGTTAATTGTTAATTGAGTTTAACGGCACAAAACCCATTTAACAACTGACCGCTAACGATTAACGCCGTGTCTGGACCAGCTCGAGCAGCACACCGTTCGTTGCCGCCGGGTGCACAAACGCCACCAGACAATTTTCGGCACCGACACGCGGGGTTTCGTCGATCAGCCGCATCCCCTGCGACTTCAACTTTGCGAGCGATGTTTCGATATCGTCAACCTCGACCGCGATGTGATGAATGCCTCCGCCGCGCTTTTCAAGAAATTTCGAGATCGGCGAATCATCGCTTGTCGGCTCGAGCAATTCGATACGACTTTCACCCAGCGGCAGCATCGCGACGCGAACCTTTTGATCCGCGATGGTTTCGGTATGGACGTTTTCCAAACCGAGAGCATCGCCCCAAAATTTTAACGCTTCGTCGATGCCTTTAGTCGCTATGCCGAGGTGGTTAATTTTCATTTCAAAATCTCATCGACCGCCGAATACGGATCGCTTTTCTTTTCAGCTATTTTTGCGGCCAGTTTATCGAGTTTTTCGCTCGTCCCGTTTCGGTTCAGCATGTCAGCTAACAGCCGTTTCTGCAATAGTTCCAGCAGCCGCCAGCGTGCGATAGCCGTTTTTCGAGCCAAAGCCGCGTCACCACCCTCGTTTTGAAAAGAACAATAAGATACGATGGCTGCGGCAAGGTCTTCGATGCCCTTATTTTCGGTCGCAATAGTTTTAACAATTGGCGGATTCCAGAAATCGGGCCTATGTGCAAGCGTTAAAAGCGCTTCCAGCTCTTTTTGCGTTCGCAAAACGCCTTCGCGGTCGGCCTTGTTTATCACAAAAACATCGCCTATTTCCATGATCCCGGCTTTTATTGCCTGGATATCGTCGCCCATGCCCGGAACAAGCACGACAACGGATACATCGGCTGTTTTTACGATCTCGACTTCGTCCTGACCAACGCCGACCGTTTCGACAATTATTTTGTGAAATCCGGCTGCATCGAGTATTGCGACCGCGTCAACAGTCGCACGCGAAAGCCCGCCGAGATTTCCGCGCGTAGCCATCGAGCGAATAAAAATGTTCGGATCAGTACCGAGTGCTGCCATGCGAATGCGGTCGCCCAAAATCGCACCGCCAGAAAACGGGCTTGACGGATCGACGCAGATAATCCCGATCTTTTCACCGCTTTCCTTATAAAGCAGCGCTAGCTTATCGACCAGCGAAGATTTTCCGGCACCGGGCGAACCCGTGATACCGATGATCATCGCGTTACCGGTTTTTGGGTACACGGCTTTCATCAGGTCGGCCGCATCAGATGAGGCATTTTCGACCGTCGTTATCGCGCGGGCGATCGCCCGCGGCTGGCCGGCCAAAAGCCGATTTGCTAGATCACTGCTCATTAGTTCGCTTTCTTGGGACAAATTTGATCAGGCTAAGTCCGTTGCCCTTCCATTCGTAATAATAATCACCCCAGATCTTGTTATCGTCACTTCGCTCTTCCTGGTCGCCCGAAATGCCGGAAATTACGAACAAGCGGCTATTTTTTCGGAATTTCACGGCCTCGGCTGTATAACCGTTGTCGTCGTACCAGACGCCGATATCATGAAAGGCATTCGGAAAATAAACCCGTCCGTTTCGCGCATCGATGATCCCACCCGAAATGCAGCCGGTCCCGCATCCCCAGCCGACAACGATATAATGTCCAGCGAAATTAACTTCGCCGCGCAAGCCATTGGTCAAACGTGTGCGAAATGTGTCGGCGCCATAGCTGTGTTTGAAATCTATAGCTTTTGCACGCGCCTTTTCAACCTTTGCAGGATATTGGGCAAACGCGCGAGCTCTGCCTTTCTGTGCAAAGGCCGCAATTGGCAGCAATAGAATAAGAATGCTGCAAATTCCCACGCTTTTCATAAGCGGAAATCTTCTCATTTTTTGCTCAAAAACAAAAGGGAAGAGCCACGTCGCCCTTCCCGATCTTGCCTTATTGTTTTTAACCTACATTTGTCCTTCATCCGCCGAAGGCCCGTAGATCGACGGGACAGGAATATCTTTCAGCCGCAGAAAAACCGAAAGCTGCCCGCGGTGATGAACCATGTGATTGATCGTCTGCCGCACGACGTCCAGCTTTGAAGCTTCCCAGTAAACAGTGTCGCCGTTTCGCAGTTTCCAATTTTCCGAAAAAACAGCATCATCTGCATTTTTCAGGCTTTGCATTCCATCGTTAAATTTCTTATCGAAAAATTTTACCAGATCCTCGGTCGTTTTCGGGTCAGGCCGTTCGTAACCCTTTGCAAAGTCAAGCTCGTCCTCGTCTATCATAAAGCGGAACCATCCGAACATATCGGCAACGAGTCCCGCAAGTGTCTTCATCGTCATCGATTTTTCATGCGGCTTCCAGTCAAAGCTTTCTGCCGGAACACGTTCCAGCATTTTTCGCGTTGCGACCGATTCCTGTTCAACTTCCTTTACAAATCCATCTTTTATAGCCATCTGAACCTCCTTGTTCGAGTGAATTACATCTGTCCTTCGTCAGCCGATGGGCCGTACATCGCGGGAACGGGAATGTCATTCAGCCGCAGATAGACCGAAAGCTGGCCGCGATGATGAACGATATGGTTCAAAACCATGCCGCGCATTACGGCGATCTTTGGAATCGTGAAATAGATCTGCTCGCCGTTACGAAGCGACCATTCGTTGTGCCATGCATCGTCCGAGATAGTTTTTAATACTTCGATCGCCTCGCTAACGTTCTTGTCCAGATGGGCCACGAGTTCTTCAGTCGTTTTTGGCTCGAACGGTTTGTAGTCCATTTTCGCAAAATCGAGTTCCGGGTCTTCGACAGTGGGTTTGGTCCAGCTGTGCATCTCAGCAACATGTACGGCAAGACGGCCCATCTCCATCGATTTTTCATGCGGTTTCCAATCGAACTTCTCCGCAGGAACGCGTTCCAACACTTTGCGGGTGGTTGCGGCCTCCTGTTCAAGTTCCGCGATAAGTCCTGTAGCGATATGATTTGTTTTAGCAGTGCTCGGTGAATCCATTTTCTATCTCCTTAAATAATTGATCTTGAGAGATTTAAGATATTAGCAGGTAAGTTTCATAAATGCAACATGAAACAGAAAAATGTTTCACAGCGTCGAAACTGTGAAACATGATCAATAATTGAATAGGTATGATATTAAGCCTTTAAAAGCTGCTTGGCAATAACAATTCGCTGTATTTCGCTAGTGCCTTCGCCAATGGTGCAGAGTTTTGAATCGCGCCAATATTTCTCAGCCGGATAGTCTTTCGTGTAGCCATAACCGCCGTGTATCTGGACCGATTCTTCGGCAACCCGAACGGCGACCTCGGACGCAAACAGTTTAGCCATTGCAGATTCGCGGGTGGTTTTTTTGCCGGCGTCTTTTAGTGCCGCTGCCTGCCGGGTCAAAAGCCGAGCGGCTTCGATCTGCGTCGCCATATCGGCGAGCTTGAACTGGATCGCCTGAAACTCGGCGATCGGTTTGCCGAACTGCTGACGCTCCTTGGCATATTTTATTGCTGCCTCGTACGCTCCTTGAGCTATACCAACAGAAAGTGCTGCGATAGAGATGCGGCCGCCGTCAAGCACCTGCATTGCCTGCAAAAATCCTTCACCTAAATTGCCAAGACGATTTTCATCCGGGACATAGCAATCTTCAAAAACAACGGACGCAGTTTCGGACGCGCGCATTCCGAGCTTGTTTTCCTTTTTATCGGAGCGAAAGCCGTCCATCGATTTATCGAAAATAAACGCCGAGATCCCGTGACTTCCTTTTTCCTTATCCGTCACGGCCATCGCAACCAGTGTATTGCAGACAATGGCGTGAGTGATGAAATTTTTCGAGCCGTTGACCTTCCAACCGCCGTTGCTCGGTGTCGCGTAAGTGCGTGTGCCCGAAGCGTCCGATCCGGCCTGCGATTCCGTAAGTCCCCATGCGCCAAAGCTTTCCCCGCTTGCAAGCGGAACGAGATATTTTTGTTTTTGTTCCTCGGTGCCAAATGAGTAAATGTGATTTGAGCAAAGAGAATTATGCGCGGCAACAGATAAGCCGACCGATCCGTCAATGCGGCCTATCTCCTCGATAATTGTAGCGTACTCGACATAGCCCATTCCCGCGCCGCCGTATTGTTCGGGAAACAAAACGCCCAACAGGCCCAGCCCGGCCAATTTCGGACGCAGCTCTTCGGGAAAATGCTGCGATTCGTCCCATTCCATAACATGCGGACGTATCTCGCTCTCGGCAAACTCGCGAACGCTGTATTTGATCTGCTGCTGTTCTTCGTTTAGTTCAAAATTCATCTGTTTTTAGTAATTGTTATAGCAGTATAATATTAATTTATCATAGAAGCGGATGTTTGTATAGACACGACCCTTGTTCGGTTCTGATCATTATGAGCTGTTTCTGATGATCAAATCCAGAGCCGCGCTCTTACGATCAAGAAGGAATTGAGCGTAAGGTTCTGTTTCGTTCCGCGTCTGCCTGGATCAAATTTCGCTGTCAGGGTTTACGAACTTATAACCGATGCCGCGAACAGTTTGAAGAATTCTTGGATCGTTCGGCGCATCTTCGAGATATTTTCTGAGACGTACAATAAAATTATCTATCGCCCGCGTGTCGGTGTCTTCCTGAAGGTCCCAGACCTCTTCGAGAATTGTCTTGCGCGAAACGGCCCGACCTGCGTTTGCGATGAGGTATCGCAAAAGCTTTGCTTCCATCAGTGTGAGGTGAACAAGGTCGTCGCGGTACCGCAATTCAAGATTTTCAAAATCTACGATACGGCCGTTGATCGCGATAGTTTCGGGCGTCGGCTGTTGCTGCACAGCTTGTTTTTCGAACCATTCACGTCGGCGCAAAAGGCCGCGGATTCGAGCAATAAAGATCTCAAGATCGAATGGTTTAGGAAGATAATCGTCGGTCCCGGCTTCAAATCCTTTCAACACATCTTCGGGACGACCACGCGCGGTCAGCATCAGGATCGGCGTGTAATCTTCCCGCATCCGAAGCGTTTTGGCGACCTCGAACCCGTTCATTTTTGGCAGCATAATGTCGAGGACGATCGCGTCAAAATCCTTATCGCTTAACACCTCCAACGCGGACTCGCCGTCGTGTACGATTTGTGTTTCGTAGCCCTCGGCCTCAAGGTTAAATCTCAAACCGTCTGCAATGTGTTCTTCGTCTTCGACTATCAGGATATTCATTTGTTACGCAAGTGGAAGCTGGACAAGGAACGTGCTGCCTTTGCCGTCACCACGGCTTTCGGCACGCACACGCCCGCTATGTTTTTCGACAATTGTTTTGACGATAAAAAGGCCAAGGCCCGTGCCTTTCGCATCAGGCAGCGCAGCTGCGGGCACCCGGTAGAACCTTTTGAAAACGCGTTTAAGCTCACCGGGCGGAATGCCGACGCCGTTGTCCTTGATAAAAACCTCGGCGCGTTTCAACCCTGAAGTTTTTATCCTGACGGAAATTTTTGGAGACCCGACGCTGTATTTAACGGCATTCTCAAGCAAATTGGTAAATACCGTTTGCAGCTCCCGTTTGTCGGCGCTTACCATGACAGGTTCGGCGGGTTTGGAAAATTTGATCGAATCGCTGACAAGGTGATGCCGCAGTTCGACCACGCCGATGGTATCACCTACGAGATCGCGCAGGTCGATCTCGACAATATCCGATCGCCGCCGTTTTTCCCGTGTGCTGCTCGCTTGCAAAACCTGCTCGACCGTTCCGAGCAAGCGGTCGCTGTCGGCGAGCATAACATTGTAAAATTCGCGGCGTTTTGCTTCATCGACGTCACGTGATTTTAGCGTTTCAAGATAAAGCTTGATCGATGCGATAGGCGTTTTTAGCTCATGCGTGACCGAATTTAGAAATGCGTCGTGCTGCTCGTTTCGGCGTATCTCGCGGAACAGGAAAATGGTGTTCAGTGTCAGGCCAGTGATTATAAGCGCAAAAAATACGATACCGAGTATCAGCAGAACGACCTCGCGCAGGTTGAGCAATACCCAGCCGACGTTCAACACCGCCGCAAGTACGATCAGGCAGATGCCGAGAACGAGAAAGAATATTGCTGTCTTACGCCTACGCATACTTACTGAAATTTAAAACGGAAAGCGGAAAATTGAAAATCCGTTTATAGGTTTTCCAATTTTCCGCTTGAAACTGACTGTTAAATCATGCCGCTTTTTTCAGAACTCTGGCCTGTTCTTTTTCACTCGACAGGTCGTACGCATACACGTCTTTTATGATCCCGAGCATTTCAAGGGCGCGTATCTGAACCCAGTTGATATCAAACTCTTTCCAGGTCAGGCCATGGCGTGCCGAACGTGGATATGCGTGATGATTGTTGTGCCAGCCTTCGCCAAAAGTTATCGCCGCGATAAGGCCGTTGTTACGCGAATCGTCACGTATATCGAATCTGCGTTTGCCCCACAAATGCGTTGCGGAATTAACGAGCCACGTCGCATGCCAGCCGACGACGACCCGCAAAAAGATTCCCCACAAGACCATCGTCCATCCGCCGATCGCAAACAGCGCAACACCAGCAATAATGTTTGTTAAGTAGTAATATCTATCGAGCGCAACGTGGACGGGATCTTTTTTAAGATCGGGCGAATAGCGCTGCACGGTTGCGTCAGATTGGTTCTGCGCCGTTCCTCTAAAGATCCAGCCGATGTGCGACCAGTAGGTGCCGTTGCGAGGGCTGTGCGGATCTTTATCGGTTTCGGTAAAACCGTGATGAATGCGATGCGTCGTAACCCACGCAAGCGGGCCCGATTGCAAGGCCAGCGTGCCGCATGTAGACAGAAAATACTCCAGCCATTTTGGCGCCTTAAAACCGCGATGGGTTAATAAACGATGATACCCGAGGCCGACGCCCCAGCTTCCGGCAACCCACCACAATGCGACGGCGGCGAGCAGGTTCTGCCAGCTAAAGGTAAATAATGCGATGGCAGCAAATATATGAAATGAAACAACAAAAAGGATCGTGTTCCAGTTGATCGATTCGGGTTTTGACTGCTTAAATTCGATTACGTTCTCCACTTAATTCCCCTGAAATGAAAGATTATTAAAAGCGCGAACCCGCGCCGTATTTAAACCTTAACAGGAATTTCGTCGCACAATTGTAAGAGTTTTGTATTATGTGAAAATCCGGAAAACGCGTAAATTCAAGTGCTTCTTGCAACTTTGAGAACGATTCTCGTGGGATGCTTCCACTTCATTTTGTTGCGGCTTTCGCCTTTGGCCGCGCGACCTTGTACATTTCCCACGCGATCCGGTCGCCGAGTCCGCCCTGGTAAAGATCGAAATGGGTTTTATTTTCGAGGTACTCAATCTTTGCATCGCTGCCGAGTTTTTTCAGCTCGGCGTCAAGCAGGCGAACGGCTTCGTCAAGATGAAAAGTATCGGCAGTTCCGACCATGATGTGCAGTTTGCTTTTCAGTTTCGGCCCGAGCGTTTTCCAGTTATCGCGGAGAATGCGCGAAATATCATATTTCTCCCATGCTTTGGCAACAAACGGGTCGATGCGACCTGTCGCAACATCAAAAAGCTGCATAGGCTGGCCGTCCGGCCCTTTAGGGCTGAACACCGCGTTGAACGATCCGAACTGCCCGCCATAATAGCCCGTTACAATTTCCTGCTGCGCGTACTGCCGCACCGTCATCAACTGTTTGTCGTGGTCGCGGACGAGGTTGTACTCTTTGCCGTTTGCGTCAATATAAGCATTCTGCGGCGGATCCCTTGTCAGATCCGGTCCGGTGAAATTGCGAAAATCGACCGGGTCAGGCGAGGTCGACCACGTTCCGCCGAAAAAGTCGGGTTGCGTGATCATTACCCATAGCGTCGACCAACCGCCAGACGAATGCCCGGTCAAAAATCGACCCGACGGCTTTGCGTCCATTCTGTATTGCTTTTCGAGATACGGAATAAACTCTTTTACCAGCGCGGTACCCCACGGCCCGTTGTTTGCCGAATCGGCAAAGACGTGATGGCCTAACCATGTGTGTGCGTTGAGATAAACGTGGATCATCTCCGGCTGCTTACCGTCAGTCATCGATTTTATTAGGTTATCGGCGCCGCGAATCGGCCCCAAATGGTCGCCGCCATATCCGTGAATATGATAAACCGTCGGATATTTTTCAGCTTTAGATCTATCATAACTTGGCGGCAGCACGACCGTCGCCTGCATCATGACAGGCCGGCCCCAAAAGGCAGACAATATCGGGCTTTCGAATTCGACAATTTTTGCATGCGGATTCGTCGGAATGGGCCGCGCAGGAATTTCCCTCGTAAGAGTGATCTCGGTTTCATCAGCGGGCATCGTAACCTTAATGACCTGACTTGCGATATCGCCGCCGTCAGGCCCGTAGTATGTGTATGAATGGTCACGATCCAGCAGAGCAAAAACCTGATATTCGCCTGCCGGAGCCGACGAAAAGACCGACGGGAAAGCCATTTCGTCTGCATTTATCTCGACTGATTTGCCGGGTTCGAGGTTTTTGATCTCGGTGCCCGATATCCAAACTGCGTTCGGATCAGTAAAACTCGGTCCAAAACCATCACTCGGCTTGCCGTCGTCCTTTCTCATAAAAATGAGCAGGCGGCCGGACGCTGGTGCGGCAGACGATGACATCGACGGATCAATGTCGATCTTGAAATGGACGGGCCCAGCGGCGGATGCAACCTGAGATACGCCGAACAGTAAAAATAAAACGAAGAAATAGCGAACGGGGACGTAATTGTATTTGGTCATGTTTGTATAGGCACGCTAATAGCGATGTTTACCATTACGCAAATCGCAGGGAATTTGTTCTTAGAGTATATGAGGAAGTCGGGTTTTGTAATGTGCGATCAGGCCGCCCTTCTCGGGCAGGAGGGAAGCAGATGATATCCGATCTGGTTCGTCGCGGAAAAAGAAGAGGCGGTCTCAGACCGCCTCTTAATGGTGTGGGATTTTCGCTGTCCCCTTAAATGAAAATACTATTCTGCCAGCGATCTGACCTCGTTATCGATCTTTTGCCCGGCCTCCTGGGCGACGTTTTTTGCCTTGTCGATGTATTCGTTCGCGGTGCTTTGAGCCTGCTCCATCAAACGATCGCGGGTTTCGCCCATCATCTCGTTCTCGTATCTGGTCGACGGGATCGCCAAACCTATCGCCGCCCCGACAGCCAAAGCTATCGCGCCGA
>Ga0068853_100003215_pt1 | contig 12485 bp, 9 predicted proteins | sample KBSCornC32_FD_65655 | JGI IMG/M metagenome (GOLD analysis project Ga0068853, IMG submission 65655) | Corn rhizosphere microbial communities from Kellogg Biological Station, Michigan, USA - KBS Corn C3-2 | ecosystem: Host-associated > Plants > Roots > Rhizosphere > Soil ... | reverse complement strand
GGGGCTTCGTGGGCGACCTATGCGGCGTTGCGCGACCGGCTGGGCCCGATCGGCGACGGCCCGCTCACGCCGGAAGCGATGCGCGCCTGGGCGGCCCCAGCGGCGCCGCTGACGCTGCTCGCCGCGACCGACGGCAACCATGGCCGCGCCGTCGCCCGGGTCGCGAGCTGGTTCGGGCTCAAAGCGCGCATCTACATTCCGGATTTCGTGGCGGGTCCGCGGCGCCGCGCCATCGAGTCGGAGGGCGCGGAGCTTGTCGTTCTCGATGGCCCATACGATGCGGCGGTCGACGCGGCGCTGGCGGACTCGTCGCAGCCCGGCACCCTGCTCATCAGCGACACCGCTCGGGCAGCGTCCGATGTCGTGCCGAGGCTGGTGACGGCCGGCTACACCACCGCGCATGCCGAGATCGAAGAGCAGATAGCGGGCGACGACCGGATCGATGCCGTGGGCGTACAGGCGGGCGTCGGTGGCCTCGCCTCGGCGACGACGAGCTGGGCGCGGGTGACGCGCGCCGGCCGCTCGCCGCGGGTTGCCGTGGTCGAGCCGGAGGGCGCGGCCTGCATCATGGCGGCGATTGCCTCGGGCGAACCCAAGACGGTCTCGGCCGATCAGGTCACGGCCATGGCGGTGCTGCAGTGCGGCACGGTTTCGCTGACCGCCTTCCCCAACCTTGAGGCCGGGGTCAGCTGCTGCCTTGCCATCGAGGACAAATGGGCGATCGAGGCCGTGGCGCTGCTCAAGGCGGCGGGGGTCGAGACCGGCCCGAGCGGGGCCGCAGGTGTTGCGGGGCTGATGGCGGCGCTTGCCGGGCCCTTCGCCGGCCCCGTTCGCGAGCACCTGCGCATCGGCCCGGCCTCGCGGCTGCTGTTCATCGCGACGGAGTCGCCGGCGGCAGGAGGCGCCTGACGGGATTTTGGGCGGCGGATTTCGCTGAATGGAAATTGAACCGTGCGTTCCGAATAGGTCCATGCGGGAGGGGGTAGGGTCACGTCATCGGATCGAACATTCCGCGACACCATGAGGCTCGAAATGAATATGTCCCCGCTCTCGACGCTTGGCTCCCGTCTTGCCGCCGTTGCCGCCCGTCCGGTGATGGAGCCCAAGAGCCTGCCGGGTGTGCGCATCCATTTCGCTTCCCTCACGGCCTGCGCCGCCCGCGAGCTCGAATTGCTGGCCTCGCTGCCCAACGAAGAGCAAGAGCGGGCGATGCGGATCAGCAATCGCGACCGGCGCACCGCTTTCATCGCTTCCCGTGCCCTGCTGCGCGAGGCGCTCAGCGACTACACCGGGCAAGTCGTCGGCCGCCATGAATGGCAATTCGGCGCGGCCGCCTTCGGCAAGCTCTTCGTGGAGGCGCCCGCCGACGTAGCGCTCAAGGTTTCGATCTCCTACACCGCCAAGATGCTGGTGATCGCCGTCTCGCACAAATACGAGCTCGGCGTCGACATCGAGGCCCTGCCGCCGGAAGCCGAGGGCGAGGTGCCCTGGCACGTCCTGACCACGGCCGAGCGCAAGCAGGTGCATGCCTTGCCGGTCGGCGAGCAATATCTCGAATTCCTGCGTCTCTGGACGCTGAAGGAAGCCTACACCAAGTACTTTGGGCTCGGCGCGTCGCTCGACTTCCGCGGTGTCGAGATCGACCTCGACGATGTCGGGGCGACCGCGCCCGCCATGGAGCGCAGCGCCAAGCTCGACGATCCGCTGCTCATGCAGCAATTGCTGACCATCGACGGTCAGCAGGTGCTCTTCGCCCTCGCCGGCGGCAAGCCGCTCTGAAAGCGTTCTGATTTCATCCGTCACGCGTACGGACTGCGAGGGTGGCCATCGCCCTTGCGGTCCGATGTGTTTTTGGTCTCAGCGGATGCGCTGGCCCGTCGCGTCGAACAGCAGCGCCGTGGCCGGGTCGAAGCGGGCGGCGATCGCATCGCCTGAGCGAAGCGAGCGGCCATCCCTGAGGCCGATCGTCACGAGCTCGCTGTTGCCGTGGCGGGCGTAGGCGAAGGTCTCGCCGCCCAGATGCTCGACGAGCTCGACGGTGAGGTTCAGCACCGCGGCGCCGCTGTCGTTGAAGTGGACCGGGCGGAGGCCGACCGTCACCGGCGCCTCCTTCGCGAGGAGCGTGGCGGGGCGGGGAAGGGCGATGCGCTGGTCGCCACAGTCCGGCAGCCGAACCGTGAGCCCATCGGCGTCGCTGGCTTCCACCAGGCCCTTGAGGAAATTCATCTTCGGCGAGCCGATGAAGCCCGCAACGAACAAGTTGTCCGGGTTGTCGTAGAGGTCGAGCGGCGTGCCGACCTGCTCGACGATGCCGTCGCGCAGCACGACGATGCGGTCGGCCAGCGTCATTGCCTCGACCTGGTCGTGCGTCACGTAGATGATGGTGGTCGCGAGCTCTTTGTGGAGGCGCGCGATCTCGATCCGCATGTGGACGCGAAGCTCGGCGTCGAGGTTGCTCAGCGGCTCGTCGAAGAGAAAGACCTGCGGGTGGCGGACGATGGCGCGGCCGATGGCGACGCGCTGGCGCTGGCCGCCGGAAAGCTGCTTGGGCCGGCGGTCGAGGAGCGGTTCGAGCTCGAGGATGCGCGCAGCCTCGGCCACCTGCTTTTCGATCTCGGGCTTCGGCACGCCGGCGAAGCGCAGCGCAAAGCCCATGTTCTCGCGCACCGTCATGTGCGGGTAGAGCGCGTAGGTCTGGAACACCATGGCGATGCTGCGCTTCGACGGATCGACGTCGTTCATGCGCTGGCCGCCGATATCGAGCTCGCCGCCCGAGATATCCTCGAGGCCGGCGATCATGCGCAGCAGCGTCGATTTCCCGCAGCCGGAGGGGCCGACGAACACCACGAATTCCTTCGAGGCGATATCGAGGTCGACGCCCTTGATGACCTCGACGGCGCCGAAGGACTTACGGACATCGCGCAGCTTGAGGTCTGCCATATTAGGCCTCCCCGACCGCCGCGAGCGTCACCGTGGTGGTGCCGAGGCGCGGGCTTGTCACCCTGACGGTAATCGGGCCGGCCGCGCCTGTCGATTCGAGCCAGAAGCCGGTCGCGCCGCCACGCAGCGGCACGAGCGCCGGGCCGAGGCGTTTGGCCGGGCCCTCGACGGCAATCTCGACGGGCTCGGAGAAGAACGGCAGCTTGCGGCCCACCTGATCGAGCGCCCGCACCATGACGCGGGTGCTGTCGCGACCCTTGGCGGCGAGCCGGCCGCGGTCGGCCTTGACCTCGAGCGTCGTCGCCAGCGGATCCCGGGCGAGGTGGACGGTCTTCACCGGCTTGCCGCCGATGAGGCCGGTGAGCGTGCCATCCTCCCACTTCATGCCCCAGAGGCCCAGTTCCTCGGCGGTGAAATGCCGGCGGTCGATGACCACGGGTGGGTGGGGCAGGTGCGGAAAGTTTTCGCGATCGGGACCGACGCGCTTGGGCGCGTTGTTGCCGTACTTGAGCTCGACCTCGTCGCAATTGGTCAGGACGATCAGCGGCAGCACGCCGCCGATGTTGCGCTCGCCACGGGCCCAGAAGGTCACCGGCTCTAGGATGATTTCCTCTCCCGGTTCGCACTGGCTGGCATAGGCATAGGCGGCGAATTTCGGCTCGCGGAACATATCCATCACGCCGTGGTGGCAGATGCGGTCGCCGGAGCCGAAATCGTTGTGCGTGTTGTAGTCGAACATGCACCAGCCGATGGCGCCTGATATCGACGCGTTCCCATGCGCGGCGTTCAGCACTTCGAGGTGGCGGCGGACGTGCTCGGCCTGCCGCTGCTCCTGGTCGTAGCTTTTGGTCGGGTACATGTGCCCGCCGAACTCGGTGATCATGTAGGGCACGGCCTGCTTGAGGCCGGTCGTCTCCGACTGGGGCCGCAGCGCAGTGCGCGGGCGGTTGCCGCCGAGCTCCTCGTTGCCGAGGATGAAGTCGTTCATGGTGTAGACGTCTTCGAGCAGCTCACTCTCGGTGATGTAGCGGACGCCGCCGGTCTGGCGGGTCGTGTCGAGCTCGTGCGCGACCCGGTTGGTCTCGGCGTAGAAATCGTGGTCGTCCTGCGACTCGTTGATGCGCACGCCCCAGATGATGATCGAGGGATGGTTCCAGTCGCGGGTGATCATCCGGCGGACGTTTTCGACGGCCTCGGCCTTCCACGCCGCGGCGCCGATATGCTGCCAGCCGGGGATTTCCTCGAAGACCAAGAGGCCAAGCCGGTCGCAGGCGTCGAGGAAGTATTTCGACTGCGGGTAGTGCGAGGTGCGGACGATGTTGACGTGGAGCTCGCGCTTCAAGATCTCGGCGTCACGTTCCTGCGCGGCGCGGCCCATGGCGTAGCCGACATAGGGGTAGGACTGGTGGCGGTTGAGGCCGCGCAGTTTTAGCGGCTTGCCATTGAGGTGGAAGCCTTCGGCGGTGAACTTTGCCTCGCGGAAACCGAACGTCGTGGTGACGGCGTCGGCGCCATGTGGTGTCCCGAGCGTCGTCTCGATGGTGTAGAGGCGCGGGTCGGCAATGTCCCAAAGCGCGATGCCCTCGAGATTGCCGAGCGTGATGGTGACGCTGACGCTGCCGACATCGCCGGTGCCCGTGGCGATGGTCTTGCCGGTGCCGTCCTTGAGGGTGGCCGTGACCTTGCCGGAGAGCGGCAACGATTGCGGGTTGGCGATGTCCACCCGCACGCTCACCGACTTCTTCGCCGCCAGCACGTCGGGCGTCTCGGTCTTGACGTTGCCGATGGAGACCGGTGCGGTCACACGCAGCCAGGCGTCGCGGTAGATGCCCGCATAGGTGAGGTAGTCGATGGTCGCGCCGAACGGCGGGATCTCGGGGTTCTCACTGCCGTCGATGACGACGGTCAGGGTGTTGTCGCCGTCCTTGAGCGCGCCGGTCAGCCGGACCTCGAACGGAGTGTAGCCGTCCTTATGCGCAACGACCGGCTTGCCGTTGAGCGCGACCTTGGCATTGGCCATGGCCCCATCGAAGACGATCGCGACTTCCTTGCCGGCCCAGGCCGGATCGGGGCGGAAGGTCTTCGTGTAGGTGAATTCGCGCTGGTAGCTCTTTTCGTCGAAGTACGAGAACGGCAGCTCGACGGCGGTGTGGGGGAGGGTGACGGACTGTCCTTCGAACAGCCAGCCGTCGTTGAACGACGTGACAGAACGCATCGCGCGCAAAACCTTACTTTACGGAGCCGAGCAGGCCTTCGACGAACTGGCGCTGCAGGAGGAAGAAGATGAGGAGGGTGGGAAGGGTCGCCAACACGGTGCCGACAAGGATCATGCCGTAGTCGGGCGTGTAGGCGGAGGTGAGAGCCGAGATGATCAGCGTCGCGGTCTTGTTCTCGGCGGTGTTGAGGACGATCAGCGGCCAGAGATAATTGTTCCAGTTGGCCATGAAGACGATGATCGTCGCCGCCGCGTAGGTCGAGCGCATCACCGGCAGGTAGATGAAGAGGAAGATCTGCCATTCCTTGAGCCCATCGACGCGGGCCGCGTCGCGAAGCTCGTTGGGGAAGGCCTTCGTCGCCTGGCGGAAATAGAAGATGATGAAGATCGACGCGATGCCCGGCAGGATCACCGCCGCATAGGTGTTGGTGAGGTGCATCGCCGAGATCATCACGAACAGCGGCACCATCAGCGCCGCGAACGGGATCGAGAGCAGCAGCAGCATGAAGGCAAAGATGCGTTCGCGGAAGCGCGAGCGGAACATCTCGAAGCCGTAGCCGGCGAGGGACGAGACGGTGAGCGTCAGCACGCTGCCGACCACCGCGATGAGCGCCGAGTTCCAGAAGATGCGCGGCGCGTCGACCGTCGCAAAGAAGGCCGCGATATTGTTGAAGAGATAGTCGCCGATGCTGGCCTTGCCGGTGACGACATCGGCCGACTTGTTCGTCGCCCCGACGATCATCCAGTAGAATGGGAAGACCGAGACGAACGCCGCGATGCTGAGCGACAGGTAGACGAGGCCGCGGCGGGCAAGAGCGAAGCCGTTCATGCGGTGCCCTTCCGGTCGCGCGCGATGAGGAACTGCAGGAAGCTCAGGATCGCGACGACAAGGACGATCACCCAAGAGACCGTCGCCGAATAGCCGAAGCTCGGCATGAACTTGAACGTCAGGTTGTAGATGTAGAGCGAGAGGGTCAGCGTTGCGTCGGACGGGCCGCCAACGGTGATGTTGTTGACCTCGTCGAAGAGCTGCAGCGTGCCGATGGTCGAGATGATCGTGGTGAAGAGGATCACCGGCTTCAGCATCGGGATGGTGATGTAGCGGAAGCGGGCCCAGGAGGGGACGCCATCGATCCGCGCTGCCTCGTAGATCGAGCGATCGATGTTCTGCAGGGCCGCGAGGTAGAACACCATATTGTAGCCGGTCCAGCGCCAGGTGATGGCGAGGATGATCAGGATCTTGGCCCAGAACGGATCCTGCAGCCACGGGATCGGGCCGCCGACGACATGCAGCGCCATCAGCGTCTTGTTGACGATGCCGTCGAAGGCGAACATCGATTTGAAGAGCGTCGAATAGGCGATCAGCGAGGTCACGCAGGGCAGGAAGATCGCGGTGCGGAAGAGGCCGCGGAAGCGCAGCGTCGAGTCGTTGAGCGCGACGGCAAAAAGCAGCGCCAGCGTGATCATGATCGGCACCTGCACGAAGAAGAAGATGCAGGTGTTGACCAGGGCGCGGATGAAGACGGGGTCCTTGGTCAGGCGGATGATATTGGCCCAGCCGCCAAAGCTCAGGTTCATGCCCTTGCCGACCTGGAAGCTCATCCAGAGCGACCAGAAGATCGGGTAGATCATGAAGATGGCGAGGAGGATCAGGGCGGGCGCGACGAACAGCCAGCCGTTGATCTGTTCGCCGCGGCCGAGGCGGGATGGCGCGGCAAGCCGCCAGGTGCCGGCCGTTTCGGCGCTATCGACCCTTGCCTGAGCCATGGGTGCCTTTCATGTTCGACCGCGTGACCACCGGGTGTCGCGCCCGGCAAGACCAGCCGCCACTCTGGACCCAGACGGGGCGGCAGAAAAGGGCAGGGGCGCGACGTTGGCCGCCGCGCCCCCCTCCGGTGTTACTGCATCTGGCTCGATGCCTGGTCGTTGATCGCCTTCAAGGCGTCATCGACGCTGCCGCCCTTGGAAATGGCGGGGAGCTGCGCCTGGACCGCCGAGTCGACTTCGGCGGTATAGAGGCCGTATTCGATGCCCGGGATCTTCGCCTGCCAGTCGGAGAAATTCTTCCAGACAGGCTGGCCGCCGAAGAACGGATCGGACGACTTATAGGCGTCGCCATCGACCGCCGGCATCCAGGCGGTGAAGGCGCCCTGGCCGACGAGGATCTTCTGGTAGAAGTCCTTGTCGCCGGCCCAGACGGTCTTGAGGAAGTCGATCGCCGCGTCCTTGGCGGGGGCAGAGGTGAGCACGTACCAGCTCGAGCCGCCTTCGCTCGAATAGTTGGTCGCGCCATCGACGCCGGTCAGCTTCGGAATGGGAGCGACGCCCCACTTGCCGGACTGGTCGGGCTTCGACTTGACGGTGCCGGTCATCCAGACGCCGTCGATCGTGCCGACCGTATCGCCCGAGGTGAAGGCGCCGGTGAAGTCGGTCCAGCCGGAGACCGGCTTGATGATGTCGGCCTGCCAGAGCTTGCCATAGACCGTCAGCGCCGCCTTGAGCGCGGCGTTATCGAGGATGTCGAGCGAGCCGTCGGGCTTGAAGAACCACTTGCCCGCCGACTGCATCATGATGCGGATGATGCCGTCGCCGTTGAGGTCGAGGCCGAAGAGGTTGTGGCCGGTCTTGGCCTTCACGGCCTTGCCGATCTCGATCAGCTTGTCCCAGTCGATGCCCTGGAGGTCGGCATCCTTGTAGCCGGCCGCGGCGAGATAGTCGGTGCGGTAGAAGAAGCCGGTGACGCCGGAGTCGAACGGCAGCGAATAGGACTTGCCGTTCATGGTCGCCGGCTTGACCTTGTACTGCGCGAACTGGGACATATCGATCGAGTCCCCGAGCGGCACGAAGGCGTTGGGGAACGACTGCAGGTATTTCTGCGCGACGTCGTCCTCGATCAGCACGATATCGGGCAGGCCCTGCGTGTTGTTGGCGAGAAGCTGGGTCTGGAGCTTCTGGCGGATGTCGTCCTGCGACATCGAGACGTCGATGTTGATGGTGACGTCGGGGTGGGCCTTGGCGTAGCTGGCCGCGGCAGCGCGCATGGCGGCGCCGTTGAAGTTCGTATCCCAGCACCAGACGTTGACGGTGGTTGCGGCCATGGCCACCGAGGCGGTCATGATGCCGAGGCCGGTGACGGCAACGCCGAGCGCCCGGCGCCAGCCGGTAGCGAATTTCATGTTGTTCCTCCCAAGTGCGGAGGCGGTCCCTTCCGCCTCCCTCGCGGGGATTGTTAGCGGGGAGTCCGCGGCGGCGCAATAATTTCAGTAAATATTTAGTCCGCGCTCGGGAGGGCGGGATGGCGCGTGCTGCCGCGCCAGACGATGCGCGTGGCGAGGATGATGCGCTTGGCAATGTCACGGCCGGCGACGCGCTCGAGCAGCAACTCGACCGCCGTCTCGCCGATCTCCTCGCAGGGCAGCCGGACGGTGGTCAGCGGCGGGCTCAGGAACTGCGCCACCGAGATGTCGTTGAAGCTGGCGACCGCGATGTCGCCGGGGATGTCGAGGCCGCGTTCGTGGAGGGCGCGGAAGACGCCGACCGCGATGTTGTCGTTGCAGGCGACGATGGCATCGGGCGGCTGCTCCTGGTCCATCAGCCGGTTGGCGAGGATGTAGCCGGTCTGCTCGGTGTTGCGCTCGACGCTGCGGGCGGTGGCGCAGACCGTCGGGTCGAAGCCGCCGTGCCGGTTCATCCACTCGATATACGCGCGGCAGCGGGTCTCGTGGTAGGGATCGGTCTTCATTTCATCGATCCAGCCGGCAAAGCCGATGCGCCTGTAGCCCGCCTCGTGGAGGGCATCGAGGAGCTTGTGGACGGCCAGCGGCAGATCGCTCGCGACGCCGTCGAAATCGTCGTCGGGCGGAATGAAATCGGCGAAGACGACATGCCGGCTGTGGCGGTTGAGCCAGGCGATCTCGTGCGGTTTGTGGCTGCCGATGGCGATGACGCCGGTCGCGCCCTGCAACAGCGTCGGCTCGGGCATGCTGTCGGTGTGATAGACTTTTACGGTTTCGATCTTGAGCGCCTGGCAGCGGCTCTCGATGCCAAGCCTGAGGCCGATGTAGTAGGGGTCGATCAGCTCCTGGTCGGGGCGCAGGAAATGGACGAGCGCCACCTTGCTCAGGCCGCCGCGCCGATTGGCGCGGTTGCGGGCGCGGGGCGTCGCGTAGCGCATCGCCTCGGCGGTTTCGATGATCGCCTGCCGCTTATGCGGGGTGACCTTGAGGGTGGCGTCGAAGTTGAGCACGCGCGACACCGTTGCGGTGGACACGCCAACGGCCTCAGCGATTTCCTTGAGCGTTACCATCGGCATCCCGTGCCGGCGCCCCAGAGGACGGCCGGTCCAACCCTCTGCCGTTGATAGGCAAAATCGGCAGCCGACGGCAATAAATATTTACCGGCCGGCCGCTGGGGTGAGCCTTGGACATGGGAGCGGGCCCGTCGCTGGGACGGGCCCCGTAGCTTGCCGCAACCCGATGGTCAGGCCGTCAGGAGCGTCGACTGGCCGACGCGCAGCTTGATGCGGGCAACCTCGACATCAGTAATGCCAAGCAGTTCGAGCATGTTCGGGTCCGGCTTGGCGGCGCCGTTGGGTGGCACATAGAGCGTGCTTTCGGGTGTGAGGCGGGTGGTGGCCAATTCCGAGAGCAGCACCACGTCACGGCGCGGCGGATAGATCGGATAGTGCGAGGCCTCGTAGACGATCACCTTGTGGTCCCGCCCGTATTTCGAGATCAGCCGGTCGGCGAGGATCTCGATGCCTTTGCGGTAGTTGTAGCCCTTCGCCTGGAAGGAGGTGTCGCCGATGACGCCCACCTGCCAGAGGATCAGCGAGGACCGCGGGTCGAACTCGCGGCCGAAGAGCAGGAAGTCGGTCGCCTCAAAGCTCTGGCAGCCAGCCCAGGCCGGGTCGACGCCGAGGTCGGCGAAGAGGCAGTCTTCCGCCGAAACGCCCGGAATCATGCGGGCGTAGTGTCCTGAGGCGCGAACGCGGCGGATGGCCTCGTGCGCCGGATAGGCGAAGACCCCCGGATGGCCATAAAGCGCCATGCCGACGAGCTTGCCGGTCTCGACGTCGCCGGTCACCCGCTCGACCATCTCGATGTAGGACTGCATGCGCGGCTTGTCGGTCGCGTAGCAGTCGTGCAGGGAGACAAGGTTCTGGTTGAGCGATTCCAGGTAGAACCGCGTGACGTCATCGGCCACCAGATAGTGGATGACGTCACATTGCTCGACAGCACCGCGGGCCTCGACGGTAAACTGTCCCGCCGCCTGGATGCCGGTTCCAAAGACAAGTAGGCCGGTCGCCACGATCCACCTCGCGCTGTTCTAGACGACGACTACGACGACCACGACGACGGTGGTCGAACCGCCGTCGGCTGCCCCGAGGCCGCCGCCGGTCACGGTGACCTTGAGGCCGCGGCTGACGAGGTAGGAATAGCCCGCCTTGACGACGCCGCTGAGCTCGGGCGAGACGCCGGCCTGGACCAGCACATCGTCAGGGCTTGCCGCGAAGGCCGCGACCTTTTCTGGCGATTCCGACAGGGCGATGATGAAGTCATTGAGCGCCGCCATGTCCTGGGCGGTTCGCAGCGTTCGTCCTTGCTGTTCATGCGCGAAGGCTGCTTTCGTTATTCTCTCGGACAGAATCTGTTCGGGCATGGAACCCTCCACTTTACTGACCAAAAATAACGCTTGTCGCGTTCTTGCATGATGACTGTGTATCAATACTAATGGCAGAACAAGTCGACATTGAGAGTCGATCCAACAGTATATTTAGTAGAATGGCGCCGAAATTGTGCAGCAACGCGCATAACATTCTCGAAAAACACAATGTTTACCGAATTTTTCGGTGGCATGACTGTGTGCCGATTTGGAGATTGATCGGCGATAGTGGGCGTCTGGTTGCCGGGTCGGGCAGCCAGGTCCGTCCGGCAGCGAGGCGCCCCGCCGGTCCACCGCCCGTCGCGTTTCGCCGAAAGCGGTACTTGTCAGGCCGACGTGAATATGCATTCTTGCGCGTGAGAAAAGCTTTTCCCTTCTCCGCCGCGCCGGCCCAATCGGCGATTCGGCGCGCATGTATGGGAAAAGCTTTTCCTCGCGCAACCCACGGGTGCAACGCCGGGGACGCGCTTCACGTCAGAGGGAGGACATTGATGAAACTGAGACTGCTTTCCAGCACCCTTGCGCTCGCGCTCGCGGCCCCCGCGATCATGGCCATGTCGGGTGCGGCGATGGCGACCGACATCAACATGTGGGTTCGCGCCTCGGGTGCCCAGGCGGCCCAGCACATGATCGATCTGTGGAATTCGAGCCACGACGACAAGGTGCAGGTGACGGTCATTCCGGACAACCAGATGGTCACCAAGCTCGCGACCGGCGCCCAGTCCGGCGACGTGCCCGACATGGTGTCGTTCGACCTGGTCTATATGGCCGACTTCATGAATTCGGGCGCGCTGCTCGATCTCACGGACGAGCTCAAGGCCGATCCCAACTACGCCACCGTCGCGCAGGCTTATAAGGACATCGCGACCTGGAACGGCAAGCTCTATGGCGCCGGCTTCACGCCCGACGTCTCGGTGCTGATCTGGAACAAGGACCTGTTCAAGGCCGCCGGCCTCGATCCCGACAAGGCGCCGACCTCGATGGCCGAGATCCACGCCGATGCCAAGAAGATCACGGCGCTCGGCAACGACACCTATGGCTACTACTTCTCGGGTTCCTGCCCGGGCTGCAACATCTTCGTGACCTCGCCGCTGATGGTTGCGAGCGGTTCCGTCATGCTGCCGGCCAAGCCCGGCGACAAGGCGCTGACCGGTGACGGCGTCGCCGGCGTGCTGACCGAGATGAAGGCGATGTGGGATGAAAAGCTCATCCCCGAGAGCGCGCAGGCCGATACCGGCGCCAACTTCCTCGCCACCTTCGAAACCGGCAAGATCGGTATCCAGGGCACGGGTGGCTTTGCCATCTCGGCGCTCAAGCACGACAAGCCCGACATGAACTTCGGCATCGGCTTCCTGCCGGGCCTCAAGGACGGCCAGACGAGCGCGTTCGTCGGTGGCGACGTGATCGCCATTCCGGCCAAGTCCAAGAACCCCGACATCGCCAAGAAGTTCATCCACTGGGAACTGACCGACGAAGCCCAGCTCGAGGGCCTCGCCAAGAACAACATCATTCCGTCGCGCCCGGTGCTGGCCGACAACAAGTACTTCACCGATCCGCGCGTCGTGACCACGGCGAAGGCGGTCGGCGTCGGCTACGTGCCTGGCGTCCTGCACTACAACGACATGGTGAACTCGGACTCGAGCCCGTGGATCCAGATGCTGCAGAC
>Ga0068853_100003211_pt1 | contig 12493 bp, 9 predicted proteins | sample KBSCornC32_FD_65655 | JGI IMG/M metagenome (GOLD analysis project Ga0068853, IMG submission 65655) | Corn rhizosphere microbial communities from Kellogg Biological Station, Michigan, USA - KBS Corn C3-2 | ecosystem: Host-associated > Plants > Roots > Rhizosphere > Soil ... | reverse complement strand
GCCGTCGGAGTCGCCACCGGCATGTTCGGCGGCACACCGGCGTATGCGGTGACCGAGCATCCGAACGGGACGGTCACGGTGTCGCTCAAGGAGATCGCGGCCGCCGACCAGACGAACGCGGAACTGCGGCGGCGCGGCATCCCGATCCGGGTCCTGCCCTACACGCCAGACTGCGCCAACACCAAGTCGTACACGGTGGACGAGTCCGCTCCCGAGACGGCCCGCGGCGACAGCAACGGGGCGACCGGGGTCACCCTCGACACGACGACGGTGCCGCACGGGGACTACGCCGTGATCACCGCGCTGTCGGACGAGCACGGCGAGATCGTCGTCATGATGTCCGGCGGCCGGCCGGCGAAGGGCGACGTGTCGTCGTGTCTGCACGGCGACATGGCCAGCCTCGGCCTCTACCGCGCGTCGACGCCACCGACCACGACACGGTGACGGGATCGGGCTGGCATGCCGCGCCGACATGCCAGCCCGATCGACCTGCGCCGGCTACGGCATCGTGGTTCGCCAGATGCCGCGGCCATGGGTCGCGACGTACAGCTGCCGGCCGTCCGGGCTCGGGGTGAGGTAGACGGCGGCGGACACCGGCAGGTTGGCGCCGAGGCGGGACCAGTGGCCGAGGCCGTCGACCCTGGGGTTGTCCACGAACACGCCGAGGTCGCTGGCCACGACGAGGGTGCCGTCGGGGGCGATCCGCAGCTGGTTGGCCGGGGCGTCGGGGAAGGCGTCGGAGGCGGTGTCGCCGCCGCTGACGTCGGTCCAGGTGGCGCCGCCGTTGGTGGTCTTCCAGATGTGCCCGTAGCCGGCGCCGGGGCCCTCGTTCCAGTGCCGGGAGAAGCCGGAGACCGTGGCGTAGACGGTCCCGCCGGTGGGGTCGGCGGGGTCGATGGTCACGCCGGAGACGTAGCGCACCGGGAAGGCCGCGGGCAGGCTGAGCTGGTGCCAGCTGCCGCCGTAGTTGGTCATGATGCCGCGGCCGAAGGCGGCGCCGGGGTTGCAGTCACCGCACCAGGCGGCCCAGACCACATGGTTGCGGCTGGCGATCGCGGTGATCGAGTGGCCGGTGCCGGAGTCGGCCAGTTTCTGCCAGTCGGCGCCGGACGTGCTCTGCCACGTCTTGGTGTCGGCGTAGGCGAATTCGCCGCCGGCCACCCAGTAGCCGGCGTCGGCCGAGTCGGCGGCGAACGGCGCGATGAACCGGGCGTTCGGGTCGTTCGGGCTGATGTCGGTGATGGCGGCCGGCGTGCCGTCGTCGTTGGCCGTGTAGCCGCAGTTGTTCGTCAACGACATGGCCAGGTTGGTGTACTCGCCGACGGTCTGGCAGCCGTTGTCCGGGTTGACCAGCTGGTCCCCGCCGTCGCCGCCGAACGGCTCGGACATCTCGCCGCCGGGGTTCAGGTTCTCGGTGACGGGCGTGCTGGTGCCGGGATAGGTGTAGCCGTAGCTGGCACCGGTCGGAGTGGACAGTGCGACCCCGTTGTCCTGCAAGCCTCCCCACACCGCGACGCCGCCGGAGGGCAGCGTGCCGACGCCGACCGAGTAGAACTGCAGGGACCGCAAGGTGCCGCTGGCGTTGAGGTTGCGCCAGCCGACGCTCTGGCCGGTCGGTCGGGCGTACGCGCCGCCGTCGTTGCCGACGTAGACCTCGGGGGCGCGGCCGGGCCATGCGGAGAACGCCAGCGCGTGCTGGTCGGAGTGCATCACGTTGCCGTCACAGGTGTTCTGCGCCGGCGTGTAGCTGAAGCAGGACAGGCCGAGGTTCCAGTACCGGCCGATGGTCCGCCAGGTGGCGCCGCCGTTCCACGACTCGTACAGCTCCTCGAGGCCGAGGTAGACGTGCTGTGGGTTGGCCGGGTCCACGGCCAACGACTGGTCGTACCAGGCCTGCGTGCCGGGCTGGTAGCCGGCGCCGATCTCGGTCTTCTTCATCGCGGAGCCGCTGTTGGCCAGCGCACTGGACGTCGCGACCTGGGCGTAGGGGCCGTTGATGTCACCGCTGCCGCTGGCGAAGACGCCGGCCAGAGCGCTGTAGCCGCTCTGCCCGCCGGCGCTCTTGTTCAACAGGGTCGGCGACTCCATCACGACGTAGAGCTGCGAGCCGTCCGCGGAGTACGCGAAGGTGGCGTTGCCGATGTCGTGCGGGTTGATCGCGCCCTGCGGATTGGCGACCTGCCATGTGGTGCCGCCGTCGGCGGAGTAGTAGAAGCCGTTGTAGGTGGCGCCGCTGCGCCAGGCGACGTTGGCGACGAGCTTGAGGCCGTGGCTGCCGGGCTGGACGGCGAGGTCGTTGGCGAGGTCCGCGTAGTACGAACTGGTGCCGCACGCGACGCCGCTGATGCCGATGCCGGCGCACGGCGCGAGAACTCGTTGCCACGCCGTGCTTTGCGTCGCGGCGATCGGCCGGCGGTAGACACCCCGGGAAGTAACGGCAAAGACGTTACCGGTGTCGGAGTCGAACCGCAGCTCGTGGATCGAGGTGCTCTCCAGCTCGGCGCCGCCGACCCGGTCGCTCTGCGAGAACGTGCCGGTGGCCGGATTGGCCAGCCGGTAGACGCCGGTGCCGAGATAGTTCTCGTACGCGGTGGTCGCTTCACCGGTGCCCAACCACAGCGAGCCGTCCGCGGCGACCGTGAGGGAACCGACCGACAGCGCGGGCAGGCCGTCGGCGATCGGCGTCCACGTCGCGCCGTCATCGCCGGACCGGAAGACGCCGCCGTCCGCGGCACCCGCGTACACCACGCCGGCATGCGTCGGATCCGTGGCCAGCGCCGCGATACGGCCCGCCGAGTAGCCCGCGCCGCCGCCGGAGTTGGAGGCGTTGCGGTCGCGGAAGTGCAGGGAGTCCGAATTGAACGGTTGGGTGGTCACCTCGCCGTAGGTGGCCTTGGCGACCGGCATGCCGAGCACGTGGTTCCACGCGGCGCCGTAAGCCCCGGGAAGCACGCTCGCGCTCGGCGAGAGCCGTTGGTCGTCGAACGAGTTGAAGGAGTCCATCAGCTCGCCGGAGTCCTCCCCGGCCTCGTGCTGAGTCGTGGACGTGGTCGGCGTCTGCGCGTGGGCCACACCCATGCAGACGACGAGCAGGGACACCGCACCGGCCGCCACGAGCCGAATACCGCGGCGCCGTTGTCGCGATAAGGCCATTGACCCCTCCGAACTGATGGATCACACACTCTCGCGTCTATCAGCGCCGCGGTGCCCGGTTGTGTCACACCCGCAGCGGCGGCCCCACGATCTGGATGCCGTGCTTCGCGGCGATCCGCGTGAGTTCGGCCGGATCCGGGCCCTCGGCCGGGACGGTCAGCGGTGTGCCCACTTCGGCGACGAAACGGTCGAATCCGGCGGGCGTGTGCAGGGTGAGGAAGCGCGCCGAGCCGGAGACGACAACGAAGCCGTGCGGCAGTCCGCGTGGCAGCAGAGCCACTCCCCCGGCACCGACCGAGTGGGCGTCCGAACCCACCTCGACCCGCAGCTCGCCGTCGAGCACGAGGAAGGTCTCCTCGTCGGCTTCGTGCAGGTGCAGCGGTGACATGTAGCCGCGCTCGCCGGCGTGCTCCAGCACCGCGAACCGGCCGGCGGTGGCCGGCCCACCGATCCGCGTGCGCACGAGAGCGCCGAGGAAATTCACCGCGGCCTGGGTTTCGGGGTCGGTCAGCACGGGCGCGGTGACGGCTCGTGAGGTGTCAGTCATGGTCTGTCGCTTTCTGTTCACAGTGGAATCGGCGGTTGACCGGCCGGGCACGAATCCGGCGTCGGCCGGCCGTCGACGGCGCTGCCGTAATCGGCACGGCCGATAAAATCGGGCCATGGGCCGTCACCAGGTCGCCGTCCTCGCACTGGACGGCGTCTACCCCTTCGAACTGGGCATCCCGGCGCGCATCCTCGGCGCCGCGGACGACCGGTACGACGTCGTGGTCTGCTCGCCCGACGGCCGTCCCATCGAGACGAACGCCGGCTTCTCGGTGACCCCGCAGCATGGCCCGGAGGTCCTCGCCACGGCCGACACGACGATCGTGGCGCCGATCGACCCGTATCGGCTGACCCGGGAGCTGCCGCCGGGCCTCGCCGCCGTGCTGGACCGGCGCAAGCCCGGCAGCCGGATCGCCTCCATCTGCACCGGGGGTTTCGTGCTGGCGGCGGCCGGCCTGCTCGACGGACGGCCGGCGACCACGCACTGGGAGTGCGCGCCGCTGTTCCGCCGCTGGTATCCGCACCTCAAGCTGGACGACGGGGTGCTCTTCGTCGACGACGGTGACGTGCTGACCTCGGCCGGCGCGGCGTCCGGGGTGGACCTGTGCCTGCATCTGATCCGCACCGACCACGGCACCGACCTGGCCAACCGAGCGGCCCGGCGGTGTGTGGTGCCGCCCTTCCGCGACGGCGGCCAGGCCCAGTACATCGACCGTCCCGTGCCGGACGACGGCGGCATGTCGACCTCGCCGACCCGGCAGTGGGCGCTGCACCACCTCGGGCAGCCGCTCACCCTGCAACGGCTGGCCCAGCACGCCCACATGAGCACGCGCACCTTCGTCCGGCGTTTCCGCGACGAGACCGGGATGACGCCTCGGCAATGGCTCATCGGGCAGCGTCTGAACCGGGCGCGGCACCTGCTGGAAGCGAGCGATCTGCCGGTGGAGCAGATCGCCACCGAGATCGGCTTCGCCACGGCCGCTTCGCTGCGCCAGCACATGAGTGCCGAGTTCGGGGTGTCACCGCTGGCCTACCGCCGGACGTTCCGGGCCGTCGAGCCGGCCGCCGGTCAGTGACCGAGGAAGGCGTTCACCTCGGCGGCGAATTCGACCGGATACTGGAAGAGGAACCCGTGGCCGGCGTCCGGGTAGACGCTCAGCCGCGCGTTCGGCAGGTGTTCGGCCAGCAGGTAGGTGTTCTTGGTCGGCACCATCTCGTCGTTGTCCCCGTTGGCCACCAGCACCGGCTGCTCGATCGAGGCCAGCCGCCGCAGGCGCGTGTCGTCCCGCACGCCCCAGCCGGCGATGGCGGTCATCTGGGCGTCACGGACGGCGAGCGTGGCCGGGGCGTCCCGCTCGGCGGTGCGCAGCGCCAGCCGCTTGAGGAACTCCACGCCCAGCGCCTGGCTGGAGGCCGACTTCTCGAAGAACAGCACGAGAAGACCCTCGGCGGTGGCGTCGTCGGCCAGTGCCGTGTCGCGAATCAGACCCGCCGTGTACTGATGGATGTCCCGCCCGCCCCTCGGCGCGGTGCCGGCCAGGATCAGACGGCGCAGCTGCCAGGGCCGTAGCAGCGCCACTTCCTGGGCGATGAAGCCGCCGAGGGAGAAGCCCAGCAGATCGAACCGCCGCACGCCGAGGGCGTCGAGGAAGGCCAACACGTTGTGCGCCATCTCGTCGACCGTGTTGGGCGTGACGCCGGTCGAGCCGCCGACGCCGGCGAGATCGACCAGGATCACCTCCCGTTCGGTGGCGATGTTGTCGACGAGATCGGGATCCCAGTTGTCGAGGGTTGCTCGGAAGTGGACCAGGCAGAGCAGCGGCACGCCGCTCTCGTCGGCCACCCCGAAACGGCGGTAGCGGTAGGTGACGCCGTCGGCCGCCTCGACGTGGAGGTTGGGCGCGGTGAGCTGGCTGTGGGCGGGCACGGTGCTGTCCTTTCCGGACGAGGGGAGGTTGGGGGTCACCGGCGTGGGCCGATCCGGTCGCCCATGTTCAGTTCCAGATCGAGCACGACCTCGGGAGGCAACGCCGCACCCCGCCGGAGCCGCTCCTGCACGAAGTCCCGGTCGAACAGCTGACGGAAACGCTCGTGCGTTGCCGCCAGGCTTTCGGCGCTGGGCGTGGGGATCTCGTAGTCGAGGATCTCCTTGACCGCGCGCAGCGCCTCGGCGTCGAAGAAGGCGATGCGCCGCGCGAAGCGATCCACGACGGCATCGAGTTCGGCGTCCGGCACGGCGCGGTTGACCCAGCCGTACCGTTCGGCCGTGTCCGCGTCGTAGTCCTCGCCCGACGCGATGACCTCCAGCGCACGGGCCCGGCCGATCAGCTGTCCGAGCCGTTCGATGCCACCGCAGCCGGGGATGATCCCGTTGCCGATCTCGAGCTGGCCCAGAAGCGCGTGCTCACGGCTGGCGAAGCGCACATCCAGCGCGGTCAGGAACTCGTTGCCGATGCCGCGGGCCCGCCCGCGCACCGAGCCGACGGTGATGTAACGGGCCTCCTGCAGGCGCTCCACGACGCCGAACCAGGTCGGCATCCCGGGTCCGTGCTCGCCGATCCGGTTCAGGTCGAGATGGGCCAGGAAGAAATCGCGATGGGCGCTGTCGAAGACCACGACCTTGACGTCGTCGTCCGCGTCGAGGCGGTCCAGCACGTCGACCAGATCGGACTCGACATCGGGGTCGTAGAGATTGACGGGCGGATTGTCGAAGGTCACCCGCCAGTAGGCCGGGCCGACCTGCTCGGCCCGGATGGTTGTGTCGGACATTAGGTGGTACCTGTTTCTCGCGGGCCGTCAGAACATCGTGTTGGCGTTGGCGCTCTCGACCGGTACCGGCTGGATGACGTCCCAGTGCTCGACGATCTTGCCGTCGGCGAGGCGCCAGATGTCGGCGACGGCCACGCCACGGTCGCCCGGTCGCAGCCGCATGTTGGTGTGGGTGACCACCATGTCTTTTTCGGCGATCGCCCGTTTGACGTCCACCCGCAGCTCCGGGAAACGCCCGCGCATCTGGTGCACGTAGGCGATGAAGCCGTCGGCTCCGTCGGGGGCCTGCGGATTGTGCTGGGTGTAGGTGGCGCCGAGGTGGGCGGCGGCCAACTCGGGTTCGCCGTCATTGAACGCCTGCCGATAGAACGCGAGCACGGTGGCCGTGTTGTCCGCTGGAGACATGGGCGACTTTCCTTTCCGGGGGCGGCCGAAACAGCATCTCCGGAGCCGGTGGCACGGTGCCAACGACGGAAAAGTCAATTAACGATGAAAACACGCCACAGCGTGAATCGCAGGTCAGCCGCGAGCTTCGAACCCGTGGACGCGGGCGGCCCCTGGTCTACCCGGCTATCGCCGTGCTAGTTCTGGTACTGGTGTCGTGGCTGTTGGCGTACGCGCTGGGCGACCCTGACCGCCCGACCAGCGTGACGCGCCGCGGACCGGCTCCCTCCGAAGGGACGTGCACGAATGTGTCGATTGTTCGGACTGTCGGCGGCGCCGCACCGGGTACGCGCCACGTTCTGGCTGCTGGAAGCCCCGGACAGCCTGGCGCGGCAGAGCCGGCGTGAACCGGACGGCACCGGACTGGGCGTCTTCACCGCCGACGGCACCCCGGAGATCGACAAGCAGCCGCTGGCCGCCTACCAGGACCAGGAGTTCGCCCGCGAGGCCAAGGACCGCGTCTCGACCACCTTCCTCGCCCACATCCGCTACGCCTCGACCGGCGGACTGGACCCGCGCAACACCCACCCGTTCGGTCAGCGGGGGCGGCTGTTCGCGCACAACGGCGTGATCCAGGACCTGCCCGCGCTGGAAGCCGAGCTGGGCGACCACCGCGACCTGGTGGCCGGCGACACCGACTCGGAGCGGTTCTTCGCGCTGATCACCAAGCATGCCGACGACAACGGCGGCGACGTCGGCGCCGCGATCGCCACCGCCGCCCGCTGGGTGGCCGACAATCTGCCCGTCTACGCCATCAACCTGGTCCTGACCACCGCGACCGAGCTGTGGGCCCTGCGCTACCCCGAGACCCACCAGCTGTTCGTGCTCCAGCGCCCGGCCGGTGGCCCGCACGGCCGGCATCTGGAGCACGCCAGCGCCGCGGGGCGGATCCGCGCCCGCTCGGGCGACCTCGTCCGGCAACCGGCCGTGGTGGTGGCCAGCGAGCCGATGGACGAGAGCCCGGGCTGGCAGGAACTCCGGTCCGGCGAGCTGCTGCACGTCGACGGGCACCTGACGTGCACGCGGCGGATCGTGCTCGAACGCCCGCCGCGTCACCCGTTGTCCCTGGACCAGCTCGGCGCGCATGCCGCGGCGTCCCAGTCGGGCACGTGACCGCGGTCGCGCCGCTGCCCTGACCGGGCACCAGGAGATCAGCTGTAGACCTCGAACTCGTAGATGCGGGCGGCGCCGCCGCTGCCCTGCTCCGGGGTGAGCACGGTGAGCTTGAGATACCGAGCGGTGACGGTCACGGCGTGGGTGGTGACGCTGGCGGTGTTGCCCCGGGCCTGCACGATGGTCGTCCAGGAGCTGCCGTCGCTGGACGCCTGGACGTCGTAGTCGCGGGTGTTCCAGCCCGTGCTCTCGCCGCCGGCGCCGGCGTGCTGGACGGTGATGGTCTTGACGGGAGTGGCGCCGCCGAGGTCGACCTGCCACCACTTGGTGCCGCCGGTCGAGCACCACTTGTCGCTGGTGCCACCGGACACGCTGCCGTTGACGGCCTTGGCCGCGCCCTCGTTGCTGTTGCACGAGGAGTCGGCGGTGGCCGGCTTGTTGACAGCCACATCGGTCGCGGTCGAGCCGGAATCGAACGACGGCGGGGCGTCGGCGGCGGCGCTGCCCCACGAGGTGTTGGCGGTGGCGCCCAGGGTCAGGTCGACGGTGCCGCCGGCGCTGACGACCGACTCGGGCAACCAGGGCTTGGTCGAGGTGACACCGTTGAGCCGCAAGCTCTGGATGTACGGGGAGTTGGTGCCGGCGCCGGCGGCGTTGAGGGTGAGGGTGACGCCGTTGCCCCGGTGCACCACGACCTGGCTGAACAGCGGGCTGGCCAACAGCAGGTCCGCCCGGCCGGGGGCGAGCGGGTACACGCCCATGGCGGCGAAGACGTACCACGAGGACATGGCCCCGAGGTCGTCCTGGCCGGGAATGCCGCTGGGACCGTTGGACCACAAGGTGTTGACGACCTGGCGCACCGTCTGCTGGGTCTTGTACGGCTGCCCGGCGAAGTCGTACAGCCACGGCGTGCCGATCGACGGCTCGTTGCTCAGATCCGAGTGCTTGCCGTCCGAACCGGACAGTGCCCAGCTGCCGTCGGCGTTGTGGAAGAACCCGTCCAGCCGGCCGACGGCCGCGGTGGCGCCGCCCATCTTGCCGAACAAACCCTTGGCGTTGAACGGAACCATCCAGGTGTACTGGGCGGCGCTGCCCTCGGCGAAGCCGTCGTCGCTGGCCGGGTCGAAGGACTGCCAGGCGCCGGCCGAGTCGCGCTGTTGGATGTAGCCGGTGGCCGGGTTGAACACGTTCTTCCAGTTCTGGGCCCGCGCGAGGAACTGGTCGCCGACGGCGGTGTTGCCGAGTCGTTGGGCCAGCTGGGAAAGGCCGAAGTCGGCGGAGACGTCCTCGAGGGTCTCCCCCGCGCCGCCCCAGGCGTGCCCGTCCGACGGGACGTAGCCGATCGACAGGTACTTGTCCAGCGACGGCCGTTCGCCGACGACCATGACGTTCCAGCCGTCGTCGCTCTGGTCGGCGGCGGTCACGGTGGTGGCGGCGTGCACCATGGAGGCCAGTGCCCCGGCGGCGTCGAACGAAGTGCCGCCGAAGGCGTAGATGCTGGACACGGCGGCATGCCCGGGATCGCCGGTCATCACGTGGGTGCCGCCCTGGTTGTGGGTCCAGCGGTCCCAGACGCCGTTGTTCTGGTTGGCCTGGTTGTACAGCGACTGGGCGATGTCCGCGCCGATGTCGGGCCGCAGCAGGGTCACCAGCTGCACCTGGTCCCGATACACGTCCCAGCCGGAGAAGTTGGCGTACTGCGCGTGTTGTCCGCCGGTGACCGTGTGGACCTTCTGGTCCATGCCGGTGTACTGGCCGTTGACGTCGCTGAACACGTTGGGGTGCAACAGGGAGTGGTACAGCGCGGTGTAGAAGGTCGACTGCTGGGTCGCGCTGCCGCCGGTGATCTCGATCCGGTTCAGCTCGGTGTTCCAGGCGTCGTGGGCGCGCTGCCGCACGGTGTCGAAGGACGTGCCGGCGGGGTTCTCCGTGTCGACGTTGGCTTTGGCGTTGGCCAGGCTGACGTAGGAGATGCCGACCCGCATGCCCACGGTCTGGCCCTGGCTGAGGTCGAACGTGACGTACCCGCCGGAGCCCTTGCCGGCGACCGGCCAGCCGTTGGTGCCGTACGTGGTGCCGCCGCTGGCGCTGGTGCCGCCGGCCGTTCGGGTGCCGTCCTGCCAGGTCCCGGTGGCGCTGAACGGTTTGTCGAAGGTGGCGTAGAAGTACAGCGTGTAGTAGCTGCGCCGATCGACGTTGTTGATGTACCCGCAGAAGTTGCCGCTCGTGACCGAGCCGCTGATCGCCTGACCGCCGGCGTCGATGGTGGTCTGGGCGGCGCTGCTGCCGACCTCCGAGTTCGAGGTGCGGACCAGCAGCGAGGCGGTTTTCCCGGCGGGATAGGTGAAACGGCCGGCGCCGCTGTGCGTGGTGGCCGAGAGCTCCACGTTGACGCCGGAGTCGAGGCCCACCCGGTAGTAGCCGGCGGTGCCGGTCTCGTCGGCGTGGGCGAAGCCGCTGGCGTAGGTCGCGTCGGCCTTGTCCGAACTCGGGGACGTGGACACCGTGCCGGGGTACGGCAGGATCGGCACGTCTCCGGAGCCGCCGGCGCAGCCGGTGCCGGACATGTGGGTGAGGCTGAAGCCACGCACCCGGGTCACGTTGTAGTCGTAGCCGCCGGGTTGCGGGGTGCGGGTCTGGTCGCCCTTGGTGTTCTCCGGGCTCCACTGCACCATGCCGAACGGGGTGTCGGCGCCGGGGAAGGTCTCGCCGCTGTTGCTGGTGCCGACGAGGGTGTTCACGGCGGCGGCCGGGTCGGCGACCGCCGCGGTGGCGGTCGGCGCGGAGAGGCCGGCCACCGCGAGTGCGACGGCCAGCGAGATCGACAACGCGGCGCGGGGCCGCCGTCGAAGTCGAGCCATGTCCATGACATCTCCTCGAGACGCTCGGGGCGGCGGCCGGGTGACAACGTTGCCGGGATCGAGCATCGGCATCGCCCCGACGATCGGACAGAGCCGAAATTTCGGCCCGGACCAACACGGTGGTCTGGGCCTTTTCACCCGATTGACGCTAGGCTGGCCCGAATTTCGCGAGGGATCAGATGTCCGGACCGTTCCACGTGGTGCTGCGCGACGCGATCCGGCAGCGCGGGCTGCCGTTGCAGCGGTTGCGCGCCCGGCTGGCCGAACGGGGCATCCAGGTCGGCATCGCCAGCCTCAGCGACTGGCAGCACGGCCGGGCGTGGCCGCAACAGGCGAATTCGCTGCGCGCGATCGGCGCGCTGGAGGAGATCCTGGGGCTGCCCGACCGCACGCTCACCGACCTGCTGGCCAGCCGGCCGACCACCCCGTTCCTGCCCCGGCAGGGTGTGGACGAGTCCAGCGGTCCGATCAGCGAGCTACTCGACCAGCTGCCCGGTTCACGGTCATGGGACCTGGACACCCTGACCACCGAGCACATCGTCACGGTCGACGAACAACGCTGCCCCTCGCTCGTCACCGTCCGCAGCCTCGTCCGCGCCCGCAAGGACGGGGTGGACCGGCTGGTGGTGCGGTACTTCGGCGCGGCGACCGGCGACGTCGACCGGGTCACGGTCCGTCCGACGCGCAACTGCCACACCGGCCGCGTCCTTCGACACGGCAAGGGCCGCGTGATGGTGGCCGAGTTGCTGTTCGGACAGCCGCTCCGGGCCGGCGACACCTGGATCTTCGAGGTCGAGCTGCACGACCCGACCGCCCAGGCCCGGTCGGACTTCGCGCACGGTTTCCGCCGGATGGAGGGCAACTACCTGCTGGAGGTCCGTTTCCACCCGACGGCGCTGCCCAGCCACGTCCACGGCTACCTGCGGGCCGACCTGTACACCGAAAGCCACCGGCTCACCGACCTGAAACTGACCAGGCACAACGCCGTGCATCTCACGGCCGCCGACATGACCGCCGGGGTGTTGGGCATCCAGTGGGAGTGGCCCACGTCGTGAGGCCTGGCCCCTTACCGAGCCGGCGTCAGATGACGTAACCGGTGTACGTCGACACAGTCGAGGCAACAACGGTTTCGGCCCGACTGTGGCCGGATGCGTGGCGTGGCGGCCAATTCCCGATTCGTAGCGCATAGGTTCCCAGCCATGAAAAGACGAATCGGCGTGATCGCCGCGCTGGTGCCGCTCGCCGTGCTGGTGCCGCTGCCGGTGGCCGCCGCGAGCACCCAGACGTGCGCCGCTCTTCCGGTCGCCGCCCCGGCCGGCACCACGGTCGAGTCCGTGACGGCCGTGCACAAGCCCGGCGGCACCGTGACGTTCCCGGTCACGGTGCTCGGGCCGGTGCCGCCGATCAGCGGCGTGCCGTCCTACTGCGAATTCACCGTCACGCTGAGCCATGCCGGCGACCACGTGCACACGACGATCGACCTGCCCGACACCGGCTGGACCGGCCGGTTCCAGGCTGTCGGCGGAAGTGCTTATGCCGCCGGCGATTTCGTCGGCAACGGCCTCGTGCAGGCGGTGAAGGAGGGTTACGCCGCCGGCACCACCGAC
>Ga0068853_100003206_pt1 | contig 12505 bp, 10 predicted proteins | sample KBSCornC32_FD_65655 | JGI IMG/M metagenome (GOLD analysis project Ga0068853, IMG submission 65655) | Corn rhizosphere microbial communities from Kellogg Biological Station, Michigan, USA - KBS Corn C3-2 | ecosystem: Host-associated > Plants > Roots > Rhizosphere > Soil ... | reverse complement strand
CGTCCCGCTCGCCTCGCCGATCTCGAGCGTGAACGACGTCGAGACGACGATCTCCGAGGGCTGCGCGACGTTGGCGAACTGCGGCTGCATCTCGGCGCGCTGGTAGTCGAGCTCGAGCGGGTAGATGCCGTCCCAGGCGCGCTTGTAGTCGGCGATGACGACGTCGCACAGGCGGCGGATGACACGCTGCTCGGTGGCCGAGAAGTCGCGCCCCTCGATCCGCGTCGGGTACTTGCCGGCGCCGCCGAAGAGCGCGTCGATCACCGCGAAGACGAGCGGCGGATCGCAGACGACGAGCCCGAGGCCGCGCAGCGGCCGCACCGAGACGATGTTGAAGTTGGTCGGCGACGCGATCTCGCGCAGGAACGCGCTGAACTTGTGGACGTGCATCGGCCCGATCGAGACCTCGGGGCTCTTGCGGATAAAGCCGAAGAGGCCGGTGCGGATGTTCTTCGCGAAGCGCTCGTTGATGATCTCGAGCGCGGGCATGCGCGCGCGCACGATCCGGTCCTGGTTGACGAGGTCGTAGCTGCGAACGCTCGCCTCTGCAGGCGCCTCGGCCGGCGCGGCGTCGCCCTCGCCGGCGATGCCTTGGAGCAGCGCGTCGACTTCGTCCTGGGTGAGGATCTGCTCGTTCATCGCCGCGTCACTGGATGATGAAGCTGGCGAAGTGCACGCGCACGATCGGGTTGCGCTGCGCCCCCGTGCCGCGCCGCGCCTTCGGCTTCGACGCCGCAGCGGCAGCGCTGCTCGCCGCCGCCGAAGCGCTCTCGGTCGGCGCCGGCGTCACCGGCTCGGGGGTCGAGACCTCGATTCCCATCGGCCGCACCGCCTCGCGCAGGATCTCCTGCGCGAGCAGCTCCTTCCCTTCGCGATAGAGCAGCTCCTTCGACGTCTTGTTGGCGAGGATCATGAGGATCGCGTTGCGGATCGCCGGCATGTACGCCTTGATCTGCTCGCTGGCGGCGTTGCTCTCGAGCTCGAGGGTGATGCCGATCTGCGCGTAGCGGTCGGCTTCGCGGTCGGCGAGGTTGACGATGAACGGATCGAGCGGCAGGTAGATCGGGACGCTCCTCGGGTCGATGTGGGTCGCCGTCGCCGCGGTCGTTTCGGCAGCCGCGCCTTCGTCGTCGCCCGCCGCGGCCGCGGCGCGCGCCGCGCGCTGCTTGATGAACACGATCGCGCCGGCGGCGAGCGCCAGCGTGAGGACGAGCACGACGACGCCGATGAGCAGGATCTTCTTCTTCGGGCGCCGGGCCGGCGCGGCGTCGGCGGCCGGCTCGGCCATCACTGCAGACATCGAAGCTCCTTTTGCGCCCAGGCGAGCGATCGACCGCGCCGGCCGCCGCATCGCTCTCGTTCGAGGGAAATTATGGAAACCGGCCCTTGGCGCCAAGCGGCGATAAGCGAGGCTTTTCGCCGCCAGACGGCGCGTGCGTCAGGCGTACAGGTCGACCCCGCCGGCGGCGATGCGGCGCTGCGCGGCGCGCACCGGCGCCACGGTCGGCGACGTCGTGGCCGCCGTCGTCTGCCGGCGCGGGCCATCTGTCCCGTCGCCGTCGCCGCGCGGCCGGCTGCCCGCGTGCTGCGAGACGCCGCCGCCCGCGAGCGTCAGCCCGGCGTCGCGCAGCGCGCTCGCGAGCTCGGGCAGACCCTGCTCGATCGCGTGGCGCGTCGCCGCGAGGTCGGCGCCGAAGTCGATCCGTGCAGTCGCGCCGTCGATTTCGATGCGGATCGAGACCGGGCCGGTCTCGACCGGATGAAGATGCAGCTCGGCGTGCTGGACGCCGTCGCGTGCGAGCACGCTCACCTGGACACCGAGCGCGGCGGCGAAGTCGGGCGAATCGATCGGCGTCGCGAGCGCGACCGGCGTCGCCGGCGCGGCGAGATCGCGCACCTCGCCGGGAGCCCCGGCGACGCTCGTGGCGACGATCGGCGCAGCGGGCTCGCCGGCTCGCACCGAGCGCGAGGACGAAGGCTCGACCCCGCGAAGGACGTCGCCGAGCGCGCTCGCGAACGTCGCGTCGGCGTGCGGCGGCGCGTGGTCGTTCGCGGGGGCGAGGATGTGCTCGCCGGCCGCGTCGACGGCGGCCTTGCTGCGCGCGCCGAACGCTTCGCTCCACGCGGCGTTCTGACCGTCGCCCGTCAGCGTTGCATCCGTGGCGATGGCGCCATCCGGTGTCGCGCGAGCGCCGCGATCGTTTCGGTCATCGCGTGCGCTGCCGGCATCGCGCGACTCTGGCCGAGGGGCGACAAGTGCGAGTGTCGGCGGTCGATCGGGGGGCGGCACCGGCGCCGCGGACGCAGGCGAGCCTGGTTCATCGTGCGCGGCGTCGACGTCGCTGTCGGTGTGCTCCGAAGCGGTGTCGACGTTCGCCTTTGCGGTCGCATGCCTCGCAGTCGGTGTGCTTGGCCTTGACGCGACCGTCGGATGCGACGACGCGCTTGCCGACGGCTCGGCGGCGGGCTGGGGTTCATCGCACGCAGCGGTCGTGTCGGCCTTCGGCGCAACGTCGGCGGCCGCAGCCGCGCTTCGTGGCGCGGCAGCCGCGGGCGCGGCAGCGGCTTCGCTCCGCCGCGCGCGCAGCAGCTCGGCGAAGCGCCGCGCGCCGGCGGCGTTTTGCTCAGGCGCGCGGTCGGGCGCAGTCGGCGTTGCGACCGCTGCGAGCGGATGCACCGCGGGCGTTGCCGTCGCCGAGGGCGGCGCGGCATTCAACGGCGATGTCGTCACGTCCGTCTTCACAGCGCGGTCGGCCGCCCGGGCTCGGTCAGCCGGTTCCATGCCGCACGCACGGCACGATCGTCGCTTTCCTTCTGCTCGCGCCGCGTCGCAACGACCTCGCGCTCGCGCAGCCGGCGCTCGAGGAGCTTGCGCAGCCCGGCGACGCGCAGCTCGTGGCCGCGGACGATCGCCTCGGCGCGCTCGGCCTGCATCGCGGCGTGCACGGCGATGCGCTCCTGCTGCTCGACCGCCTGCGTCATCCGCTGCATGAATCCCTGGTAGCAGCGGACGAGCTCGATCTTGCCGTCACGCGAGAACTCGGCGCTCCAGCGCCGCTCGTAGTCGCGGCGATAGGCGACGAGCTGCTCGGCCTGGGTGACGGCCGCGCGCCGCGCCGCCTCGGCGCGGAATTGCTCGGCGAGCGCTTCGTTGCGCTCGCGCTCGGCTTGCGCGAGGAGGAGGGCGAGGGAGTCGAGGTCCTGGGTCATCTTCGCTTCGGAGAGGGAATCACGCCGCGAGCACGGCGTGCAGGAACGCGATGCTGTCGGCGAGCGGCGCCTGCTCGTTCATGTCCTGCTGCAGCAGGCGCTGCATCGGCTCGTGCAGGCGGACCGCGAGGTCGAGCTCGGCGTCGTGGCCGGGCGCGTAGGCGCCGAGCTGGATCAGGTCGCGCGCCTTCTGGTGGCGCGCGTGCAGCTGGCGAAAGCGCCGCGCCGCCTCGAGATGGTCGCTGCGCGCGACGTTGGTCATCACCCGCGAGACCGAGCGCTCGATGTCGATCGCCGGATAGTGGCCGGCCTCGGCGAGGTCGCGCGCGAGCACGATGTGGCCGTCGAGGATGCCGCGCGCGGCGTCGGCGATCGGGTCGTTCGGGTCGTCGCCCTCGGAGAGCACGGTGTAGAACGCGGTGATCGAGCCGCCGCCCGCGGTGCCGTTGCCGCTGCGCTCGACGAGCTGCGGCAGCTTGGCGAAGCAGCTCGGCGGATAGCCCTTGGTGGCCGGCGGCTCGCCGATCGCGAGCGCGATCTCGCGCTGCGCCATCGCGTAGCGCGTCAGCGAATCCATCAGCAGCAGCACGTTCTTGCCGCGGTCGCGGAAGTGCTCGGCGATCACCGTCGCGTAGTTGGCGCCCTGCATGCGAACGAGCGGCGGCGCGTCGGCCGGCGCCGCGACGACGACCGCGCGGCCGAGGCCCGCTTCGCCGAGGATATCCTCGATGAATTCCTTGACCTCGCGGCCGCGCTCGCCGATCAGGCCGACGACGATGACGTCGGCTGCGGTGTAGCGCGCCATCATGCCGAGCAGCACGCTCTTGCCCACGCCGGTGCCTGCGAAGAGGCCGACGCGCTGGCCGCGACCGACGGTGAGCATCGCGTTGATCGCGCGCACACCGGTGTCGAGCGGCGTGCGCACCGGATCGCGGTCCATCGCGTTGATCGGCCGCCGCGCAACCGGCTCGTCGTGGACCCGCGCGAGCGGACCCTTGCGATCCATCGGCTGGCCCTGCGAGTCGACGACGCGGCCGAGCAGGCCATCGCCGACCGGCAGGTGCAGCGTGCGGTCGACGGTGCGCCGCCAGGGGTGGCGCGCGACGCCGAGCTTGATCGGCGTGAGCGGCGAGGGGCGCGGGACGACGAGCGCGCCGCTGGCGAGGCCGTGGACGTCGCCGGTCGGCATCAGGTAGGCGCGGTCGCCCGAGAAACCGACGACTTCGGCGATGACCGGCGCGCCGTCGCCGCCGGCGATCGCGTCCTGGTGGATCTCGCACACCGAGCCGACCGGGACGCGGATGCCTGCGGCCTCGAGGACGAGACCGGTGACGCGGACGAGCCGGCCCTGCGTCTCGAGCGGCAGCGTCTCGCTCGCCGCGCCCTGCAGGTCGGCGAGGTAACGCTGCCACTTCGCGGTGACGGTCGGCGGCGCCGCCTTGTCAACCTGCGCCGAGCGAAGGATCTCTGCCTCAGGCATCGCCGGGATCCTTCGCTTCGCTCGCGATGGCAGGGTCCGCGTCGCTCCACGACAAGTCGCTGCCGAGCGCCGCGACCGCGCGCCGCCAGCGCTCGTCGATCGTCGCGTCGACGAGGCCGATGTCGGACTCGATGCGGCAGCCGCCGCGCGCGATCTGCGGATCGGAAACGAGCCGCGCGCCGCGCGCCGCGATGGCATCGGCCGAGTGCGCGGCGATCAGCGCGTGGTCGTCGGGATGGACGCGCAGCACGACGTGGCGCGCGCTCGGCAGCAGCACCGCGATCGCCTGCTCGGCGACGGTCGCGACCGCTTCGGGGCGCATCGCCAATTCGCTGCGCAGCACCTGGCGCGCGAGCGCGGCCGCGGTCGTCGCGAGCGCGCGCGCCATCTCCTGCTGGAGCGCGTCGAGCTGGTCGCCGACCGAGCGGACGAGCGCGCCGACCTGCGTCGTCGTCTGGCTCGCGAAGCTCTGCTTGAAGCCTTCGAGCGCGACGAGGCCGTCGCGGTAACCCTCCTGGTAGCCCGCTTGACGCGCGGCGCGCAGCGCCTGCGCGTGCTGCTCGGCGGGATCTTGCGGGACCTCGGGCTCGACCCGCGCAGCGGTGCTGCCGCCGGCCGTCGAGACGTCGCCGAACGACCAAGAGGCGAACGAGCTCAGCTCCTCGCGCGGAATGAAGCGAGCGTAGACGTCGCGCGCCGGCGTCGCGCGCGCGCCCTCGGCGGGCGGCGGCACCGGACGCGGCTGCTTGGCTGCGCTCATCGGTCGCGCCATGCGCACGTCTTACAGGAAGTCATCGCCGCTGCCGCCGCCGATCACGAGCTGGCCTTCCTCGGCGAGCCGGCGGACGACCTTGAGCAGCTCCTTCTGCTCGGCCTCGACCTCGGCGACGCGCACCGGGCCGCGCGCGTCGAGCTCTTCCTGCAGCGTCTCGGCGGCGCGCGTCGACATGTTCTTCAGCACCTTCTCGCGCAGCTCGGGCTTTGCGCCCTTCAGCGCGACGACGAGCGCTTCCGACTGCACTTCCTTCAGCAGCGCCTGGATGCCGCGGTCGTCGACGCGCATCAGGTCGTCGAAGGTGAACAGGTTGTCGAGGATGCGCTGCGCGAGGTCGTTGTCGGCCTCGCGGATGTAGTCGATGACCGCCGTCTCGGTCGTCGTGCCGAGCAGGTTGATCATCTCGGCCGCGGTCTTGACGCCGCCGAGCGGCGCGAGCCGCGCCTGCTCGCCGCCGGCGACCATGCGGCCCATCACCTCGCTCAGGTCCTTGAGCGCCGAAGGCTGGATGCCGTCGAGCGTGGCGACCCGCACGAGCACCTCGTTGCGGTGCCGCTCGCCGAAGCTCTTCAGCACCGCCGCGGCCTGCTCGCTGTCGAGGTGGACGAGCACCGCGGCGACGATCTGCGGGTGCTCGTGGCGCAGCATCTCGCCGATCGACGCCGCGTCCATCCACTTCAGCCCTTCGATGCCGGCGAGCTTGCCGTCGTGCAGGATGCGGTCGATCAGCAGGTTCGCCTTGTCCTCGTCGAGCGCCTTCTTGAGCACGTTCTGGACGTAGCGGCCGGTGTCGGCGACGAGGGGGCTGCGGCTGGCCGCCGTGGTCGCGAACTTGGCGAGGACCTTGTCGAGCCGATCCTTCGGCACCGACGTCATCCGCGCGATCGTCTCGCCGAGGCCGCGCACCTCGCGCGGCGAGAGGTGGCGAAGCACCGCCGCGGCTTCTTCCTCGCCGAGCGACATCAGCAGGATCGCAGCGTCTTCGAGACCGGCTTCGTCGAGTGCCATGGTCGTCTTCGCCTCGTCGCCTCAGGCCGCTTCGCCGCCGCCGACCCAGCCGCGGACGATGCCGGCGACCGCCGCCGGGTTGTCCTTGGCGAGCGCCTTGGCGCCTTCGATCTGGCGCAGCGTCGTCGGCGGCGCGGCGATCGCCGGCGTCGGGTGCGTCTGCTCGTCGTCGACGACGGCGTCGATCCGCATCCCCGGACGCGACAGCTGCGCGGGCCGGGGGGCGAGCGCCGTCTTCACAGCCGGCCGCACCATGCCGAAGAAGACGAGCAGCGCGACGATCGCGAGGCCGACCGGCATCGCCGCGGCGCGGACGATGTCGATCACCTCGGGCATCTTCCAGAACGGCGCCTCGCGGCCGACCGTCCCCGCAGGCTCGACCTTGAACGGCGCGTTGACGACCTTCACCGAGTCGCCGCGCTCCTTGGAAAAGCCGATCGACTCGCGCACCAGCGCCGTGATCTTCTCGATCTCGTCGGCGCCGAGCGGCACCTGCGTCGTCTTGCCCTTGGCGTCGGTGACGCTGCGGTTGTTGACGACGACCGCGGCGTTCAGCCGCTTGACGTTGCCGGTCGCGCTCTTGGTCACGCGCACCGTCTTGTCGACTTCGTAGTTCGTCACCGCCTCGCGGCGACCGCCGCTCGCGCCGGCGGCGCCGGTCGCGGCGGCGTGCAGCGGCTGCGACGCGCCGCTGAGCGGCGCCGTCGCCGCGATCGGCGGCTGGTTCGACGCTGCGCCGGGAACGCCGCTCGCGAGCGCGTTGCCGGCGTTGCCGGGCTGCTCGCTCGTCTGCTGGCTGCGGATCGAGACGCTCGCGTTCTCGCCCTGGTTCGGCTTGAACTCCTCCGAGGTCGCCTCGGTCTGCGAGAAGTCGATCTCGGCGGTGACGCTCGCGCGAAGGTTGTCGTGGCCGACGATCGGCTCGACGAGGTCGACGATGCGCTTGATGTAGCCGTTCTCGATCTGCTGCACGTAGGCGAGCTGTTGCGCATCGAGCCCGCCGGCTGCGGCCGCGGCGTCGTTGCTGCCGGTCAGGAGCGCCCCGCTCTGGTCGAGCACGCTCACCGCCTTCGGGCTCATCTCGGGAACGCTCGACGAGACGAGGTGGACGATGCCGGCGACCTGCGCGCGATCGAGCGTGCGCCCGGGGTGCAGCGTCAGCAGCACCGAGGCGCCGGGCTTTTGCTGCTCGCGGAAGAACCCGTTCTGGTTCGGCAGCGCGAGGTGGACGCGCGCCGCCTGCACCGCGGCGAGCGACGAGATCGAGCGCGTCAGCTCGCCCTCGAGGCCGCGCTGGAACGTGAGGCGCTCCTGGAACTGCGTCTGGCCGAAGCGCGCGCTGTCCATCAGCTCGAAGCCGGTGACGGCACCCTTCGGCAATCCCGCGGTCGCCATCTTCAGGCGCAGGTCGTGCACTTGCGCAGCGGGAACGAGGATCGCGGCACCGCCTTCCGACAGGCGGTACGGCACGTTCATCTGCGAGAGCTGCGCGATGACGGCGCCGCCGTCCTTGTCGGACAGGTTGGCGTAGAGAACCCGGTAGTCGCCGTGCGAGCTCCACGCCGTCATCGCGAAGACGACGCCGGCGAGCGCAACGACGCCGACGAAGGCGCTGATCTTGCTGCGCAGCGGCATCGCCTGCAGCCGGCCGGCGAAGCTGACTGGGACCTGACTTGCGTTCGGGGCGAGGGCAACGGCGTTGTCCATGGGAAGCGTTCGCGTGGGGATCGTGGCGATGCGCCGCCGGTGCTGGAATTATTCGAACGCGGCGGTCCGCGGAATGGCCCGAACAGGCGGGCAATGCGGCGTCAGTTCGACGCGACGCAGCGTCGCCGATTCGAATTGCGGCGCCGCTGCCCGCGCCATAGCATCGCTCGACCCGGCGCGCCCGAGAGCGACCGACACACGGAGGAGACATGTATCAGCAGAGTTACGACCCGCTGGGAAACGTGTTCCTGTCCACACTCGTGGCAGCGATCCCGATCCTGACCCTGCTCTACTTCATCGCGCTGCATCGCCACCGCGACAGCAGCGGCAACGTGCACCTCGGCATTCCCGCGCCGTGGGCGGCGCTGTTCGGCGTCATCGCGGCGTTCGTCGTCGTCTGCCTCGTCTTTCACATGCCGGTGCCGGCGGCGGTGTCGGCGTTCGCGCTCGGATCGCTCTCGGGCTTCCTCGGCATCATCTGGATCGTTCTCGCGGCGATGTTCCTCTACACGATGAGCGTCGCGAGCGGCAAGTTCGAGATCGTCAAGGAATCGATCGTCCACATCTCGTTCGACCGGCGGCTGCAGTGCGTGCTGATCGCCTTCTCGTTCGGCGCGATCATCGAAGGCACGTCGGGCTTCGGCACGCCGGTGGCAATCGCCGGCGCGGTGATGGTGGGCCTCGGCTTTCGGCCGTTCCAGTCCGCGGTGCTCAACCTCCTCGCGAACACGGCGCCGGTCGCGTGGGGCGCGATCGGAACCCCGATCGTGACGCTCGCCGCGGTGAGCGGGCTCGACCAGCTCACGCTCTCGACGATGGCCGGCCGCCAGCTGCCATTCGTCTCGATCCTGGTTCCGTTCTGGCTCGTCGCCACCTTCGTCAAGATGGAAGGCGGCACCTGGAAGCAGGTGTTCGAGGTCTGGCCGGCGGCGCTCTGCGCCGGCGGCACGTTCGCGGCGATGCAGTGGTACGCCTCCGGCACCGCCGAGCTGCATCTCATGACCGACGTCGTCTCGGGGGTGTTCTCGGTGATCTGCACGGCGCTCTTCCTGCGCTTCGTCTGGCACCCGAAGACGCGCTTCCTGCTGCGCTCCGAGCGTGACGCGCTCGCGAACCGCGGCGGCGACACGGCGGCAGCCGAGGCCGTCGACCCCGCCAACTGGAAGTACCCGTACACGGTCGGCCAGACAGTCCACGCGTGGATGCCGTGGGTGATCCTCATCCTCTGCTGCGCGCTCTGGGGTGCGCCGGCGTTCAAGACCTTCCTCAACAACCTGTTCTCGAACGTCACCTTCTCGACGACGCTGCTCGGCTCGAAATTCGCGGGCACGCTCTCGCTCCCCGCGTGGGACATGCCGGCGCTGCACAACCTCGTGCAGCGCATGCCGCCGGTCGCGCCGGTGAGCGCGAAGCCCGAGGCGGCGCGCTTCACGATCAACTGGCTGTCCGCGGCGGGCACCGGCGTCTTCGTCGCGGCGATCCTCTCCGGCATCGTGGGCGGCCTCTCGGCTGCGCAGTGGCGCGAAGCATTCGCCCAGACGATGCGCCGCATGAAGATCCCGGTGCTCGTGATCGCGCAGGTGCTCGGCCTCGGCTACCTGACGCGCTACTCCGGCACCGACGCGGTGCTAGGCCTTGCCTTCACCGGCGCCGGCGCGTTCTATCCGTTCTTCGCCGCCTACCTCGGCTGGCTGGGCGTCTTCCTGACCGGTTCCGACACGGCGTCCAATGCCCTCTTCGGCAGCCTCCAGCGCATCACGGCGCAGCAGCTGCACCTCAACGAGGTCCTCATCGTGGCGACCAACTCGACAGGCGGTGTGATGGGCAAGATGATCGACGCACAGTCGATCATGGTGGCGTGCGCGGCGTGCTACGACGACCCGAAGGAGCGCACGTTCGCGCTCGGGCCGATCTTCCGCACCGTGTTCTGGCACTCGATCGCGGGCGCGGCGATCATCGGCCTGATCGCGCTGCTCCAGGCCTACGTCTTCACGGGCGCGATCCCGGTGCCGCCGGTGAAGTGACGGCCGGAACAGGGGGGCCATTTCGCCGCAGTTCGCAGCGACGGGCGCGCCGTCGCTGCCTACGATGGCGGCCGGAGCTCTTGCCCATGAACGTCACCCTCAAGCCCTTCGACTTCGCGCAGGCGGTGGCCCGCGCCGGCCTCGGCGTCGACGGCATGCCGCTCAAGCAAAGCGGCGCGGTCGCCGGCACCGGCTTTCAGAAGGCGCTCGGCCAGGCGCTCAATGCCGTCAGCCGTTCGCAGAACGAGGCGACGCAGCTGCAGCGCGAGGTCATGCTCGACAACCCGACGGTGAGCCTCGAGCAGACGATGGTCGCGATGCAGAAGGCGCAGATCGGCTTCGCCGCGACGCTGCAGGTCCGCAACCGCCTCGTGCAGGCGTACTCGGACATCATGGGGATGCAGGTCTAGGCGACGACCCCACAATCGATTCGCTCTTGATCGCCGCATGCGTGCGGCGTCGTCTTCACGAATCGAACGAGGTCGAGCCGATGATCACCGTCCAGCCAGGAGTCTTCCACCGCACCGACCCCGTCGCCGATCCCGCGCCGGTGCTCGTCGACGTGTCGCGCAGCGGTCGCGAGTACCCGCCCGAGTTCCGCTCGCCGCTGCCGTTCAGCGAGGTCCACGACAACGTCTCGATGTACGTCGAGGAGCTCTGCGCCGCGGCACCGTCGCTCGGCGCGACGCTGCTGTACGCGTGCTTCCCGAACACGTTCGTCGACACCAACCGCAGCGCCGCCGACGTCGACGAGGGGCTGATCGAAGGCAAGTGGCCCGGCCCGATCACGCTCAGCGATTTCACCCAGCGCGGCCTCGGCCTCATCAAGCGCTACTCGCGCTACGGCACCGAGATGCAGGAGAGAAAGCTCACCGTCGCCGAGCTGCAGGACCGGCTCGCGCGCTACCACGAGCCGTACCACCAGGAGCTCGCGCGGATCCTGGCGGCGATGCGCGCACGCGCCGGCGGCGCGGTGCAGCTGAGCTTTCACTGCATGTCGGCGATCGGCGCGCCGACCCACGCCGACCCGGGCCAGGCGCGCGCCGACTTCTGCATCGGCGACGTCAAGGGAACGACGTGCCGGCCCGAGCTGTTCGACTTCGTCGCGAAGACGCTCGAGGACCTCGGCCACAGCGTGAGCCGCAACTTCCCGTACTACGGCGGCGAGCTGACGCGGCGCCACTCGGACCCCGCGAACGGCGTCGACAGCGTCTTCATCGAGGTCAACAAGCGCCTCTTCATCGACATCAAGACGTTCAAGAAGACCGCCGGCTTCGACGCGACCAAGGCGTCGATCGACGCGCTCCTCGCCAAGGTGGTCGCGCACACGCGGGCGCGGCTGGGCGCACCGCACGGCTGAGCGCGCGGGTCGCACCGATTGCCGGCACGGTCGAATGGGGCTAGAGTGAACTCCGCGTAGAACACATTTCCAAATAGTAGAACGACGTGCCGCGCCGCGGCTGCACGTCCTAGGAGCGAGCGCGTCATGCCCCAGGCCAGAGGTCTTCGCGAGGTCTGCTACTTCGACATCACCGGCGGCGGCCAGGTCTACGTCCAGGGCAACTACTGCTACATCGCCCACATGGACGCGCCGGCGGGAACGTCGATCCTCGACATCAGCGACCCGAAGCGCCCGAAGCAGGTCGCGCACATCGCGATTCCCCCCGGCGTGCACACCCACAAGGTCCGGGTCGAGAACGACCTGATGGTCGTGAACTGGGAGTGCCCGCCGCCGTACATCCACGACGACAGCTTCCAGGGCGGCCTGCTCGTGTACGACGTGAGCAATCCGGCCAAGCCGAAGGAGCTCTGCTTCTGGAAGTCGGCGGGCGCCGGCGTGCACCGCTTCGACTTCGACGGCCGCTACGCCTACATCACGCCGACGGTCGAGGGCTACCACCTCAACATCGCGATGATCCTGGACCTGAAAGATCCGACGAAGCCGCAGGAGGTGGGCCGCTGGTGGATGCCGGGCCAGCACGTCGCCGGCGGCGAAACGCCCGACGAGGGCTACCGCCTGACCTGGTGCCACCACATCCTGCGCCGCGGCAACCGCCTCTACGTCGCCTACTGGCACGCCGGCATGGTGATCCTCGACATCGAGGACATGTCCAAGCCCAAGCTCGTCTCGCGCCTGCAGTACAGCCCGGCGTTCGCGCATCCGACGCACACCGTGCTGCCCCTGCCGTTCGAGGTGGCCGGCCGCAAGATCGCCATCGTCGCCGACGAGGACGTGCGAAAGCTCCGTCCCTCGCCTCCGGCCTTCATGTGGCTCGTCGACATCACCGACGAGACCCAGCC
>Ga0068853_100003203_pt1 | contig 12507 bp, 7 predicted proteins | sample KBSCornC32_FD_65655 | JGI IMG/M metagenome (GOLD analysis project Ga0068853, IMG submission 65655) | Corn rhizosphere microbial communities from Kellogg Biological Station, Michigan, USA - KBS Corn C3-2 | ecosystem: Host-associated > Plants > Roots > Rhizosphere > Soil ... | reverse complement strand
AAGCCTCGGGGTATTGCTCCATTTCCAGTTGCACCCAGCCAATGCCGGTTTTAGCCTGTATCAATGAAGCGGTGTCTTTAATCAATTCTGCCGCTTCTGCTACTTTATATAGTTCTGTTAAAGATTCGGTATACCGGTTACCCCTGTCTAAGATCCTGGCTTTAAAAAGCAAAAGCCCCAAATGATATTGCTCATCCTGCTTTTCATATTGATATTTATTTATCAGCCCATCGATCAGCATCAGTGCACTGTCAACATAATTTTTCCGGATATAATAATAAGCATAAGAGAATGTTGCCTGGCGTTTATCAGATTCAGTTTTTGAATTATTGGCAATTGAATTTGCAATGACCACATATGGCAACAGGGTATCTGAATTTATTGTCTCTCCGGATAGTGCCAGAATAAGATCGAGCTTCTGTTTTGCATTGGTTGTTTTATCAATCAGTCTCCTGAGGCTATCAACGATCTTTGTTTGCGCACCTGTATTTGTACAGCATATCACTAACACAAAGCAAAAGAGTATGGCAGCTTTTTTTCTCATTTTTGAAATCACAATAAAAGTATTTTAAAATTTTGATACCCCGGCCGGTATACCCGGCTAATACTACAAATTGAGTATTGGCACTTTTTTGTTAAAGATGAAATTTTACAACGGCTTTCAATATCTCTTTAAAACCAAACACAACATTTTATTTTTTAAACCAGGAGATATGAAAAAATTTACATTATTCGTTGTAATGCCGTTGTTGCTTTCTCTAACAGCTCATACACAAGGCGTTTCAAAATTGTTTGGACTGGTGGCCGGTAGCCCGCAAAGCAACCAGCAATCAAATGGTTTTTTATTCAGTGCAGACAGTTCGGGACAGAATTTCCAGGTGAGGTATGATTTTCCGGTTACCACATTTGGTGCAAACCCGGCCAACCTGGAGATGGTGCCTTACAATGGAAAATTATACGGCACCACCAGTCGCGGAGGCATTTATGATTATGGAACCATTTTTGAATACGATCCTGCAACAAATACGTACACTAAAAAATTTGATTTTGGGCCAAATGTTTCGGCAACAGGCGGCGGACCCAAGGGATCATTGCTATTGTACAATAATAAATTTTATGGGCTTGGGGCCGACTATGGTGTGAATGGCGCAGGAGTAATTTTTGAGTGGGACCCCGTAACAAATATTTATACTAAAAAATATGACCTCATCGGCAGTGCTGGTGCAAGTCCGCAAAACTCATTGCGCCTTTTAAATAATAAGATGTATGGTACAACTGCGTCTGGTGGCAGTAGTAACGTAGGTGTTGTATTTGAGTGGGATCCGGCTACAAATGTTTATACAAAGCTTGTGGACATGAATGGCTCAGGCGCCGGATCAAACGGGTGGACTTTCTATAATAATGTAACTGTTTATAATAACAAGTTGTATTGCATGCCACAGCAGGGGGGAGCTAATAATTATGGCACTTTGCTGATGATAGACCCCTCATTGCCTTATGGCTCCAACACAACCATTATAAAGCAATTTGATGCTGCAAGTGGCGGGGCTGCCAATAACAATGAAATGATCGTGTATAACAATAAATTGTACGGCTGCTTAACAGCGGGAGGTAATAATTCCGGTGGTGTTTTATTTGAACTAGATCCTGCCGGCAATATTTTTACAAAACTGGCGGATTTTAATTACACCCCAACCGGTGATCAGCCACTTGGTAAATTGGTATTGAACGGCAGTAAATTTTTAGGATTGTGCAGCAGGGGCGGCGTAAATGGTACCGGTACGGTGTACGAATGGGATCCTGCAAACCCAACAACTATTGTAAAAAAATATGACCTCCTGCCCAATAATTTTGATAATACAATTAATCCCGGCAGTACGCTCACTTTATTCAATTCAAAATTTTACGCAGTAAGTTATAACGGAGGTTATGTAAACCAGGGAAACCTGTTTGAGTATGACTATGCATCCAACACGCTTACCAAAAAGAAAACCTTTAATGCTGCAGAAAACGGCCGTATACCCTTTGGTAAACCGGTTCTGCTTAATGGAAAATTATATGGTATCTGTTACCAGGGTCCGCAGGAAATTTTTGGTACGCCCTATGGCTGTCTTTGGTCTTTTGATCCTTCTACTTCTGTTTATTCCCGTAAGTTTTTATTTGATTATCCGAATAATGCTGCCAATGGAAGAGCTCCTTTGTCTGCACCAATTGCTTACAACGGAAAATTGTATGGCACTACCAGTAACGGGGGAACAAGTGACATTGGCGTTTTATACGAGTACGATCCGGTAACAGATGGCTACACAAAAAAAGATATGCAGCCCATTGCCGGCTCTTACCCTGTTGGTGAACCTGCAGTGTATAATAACAAGCTCTACGGAATGACGAATGCGAATGGGATCGGCAACAATGGTATCATCTATTCATATGATCCTGCAACTGCCGTATTAAGCAAACTATACGATGTGCAGAACGGAGGAAGCCTTGCGCCAAACGGTGCATTTACTTTATACAATAACAAATTGTACGGTGCTACATCGGGAGGCGGAACAAATGGTTCGGGTGGCGTATTTGTTTATGACCCGGTTGCCAATACCGCCAGCACCTCTGCGTCTTTTTCATCGGGTGGAGGGGTTTCTGTATCCAATGCGCCAACACTGTATAATAATAAATTTTACATGCTGGCCAGCGCCGGTGGCGCCAATAGCAGGGGGAGTATTTTACAGTTTGACCCAGCTACCAATGCGCTAACAACCATTTATAATTTTTCAACTAACGCCGGCGGCAACGGTTACGATCCTGCCGGTGGCTTAACAGTAAATGGAAGTTTTTTGTATGCTGTATTGCGGGAAGGAAACAATGTGAACGTGATACAACTGGATCCCGCCAGCAATACTGTTAGCACCCGTTCTTCTTATACTCCTGCCAGTAATTTTAATTTACCAGCTACACACAATAGTCTTACTGTTGTACCTGCATTTATTGCCAATGGCGTACCAGGTACCTGCGAAAACTATCCTACTGTTGTTATTAACGCGTCAAATTATCATCAATGGGTGCCCATATTAAACCCGGCAGGAGATGTGGTGGCGGAGATAAAAGCCAATGGTAATATCCTGGGAAATGTTACGGCTTCCGTGTACATCAATAATGGAAATGTAAGAGAAGACGGAACCAAACAACTGTACATGGATAGAAATATTACCATCAATGTACAAAACCAGCCTGCCAGTACTGTTGATATAAGGTTGTACATAAAGACAAGTGAATTCCTCGCATTGAAAAATGCACTTAATTCGCTGGGACAGCCTTCAGGCATTACCTCGATAAATGATATTTCGATCTTTAAGAATGAGCAGGCCTGTACAGCATCTATAACCAGCAATGCGGCAAAGCTGCCTACCACAGCATCTGTTTATGAATACGGATATGTATTGAGTGCCAGTATAGGATCATTCTCTACTTTCTTTTTTGCAAAAAATGCATTTACTGTTTTGCCGCTCAAGCTGATCGTTTTTAATGCTCAAAAACAAAACAGCACAGTGAGGCTGACCTGGCAAACGGAAAACGAATCGGGGCTGGCAGGCTTTGATGTTGAAAGAAGCGGTGATGGAAGCAGTTTTACAAGGATAACCGGTGTGCCCGCAACAAATGGCTTTTCGGTAAACAACTATTCGGCAAATGATAACCGGCCACTACATGGAATGAATTACTACCGGTTAAAAATGACGGACAGGGATGGAACGACAAGTTATAGTTATGTACAGAAAGTGGATTTCAGTAAGAAATACAGCGTCAGCATTTTGCCTAACCCGGCACAAGATTATATCATTATAACGGGCGCAGATGCGTTTTCAAAAATTCAGATAATCGATGTTACCGGAAAAATTGTAAAACAAATGAATAAGGCAGCAAATAACCGCTACCCGTTAAGCGGGCTAACAAAGGGAATATATTATGTAAGGTTTACCGGGGCAGAAGAAACAGTGATAAGTAAAATAGTAATTGAATAAATTATTGACCGGGGATATGGAAAAGAAAGATCTTTTTATAATAGTGATCTTGCTGGTTGCAATTATTTTTAGCTAAGTTAATAAACGTCCAGGTTTTTTAAGTAAGGCCCTGCTGATTCTTCGGCGGGGCTTTTTATTTGATATCAAAATCAACAACCACTTTTTCAGTTTTGGGATGCGATTGACAGGTTAGGATAAAACCCTGCTCCACTTCTTCCTGCTCAAGTCCCCAGTTTACTTCCATGTCTACCTCGCCTTCAAGTAATTTAGCTTTGCAGGTGCAACATACACCGCCCTTACAGGCAAAAGGGAGGTCGGCTCCCTGCTTCAAAGCAGCATCGAGTATATTCTCACCATTAAATCCTAAATTAAAATCAAAACTCCGGCCATCGAGTTTTACAGTTATTTTACTTTGCGGTCCGTTGTTTTCAACAGATGACTGGCGACTCGAAACTGAAGATGATTTTTGTCCTGGTGTCGTAAACAGTTCAAAATGGATCTTTTTGTTTTCGATGCCACTTGCTTCTAAAAATTCTTTTACACAGAATATCATTTCTTCGGGACCGCAAATAAAAAACTCATCGGTGTTCTTATAATCAACCAGTTTACCCAGTTCGGTTAATTTGGTAAGATCGATCCTGCCCGAATTTATAGGAGCATCGGTTTTTTCGCGGCTGAGTATGTTGATGAAATTAAAACGGTCAAGGTATTTGTTTTTCAAGCCTTCCAGTTCTTCAAAAAAGATAATGGTATGACGGCCACGGTTACCAAATACAAGCGTAAAGCTGCTTGAGGGCTCGGTTTGTAAAGTCGTTTTAATGATGGAAATAACAGGTGTAATACCGCTGCCTGCTGCAAAAGCAAGATATTGTTTTGCATTTTCAGTGTTCAGCTTTGTATTGAATTTCCCGGTCGGAGGCATGATGTCCAGTTCATCTCCTGCTTTCAATAATGAGTTGGCAAAGTCCGAAAATTTTCCCCCCTCAACTTTTTTTACAGCTACTCTTAATTCGTTTTCAAATGGAGCCGAGCAAATAGAGTAGGAGCGGCGTATCTCTTCTCCACCGATCTCTTTTTTTATGGTGATATTTTGTCCCTGCTCAAATGAAAATTCTGTTTTTAAACTTTCGGGAACTGTAAAAACGATCGAAACACAATCTGCTGTTTCTTCCCTTACTTCCTTTACCTGTAGCTTGTGAAAATGAACGGCCATAAAAAATTATTTGATTATTCCATGTAATAAATGATCTACCATATCGTCTTCCAGTACCTGGCTACTGCTGTTCTTTTTGTGCTGTTGCCAAAACTCCAGTCCCCTTACTGCTGAAAGTATGGTTAAAACTGCCACGTAAGGATTTACGGCTTTGAATTCCCCGGCATCAATACCTGTTTCCATCAGGCCTATTAAACGTTTTTCGTAACCCCGCCTTTGAACCAGGAAATTGCTCAGGTAAGGTTCTTTCAAATGCTTCCATTCATGATTGGCAACATAAACCTCATCAAAATTATTCAGCATCATGCGTATATGAAAGCGAATGATCTGTTCAAGCATAGTTACCGCATTGCCGCCGGTATTTTCAGTGGTCTCGAGGTATAGGTTGAAGGCGTTTGCTACTTTAAAACAAATAGCCTGCAGCAACTCACTTTTACTTCCAATATGGTTGTACAGGCTGGGCGCTTCTACGCCAACAGCCTCGGCCAGTTCACGCATGGAAGCCGATGAAAACCCCCTGGTCCTGAACAAAGCAGCCGCTTTTTGAGTAATTACATCCTTTTTGCTGGCATTTTTACCTGGCTTTATTTTGGCCATGAGGCTTTTTTTACAAAACTAACGTTTATTAGTTTTTTTCCGGAAAGATTTCAGGTGTTTTGCTTAAAAAAGCAAGGAAACTGTTGAATAATTACCCTTTTATAGCAATCAATATTTGTGGGTAAAAAACGAATATGGTGGGTATAATTTGGAACCGTAATTGACTTTTATCATAACAAAACCCCAAAACGAAAAAATAAATTATGAGAATATGAAAAAAACATTATTTTTACAGCCTGCTTGATTATCTGGTTTCTCCAATATTATTAAAAAATCCATTTTGGGATATCGTTAAGGGATATTTTCAATTACATTTTATAACTCAGTAATTTAATTATTTAAATAATTATAAGTCTTTCTTGTGGTTTCAGAGGTAAGCAAGGCCGGAGATTTTTATCTCTGGCCATATTTTTTTAGGGGATCAATGAAGTGCTGTATTCATAAAATCGATCAGTGGTTTCATTACCCCAAAGGTTTTACCAACTTCTTTTACAAAACCACTGCTTAGTACTTCCTGGTCAGTAAATGGTTTGCTTACTATAAAGCTCTTTTTCTTAATAAAGGCAATAGCAGGATTGTCTTCGTCATAACCTTTTGGCGGCCTTGTCAGTGTCTCTCCCTTAACACCTTCAGTAAAAGTTTTTGCGAATGATCTGCTGGTAATTATTTTTTGCCATTGCTCCCAATTGTAGTCAATTTCCTGGCGGATGCCGGAAAGCACAGCCGGTTCAGGCATCCATATGCCGCCGGCAGCAAAACTTTTACCGGGTTCAACATGCAGGTAATAACCGGCGCCAATTCCTTTTTTTCCGTCTTTATTAAAATAGGCGGCCATATTGTTTTTGTATGGAACTTTGTTTTTGCTAAAACGAACATCCCTGTTGATCCTGAATATGCATTGCTTTGCCTCCAAAATGCCGATAGGTTTATCAAAGCGGGCAATGGCAGTGATCAATGCAGTAGTGAGAGACAGGAAATCTGTCCTGGCATTTTCATAGCGGTCACGATGCCCGTCAAACCAAGGTTTGTTATTATTCTTTTGCAGTTCTTTCAGAAATTTTAAAGTTGCAGGTTCAAGCATGATCATGTTATTATGAACGACGAATTTAATAAAATAAAAAAAGGAATCAGCGCTTTGCCGATTCCCTGTTGAAAAAATGATTTTCTCATTTACTTGATACGTCCCCAGTTTTCGCCGCTTTTAATACGGTATAAGGTCATTTCGCTTACCTTATACTTTGCAGCAAGTTGTTTGTATGTTAATTTACGTTTTGGGTTATTGATAAGGTCTTTTATGGTCTTAACCTGTGTGGCATTCAGTTTCAGGCCCACTGTCCTGTTGGCTTGCCGTTTTTTATAGGCAATCTTTTCAGGACTATTTTGCTGGTGAGAACTTACTGTTTCCAAAGTTGCCCATTGCAGGTTCTTAAAATGGTTGTCTTTCTTTTTATGATTTACATGAATAACATACTTATATTTTGGAGCCGGTTTTTTGCAAAAATGTTTGGCAACTTCCCGGTGAATATAAATTGTTCCGTTACTGTTTTCTACATGCAGGTTCAAAGTTCTGTATCCTGATGTTAGTGAACCATTCAGGAGTTTTCCATCTTTTGTAACATCATCGTGATAACTTGCGGCACGGCCCTGTGAAGAAACTGCATATTTTTTGCGAAGCTGTTTATGGCCGGGAAAGAGGATCTGTTTCCAGATCTCGCCGGGATTTTTTTTAATCATAGCAAAATGATTTAAAAAGTAAATTTGGGCCAGCCAACTTGCCCGTTTTGTTTTTCGAAAAAGGCTTGCTATAAATATAATATTTATTTTTTACTAAATAGGTAGCATTTTCAAAAAATCTTCTTCGCTGATGACTTTTATATTGGGGATTTTTTTTGCTTTTTCCAGCTTGCTGCCTGCATTTTCGCCAACTACCAGGTAATTTAATTTGCTGCTTACAGCGCTAATGAGCTTGCCTCCGTTCTTCTCTACCAGTGCTTCGGCATCACTTCTTTTTAACTGTGTAAGTGTGCCGGTGAATAAGAATGTTTGGCCCGACAGGTTGCCGCCAGTTACAAAATCCTTCTTCTCATTCTTTAACTGAACACCAAGACTTTCAAGCTGCTGCAGTAACTGAATATTGTCGGGATTGTGGAAGAAGGTATGAACAGTTTGAGCCACTTTAACGCCAACATCTTCCAGCTCTTTTAATTGCTCTTCGGTAAAGTCGGTAAACTGTAATAAATGGTCTACCGCGTGGGCAAGCGTTTTAGCCGTAGTTTCGCCCACGTAGCGGATGCCCAAAGCATAAATAATACGGTTGAGCGGTTGCTTTTTCGAATCTTCAATAGCCTGCTGCAGTTTGGTAATCGACTTTTCTCCAAAACCATCCAGCTTACCAATTTCGGCATAAGGCAAATTGTAAACATCCGGAATTGATCTCAGCAATCCCATTTCATAAAATTTACGCACGTTGGCTTCGCCAAAACTACGGATGTCCATGGCATCTTTACTTACAAAATGTATGATGCCTTCCACTATCTGGGCAGGACAGGTAAGATTAACACAACGCCATACAGCATCTTCTTCGGGTTTGTACAATTCACTTTTGCAAACAGGACAATGGGTAGGAAATTCTATTTTCTTTTCATCGCCTTTTCTTAACTCGGGGAAAGACTTTACGATCTGCGGAATAACATCACCGCTTCTTTCAATGAGGATCGTATCGCCCAGCATCAGGTCTTTTTCTTTGATGTATTCTTCGTTGTGGATAGAGATGCTGCCTACCGTAACACCTCCCACCTGCACGGGTTCAATCTTAGCAACAGGTGTAACGGCTCCTGTGCGGCCAACCTGGAATTCAACGGCCAGTAATTTGCTGGTTCCCTGGCGGGCTTTAAATTTAAATGCAATGGCCCAGCGTGGATGATGCGATGTCATGCCCAACCGCTCCTGCAGTTTCAGGTCATTCACTTTTATTACCATGCCATCAATTTCATAACCCAGGTTATCACGTACTTTTTCAAAATCATGAACATGTTTTATCACACCGTCAATTCCTTTAAAAACTTTCATTTCGTTTTTAGGACTGCGGAAACCCAGGTTCCAGAGCATTTCCAGCATGCCGCTATGTGTTGTTGGTTGCCCGTTGTTCGCCGCCCGTTGCGCACTATCTGCAATAAAACTTACGTGATATAAAAATGCTTCCAGGTTTCGACGGCTTACTTCCGCAGTATCTTTTATTCTTAAGGAACCTGCAGCAGCATTGCGTGGATTGGCCAGCGGCGGAATGCCTTCTTCGATCAACGCATCATTATAAGCTTTGAAATTATTTTTGTTCATCAGCACTTCACCACGTATCTCTATCTGCTCAATGCCATACTCACTGAATTTTGCGGAAAGCGGAACCGATTTGATCTGCTTCACATTCAATGTTATTTCATCTCCTATTTCGCCATCGCCCCTTGTAACGCCCCGGGCAAGCATATCATCCTCATATACAAGAGAGATACTGGCGCCATCAAATTTTGGTTCTACACAATATTCGATCGTGTCCAAACCTGAAAGCTCCCTGGCTTTGCGGTCAAAGTCCAGCAGGTCATCAGCATTGTACGAATTCTCGAGCGAAAGCATGGGCACCAGGTGCTGGGTTTTGGGAAAGTCTTTTATCAAACCCTTGCCCACACGCTGCGTAGGAGAGTCGGTTGTTATGGCAGCAGGATTTTCTTTTTCGAACCTCTCTAATAATTTATATAAAGTATCATATTCAAAATCGCTGATCAGCGGATCGTTTTGAACATAGTAACGATATTCATGAAAGCGCAGCACGTTCCGCAGGTCTTCTGTTTTGTTTTTGATGACATCAAAGATATTTTCATCTTTTGATGATGCCAACCATCCGGCGGTATGTTGCTGTAGTGCTTTTGTCTGTTCGTTGTTGTACATAAAATAAGTCTCTTAATAAAGATAAAAAATTCTCTTACAAAGCGGCTGAGAATACAAAGGAATTTCCCTTTTGGTCATTCCTGCTTTGCGGCCTACGCGTCTGTGTGGGAAAAAGACAGCCGTTTCTCTTTTGGTAATTTTCAGCCCGGAACAATATGTTGCAAATGTTTTTGCAACACGAATTTCAGTTGTGTCTTTACAATGGTTCCCATGGTACTGCACTTGGAAAAATTATTTGTATTGAAATGTGCATTCAGTTCTTCCCGCAACATTTTTATTTTGTGGTATTCTGATAGTTCATCCTTGATCATGATGCTCAGTAATTCCATCAGTTGTTTGCGTGCTCCTACCACCCTGAAAGCCATGGCAGTCTGCTCTTCCATCTGGTATTGTTCGATCACTTCGGGACTAAGGGTCTTTAAAACCAGTTCAACAAATTCATAATTCTCCCGGTAAAATTGCGGCAGGTACAGGTTCTTTCTTCCCTCGTAACTCTGCTGGTCAAAATCAATGGCACGCAGGCGGTATTGGTAATCTTCTATATCTGGTGTAATATCCACCACAAAATTATAACTCCGCATATCACCCAGTAACCTGGCAAAACAGCGCTCGTTGAATTTTACAAATTCCTTGGCAATGCGTATCTTATTTGTTTCGGGTAGTTGCAGGTAGTCTTCGAGGAATACATCACCGGGAATACCGGCGATATGTTCTTCCACCAATGTGTCTTTGTGTGTTAAGAAAGTGATGCGGTTCGGGCTGAGCAGGTCTTCCAGTTCGAGTCCATACACACGGGAAGCATCAGCCGCCTTGATATAATAATGATCGTAATTATCATTGATGCGGTTAATGATGCGTATGCGGAAGGGAACACTGTTGCCAAATTCACAAAAATCTATGCGTTCCACATCCAGGTGGTTGATAAAGCTCATGTTGCCCTCTGTTTTTAAAGTGGCATAGGTCTTTATCAGTCCTTCCTTTAAAAATTCCATTTCTTTAAGATCATAAATGGCGGTTTCCCAATGGGTAAGTTTGCCTTGCTTGTTTCTTAAAGCCGTGGTATGGCGGTAGTTTAGCAGGTCTTTGTAAGCAACCGGCAATTTAATTTCACGGCCATGTTGCTGCAGGTATTTTTGCAACCGTTCACTCACAGGAAAAAGATCCTTTTTCATGAGCGGCCTGTCCGAATCATTTTTTATTTTGGCATTGATGATCTCATTGAACTGCATGTTGTAAAGATACAGCTGAAAGATGGAACACAGATGACGCAGGTTGAACAGATCGGCACAGATTTTTTCTGTGAATATTCCCTGAGTTTCCCACAGTCATTTATCTTATTTTTGAAAACTAAATGCAAGCTATGTTATCAAAGAAACTGAATATGTCCCGCGTTTTTACTTTTTACTTTTTACTTTTTGCTTTCACTTCCTGTAAGTTTCGTCAAAAGGCAGATATGATCATTCATCATGCAAAGATCTACACGGTTGATGATAATTTTTCGGTTGCAGAAGCCATGGCGGTAAGAGATGGAAAGATCATTGCTGTTGGTAAAAATGATGAGATACTAAAACAATACGAATCTGATTCGATGACCGATGCCGGCGGTAAGACGGTCTTCCCGGGATTTAATGATGCACATGCACATTTTATTGGTTATGCCATGAGCCTTCAAACCGTCAACCTGGTTGATACCAAAAGCTGGGATGAAGTAATTGAAAAATGCAGTGCATTTGGCAAAGCGCTTCCGGCTGGTGCCTGGCTTACCGGCCGGGGATGGGATCAGAACGACTGGCCTGTAAAGGAGTTCCCGGATAATGCAAAACTTAACGAACTTTTTCCTGACAGACCCGTATTGATCACCCGCATTGATGGCCATGCGGCCATGGCAAACCAGAAAGCATTGGAGCTTGCGGCTGTAAAGCCCGGAGATACATTGACCGGGGGCGAGATCTTTGTGAGCAACGGCAAGCTTACCGGGCTGCTGGTAGATAATGCAGTGGATCTTGTTTCTTCAAAAATTCCTGCACCGGATCTTGCACAAACCAAAAAAGCAGTTTTACAGGCGCAACAAAATTGTTTTGCTGTTGGCTTAACCTCTTTGCACGATTGCGGACTGGATTTTGGAACAGTAGAAAAAATAGAAGCGCTGCAAAAATCTGGTGAGTTGAAAATGCGCATGAACATCATGCTGAGCGATGCCACAGCAAATTACGACTACGCATTTAAAAGAGGGAAGATAAAAACAGATCACCTGAATGTAAGTTCATTTAAAGTATATGCCGATGGTGCACTTGGATCGAGAGGAGCGAGTTTGCTGCAACCCTACAGCGATAAACCTGGCTGGTCGGGTTTCCTGTTAAGTTCACCTGCGCATTTTGATTCTGTTGCCAGTATCATCTATGCAAAAGGCTGGCAGATGTGTACCCATGCCATTGGCGATAGTGGTAACCGCACCATTTTAAAAGTGTATGCCAAATACCTGAAAGGAAAGAACGACCTGCGCTGGCGCATTGAACATGCGCAGGTGATCAATGAAAATGATTTTCATTTTTTTGGTGATAACAATATCATTCCATCTGTACAACCAACACATGCCACAAGCGATATGTATTGGGCAGGCGACAGGCTTGGCCCGGTAAGGATCAAGGGTGCCTATGCCTACCAGCAATTATTAAAAGAAAATAGCTGGATACCGCTGGGAACTGATTTCCCTGTAGAAGACATCAGCACTTTTAAAACATT
>Ga0068853_100003202_pt1 | contig 12508 bp, 9 predicted proteins | sample KBSCornC32_FD_65655 | JGI IMG/M metagenome (GOLD analysis project Ga0068853, IMG submission 65655) | Corn rhizosphere microbial communities from Kellogg Biological Station, Michigan, USA - KBS Corn C3-2 | ecosystem: Host-associated > Plants > Roots > Rhizosphere > Soil ... | reverse complement strand
ATCATCGCGATCCTCGGCATGGACGAGCTCTCGGAAGAGGACAAGCTCACCGTGGCGCGCGCCCGCAAGATCGAGCGCTTCATGAGCCAGCCGTTCTTCGTCGCCGAAGCCTTTACCGGTGCGCCCGGCGTGTTCGTCGCGCTCGAAGACACGATCAAGGGCTTCAAGGGCCTCGTTGCGGGTGAGTACGATCACCTGCCGGAGCCGGCGTTCTATATGGTCGGTACGATCGACGACGCCGTGAAGAAGGCGCAGAAGCTCGCGCAGGCGGCGTAAATGGCTGACGTCAAAGTCGAGATCGTTTCGCCGGAGCGACTGCTCGTCTCGGAAACCGCTACTTCGGTCACCGTGCCGGGCGCCGACGGCTACTTCACCGTCATGGGTGAGCATGCGCCGCTGATGACGACGCTGAAGCCGGGCTTCATCACCGCCAATGTGGCCGGTGGGGCGCAAGTCTTCTTCGTGCGCGGCGGCTTTGCTGACGTGGCGCCCGAGGGGTTGACCATTTTGGCCGAGCAGGCGCTGCCGGCTGCCGAGTTCGATCCGAACTCGATCGATGCCGATATCGAGGCTGCCGAGACCGCGCTTGCTGCCGCTTCGACCGTCGAGGAGAAGTCGGCGGCGACCGAGAAGGTCAACGCCTGGCGCAATCTCAAGCTCGAAGCCCAGCAGGTTGCGGGTACCGTGCACTGACGCATGTGCTCGCGGACTTGTGATGGGGCGCCTTCGGGCGCCCTTTTCATTTCCCCCGGGCCTTCATCAAGCCTTAACGCGACCTGCCTCATTTTTGAGCAGACCTGCGCGGGGCAGGTTTTGAAGGGATTGCGCGGGCGAAGCAGCATCAATCCTAGGGATTTCCCCTAGCGGCGCCGAAAGGCCACGGTTGCCTAGCCCGCATATGTTTTTTCAAGCGATGTTGGGGGACTTCATGACAATCAACTTTTTTAGCGGCCGGGCAAAACGTTCGGACGAGCGCAGTACGCTCGACGCGATCAACCGCTCGCAGGCGGTGATCGAGTTCACGCTCGATGGCACCATCATCAAAGCCAACGAGAATTTCCTCAAGGCCATGGGCTATGCCCTCGATGAAATCGTCGGCCACCATCATCGGATGTTCGTCGATCCCGCCGAGGCGGAAAGCGCCGACTACCTGGCGTTCTGGCAGGCGCTTGGCCGTGGCGAGTTCCAGGCCCGCGAGTTTCGCCGCCTCACCAAAGGCGGCCGCGAAATCTGGCTGCAGGCAAGCTACAACCCCGTCTTCGACCGGGCGGGCAAGCCTCGCGGCGTTATCAAGTTCGCAACCGATATTACCGCGCAGAAGAACCGCGCCGCCGATGATGCTGGCAAGATCGCGGCGATTTCGCGCAGCCAGGCGGTGATCGAGTTCGAGCTCGACGGCACCATCATCGAAGCCAACGACAATTTCCTCACGACGATGGGCTATCAGCGCGGCGAGATCGTGGGCAAGCACCACCGGATGTTCGTCGACACGGCCACTGCGGCGAGCGCGGAGTACGCGCAGTTCTGGCGCCGGCTGGCCGCGGGCGAAATGTTCGCCGCAGAATTCCGTCGCATCGGCAAGGGCGGCCGGGAAGTCTGGATCCAGGGCTCCTACAATCCGATCTTCAACGCCGCCGGAAAGCCCGTGAAAGTGGTGAAGTTCGCTGTCGACATCACCGAGCGCAAGCGCGCCGAGGGCATCATCGACCGGCTGAAGAGAAGCCTCGCGATGATGGCCGAGGGCGATCTTTCAGGCCACGTCGAGGAGACATTCACGGGCCAGTATGAGGAGCTTCGCCAGGCCTTTAACGACACCCTCGGCAAGATCACCGAGATCATCACCCGGCTGCGCGGCACCTCGCATTCGTTGAAGACGGCGACCGGTGAAATGCTGGCGGGCGCCAACGACCTCTCCGAACGCACGACGCGGCAGGCTGCCGCCATCGAGGAGACCAGCGCCGCGATGACGCAACTCGCCGGCATGGTCAACGACAGCGCGGGTTCGGCGGCCGAAGCGTCGCAGCGTACCGCCTCGGTTTCCGCCGCGGCCGAGCAGGGCGGCGAAGTGATGCGCTCCGCCAACGCCGCGATGGAGCGGATCACGGCGTCATCGGCCAAAATCTCCAATATCATCGGCCTCATCGACGACATTGCGTTCCAGACCAACCTTCTCGCCCTCAACGCTTCGGTCGAGGCGGCGCGGGCGGGTGAGGCCGGCAAAGGCTTTGCGGTGGTCGCCATCGAGGTGCGGCGGCTCGCCCAGTCCGCCGCCGAGGCCTCGAACGAGGTGAAGGCACTGATCGAAGCCAGCGCTGGCGAGGTGAAGACCGGCAGCCATCTCGTTGCCCAGGCGGCGAGCAAGCTCGACGCCATGCTTGCCGAGGTGAGGGCCAATGTCGGCCTCATCAACGGCATCGCCGAGCGCACGCGGGACCAGGCCCACTCCATCGAGGAGGTCAACGTCTCGATGCGGCAGATGGACGACATGATCCAGCGCAACGCCGCGCTGGTCGAGGAGACGAACGCCGCTATCGAGCAGACAGAAGCCCAAGCCGCCGAGCTCGATGCGATCGTTGATGTATTCGCGGTTCACGCGGTCGCACCGGAGGCAAGCACGGCCCGCTCGCGGCGAAAGCCGGTGAAGGCGTCGCTGCTTCGTACGGAGGGCAACGCCGCTCTCAAGGCCTGGGCAGAGATATAGCTGTCCGGGCTAGCCGAATAGGTTGTGGAGGCGGCGAAAGTAAAACCTGTGTCTCGCCAGTAGAAAGCTCGTGGCTGGCTAGTCCTGTAGTTTCCGGCTGCCGCCATGGTTCACGGCTTCTTAAGTGCCGTGCGGCACTTTGGCAGCAAAGGGTGGGGGCATGACAAGGCGCACGCTGGAGAATTCCGCGCTGCCAACTGGTATCGACGCCGGCTGTCTGTCCTCGCCCATCCTGTTGCAGCCGAGGCCAGAATGAAGCTCTTCCGCCGACCCCGCGCCACTTCCTCCTCGTCTACCCTTAGGGCCAGCCGCAGGCGGTTCTCAGGGATCGGCGCGCGCCTCTATGGACTGCTGCTGCTTTTCGCCATCGGCTTTGTGGGGATCGTCGGCTACCAGTTGCTGACGCTGCGGTCGAACCTCGAGGATTTCAAGCGCACCGAAATCCAGAGTGTCGTGCAGGCCGCCGCCGGTATCGCGCAGAGCTACTACGATCGTTCTCAGAAGGGCGAGTTCTCGCTGGCCGATGCAGAGAAGCAGGCCGCCGGTGTCATCCGGCAGATGAAGTACCAGGGCGACGGCTACCTCTTCATCGACGACTTCACCTACAAGAACGTCATGCACGCCGGTAACCCGGCGAAGGAAGGCACCGACCGGACCAACGAGAAGGACGGGCGCGGCAAGCTCTACCTCAAGGAGATGGTCGATAACGCCAAGGCCAATGGGTCGGCCTATGAGGCGTACCTCCTCAAGCAGGCCGACGGCACGCTGGCCGACAAGATCAGCTACGCACAGGCCTTCCCGCCCTTCGGCTGGGCGATCGAATCGGGCGTGCTGCTCAACGACATCCAGGCGATCTTCATGCGCAGCGCGCTGACCAGCGGCCTGATTGCGCTCGCCATCATGGTGGCGCTGTTCGCGCTCGGGGCGCTGCTGGTCCGCAGCCTCATCAAGCCGCTCGGCCGGCTCAATGGCACGATGGCCCAGCTCGCCAGGGGCGACTTCGCGGTCGAGCTCGCCGGTCTTGGGCGGCGTGATGAAATCGGCGATATGGTCCGCGCCGTCGACGTGTTTCGGCAGAACGGCATGAAGGTCGCTGAGATGACCGAGGCAGAGGCCGTGCGGGTGCTCGCCGACCAGAAGGCGCGAACCCGTATGATGGCCGAGCTGCAGCACGCTTTCGGCGAGGTGGTGGACGCCGCGGTCGAGGGCGATTTCTCGCGGCGCGTCGAGGCGAGCTTTCCCGATCCCGAGCTCAACGGGCTCGCGCAGAGCGTCAACAACCTGGTCGAGACGGTCGATCGCGGGCTCGGCGCGACCGGCGACGTGCTCGGTGCGCTGGCCGGTGCCGATCTCACCCGACGCGTCGAGGGCGCCTTCGGGGGCGCGCTCGGGCAATTGCGCGACGATACCAACCGCGTCGCCGACAACCTCAGCGAGATGATGGTGCGCCTGCGGCAGACCTCGCGTTCGCTCAAGACGGCGACGGGCGAAATCCTCGCCGGCGCCAACGATCTTTCGGAGCGGACGACCAAGCAGGCGGCGACGATCGAGGAAACGAGCGCGGCGATGGAAGGCCTGGCCGCTACCGTGCTCGAGAACGCCGCGCGCGCCGAGGAAGCCAGCAACACGGCGCGCGACATGACGCAAAGCGCCGAGCATGGCGGCCAGGTGATGCGCGACGCGAACAACGCCATGGAGCGGATCACGGCATCATCAGCCAAAATCTCCAACATCATCGGCCTCATCGACGACATCGCGTTCCAGACAAACCTTCTCGCGCTCAATGCATCGGTCGAAGCAGCGCGCGCAGGCGAGGCCGGCAAAGGCTTTGCGGTGGTCGCCGTCGAAGTGCGGCGGCTGGCGCAATCGGCGGCGGAAGCCTCCAAGGAGATCAAGGGGCTCATCGAGGCGAGCGGCGCCGAGGTCGCGAATGGCGGCCGGCTGGTCGCGGAAGCGGCGCAGCAACTCGATGGCATGCTCGCGGCGATCCGGCGCAATCACGGCCTCATGGAAACGATCGCCCGCGACAATCGCGAGCAAGCCTCGGGCATCGAGCAGGTGACGGTCGCCGTCCGGCAGATGGACGAAATGACGCAGCACAATGCGGCGCTGGTCGAGGAAACCAACGCCGCCATCGAGCAGACCGAGGCGCAGGCCGTCGAGCTCGATGCCATCGTCGATGTATTCCGGCTGGCCGATGAGGCGTCGACTGGGACGCCGCCGGCACGACGGGGCAAGGCGGTGCCTCGCTACAGTGCCGTGGGCAGCAACGTGCTCAAGGAAGCCTGGGAAGAAATCTAGCCGTCCCGCCACGAAGGGTTGGGCGCCGAGCGGCGTATATCGCTCGGACAACGGCGTTTGCCCGGTTCTTCGCCGGCGTCCGACGGCTGCCCGTAACCGATCCTTAGCCATGACGACTTAGCCTCTCGCTTTCGACGCGCCATGGCGCCGAGGGGGCAGGGGGATCGACATGGGATTGGTGCCGCGACTCAAGATCGCGCAGAAGCTGCCAATCGTGGTGGTGGGCGTCGCGCTGCTGGCGCTGGCAAGCGTCGGCGCCGGCGCCTACATCGTCGCGTCGCAGACGGTTGTCGGCATGATGCAGACGCGGCTCGCCACCCTCGCCAAGACACGCGGGCAGGAGCTCACGGCGTTCTACAACGGCGTCGCCGAGGACCTGACCGTCACCGCCTCGTCCGGCACTACGATGAGCGCCATCAATGACCTGACGCTCGGCTTCCAGGGCACGGCGCCGAGTGCGGCCGGAGCGACGGCAGGTAATGCTGCGCCGACCGCCAAGGACGTGCTGCAGAAGGCTTTCATCGCGGACAATCCGAATCCCGTGGGCAAGAAGCAGCTGATGGATTCGACGCTCGGGCTCAGCGGCACCTATTCCTACAGCCACTCGAAGTACAATCCGGGCTTCCGCGGCCAGATGGCAGCGCGCGGCTATCGCGACATCTACCTCTTCGATACGGACGGCGACCTGATCTATTCGGTCGCCAAGAACGACGACTTCGCCGACAATTTCTCGGGCAAGGGCACGCTCGGCGGCACGCCGTTGGGGCAGGCATTTCAGCAGGCGGTGAAGCTGACCAAGCCCGGCAGCGTCGCGTTCGCCGATGTCGCCGACTATGCGCCGCTCGGTGCGCCGACGAGCTTTCTCGCGGCCCCGGTTTTCGCGCGCGACGGCAAGACCGTGGTGGGTGTCATCGCCTTCGCCATGCCGCAGGGCAACATCGATACCCTGATGAGCTCGTCGGTCGGGCTAGGCCAAACCGGCGAGACCTTCTTTGTCGGCGCCGACCACAAGCTGCGGAGCGAGTCGCGGCTCACCGACGGCAACGACATCATGCAGACGGCCTACGACAGCCCCGGTGTCGAGGCGGCGCTGGGTGGTACGTCCGACATTCCGCCGGGCGAAACCGACTGGCGCAATATGCGGATGCTCGAGGCGGTGGCGCCGGTGAGCTTTGGTGGCGCCAACTGGGCCTTGGTTACGACGATTGGCAAGGGCGAGGCGCTGGCGCCGCTCGACCATATGCGCGACCTCATCCTGCTGATCGCAGTTGGCGTGCTGGCCGTTGCCGGCCTTCTGGGCTGGCTGTTTTCGCGCAGCATTTCGCGGCCCATCGGCCAGCTCACCCGTTCGATGGCGGCGCTCGCCGATGGCGATCTCGATGTCGCGATCAGGGGCGGTGGCCGGAGCGACGAGCTCGGCGCCATGGCCAAGGCGGTCGAGGTTTTCCGCGAGAATGCCGTCAGGGTGCGCGACATGAGCGAGGACGAGCGTGCGGCCTCGCAGCGGCGACGCTCGGAGCGCGCCGAGATGATGCAGCAATTGCAGCGCTCCTTCGGCGTCGTGGTGGATGCGGCGATCGCCGGCGACTTTTCGCAGCGCGTCGCGGAGAGCTTTCCGGATGCCGAGCTCAACGCCCTGGCCCGGAGCGTCAACACGCTGGTCGAGACCGTCGATCGGGGACTCGCCGATACCGGCCGTGTGCTCTCCGCCCTGGCGGATACCGACCTGACCCTCCGGATCGATGATCACTACGAGGGTGCGTTCGGCCGGCTGGCCGACGACACCAATGCGGTGTCCGAGAAGCTTGCGGCGATCGTCGGGGAAATTCGCGGCACCTCACGGGCCCTGAAAACGGCGACCGGGGAAATCCTCTCGGGCGCCAACGACCTCTCCGAACGCACCACCAAGCAGGCGGCGACGATCGAGGAGACCAGCGCCGCCATGGAAACCTTGGCGTCGACAGTCAACGACAACGCCCGCCGCGCCCAGGACGCCAGCAAAAAGGCGCAGGACGTGAGCGCGACCGCGGCCGAGGGCGGCGAGGTGATGCAGCGCGCCAGCGGCGCCATGGAGCGGATCACCGCGAGCTCGGCCAAGATCTCCAACATCATCGGCCTCATCGACGACATTGCCTTCCAGACCAACCTTCTTGCCCTCAACGCCTCGGTGGAGGCGGCGCGGGCCGGCGAGGCGGGCAAGGGTTTTGCGGTGGTGGCGGTAGAGGTGCGCCGCCTCGCCCAATCGGCGGCGCAGGCATCGAGCGAGGTCAAGGCGCTGATCGAGCAGAGCGCCAGCGAGGTCAAGAGCGGCAACAAGCTCGTGCGTGACGCTGCCGAAAAGCTCGCGACGATGCTCGCAGCCGCGCGCGAGAGCAGCAGCCTCATCGAAGCCATCGCTACGGCCAGCCGCGCGCAGGCCTCCTCGATCGAGGAGGTTTCCACCGCGGTGCGGCAGATGGACGAGATGACCCAGCACAACGCGGCGCTGGTCGAAGAGACAAACGCCGCCATCGAGCAGACCGAGGCGCAGGCGAGCGAGCTCGACCGGATCGTCGACGTGTTCATGCTCGACGAGGATGACGGAACGAGCGCAGCGCGCGCCGCCTAGGCCAGCGCCGCGTCGAGCAGTGCCTTGGCGTGAAGGTCGGTGGTGTCGAAGACCGGCAGCGGGCTCGAGGAATCGTCGATCAGCATGCCGATCTCGGTACAGCCGAGGATGACGGCTTCCGCGCCACGGGCAGCGAGAAGCTCGATGGCACGGACATAGGTGTCGCGCGACGCGTCGCGGACGATGCCTTTGACCAGCTCTTCGTAGATGATGCCGTTGAGGTTGGTCACGTCGACCTCGGGCACCAGCACCTCGAGGCCGCTCGCCGTGAGGCGATCCTTGTAGAACGGCTTTTCCATGGTGAAGCGCGTGCCGAGGAGGCCGACGCGCGAAAAGCCATCGGCCAGCAGCGCCTCGGCCGTCGGATCGGCGATATGGACGAATGGCACCGCAAGGCCGGCGGTGATCTCTTCGGCGACGATGTGCATCGTGTTGGTGGCAAGCCCGATGACACCGGCGCCTGCCGACGCCAGCCGCTGCGCGCTCTCGGCCAGCACCGCGCCCGCCTCGGCCCACGCGTCAGCCCGCTGCATCTCCTCGATCGGCGCGAAATCGACCGAGTGCATGAGGACGTCGGCGGAATGGAGGCCGCCCAGGCGCCGCGCCGTCTCCTGGTTGAGGATCCGGTAGTAGTGCGCCGTCGATTCCCAGCTCATGCCGCCGATGAGGCCGATGGTCTTCATCCGAGCACCTTCCGGAACATCACCGAGCGGTTGGTTTCCTCAAATCCCCAGCGGGCGTGGCTGAGGCGCGAGATGAGGTTGTCGAGCTCGGCGTCCGAACCTAGCTCATGGTAGCCGCTTTCTCGCGCCCATCGTTCGACGGCGTCAAGCAGCCGGCGCGCCAGCCCGGTGCGGCGATAGGCATGCGCCACGTAGATGCCCTCGAGCCAGGCGACCGGGGCGGTGTCACAGCCGTCGCCATAGGAGCGTTCGTCGGCCTCCGCGAACCCGATCATTGCGCGACCATCAAAGGCGCCAAACGCCACGAGGCCGGCATCGACCGCCTCGGGCAGCTCGGCCCCGAGCTCGGCCGCCGGGTGATGCGGCCAGAGCGCATGGCGCAGCGCCGCCCAGGCGTCGGCGTCGGCGAGCGTGAGCTGCCGGATCGCGGGCTCAGCCATGCCGGATCTGGTTCGGAATGTCGGCGAAGATGCTGACCACCTGCTCATAGGCGATCCGCTTGAACGGCACGATGAGGTCTGGCGTCTTGGCCAGATCCTCCCAGCGCCAGTCCTCGAACTCAGCGTGGAACTGTCCGTTGCCGGGCGACTGGACATTGATGTCGCTTTCCTTGCCGGTGAAGAGGAAAGCAAACCAGCGCTGCCGCTGGCCCCGGTACTTGCCCTTAAAGGCGACGCCGAGGAGGTCGTCGGGGAGATCGTATTGGACCCAGTCCGGCGCTTCGGCGATGAGCTTGATCGAGGTAACGCCAGTCTCCTCGTAGAGTTCGCGTCGCGCCGCATCGATTGGTTCTTCGCCCTTGTCAATGCCGCCCTGCGGCATCTGCCAGGCGGAGCCGTGCTGCGCGCTCGCCTCGGTGTCGCCCTTGGTCTTGCGGCGCCCGATGAACACCTGCCCCTGACGGTTGAAGAGCGCAATGCCGGCGCAGTCGCGGTAGGGCATGTGGTGGCGAACGAAGGCGATGGTTTCGGGAGCCATGACGAACAGTCCTATTTCATCAGCGCGCTGACGGGCACCAGCTGCACGTTGCGGGTCTCCATCGTCTGCGTCCACTCGGCGATGGCGGCGATCGACACCGGCAGGGCCGATGCCACGCCGATGGCCTGCCCGCCAGCGACGGCCTTCGCCGCCAGCGCATCGAGCGCCGCGAGGATCGAGGCGCGGGCCGGATCGGCATCGAGCGCCACATCAGCCCGCCCGAACGGCACCTTGTCGCTTTGGGCGAGCTGGGCGGCGACAGAGCGGTTCGACGTACCGTCGTCGAGGTAACCCAGGCCACGCGTCCCCAGTTCCTCCATGACAGGGCCGAAATCGGCGGCGGAGGCGGTGAAACGTGCACCGGTATTGTTGATGAGCCCGACGTAGCCGCCAAAGCGGGCCATCAGCCAATAGAGCTTGTCGAGGTTCGAGCGTGGCGGCTGGCCGGTCAGCAGCGTTTGCGGTCCGGGGTCGGTCTCGGGGTAGTCGAAGGGCTCGAGCGGCACTTCGAGCATGAGCTCGTGGCCGGCGCCCCTCGCGGCGGTCACGGTGCGCTCAAGCGTCTTCCCGTAGGGGGCGAAGGCCATGTCGACCTCGGCGGGCAGGCGGGCCACCGCGTCAAGCGTACCCGTCTCATTGAGGCCGAGGCCGGTGACGACGATCGCAATGCGTGGCTTGCCGGTGCCCGCCGCAGCGGGGCGCGAATAGGCTGCGAAGGGCGTATCGCCCGAGGTGCTCATCCGCGGGATCGGGCCGTTCTTGGTGTCCTCGGAGAGCTCGGCGATGATGCCGCTCTTGTTGGCGGCGCTCAGCGGGGCGCCGTCAGCCGGGATACCCGAGGGCAGGTTGGGGTCAACGGTCGTGATGGTCGCCCCGGCGGGCAGGTTCGCCGGCAATTCCGGGCCGGCGGTGACCGTTGCGGCCTTTGGCGGCGCGGGCGCCGCCACCTGGCCGGCAACCGGGTTGGCATCCCGGGTCGAGGTGATGGCGACCGTGGTCGAAGGGCGACCGCCTTCCGGATCGTGCACGAAGAAGATGCGTAACGCCGCCACGGCGATGACGAGGACGATGACGCCGAGGCCGATGCGCGCCAGGGGCAGCCCGGCAAGCGGGGAAAGGCGCGTGCCGGCAGCGGCGCTCGACGCTTGCGACCGGCGCCGCTTACGGCCGAGCGGGGCGCTCAGTTCGTCGGCCATCGGCCCCCTTCCCCGACAGAATCAAGGAGGCGGCGAATCAGTCGCCGCCCCGGAAACGTTTGATAGCACAGTTTTCCGCCGATCCCCGAGGCCGGCGCGCTGAGCGCGCCGATCCGAGCTGAGGACCGCGGCTACTTGGTGGCGACGGCCGAGTCGTCGCCCTTGGGCGGATAGGCCGGGTCGGTCACCGTGCCATTGACGAGCTTGATGGCGTACTGGAGCTGGTCGTCCTTGGTCTTGTCCTGCGGGACATAGACCGAGGAGCCGGTGGTCGCGACCGGCTGCGTGCCGCCGCCGATCTGGCCGGGAAGCGCGGCTTCGCCGACGATCTCGTCCTTGCCCTTGAACTCGTCAGGAACGGTTTCCTTGACGACGATGTCGGGCTGGATGCCGGCGGCCTGGATCGAGCGGTTGTTGGGCGTGTAGTAGCGCGCCGTGGTCAACCGCATGGCCCCATCGGCGCCGAGCGAGATGATCGACTGCACGGTGCCTTTGCCGAAGGAGCGGGTGCCGACGAGCGTCGCGCGCTTGTGATCCTGCAGCGCGCCGGCAAGAATTTCGGCAGCCGAGGCGGAGCCGCCGTTGATCAGCACCACCATCGGCACATTGGCGAGCTTGGCGTCGAGCCCGTCGGGCTTGGCGTCGTAGCGGGCGCTCTCCTGGTCGAGGCGGCTGCGGGTCAGGACGATGGCGCCCTGCTTGAGGAAGGCATCGGCCACCGACACCGCCTGATCGACGAGGCCGCCCGGGTTGTTGCGGAGGTCGAGCACGATGCCCTTGGGCGCCGTGTTGTTGTGCTTGGCAAAAATGTCGTTGATCGCCTTCTGCAGGCCTGGGAAGGCCTGCTCGGAGAACTTGTCGAGGCGGATCACCGCGACGTCGCCTTCCATCGAGGAATGCACCGCCTGCATGGCGATGGTGTCGCGGGTCAGCGTGAGGTCGATAGGATCGCTCACGCCATCGCGCTGGATGGTGATCTTGATCTTCGAGCCGACCGGGCCACGCATCTTCTTGACGGCATCGTCGAGCGTCATGCCCTGCACCTGGACGCCATCCAGCATGATGATGAGGTCGTTGGGCAGCACGCCGGCCTTGGCGGCGGGCGAGTCGTCGATCGGCGAGACGACCTTGATCACGCCGTCCTGCATCTGCACTTCGATGCCGAGCCCGCCGAACTCGCCGGAGGTGTCCTCCTGCATGTCGTCATAGCTCTGCGGCTCGAGATACCCCGAGTGCGGATCGAGCGAAGAGAGCATGCCCTGCAGCGCCGCATGGATGAGCTTCCGCTCGTCGGTCACGTCGACATACTGATTGCGAATGCGGTCGAAGACTTCGCCGAACAGATCGAGGTCGGCGTAGATTTCGGCGGGGGTGCGGGGCTTGCCGGCATCGGGCGAACCGCCGGCTTCGGCCGTCTGCACGGTATCGGCAGGCGCCGCCGGTTGGGTCGAAGGCGTGGTTGGCGTCGTCGGGCTGGTGGGCGTGGTGGTGCCCGGCTTCGCCGGCGCCGTCTGGTCGGCGGGAGCGGGCGTTGTCGCCTGCGCCCAGGCCAGCGTCGGCAGCGAGACGGAAACAGCGAGCGCGAGCAAGGGGGCGCGAAGGTGCGACAAACGCATGTAGGGGCTATCCACTCTGGGTCGTGTTGGCGGGAGGTGTTGCCCACCATCCGGTGGGGTCGACGGGCTGGTCGTTCTTTCGCAGTTCAATATAAAGCGTTGGCTCCGAGACTCCAGCGCTGGTCGCGAGGTTGCGGCCAATTGTACGTGATCCCATGGTGCCGACCGGCTCGCCTTCGAGCACGAACTGCCCGAGGTTTACGGAAACAACGCCCAGCCCGGCCAAAAGGATCGTGTAATCTTGTCCAGGATTAAGGATGACGATTTGGCCATAATTGAGGAAGGGGCCCTTGTAGATCACCCAGCCATCCGCCGGTGCGACAACTTGCGCGCCCGGCCTCGTGGTATAGGAAATGCCCTTGGCGATGCCGCCCAGGCCATCATTGGCGCCAAAATCCTCGACATCGGTGCCTGAAGCGGGGACC
>Ga0068853_100003200_pt1 | contig 12510 bp, 6 predicted proteins | sample KBSCornC32_FD_65655 | JGI IMG/M metagenome (GOLD analysis project Ga0068853, IMG submission 65655) | Corn rhizosphere microbial communities from Kellogg Biological Station, Michigan, USA - KBS Corn C3-2 | ecosystem: Host-associated > Plants > Roots > Rhizosphere > Soil ... | reverse complement strand
CCCTCCTTAATTCGCGTAATATAGTCAGGCACAAGATCATCGCCGAGACCGTCCCGCTCGTTTACCGAACCCCACAACTCGCCTGTCTGCGGATGTATTGCGATGCCGACTGCGTTGCGAATGCCCGACGCAAACACTCGCCGGTCCGATCCGTCAGGATTAAATTCAAGAACGCTTGCCCGGTCGGTCTCATTTTCCTTCGGGTTTTCGTAAACGTTCGAATGCGAGCCGACGGAAACGAAAAGCTTTTTGCCGTCGAGCGAAAACGCAAGATCGCGAGTCCAGTGGCCGCCGCCGCGAAGCTCGCCCCAACCCGGAATGTCGGGCACGATCACCTCTGCTTTACCGCGTGCGACAGTGTCACCATTCTTATAAGGAAATCTGACAACTGCGTCAGTGTTGCCGATATAAACCCATTGCGGATTTGGCCCAAGCGGATAAAATGCGATACCGAACGGCCGTCTTAGACCCGACGCGAAAACTTCATTGACCCCTGGTTTTGATGGGTCATTCCCCGGACGCAAAACGCGAATAATACCGGCGCGGCTTTCAGCCACAAAAAGATCGCCGTTCGGCGCGGTGCGGATCAGACGCGGATTTTTGAAACCGGACGCAAACTCCTCGACCTTAAAACCGGCCGGAACCTTTGGCATTGCGCCTTCCGGACGTTTTACTAGTCTCGGGCCATTATCAACCGAGTCAGTCGCATATGGCGCAGGTAGATCGGCGGTCGTAATATGCCGGCGCACGCCCGGAGCGTCTGTCGTCCAGTCACCCATCGCTCCCTGGCCGGTCAGTACCTTGTCCGCAGTACCTGCATTGTCTTTTTTCTGACAATTCGCGGTGCAAGCCAGAACCAGGATAGCGATGAACGAAATTGCGCTTTTATTAACCCTCATGTCTACAAACCCAAATTTTAACTGCTGTTCAATTAATTTAATAATTAACTTGCAGAGTTGCCCACCCATAAAACGGGTTGACGTATAAAGAAATTGCGGATCACCTCTTCCACCTTCGAATCGGGCGGCAACGTTTTCCAAAGCTCGATATACTCACGTTGGTTCAAAGCCAGGCCGCCGAAAAGCAGGCTTGTCTGCCGCATCGGCCATTCGTTGTAATACATCACATCTGCCGGTTTTGGAAAACTCTTTTTATCGCGGATGTACGGAAACATGAATTTCATCGCGAGTGCAAGGCCGCGTCCGTCCGTGGTTTCGAACGTCCATAAATTGTCCTGCGGCGTCGAAAGTATTTGCGCTATGGCGGACAAGGCTTCAAGATTAAATAGCGAATAGCCGTAAGGCTTTGTCCGTCGCAGCTCTTGCGGAAAGCTGCCGTCCTTATCGATCTGGTTCGGAACGAGCACTGTTTTGAAACGGTCCCGGCAATAATCGAGCAATTTCTGATCTCCGACAAGATGAGCGTACGCCGCAACCTGCATGACCCAACAAGTTCCGTGATTGTTTTTTGCGTCGCGTTCGTCGATGCCGTTTTTGCTTGTCGTCATCCAGGTCAAATAATCTGTGAACCATTTCTTGACGGCGGTTGTGTCCGACGCCGAAAGAGCGCCTGATCTTTCCAAAATCTCGATCGCGCGAGCAACCTCCACAAGGTGTATCGTGTCAATGACACCAATGCCGCGACCGGTAAAGCGTCCCTTAATGGCTTGCGCGAATTCGAGGTTCGGGTTCATCCGGGTGCCGTCATTTATAAACCATGCCCTGAGATGCAACGCAGCGTGGTCGGCGTATTTCTTTTTGCCCGTGATAAGCCATGCGGCTGTTAGCGCCGGAACCTGAACGCTAAGACGCATCATCGCTTCGCGATGGGCAGTAAAATTGTCGGGGTTGGTCATGCCGTCGCGCTGGATGTACGGAGCGTTCGGGTCTTTTGGGTCGGGCCACCAGTAATCGCCCTCGGAAAAAAAGTCGTGCAAGCCACCCGCGCTTCGCGGAGAATGTGACGCGGTGATCGTAACTGGTTTTTCCTTTAAATATTGATCGGCTGCCTTTATAACGCGTGCGCGATCGAACGCAGCAACGTCGAACGCAGTTTGAGCGCTCGCCGAAAGCAAGAAAATCAAAATTAAAACAAAAATTGGTATGTAATGTTTCACCAGTTCTTTAAATTGCCTCCAGCCAGCTACGAAAACCTCGCAATAAATCCTCCGCCGAGACGCATGTCGACCTTTACCGTATCACGATTTCGAAAAGACGCGTTTTCGACCACGACCGCAGCCGGGTCATCCATTTTGTCGCGGACGAGCATTGCCTTATGTTGACCCGCGTCCAAAAACGTCAGTGGAATATTTACGTTTCTCGGCGTCATGGCGTTAAGTATCGCCAAAAACCAGATGTTGCCGCGGCGGCGCGCGAATGCGGCGATCTCGCCTATCTCACTTACAGGCAAAACAACAGTTTCGTCCCAGACTGACGGAATGCTTTTGATAAGATCGGCTGCCGGATTTTCCAAAATATTTTTCGGATGCGCGCCATAGATCATCAGCGGCGACGTGAAAACAGCGGCGGTCGCGATCTGATGAGCCCATGACGTTTCGCGGCGGCGCTCACCGAAAATCACAGGCGTGTAATCGGCCGGGCCGGCGAGAAAACGCGTGAACGGCAGAGTCGTGTTGTGGACGGAACGCTCGCTCATACTGCGGTACTCCATTCCACGAATCGCCTCGCGCGTTAGTTCGTTCGGCCATGAGCGAGTCTGGCCTGTCGGTTTGTTTGCTCCATGAAATTCGAGCATTATCTTGTGCTCGGCCGCATCTCTTAATAGATCATTATAAAGGTCGATGATCTCTTTTGCTTCGTGGTCGAAAAAATCGATCTTCGAACCGACAACGCCGACCCGGACAAGCTGCGAAAAAAGCTTCTGACGCGATTCGGGCGTATGCAGGTCCTTGCTGTGCGCCCAAAACCAGATGCCGACATTGAATTTTTTTGAGTAATCGACAAGCTCGCGCATCTGGTCTTCGGTCCATCGCCGCCAGAATCCTTCGACAATGTTGTGCTCAAAACCAAGCTCACCGGCGAGACGCGAAAACTCCTTCATGCCTTCCAGTGTGCTTTCGCCGCCGTCGAGATATTTCCATACGGCGCGTCCCGGACGAAGCCACGGTGTTTCTAATCCCTGCGGAAAATATTTTTTGTCAGGCGGCGGCGACACGTTGTTTATCACGTCGGAATTAACCAGTGTGTTCAGGTCGCCCCCGATCAACACCACGCGCCATGGTGTCGTGATCGCGCCCGTGAACGACGAGGGAATCGAAAGACGTTTTGCCTCCTCTTTTGGATAGCGAAGATCATATGGATGGCTCACGGGCAGAGCGTTCCCCAAAACGCCTTTGAATCCGCGTTTCCCATCGGCCTGCAAACCCATTCCCGCATAATCGAAAAGTGCAGCTTCCGATACGGCAGCGTAGCCGCCATTACCCGGCAGCTTTACCGTCAGCGGCGGAGCTGCCCATTCGCCGTCTTTTACATCATCGATCGCTTTTTTCACATGAACGCCTTCGTAATGGCCGTAAAAATCGTGAAACCAAGCGGTGCTTCCGGCAGGAAATGCAAATGTTGATGCTTCCTCAGGAACGCGCGATCGTCCAACATCCGGCAGCAAATAGCGAAACGCTACTCCGTCATCAAAAACGCGGATTTCTATCGTGTAATCGGTTTTAGTTTGCGAATGGCGGACGGCGATCTTGGCTCCGTTACAGCGGTTGATCGCTTTTGCGTGAACGCCGCGCGACGCGTACTGCTCGTTGGTCCGATAGTTTGTGACTTTGCCGACAGCCGCATTTTGTCCCAGATCGACACCGTCGATAACGATACCGAGTTTTGCATTTGCGATGACTGGCTTGTTTTTTAACGAAACCGAATAGTGCAGATCGGGTTGGATGCTGAATCGCACGCGTCCATTAGGACTTGCAATATTTACAGGAGCTTTTAACGATCTTGCAAACGAGATGCCGGTTACAACGAACGGCGCGATCGCAGTGGCCGTCAGAAAATCGCGGCGTGTGTAGGAAGTTTGGGATTTGTCTTTTTTCACGATTATTTTTTTGCCGTCCAATCCAGATTTGGCGCTTTGCCGCCTTCGCTTGTGCGAAGCTGCTCGTTCATTATCAGAAACGCGCCGATGCCGTGAAAATCGTTTGTGTTGCGCTTGCGGGCAAAGTAATATGCAATGTCCGCAACATTCGTGCCTTCACAGATGTCCACGATGTTTGTTAACCCATCGTCTCCGATGGAAACCTTTGACAGAACGCCTTTATACCCCTTCAGTGCAACGTCCTTGAAATGCTTGTCCAGATAGCCGCGTTTTACGCCCATCCACAACGCGTATGTGTACATGCTCGACGCAGATGTTTCCAGCCAGTTGCCGGGAACGCTGCCCTTATCGACGACCTGGTACCAGAGGCCGGTGTTTTTGTCCTGATATCTTTCAAATGCCGTTGCAAGCTGTTGCAGAATCTTTATTAACTCATCTCGATGCGGTTGATTTTTCGGGATAACGTCCAAAACGTTGATCAGCGTCATCGCGTACCAGCCGATCGCACGTGCCCAGTGTTCGGCGGAATGATGCGTTTTGGGGTCGGCCCACGGCTGCTGTCCGCTTTCGTCATAAGCATGCCAGAGCAGGCCGGTCGCAGGGTCGTTTAGATGTTGGTAATAGAGCAAAAGCTGTTTGACGGCCTCGGCATCAGTGTACTTGCTGTCACCGAACATTTTTCCGTAGCGAACGAGAAACGGCAGTGACATAAACACTCCGTCCGCCCAGTTTTGCCATGCGCGGCTTTTTGTATCGGCATGCCAAAACGCTCCGTCTTTTGTTCGCGGATATGTGTCGAAAACTTTTCTGATACTGTCCGCGCAGCCCTTGTATTTTGCGACCTTTGTTTCCTTGTATAGCACCAGGCAGAGGTTGCCCGGCAGCATATAATCGAGTGCGTTGATCGGACGATTGATAGTGCCTTTGTCGTCGATATGCAGATCGACCCAATCGCGGACGTGCTGGAGATATCGCGGATCTTTCGTGCGAAGATAAACTAGATATTCGCCGTACAAATAGAGCGATTTTGCATATCCCCAGCCTTTGAGCGATTCGGCGGTCGGATAGCGCTTCATCGTGGAATCGACGACGGCTTTTGACCAGTCGGTCTGCGCGGCAAATACTGCTTGCGAAAATAGAGCTGCGGTTATAAACAGCGTTAGAAAACGTAGTTTCATTTTAGTTATTCTCCGCAAGTAAATATTCCTTTGCAGAAGGCTCCGCCGCCGGAATTTTTGACATCATCGCCTTGAATTTTTCGTCGTGAAAATGCGCTGCAGCGCGGCGCATCAAGGGGAAAAGCGCCTGCGGTTGAAATTCGCCAAGCTGCTGATATTTCCATTTTTCGCCCGTCGAGAAAGGGTAAAGATAATCGAGCGCGCGGCGTATGCTGCGGCCGTCGCGTGTCTCGAAATTCCAAAGATCGACACCGACATTTTCGCCAAGAGAAGCCAGATCCATTAGTCCGGCAAGATTCATGATGCTATAGCTCCATGCCTTTGTCCGTGCGAGTTCGAGCGGTTGGCGTCCATCGGGTTCGATCTGCAGGGCGATTCGTTTCTGTTTTGCGGTTTCAAGAATATTTTTTGCGACCTCCCGCTTGCCGAGGAACAGCGCGTAGGAAACTTCCTGAACATCATAAATTGTGCCGTGGTTATTTTTTGACGTGCTTTCTTGACGACCATTTTTGCTTTCCTGCATCCATTGCAGAAATTTGGCGAACCAGTCTTCGGTTCCGCGTTTGTCGGCATCGGGAAAGGATTTTGATCCTGCCAGAAGCCCGATGGAATCGACTACGCGGGTCAGCCCGCGCGTTTCGATCAGTCCAATGCCGCGTCCGGTGTTGACGCCAGGGACGTACTGCGCGTATTCGAGGTTGGGGTTCATTCGCGTCGCCGGGTCGATAAACCATGCTTTTAACAACTGGTCGGCTTTGGCGGCATAGGCTTCGTCGCCCTCGAAATAGTAGGCGAGAGCGAGCGCCTCGACGGCGGATTCCATTTTGTCGAGGCTGTCGTGGTCGGGATATTTTTTGATCTCGGGGTTTCGCTCACCGTCGCGGCGGATGTACGGCAGGCCGTCCTTTTTGCTCGGGTCCGCCCAGAAGTACGGAGCTTGGCTGATGTAATCGTGCTTGTCACCGCTCGGCGGAGTGGCCGATTTAGTAGTAATGGAATATGTGCCGCCGCGCAGTGCTTTTTGCGCGTTGCGTTCGACGGCGGCAATGGCAGGGTCGTAGGTTTTATCTTTTGCCTGAGTACCTTGCTTGATTTTTTGCAGCCGATTCGCATCCATCAAGAACACGCGTGGAGCCTGCGCGAAGAGGACCTGCGCGGCAGAAACACAGATCAATAACACTGTGCCGCTGAGAAAGATCAGTATCTTGTAACGCCTCATAATTAATTTAATTCCGGGCTTATTTCGTAGGTATTCGTGTTCCAATCGACCATTACAGTCGAACCGTCAGCGAAGGTCGTGCGTTCTTTCGTCCGATTTGCGTCCAGGAATTCGTGATTTGTCATTTCCTGAAACGCGACGCGTTTATTCAATTTTGCCATCGCTCTTATCAACGGCAAGATCTTTGCGTCATCCGGCGTTGTTGTGACAGACATCTCTGGAACGCCGCCGCCTAAAAGGCCGCGCAAAAGACTCGGCACATCACGAAATCCGTAGGACATAACAACCGCATCATGATAAACAAGCTGGTACAACGGAACCGCAATGGCTTTGCTGCCGCCTCCCGATTGGTTAATACTGTCGACGTAGGGAATCACCCAATCGGAACCAGCCTCGGTCAGCGTAACGCCGAGATTATGACGGGCCCAGTTGAGCATTGCGATCTGGCCTTTCATCGCGTCGGTGTGCGTCGTTCGATGTTCGGGATTAAAATCTTCGTCCGGCGGTACATAGCCGATGACGTCGATATAAATTCCATTCGGCTTAATGCCGTGATCGAATATTAGACGATAGTTCTTGAGCAAATGGCCGAGTTGAAATCGAGCGTTAAGATAGGATTGTTTGCCGCCGTCCCAGTGGCTCATGAATGGGATCTGTCCCTCTTTCGAATCGCCAAAACGGCTTCCGGCAAATGCATGCGCCGGCTTTGAATCGTCTTCCTCGTGAATTGCAAATTGCGGATCGTAGGACGGCGCGTCCACGTAATAATCGCGATACTGGTCGTGCATCGTGAACGCATAACCCAGCTCACGCGCGGTGTCGTAAAGGTGTTTCAACCCTTCCCAGCCGCCGGCGCTCTCGGGCGGCGGAAGCGGATCGGGATGCTGATGGTCATAACCCAGATGCGGCCAGCCGGAAACCATTACAAGTACGTGGTCAAAGCCCTTTGCCTTAAGAGTGCGCAGCTGTTTTGCACGTTCGTCAAACGTCGTCAAGCTGTAATTTTTAGCCTTATCTGTTTTATCGTATCGATCGCTTTCAGGGCTGAGGTTTCGCAAAATGCTCGCGCGAACCTGCGGAGTGCCAATAAGATCAGCGACGGCAGGCGTGCGCGCGATCTTTTCCTTTAGCGAGACGAAAAGTCCCGTATCCATAACATACTGTCGGTAGCGTTTAGCCATATCGACGTAATTGCCGTTCTGGAAAAATGCCATTCGCACTGAGCGCGGATAATTGAAACGCCCAAGCTGCGAACGCCATTGCGGACCTATTACGGTCGGACCACCGGCAGGATGTTTGAATTGGTAGGCAGCATCGTCAGGAGTTTCTACAATGACCATCATCGCCGACTTTCCGCGTTCAAATCCCCACCAGGACATCGACCATGATTCGATCACGTGGCTTTGCAGCACGCTGTGATCGGTCGCGGCAATTTTGCCTTCGCGTGTGATCGACCGGATCGGATAGTATTCCTTCGGCCAATTTCGCGGAAGCAGCGTACCCCGCCCGTTGCTCAAAACGGTATAATCGACGGCATTTGCATCAAGCGCGGTCGGCCAATTTAATTGCCGCAACGCCGCGCTTTTTTCATTTGCAGCGATGTCGAAAACAAGTTCGTCATCGGTGCCTTCGAGACAAACGGTTAGCGTTAATCCCAGATCGAGCGGCCCGGTTTGACTGGTCCAATTGCCAAGTGATATTTTTACGCCTTTTTTGAAGCCGGTGTCGTAGGGAACTATATTGAGTTGTTTCGCATCGGCCAGCCTAAGATTCATATTGCGGCCGTCGCTGCGCACGATCAGATCGTCCGTTGACGATGGAACCATTTGCCAGGTTTCGCTGCCTGCGTTCACTTTAAGCGCAAGATTAGAGGCATCAAGCGTGACTTTGTTTTTCTTTCCGGCAATGATCCACTCTGTGCCTGTTTTCGAAACCTTGACATCGGGCGCTCCCCACTGATCGCGCGCCGGAGCCTGCGCCGAGCCACTGCGAAAAAACGCAATGAGCAAAACGCCGAAGGATAAGATGACGATTCTTTTATAATTCCGTGGCAGTACAGTCATCTGAATTTCAAATAGATCTAACTGTCGTACTGATCAGGTCGTATCACTTCACCGGAACCAATTTCACGGAAACCAGCGTCAGGCCTAGCTTCTTTTCGGCCTTAATGACTTCCGGCTTGAGCGCAAAATTGTATTTGCCCGCTTTATCGAAAGTGACCTGGCCGACCTTTGAGATCACATATTTCCAGTACGGATTTGCAGCGTTATCTTCCTTGCCGTCGTTTCCGATCTTGCCCTCGAGCTTCTGACCAGCAGTTTCGAGCGTGACGGTATGGCCGCCTTCCCAATCCTTTCCGTATTTTTGCTCAGACGTGAGCACGACAACATCAAACGTCCCGGGTTTCGAAACTTTGTAATCCCAATCGACCCAGTCGTCTTTGTTGACCCAATGCTCGGCAACACCGCGGCTGTCAAAACGAAGGCCTTCATCGCCCGATTTATGAACCGTCGATAGAAATGCGGGCAGCGTTATCGTGCCGTCAGGTTGCTGCAACAGAGTTGTATCGACATCGACGTCGCCGGCAGTTTCAAGAACTACGACCGAATCGCTTTTATCAGGTGCGGCAGGCGGCAGTGCCAATGAGATTGCGTAATGATCGGCAGCGGTGTCGTTCGCCTGTGTAAATTTGAGTTTCTTGTTTCCGGCGAGCAGATAAGCTTTATTTACCTTCGATTTTACGCCATATAACACAAGCTCTTTTTGCGGCCAGTTAAAAACATGCAGATAAAGCTTGCCGGGTTTTGTCGTTAGAATTCCCCACGGCAGTTCATACGGAAACGGGCTCGGGTCGGTACCATAGACGGCGTCGCTGTTCACTTTCAGCCAGTCGCCGACCTCTTTTAAGCGGTCGATACTCGGCTGCGGGATCAGACCCTCAGAAGTCGGGCCGACGTTGAGCAAATAGTTTCCACCCTGGCTTGCGACCTGTACCAACTGACGAATAAGAACGGAGACGGGCTTCCAATTTTGGTCGTAGCTCTTGTAACCCCACGTATCGTTCATCGTAACGGGCGTTTCCCAGACGCGTTTGACCTTGCCGACGCTGATCTGGTTGTCGCCTGCCGAATCGTAATCGCCGAGGCCGTGACCCACGCGTCCAGACACTAGGCAATCTGGCTGAATAGAATGGACAAGATCGACCAGCTCTTTGCTCTGTTCTTTTGTGATATTTCGTGGCGTATCGAACCAAATAAGCCCGATCGGGCCGTAGTTGGTCAGCAGCTCGCGCACCTGCGGCTCAACCTTTTCCTTTAGATATTTTTCGAAATCCTTTTTCTTGTCGTCCTTAAAATCCCACGTGTTGCCAACCGCGTCGGGTTCGTGCCAATCCTGCGTCTGCGAATAGTAAAAGCAAAGCTTGATGCCGGCTTTTTGCGCGGCGTCGGCAAGCTCTTTCATCGGGTCGCGGTGGAACGGCGTCGCATCGTAGATGTTGTATTTGCTCACCTTCGAATGATACATCGCAAAACCATCGTGATGTTTTGCGGTTATCACGATGTACTTCATCCCGGCGTTTTTAGCGAGTTTCACGATCTTCTGAGCATCAAACTTTTCCGGATCGAACTGTTTGGCAAGCTGTTCGTATTCCGCCACGGGAATTTCGGCGTGGTTCATTATCCATTCGCCAAGGCCTGGGATCTCCTTGCCTTTCCACGTTCCAGCCGGAACCGAATAAAGGCCCCAGTGGATCATCATCCCGAAACGCGCATCGCGAAACCATTTCAAACGCTTTTCTTTTACCTCGTCGGCAGAAAGTTTTTGACCACTGAGAGAATTTTTTTGCTGCGTCTGCGCAAAAACGCTCATGCAAGAAATTAATAATAATGAGGCAAAAAAGATTCGTATTAGTTGGATCGAAATGTTAGACATGTCCTTGTCCCTTCTGTTAGATAGGAATTTCGCGATCGCAAAAAGCAAAATTCCTATCTTTGTTTTAACGTTTTGTCAGTCAGCTAATAAACAAGCCTGATCCCGAACTGTATCTGCCTGGGAGTTGTGCCCTGCGCAAGATTCGAGATCTTTCCGACGTTTGTTGTTATTGCATTCCCAGCATTCAATGTCAGATTACCGTTCGCCGGCGTGTCCCAGTTCTGCTTGTTAAACACGTTGAAGGCCTCGGCTCTCAGCTGAAGCTTCCATCCCTCGCGGATCTGAATATTCTTAAATAACGACAGATCCATATTATATACAGCAGACCCGCGGAAAACGTTGCGGCCTAAATCGCCAAAGGTCCCTACCGGAATGCCAAAAGCGCATGGGTTAAACCAGCTCGCTATGGTATGAACCTCATCAGCGGCCCGTCCGCCCTGTGAAATCGTTTTTTGGCACAGCGGATCTGGGTTTGCCGCGACCGGGCCTGCGACGAACGGATCGGCGATCAGATCTGGCCGAAGATAATTATTCGGCGCTCCGACATTGGGATTTCCGCGAAGGTTAGCCAGATCGCCTGTGACCACAAGATTAAACGGTGCTCCCGAACGAGCCTGGAAAATAAAGTTCGTTTGCCAGTTACCCAAAAACCACGACGCAGGACCGCTGGACAGCCATTTTTTGCCGCGCCCGAACGGCAGTTCGTAAACTGTCGCCCATGACAGGAAATGAGGAATGTCGTATGACGACACACCTTTAGCTGTACTCTTATCGTAGTAGTTTTGAATGGTCGAGCTGCCGCCCGGGCCATTCTCGACATTGAAATAACCGCTGCTGGTGTCTATCGACTTGCCCCAGGTATATGAAACGAGCGTGCTCCAGCCATTTGCGAACCGCCGCTGAAATCTGGATTCGAGCGCGTTGTAATTACTCGTTCCGATATTGGTCGTATAATTTAACCCTGCGCTGACCCAAGGCATTAGCCGTAATGAATCGACATGCGCGACGAACGCGTTGTTGCATGCAACATCGTTAGCGGCACACGTGTTTATTGACGCTTCGCTTGCCGCGTTCGCAAAACCGCTGTACGGCAAACGGTAATTCCTGCTGCCGACGTAAGCGACTGAGATCAGCGTTGTCGGCGTTAGCTGCCGTTGGACCTCAACATGCCACTGGTGCGAGTAAGGATCTTTATAGCGCGGATTATTCGGAAATCCGCCGACTCCCCACGGGGTGGCCGTTGGCAGCGGGTTGGCGAAACCTTGTCCCTGGATCTGGATGATGTTCCCATATGTTCCATTAACGAAATTTGCTGGGACGTTTGCGTTACTGACCGCGAAGGCCGTCGCATCGGGCCAGACAGTCGCTTCCAGATCGTTCTGAGCATACTGGCTGCGGGCCGGAAGTGCGTCAAAATACAATCCATAACCAGCTCGGATGACCGTCTTTGGATTTATCGTCCACGCAACTCCTACGCGAGGGCCTAAATTATCCTTTATCGGCGGAGGCCCGAAGTGATCCTTTCCGGCCAAAATAACATTGTTAAAATGCGGATCGGAGAAAAAGGTGTCCGGTATGCACGGTGCCTTGCCGGCAACGCTGCACCTCGGCGGCATTTCCGAAGCCCCGATGATCCATTGCTGATTTTCGAGATCGAGTGCGTTCCACAATCTACCGTCCAACGTCTGCGGGCTGTTGAGATAGTCGTATCGAAGGCCTAACGTCAGCATCAGATTTGGCCTGACTCGCCATTCATCCTGCACGTAAGCAGCCCACGACGCGTATTTGAATTGGACCGTGCCGCCGCCTGGTTCAGGCAGTTGAGCGTCCGCGCTATTTGGAAAACCCAAAAGAGCGGACGCTAGGGATAGGCCGCCGGCATTCACACCCTTAGGCGGATTGGGAAGTGACGTCTGCGAGTTCGCGAACGTATAGCGTTGAAATGTGTTCAGCTGGATACGCTTTGCCTGAATGTACCAAAAGCCGGTTTTAATATTGTGGTCACCTTTGAGCCACGTAAGATTCGGCGTAAAGCTCCAGTTAGGATTTTGGCGAAGTGCGTCGCCGCGAATTCCAAAATCGCTGCTGCCGCCCGCTGTCCAGTTCGAAAGCCGTACCAGGAGT
>Ga0068853_100003195_pt1 | contig 12513 bp, 10 predicted proteins | sample KBSCornC32_FD_65655 | JGI IMG/M metagenome (GOLD analysis project Ga0068853, IMG submission 65655) | Corn rhizosphere microbial communities from Kellogg Biological Station, Michigan, USA - KBS Corn C3-2 | ecosystem: Host-associated > Plants > Roots > Rhizosphere > Soil ... | reverse complement strand
TGAAACTGGTAGACACAGCCTCGAATATTCGGGGTCAAAAATCCTGCGGGCCGCAACCCCGAAGTCTCGGGGCTGTGCGGGTTCAACTCCCGCCTGGGGCACGAAGCATCTGAGATCGCTTTTTTAATGTCTTTTTCTGTCTACATAATTTATTCTGCCGTTCTTCGACGTTTTTACACAGGCACAACAGACGATGTAACTAAAAGAATTGAGGAGCATAACTCTAAAGAGTATCCCGGCAGTTTTACATCAAAGGGTATACCTTGGGACCTGTTTTTTCAAATTGAGTGCAAAACCAGTGAACAGGCTTATAAAATTGAAAAATTTATTAAGAAAATGAAGTCAGCAGTATTCATAAAGAGATTAAAAGATGAGCCGGAATTTCTGGCCACAATTCTGACAAAATTCGAATAGTGAAACTGGTAGACACAGCCTCGAATATTCGGGGTCAAAAATCCTGCGGGCCGCAACCCCGAAGTCTCGGGGCTGTGCGGGTTCAACTCCCGCCTGGGGCACAGATAGCACTTAACAACAAAAAAAGCGACATAGAAGTGTCGCCTTTTCTGATGGTTGTTTATAGTTGGCTTTTCGAAAGACGCAGCATAACAAAAAAACCCACGCGAGTGTCGGTGGGGTACGGGTCCAATCGATAAAAATTAATAGGGCCCAAGATATAATACAAGTTTAACACGCGGAATAAGGGGAAATCATTAAAGCTTTAAAATCCATAACCCATTTATTTGCATTATCTGTGGAAATCATTTCCCGGGTGAACTTGTTAGAATATGTTTTTCTGCTTAAAATCATTTTTGCACAGAAATTGTTTACATAGTATCATTAATAAAAAAAGCAAGTTCTCTTCTACTCAATCAACTTATTTAAAAGAGAATTATCAGCGGGCCGGATGTCTATCCGGCCTTCGATTTTGAAGCACTTTGGTAATCCCAATTAAATGAGCCTTTGTTTTAAGTTTTGTGAAGGAAACAAGATCTTCTTGTTAGAGTTCATGTTTTCGTGTCTTTAATATCCCTTGTTTGTGGCCGTTGAATCACTCGTTCCTGTACCACCTGTATAGCTTGGGGCTTTTTTCGTCGCAGTGGAATCACTTGTTCCTGTACCGCCCGTATAGGTCGTTCCCGTTTTCGAAATCATTCCTGGGTCTTTTGTGCACGCTACAAACATTGAAAGAGCAACAATTGCAAGGACTGTTTTGAAGATTTGATTTGTCTTTTTCATAATTAAAAGTTTTTTTGATTTAATATTTAATTTCTTTACAGGCTAAAATTATTACCGGCAGAAGGGAGCTTCGAATTGATTTTTATGAGGTCTATGAATCAAATTCCTATGGATCAAGTATTGTGGCGATTAGGCGAATTTCAGTGAGCATTATTTGCAAAAAACCCGCTCCAACAGACCGCCAGTCTCAATATTCCATAATTGTTTATATTCGAAATTGCAGAAACTGAGAAAAGAAAAGGGGTTCCGGCGGGGTTTGCAGACGATGTTTCGGGGCCACCTGGGGCACTCTAAATAACCACTCATAGAAACATAATATCGTTCCTCGCTTTTACTTCGCGATTTTTGTAACAAATAATCCCTCCATTCGTTAACATTGAACAACCACTTTCAGAATTGCAATTTCTCTTTAAAATGGCCCCGGTGGTCACCAAGTATTAAGCATATTGTACAATGCAACAAAAAGTTTTTATCCTTTCCCTATTCTCTCTAATGACTGCAATTCCTTTTAATGGAATCGGACAGGATACCACGAAAACGAGGCAGGTAAATAAGTCTCATTCGCAAGCGGGAAGGTATTCTTTACACGGAACAATTAAAATTAAGGGAACGGGTGAGATCATTATTGGTGCTACCGTATCTGTGACAGGATATTCAATGGGAGCCACCAGCAATGAATATGGATTCTATTCATTAACGCTTCCGCAAAATGACTACACACTTGAGATCTCTGCTGTTGGAATGAAAACACAACAGGTAACGGTGTCGCTGAACAGGGACGTTAAGCTTGATATACTTCTCGAGGAAGAAGCAACTACAATGGAGGAGGTAACTGTTAAGGGAACTTCCACCGGCAGGAGTCTTAAGAACCCACAAATGAGTGTTGAGAAGATCAACGTTCATGAGGTACGAACGATCCCGGTAATATTTGGAGAGCGGGACATTCTGAAAACAATTCAACTATTGCCCGGCATAAAATCAGCAGGGGAGGGCAATAGCGGATTTTATACGCGGGGAGGTTCAGCGGATCAGAACCTGATCTTGCTCGATGAAGCACCTGTCTATAATGCGACTCATTTGCTCGGCTTCTTTTCAACGTTTAATTCCGATGCGATCAAAAACGTTACGCTGTACAAGGGTACCATGCCGGCACAATACGGAGGAAGACTATCATCAGTTCTGGATATTAAAATGAATGATGGCAATAACCAGGATTTTGCCGTAAGCGGGGGAATTGGTCTGATCGCCTCGCGATTAAATGTAGAGGGCCCCATACAAAAAGACAAATCTTCATTTTTGGTATCCGCCCGCCGGACTTACGCAGATGTGTTTTTGAAATTAAGTGACTCGTCATTGAAAAAGACAAAGCTTTATTTCTATGACCTGAATACAAAAATGAATTTCATCCTGGGTGAAAGGGATAAGGTTTTTCTTTCAGGTTATTTTGGGCGGGATGTATTAAGCCAGGATAAAGTAGCCGGGATCAATTGGGGAAATGCAACAGGAACATTGCGATGGAATCACATTTTTAATAAAAAACTATTTTCCAACACTTCGCTGATCTATAGTAACTACGATTACAAGATCAATGTTCACACAGAATCTACTGACTATGGAATTCTTTCCCGGATAAGAGATTGGAATTTGAAAGAAGAGCTTCAATTGTATGCAAATGCAAATAACACTATCATCTTTGGAATTAATTCTATTTATCATACCATTAAACCGGGAGAAATATCGGTTACTGGTAACACCGGAACTGTAACACAAGGTTTGCAGGACCGTTACTCACTTGATAATGCCATCTACGTGAATGACTCATGGAGAATTAACAATAAATGGAACCTGACCTATGGCCTACGTGTATCAGCATTTACCATTTTGGGCAAAGGTGATTATTACACGCTAGACAGTTCAGGCAGAGTAATTGACACCACACATTATGGACCGGGCGAAGTAGTGAAAACATATTTAAACGTCGAACCTCGCGTAGCGGTGAGTTATCAATTGAACGCCCTTAGCTCTCTGAAGGCATCTTACACTCGGAATACTCAAAATTTACACCTAATCTCTAATTCAGTGTCTTCATCTCCCACTGATAAATGGGTCGCGAGTACAAATATTATCAAGCCCGAAATAGCCGACCAGGTTGCCATTGGCTATTACAGGGACTTAAAGGACCGGAAGTTTGAAATAAATATCGAAACCTATTACAAGACAACGCAAAACCAAATAGATTACCGGGATGGTGCCGAAGTATTTACGAACGAGGCGATCGAAACACAATTATTGTATGGCAAAGGCAGGGCATATGGTATTGAGTTCCTGTTCCGAAAGAAGACGGGAAGATTAACCGGATGGATAAGCTATACGCTGTCAAAAACCGAACGAAAGATCGATGGCATCAATAACAATCAATGGTACAATGCGAGACAAGACAGAACACATGATATAGCCATTGTTGGGATGTACCAATTGAATGAGAAATGGACGCTCTCCGCGGATTGGATCTTTTATACAGGAGACGCAGTGACCTATCCAAGTGGAAAATACAGAGTCGATAATGAGGTGTATTTCTATTACAGCGAAAGGAATTTCTATCGAATGCCCAACTACCACAGGCTTGACATTGGCGCCACAAAGCAATTGAAACGAGGTAAGCGCTTTTCTTCAGAATTAAATTTCAGTGTATACAATGCCTATGGCAGGGCAAACGCATACCAGATCAGTTTCAGAGAAAGTGAAACGGACCCGGACAAAACCGAAGCTGTTAGGACATCGTTATTCACGTTTGTTCCTTCCATTTCTTACAACTTTAAATTTTGATCATGGAGCACATAAAAAGGTTATTGGTTTGTTTAGTGATTTTGTCTTTGTGCTCGTGTCAAAAAGTTATTGATCTGAAACTAAATGATGCTGACATTAAATATGTAGTCGAAGGGATTATTACAAATGAACCGGGAGTGTGCAAAGTAAATTTGACGCAGTCGAAACCCTTTTATGAAAACAATCAATTTCCGGGAATAAGGGGCGCCATCGTAACGGTTAAAGACAATGATGTCGAATTTTCATTGCCCGAAACACAACCGGGAGTTTATGAGACGAATTTAATTAATGGCACTCCCGGTCATGTATACCAGTTGTCAGTGGCAATCAATAACTATTTATTTACGGCTACAAGTAAAATGCCGTCACCGGTTTTATTGGATACACTCTATGTTTCTAACGGACCGTTTGGTGAGTTTAAATTTGCAACGGTTGGATATAACGATCCTGCAGGAGTCAGCAACAGTTACCGGTTTGTTCAGTACCTGAATGGTGTGAAGGATCCGGCAATATTCTGGCAAAATGATGAGTTCACCGATGGTCAGAAAGTTTTGATACAACTGGATACAGGTGTCGATAAAAAAGATGATCCACGAAATATCCAAAGCGGAGATACGCTAACGATCGAGATGATCGGCATAGATGAAGCTGTTTATAAATATTGGTATAGTCTTCACTTCAATGGAGGAGACGGGGGAAATATTGCGACTCCCGCGAATCCTGTAACAAATGTGAAAGGTGGTGCACTTGGTTATTTTACAGCTCAGACCGTAGACCGAAAATCAGTCATTGTGCCTTAAAAATATTTTTATATTATTTCAACGCCACGTCCTTAACATCTTCTTTTTTATAATCGGATATTAATTCTTCCGTTGACCGATAAGCTTTTTCTAAGAGTTCGTCCTTTTTCTTCTTAGCCCTTTCTTCAATTCTTTTGATCATAGAGTACTCCTTCATTTTATTGGAAAGAATTGTTTTTCGGAAGTTCTTAAGATTTAAGATCAGGACCTCGTGATCCTGGATATTGCCTAAGTGATCCAGAATTGTGTCAAGGGTTTTCAACTGAGGCTTTGTGAGCAGGCTTTTTCCATGAAACATTTTTGACTGGTAAAAAACATCCTTGAGTTTTTTTCGAACCAGGTGGGATTTTTCCTTAAAATGTTTTAAATCGTCTTCGACCTTTTTCAGCGACGAATCAACAATTTCATTTGTTTTAGAAAGGATTTCTTCTTTGTTTAAATGCTCGAGCCCTGTCCCTATTTGGTTTGTCAGTGTCTCCAATCTTCCTAACTGAAATTGTTGAATCGATGGTCGACTGTATTCGCTGGCCTGGTCCTGCAACAATTGCAGGTAGACGAGGATCGGTTTTAAAAGATTTGCATTTTTCCCTCCCAATGGCAGCAGTAATTTCTTACTCATTTCAATATTACGATGTCTTCCAAGGATAGAGAATAGGGAGCTAACGCTTGCAGGCAATTCTTTCTGAGGTTTTTTGTTTATAAGGGCTGAATATGTCTTGAAGCAGGAGCGAAGTTTTTTTATGGCAACGCGCAGATCGTGTATGGCTTCTTCATTAATTCGTTCCTTAAGAGACAAAAGATTTTTGGTGAAAACTTCCAGTTCAGATCGCCAATAAATCAATATGGGATTTTCATCCGGCATTATTTAAAGGTAAAGCAATCGGAGAATTTTAGCGGACCGTTGCATCATTGTCCAATTCGGTATGAATATTCGATCTTTCCTGTCATCACTTTATCCTTGTTGAAACTTGCTTCTTTTGTTTTCAACCCTCTGTCATCATAAACGTATCTCCAAATGAGATATCCCAGGTCCATCATCGAAAGGGTAGTAATCTTTTGAGATACCTGGTTTTTCTCCGTGTACTCAAACATGTAATCGGGAAGTAGCTTTCGTGCCTTTGTATTGAACCGTACAATGTCGGTCAACCTGTTTTTGTCGTCGTAGTAATAATAAGTTTTTTCTCCGGCTATTTTTTTGACGAAGGGCAATTCTTCCACTACGTTTCCTTTGTCATCAAGCGTGAATCGAATTTCCGTAGTATCATTATTATTTAAGATTCGCAGCATCCTTACCGGTTTGCCCTCGTCATTATAGAACCATTGATGGATTTCGTTTGCGTAGATACTGTCAGTGGCATCGGTCACTGTATTTTTTATCAGTACGGGGTTGTCTTTTTCATTGTAGTTATAAGTTGAAGTTGATACAAGATAGGTATACTTAGTATCCGACGCAAGGGAAGATGTGGTGTCGGAGATATTCGTCAATAGTCCTTTTGAGTCGAAACGATAATATTCATTAGTGATATCGCTTTTATTTCGGGTGGCGATCTTCAGTAAATTTTTATCGGCAAAAAAATTATAAGTTTCTGAGAAATCGCTGTTTTTCACGCCATCGCCATCAAAGCCGGTAGCCTCAACAGACACGACCTTGTTGCTGAGATAGCCTTTGATCGTTTGATTGATGTCCCGTGTACCAATAAGGTCCTTGTAATAATATTGAGCATGCAATGTTATAGAACTGGTCAGGATAACTAAAGAACCAAGTATGTTTTTCATCAAGGGGAGATATTGTTTTTAGGTTCAAAAATAATTGAATTGTTTAGTAACGAAAAAGAAATGACTGCTTGTATTTTTTGTATTTATTTTAGCAAAAATTTATTGTGAGCCACGCCCGGGAACGTAGTGAGAAAAATTGCCTGAATTGCGGAGCCACTGTGATGGGCCGTTATTGCCATGTTTGCGGGCAGGAGAATGTAGAACCCAAAGAAACCTTCTGGCATCTTGTTGCTCATTTCTTCAATGATATCACCCATTTTGACGGAAAGTTTTTTACAACGCTAAAGGATCTTTTGTTCAAACCGGGGTTTCTTTCAAAAGAATATATGATGGGGAGGAGGGCAAGCTATTTAAACCCCATACGGATGTACGTCTTTACATCGGCCATTTTTTTCCTGATATTTTTTTCCTTCTTTCAAAATAGTGAGTCGATAGAGTTTGGTGGCAGTATAAACGGCAAAACTGTGGAGCAAATTAACAAGATGGATTCAATTACGTTTGCAAAGTTCACTACGCATATCAACGAAGAAAATGAAAGGCCGGCCACACCGATGACAAGGGAGGAGTTTAAAAGATTCGCCGACACCGTTTTCAGGACTTTTTTTGACACGTCTTCTGCATTTCGTTTCACAGGAACAAATTACATATCTGTAAAGCAATTTGATTCTTTGCAACATACCAATGCGAAGGAGCATAATTGGCTTAAGCGTCAGCTGGTCTATAAAGAGCTTGAATTGAATGAAAAGTATCATCACAGTAGAATAGAAGTCTTAAATGCTATCAAAAAGGCCCTGATGCATAGCCTGCCCCAGATGCTTTGGATCTCTCTGCCGCTTCTTGCATTGATCCTTAAACTAATGTATATAAGAAGAAAGCAATTCTATTACGTAAGCCATATCATCTTCAGTATCCATTTATACATTTTTCTTTTTATCTCCCAGCTCGTGCTGCTCAGCATTTCTAAATTGAACAAAACGCTTCATCTTGATGTTTTAAGTTTCGTTTTAGCTGCTCTTACATTTGGCCTGGGTGTTTATGAATACCTGGCATTAAAAAATTTTTACCGGCAGGGGTGGCTCAAGACCTTTTTCAAATTTTTGCTGATCAATATTTCTTATATCATAATGCTGGGATTGCTGTTTGCATTTTTTGGCGTGTTTTCTTTTTTCAAAATTTAATGTATGAACAAACTTTCTGAAGAATTTATAAGACTTGTTGGGATCATGGATGAACTCAGGGAAAAGTGTCCATGGGATCGCGAACAAACGGTGGAAACACTTCGTTCCATGACCATTGAAGAAACCTATGAGCTGGCAGATTCTGTTACCGAAAAAAACTGGAAGGGAATTAGGGAAGAGCTCGGGGACCTGTTGCTGCATATTCTCTTTTATTCAAGAATTGCAAAGGAACAGCAACAATTTACGCTTGAAGAAGTGATACAGGGAATATCTGAAAAATTAATAACCCGGCATCCGCATATTTACGGCGACGTAAACGTTGAAAATGAAGAAGACGTTAAAAGGAACTGGGAGAAATTAAAATTAAAGGAAGGAAAGAAATCAGTATTAAGCGGAGTACCGGTGTCGTTGCCAGCTACAGTGAAAGCCCTGCGATTACAGGAAAAGGCCAGGCAAGTTGGTTTTGAATGGGAAAACAAGGAGCAGGTATGGCAAAAAGTCGAGGAAGAAATCAATGAGTTACACGAAGCGGTTGCAAAAGGCGAGACGGAGAAAATTGAAGACGAGTTCGGCGATCTCATATTTTCATTGATCAATTATGCACGATTTTTGCGCATTGACCCGGAAAATGCTTTGGAACGAACCAATAAGAAATTCATTGACCGCTTTACAAAAATGGAAAATGAAGCACTAAAGCAAAGCAAGGATCTTAATGAAATGACCCTCGAAGAAATGGACGCCATCTGGAACACCATTAAACACCGACACACTACTTGAAAGCGACTTCCCGACATATTTTGTTTTCCAGGTATAGCCTGTTAGCTCTGTCTATTGTCACCTTCGCACTTTCATTTGTTTTCAATTCTTATTATACACGTGTATCTGCAATAAATCATGAAAAAAGATCTTTAACCCGGTACATACAAGCGGAGGAATTAAACTTCAACGAGGTTATTAAGGACACCCATTTACTTAGAAAATTGGTGCAAAACAAGGAGACCCTCGATGAATTCAAATCGCTGGAAAAAAAGCATTACGGAATATATGTTGTGGCCGAGTCGATTTTTGGTACACAACAAATGCTGTTCTGGAATAATCAAAACATAATTCCTCCTAAGGACAGCTATAATCTTGATGACGGTGAATACTTTAAATCCCTTGCTAACGGCTATTACGTGATGGTAAAAAAATCCTTTGCTATCAATGGAATGAGCAATCGACTATGGACTTATGCACTAATACCGGTTAAATCAAAATATTATATTGAAAGCCAGTTTTTGAATGATGAATTTGCGTATAGCAAGACGGCACACAAGCGTATCATCATTAGTAGTAATAAGACAGATTACCCAATTAAATCTTCGTCGGGAGAAATTCTTTTTTACATTGACCGAAGGCCTACAAGCGCCATACCTAACAATGACCCGATCACGGTAATCCTTCGGGTGCTGTCATTATGTTTCTTTTTTGTATTTGCCCATTCGCTGGCGGAGTTTGTTGCACAAAAACGAAACAATCAATGGCGCGGGGTCGTTACTTTGGTTGTAGTACTCCTTGTATTCCGGCTTAGCCTTTATTTTTATCCTCTCGTCTTTGAGTTTCGCCAATTTGAGCTATTCGATCCGGCGGTGTATGGAACCAACGGGGTCAATCGTACTCTGGGAGATCTCCTGATCAACTCGCTACTATTCTCATGGATCACGGTCTTCGCATGGTCAAAGCTCGGTAGCCAGATGGATCTGCTAAGACGCGTGAAAGGTGCCGGCAAATGGATAATTGCAACGCTGGCATTACTGGTTCTTGTCGTCTCCACATTCATATTGGCAAGTACCATCAATAGCCTGGTCGCCGATTCAAAAATATCTTTTGATGTCACGGATTTTTTTAGTCTTAATAAATATAGCGTAATTGGATTTATCGTACTGGCAAGCTTGTCGCTGGGGTATTATCATTTTACTCAGATCATGTTTCGGTTTATTTTGCCTGTGTTTGAAAGACGAAAAGCCTTGATCTATTTCGGGATTGGAGTTACTGGTCTTGCCTATCTTACTTTTCGTTTTTCGGACCCTGCCGTTCAATTTTATATACCCGTTTTATTGTGGCTTATCGGTTACACATGGTTGGTGAGCCAGCGTGGATTTGTTATCAACCGTTTTCATATTAACGTCGCCGGAATCATATTCTGGATATTTGTTTTTTCGGTTTCGATCTCGGCCATTATTATCACAGAAAACAAAACAAAGGAGTGGAGTAACAGGAAAACGATCGCAGAGAACCTGGCTATCCAGGATGATGAATCAAATGAGATGCTTTTGAAGATCGCCTTGACTTACCTTGACAACAGGTTTCTTGCCTCCAACTTTTACCGATTTCATGATGAAGAGAATGGGAGGATATTTCGTGATAGCATCCTTACTGCAAACTATAAAGGCTATGTAAATAAATTTGACACGAAATTGTATGTTTTCGAAGTTTTTGAGGATTCAACTTTCAACCCTCTTTTTAATGACGACGACCTTACATATGAGTCATTAAACAACATCATCACCCAACAAAGTAAACAAAGCAGGACAATTCCTGAACTGTATTCCTACGTTTCAGGCAACAATAAAATTACCTACATCACAAAAAAAGTCGTCCAGGATACAGGTAACAGGGCGATGGGAGCTTTGTTTATTGTATCGAATCCAAAAACAACTGCGGCCAACGCGCTGGAGGCCACATTATTCAGAGAGCCGAACGAAAATGACCCAAGGTCCTCACCAAACTATTCGTTTGCCATTTATAAAGGCAACAGGCTTGTCGAGTCTTCAAGCAAGTACGCATTCGCTACAACATTAACGGATGACCAGTTGCCGAAGCAGGAGGTTGAGAAAAGGAAAAACGGCGATTTCTCTGAAATGTGGTACCGGAACAGCACCGAGAAAGTAATTGTGCTGGCACGTAAGATAGACACTCTTATTGAAGCCATCACATTGTTCTCTTATATCTTTTGCGCATTTCTTTTCCTGGTAACCTTCATCCAGACGATCGCATTTCTTTTAAAGGTTGGCGCTGATCGAAGGGGACTTCGCAATTTTTTCCAGATGAATATTCGTACGCAGGTACACAGCACGATCATTTTTATCAGCATACTTTCTTTTCTGATCATTGCCGCTTCTACCATTTCATTTTTCATTACAAGATATAACAGGAACAATGCTGATAAATTAAGCCGCACATTAAAGGTGATGGAAAATGAAATGAAAAAAAGGATTGCTGAACATAGCATTTTTGATGACGTCACAAAAATATATGAGCCCGGGTCAAACAGGGAATTGAAAAAACTTGTCTCAGACGTGGCGGATATCCATAACGTGGATGTGAATGTGTACGACCTGGCCGGCAACCTGCAGGTTTCGTCCCAGGAAAATATTTACGAAAAAGGTGTTCTTAGCAAGCAGATCAACCCTGAGGCATTTTTTCATTTAAGCATTTTGCGGGAGGTGGAAAGGGTGCAGCAGGAAAAAATTAGTGATCTGTCCTACCTGAGTATTTATGCTCCTGTAAGAGGCGATGACGGCACTGAATACGCCTATGTAAATATTCCATACTTTCTGTCCCAGTTTGAGCTCCACCAGGAGATCTCAAATTTCCTTGTAACGATAATTATATTGAATGCTTTTATTTTTCTGACGGCGGGCGTGATCGCGCTATTCATCACGAATCGTATTACCCGTTCTTTTTCTATTATTGGAGACAAGATGCGGGAAGTGAATCTTGGAAAAATGAATGAAGAAATTGTATGGAGCCGTAACGATGAAATAGGTGAATTGGTAAAGGAATATAATAAGATGGTAAGCAAATTGGGTGAAAGCGCCGCTGTCCTGGCCCGCAGCGAAAGAGAAGGCGCCTGGCGTGAGATGGCGAGACAAGTAGCGCATGAAATAAAAAATCCATTGACGCCTATGAAGCTTAGCATTCAATATTTGCAAAAGGCTATTTTAAACAATTCACCCGACGTAAAAGAATTAACCGCTAAAGTTGCCAATACATTGGTAGAGCAGATAGATCATTTGTCAAAAATCGCCTTCGATTTTTCTCAGTTTGCAAACATCGGCAATACACAGGTTGAGCTGTTTGACATGCATGAAGTAATTAAATCACTCAAAGAATTATATCAACGCGGACAGCAGGTGGAAATAAATTGGGAAGCCCTGCCTGACAAAGTAATGTTGAGGGCAGACAAAACCCAAATGAACCGCCTGTTCACAAATCTTTTTCAAAATGCAGTTGAAGCATGCGAAAAAGATCAATGCGTGATCAATGTAAATGAATTCCGCGAAAACGGAAGTATCATTGTAAGTGTAAGAGACAATGGTGAAGGGATCCCATCTTCCATGCAATCGAAAATATTTGCACCAAACTTTACTACAAAATCTTCGGGAACAGGTCTTGGTCTCGCCATGTGCAAAAGCATAGTCGAACAGGCGCATGGTAAGATCTGGTTTGAAACCGAGTTAGGGGAAGGAACAACGTTCCATATTGAATTGCCATTGGCAAATTAAGCGGGATTATTCCTGCACTGATTTTATTACGTTAAGGACATCCATGAAGTTATCGGGAGAAGAAGTTGCAGGGGATTGAGCAATTTTATCTCTCCATTTTCTTATTTGATCCTGGCATCGATTGTACTGTTCCGAATTTCCATTTGAATA
>Ga0068853_100003193_pt1 | contig 12516 bp, 10 predicted proteins | sample KBSCornC32_FD_65655 | JGI IMG/M metagenome (GOLD analysis project Ga0068853, IMG submission 65655) | Corn rhizosphere microbial communities from Kellogg Biological Station, Michigan, USA - KBS Corn C3-2 | ecosystem: Host-associated > Plants > Roots > Rhizosphere > Soil ... | reverse complement strand
GGATCGGGAACGGCCACCCACTACCTGACGTTCTACAAGCATCCGAACGGTGCGCGCGTCTTCGGTGCGGGCACGGTGCAATGGCCGTGGGGTCTCGATTCGAATCACGATCGCGGGAATGCCCCGGCGGACGTGCGCATGCAGCAGGCCACCGTCAACCTGCTCGCTGACATGAACGTGCAGCCCAGGACGCTGCAGCCGAACCTCGTTGCGGCCTCGGCGTCGACCGATACCGTCGCTGCGACGTCGGCGATCACGGCACCGGCGTCGGGTGCGACGCTGCAGTCGGGGACGCCGGTCACGATCACGGGAACCGCGGCCGATACGGGCGGCGGCGTCGTCGGTGGCGTGGAAGTGTCGGTGGACAACGGCGCGACATGGCACCCGGCCAACGGACGTGCGAACTGGAGTTACAGCTGGACGCCGTCCGGCAATTTCTCCACGACGATCCGGAGCCGTGCCGTCGACGACAGCGGCAATCTCGAAGCGCCCGGCGCGGGCGTCCCGGTTACGGTCGGATCGGGTTCCGGCGGGGGGGGGTGTCCGTGCAGCGTATGGCCCGCGTCGATCGTGCCCGGGACCGTCGCCGATTCGGATACCGCCCCGGTGACGCTCGGCGTGAAATTCACCTCCGACGTCGCGGGCTCGATCACCGGCATCCGGTTCTACAAGGGAACGACCAACACGGGCACGCACGTCGGCAGCTTGTGGACCCTGGGTGGGCAGCTTCTTGCTAGCGCGACGTTCCAGAGCGAAAGTGCATCGGGATGGCAGCAGGTCAACTTCACGACCCCGGTCGCCATCACGGCGGGCACCGTCTACGTCGCGTCCTATTTCGCGCCAAACGGCCACTACGCGGCGGACGTGAACTTCTTCGCGAACGCCGGCGTCGATGCGCCGCCGCTGCACTTCCTTCGCAACGGCGTGAACGGCGGCAACGGCGTTTATACGTACGGCGCGGGCAATGCTTTCCCGAGCTCGACGTTCAACGCCACCAACTACTGGGTGGACGTCGTGTTCACCTCGGGTGCGTCGGATACGACGCCGCCGACGGTGACCACGACGTCCCCCGCCAACGGCGCGACCGGCGTCAGCGTGGGAGCGGTGGTGACTGCGACGTTCAGCGAGGCGATGGACAGTACAACCGTCTCCGGTACGACGTTCTTCCTGCGCGATGCCGGCAACCAACCTGTTGCTGCGACCGTGACCTATAACGCGGCGACGCGCACCGCGACGCTCGCGCCGAGTATCGCGCTCGCCCCCGGCGCGAACTACACGGCAACCGTGGTCGGCGGTGCGAGCGATCCGCGCGTCAAGGACGTGGCGGGGAATGCGCTCGCTGCCAGCGTCTCGTGGGTTTTCACGACGAGCGCGGCGGGCGACACCACGCCCCCGACGATCACGGCGACGACCCCCGTCAACGGTGCGACCGGCGTCCTCGGAACGGCTACGGTGTCCGCGACGTTCAGCGAGGCGATGGACGCGTCCACGATCAACGGGACGACGTTCACGCTGCGCACGTCCGGCGGCGCCTCGGTGACGGCGACCGTCGCGTACAACGTCGCCTCGTTCACCGCAACGCTGACGCCAGGCGGCGTGCTTGCGAGCAACACCACATACACGGCGACCGTTGCAGGCGGTGCGACCGATCCGCGCGCGAAGGACACAGCCGGCAATGCGCTCGCGGCGAGCGCGAGCTGGTCGTTCACGACCGGCGACACGACGCCGCCGACGGTGACGACGACGTCGCCCGCGAATGGCGCCACCGGCGTCAGCGGAACCGCCAACGTGACGGCGACGTTCAGCGAGGCGATGACCGCGACCACGATCAACACCGGTACCTTCCTGCTGCGCGACTCGTCGAACAACCTCGTGACCGCGGCCGTGAGCTACAACGCGACGTCGCGCGTGGCGACGCTCAACCCGGCGCCGACGCTGCTGGGCGGCGCCACGTACACGGCGACCATCGTCGGCGGCGCAGCGGGCGTCAAGGATTCGGCCGGCAACGCGCTCGCCGTCGACAAGGTATGGTCGTTCACGATACTTGCGGACACCACGGCGCCGACGGTTACCGCGACGTCGCCAGCCGCCGGTGCTACCGGGGTCTCGCGGACGGCGAACGTCACCGCGACGTTCAGCGAAGCGATGGATCCGGCCACCATCAACGCCACTACCGTGACGCTGCGCGACCCGGCGAACAACGTCGTGCCGGCGACCCTGAGCTACAACGCGACGTCCCGCGTTGCGACCCTCAATCCCTCGGCGTCGCTGGCATTGGGGACGACGTATACCGCGACCGTACTGGGTGGCTCTGGCGGTGCGAAGGATATGGTGGGCAACGCATTGGCCGCCGACCGGGTGTGGACGTTCACGACGGTATTCGATACGACGCCGCCGACGATCAGCAATATCTCGCCGTCGAGTGGCGCGACCAACGTCAACCGGAACGCGAACGTCACCGCAACGTTCAGCGAAGTGGTCGATCCGGCCACCGTCAACGCGAACACCTTCGCGCTGGTCAACGCGGCGACCGGCGCCGCCGTGTCCGCGACGCTTTCCATCAGCTCGAACGGGCGCACGGTGACACTAGATCCCGTGGCAACGCTTTCCTCACTAACTCAGTTCACGGCGCGGGTCGTGGGAGGAACGGCGGGCATCAAAGATCTCGCTGGCAATCCGCTCGCGGCCGATCGCGTCTGGAGCTTCACGACTCGTCAATGAAAGACGTGTGAGCGCGCCGCGCCGGCATCCTCCGGCTCCGGCCAGCGCGAACCCGCCGCTCGCGATTTTCATCCATTGCATCGCGGGAACACCCCACCACACCGCGTAGGCAATGCGATCGATCGCATGATGCGAGATCGCAGCGACTGCGCTGATGCCGGAAAACACCGCTAATCCGAGCAGCATCCAGCGGATCCCGCGAGGCGCGCGTGCGCGCTCCACGATTCGTAACGCCAGCCACGACGCGCCACCGAGCACCGCTACGGTTGCGACGATCTGTACTGTCTCGCGCTCGTGATAGAGGTGCGTGCGCGCGGCAAGCCAGCGCGCGGTCTCGCTGACGCGGACATCGGCGGACGCCAGTTCCCGGGACGCCGCTGCGACGCACGCTATGGCGCAGAGAACCAGGATGCGCGGGCGTCGTCCGGCAGATGCGGATGTGTCCAAGGATGGCGTGCCATCCGACGAGCGGCTGGGATACGTCTACGCGGTGATTCATGCGGGTCCGACGGGATCGTGGCGCGATCGCGTGCGCTCGGCGTACACCGATCCGGTCGCGGTCCCACGTACGCATAGTGCCGCGGCGGCGAGCCAGACGAGCGCGCCGAGCCATTGCGCGAGACGCGAGGGTGATTGGGGGAATTCGTCGGTGAGCAACGGGTCATGCACGTTCCAGTGCACCCAGAGATCGTCAGCAAGCGACGACGATGGCGGCGGATGGGTCGTCCGGCAAACGTTTCGCCGTCTGCCTCCACGCTCACCCAGGCCGACGGCGGCTTCGACCGGAACATCCATCCGCCCGCGGCCAGCACTGCCAAGATCAGCGGCCTCCTGTGCGCGAGCGATGAACGACTCGCTTGGCCCATTGCCTGCGAAGACTGTAGCGGCCCGCCACGGGAGGCGGCAACACGTTGCTCCAGGGCGTACCGCCCACGAGATGACGATCGATCATCGCGTGAATGATCCGCAACTGCAATGGCCCGACGAGCGTCTGACGCGTCGCGAGGCTCTGCGTAACGGGAGAAGGCGGTGACGACAGCCGGCGCGAAGCGAGATAGGTGAGGAGCACGTAGAGCGACGCGGTCGGCAGGTCGTCGCCTGTCCAGCGCTCCAATTTCGGCCAGTCGAAAGACTGGCTTTTCTCCCTTAGCAGGTAAACGGCGTCGAACATGGACGGCAGGAAGCTCGCCTGAAACTTCGAGTGCGTGATATCGCGCATCCAGGACGACGCGATGTAGGCGAGCTGCAACTCGGGGCATAGCCGAAGAACGGGTAAGCCGCGAAAAGTCGACGCTACCGCGTTCGCCATGACGCTTGGCGCACCGAACAGATTGCCGGGGGCGAACTCGTCACCCTCAGGGTAAAGGCGGCGGTGGATCTCCACCCATACGTCGCGTCGGGGCTCGTGGAGCGGTGCGCCGTGGTGCTGCTCGCTGGTTTCGGGATAGTCGGCATGTTTCACGTACCCGGCGTCGAGCAGTGACGCCTGCACCGCATGGCAGCGTGCGACAGGGACGAGGAGATCGATATCGGCCATCGGCCGCAGATGCGGTGCCGGGTAGAACTCCTCGCTGGTCGAAATGCCCTTCAGCAGGACGACGTCGATTCCGGCACGCGCGCACCGCGTGATGACATCGCATGTCGTGTCGGCCAGGCTCCCATGGCGCACCTGGGCGGTCAGGTCGGCGCCGAGCAGCAGATTGCGCCATCCGTGGGGCACCTCGTCCATCCGAGCCCGCGTCGCGCGGTACAGCAGCGGACCCAGACCCGCAGCCATCAGCCATTGGAATTGCCGATCGTCGATTCCGTGCAGCCGCCAGCGAGATTGTGGATCGATGTCGGCCGGCGCCGCGGCGTGTCCGAGGAGCTGCCCCACAAGGAAATCACTTATCGGCATGTTCGAGTGCCCCGTTGCTCGCGGGCGGGCATCCTGCTGATTGCGAGGCGAGAAAGAATTCAGCAGAATCCATATATCCAACGATATATTTTTTCGGCGTCGTTGCAGGTGGTTGCACGTTCTTGATCGTGCGTGATGCTGGATGACGCAGCTGGATCTGACAATGGACCATGGCTCTTCAACTGGTCGCGCACTTCGCAGGCGCCTCGATGCGCTGGCGGTTCGTGAGGTCGATGACGATCTGCTCCTGCTGGACACCGCATCCAACCGCATTCACCAGCTCAATCGGACGGCGAGCCAGATCTGGCGGCTTTGCGACAGTACTCGACCCGACTCCATTGCGGCAGAACTCGCGCGGGACTACGATGTCGATGAGGAGCAGGCCTTGAGCGACGTCATCAGCACGCTGGAAACGTTTCGATCGCTCAACCTCGTCGTGGAGTCGTAAGGCTGGACAGCGGGCCGCCTGTCCGGCGGGGATCATGATCATGAAGTCGTCTGATGCGCGTCGTAAATTCGTGAAGCGGGCTGTCTATATGGCGCCGGCAATCCTCACTCTGGCGGCTGCGCCTGCGTACGCCAAGTCCGGCTCGGACAAGTTGGACACCAAGGATCCCAAGAAGCCCAAAAAGCCCAACGGCGGTTGAGCCCGCACTGGGCGCAGCACGCGCCGGCGCGTGCGATGGGTACGCTGGGCCGCGCCGCAAACGACGCGGCGTTCCTGGTTTTTTCTGTCCTCGACCAGCGTCTCGCGTTCGAGTGCCGGGACGCGGCACTGTCTGCGCTCATCGTGGCGGAGAGCCCGGGCCTGCCATGTGCCGACGACATGGAAGGCCAGGATCCGGCACTGCGCTACACGGTAAGCGTCAACGGCAACCCGCCATCGTTCGCGCTGTCCCGTGACGGCGGGACCGTGCTTCAGGGCACCGGTGGCGCGGCATTCCTTTCGATGCTCGAGCAGGATTTGACGGTCGAGCTTCAAAAACGGCGGCCGGACCTGCTGTTCGTCCATGCGGCCGCGCTCGAGTGGCAGGGCGGCGCGTGCCTGCTTGTCGCCGAATCGGGCGTTGGCAAGTCCACGACCGCCTGGGCCCTCCTTCACCACGGATTCGACTACCTGTCGGATGAGCTCGCCCCAATCGATCTCACCTCCCTGCATGTGCATCCCTATCCTCGCGCACTGTGCCTGAAGGAGGTTCCGCAGGAATATCCGCCACCGCCGGGTGCAGTGAACCTCGGCGTGACGACACACATACCGGCGCAGGCGCTCCCCCGCGCACCGGTTTACGAGCCGAAACCACTGTCGGCGATTTTCCTTCTGTCCCGGATGCACGTTTCCGGTGCACCGGCCATTCGTGCGCTCGCACCCGGGGAAGCCGCGGCGCGCCTCTACGTCCATTCACTCAATCCGCTTGCGCACGGCAACCGGGGGTTGGATGCCGTCGCGGACATTGCCGCGCGAACTCCCTGTTTCGCCCTGACGCTTGCCGAGCTTCCGGCCTCGTGCGCGCTGATCGAGGCGACGCTCGCGGCCGGACTAAAGCCCGACGGAGGGGCAAAGCGCGCTGCGACCGCAGTTAGCGCGAAAAAAGTGCAATTGTAGAGAACAGCGCAGCCGGGGCTGGCATTCCGTTGGCGGCCACGAATACGCAGGGGGCGGCGCACGCTTTTCGTCTCGGCGCGGCGTGAGATCTTAGACGAATGTTCAACGATGAAGCGCAAACAATCGCCGACGTTCGGCGCTTGACCGGGAACAAACGCGCGGTGCTACACTGCCTGCACAGTACAGGCGAACGAGGGAGTCGCCCGTCCGAGCGAGAACAGTTGTTTGCGCTGGGGCGAAATATGCACCATGCGGACCGCTCCATTCGAGCTGGCGTTTCCGAGTGATCGTGTTCTGGAAGGCCTCGCGCGTGAAGTCATCACGCACACATGCGCTGACCAGTATCTTTCCGATCGTCACCGAGCGTTTGGCCAGTTGCTCAGTGAGCGTTTGCGACTTGCGCGCGAGCTCCACGATGGCCTGCTGCAGTCATTGACCGGCGCAGCACTGCAACTCGACGCGACGCTCCGAACATTCGACGCCGATCCGCATGCAGCGCGCGAGCGCATTCGCGAGATCCAGGAACTGATCGTCGAGCGCCAGCGCGAGTTGCGCATGTACATCGAGCGCGTCAAGCATCCGGATTCTTCGCGCGCGGCAGTGCACATCGACCTCGCCGTTGTGCTGCCAAAGCTATGCGATCGCGTTTCGCGATGGGGGCCGCGCGTCGTGCTGCGTGCACGCGACCTGGCCGAGATCCCCGGACCGCTGGCCGATCACGTGTATCGGCTCATCGAGGAAGGGTTGAGCAACGTCACAAGGCATGCGCGTGCGCGCGATGCAAATGTCGACGTCGGCATTGCGAGCCAGGCCGTTCGCATCGTGATCGCGGACGACGGATCGGGCTTTCCGTTTCGCGGCCGTTACGATCTCACGGCACTCGAGGCGCGCGGAATCGGACCGGCCTCCCTGAAGGAGCGGGTCGCGTCGCTGGCCGGCAATCTGGTGCTCACGTCGTCGCTTTCCGGTTCCACGGTTGAAATCGAATTGCCATTGAACAACCCATTTGCCAACGACGCTTATTGAGCGACAGGTGCTGTCATGACGATCCGCCTCGTTATCGCCGACGATCATCCGGTAGTTCTCGATGGGCTTGCGAATCTCTTTGCCCACGAGCGGGATTTCGAGGTGGTCGCCAGGGCGCGCAACGGCGACGAGGCTTTGCAGGCGATTCGGCAGTGCGCGCCGGATGTCCTCGTGCTCGACCTGCGAATGCCGGGCAAGGACGGCGTCGCAGTGCTTCGCGAAATGAAGCGCATTGGGCTGGTTGCAAAGGTCGTGCTGCTCACGGCGATGGAGAACGAGGATGTCCTCGATGCGATCAAGCTCGGCGTTTGCGGTGTCGTCATGAAGGACATGGCGCTGCGACTCCTCGTCGAATGCGTGCGCATCGTGCACGGCGGGGGACGATGGATCGAGAAGAGCGCCGCGAACCGTGCCGTCGACCAGCTCTTGCGCCGCGAGTCCGGCATACGCACGATGGCGAAGAATCTCACGCCGCGCGAAACGCAGATTGCGCGCATGGTCGCCGACGGCATGCCGAGCAAGCACGTAGCCGGCCGGCTTGCGATCACGGAGGGAACCGCCAAGCTGCACCTGCACCACATCTACTCGAAGCTCAACCTGCGCGGCCGCGTGGCGCTGGTTCGCTACATGCAGCGGCACGGCCTCGATTGATCCTCTCGATGCCGCTCGCGCATCGAGAAAAGACCGCCGGCCGATCGCTCCCCGAATCGGCACATCGGACATCGCCTGCTGGCAGTTACTGCGACATCGCCGCCGTGCAAGAGGAAATCACACGAGAAGCCGAAGGCGGCATCGCACCCCGCGAATTGATCGCGGCATTGCGGCGGCAAGCGAAGCTGATTCTCCCGGTGACCGCGTTGCTCGCGATAATCAGCGGGGTCATCGCGATCGCGTTGCCATCCATGTACCGCTCCTCCGCTACGATTCTCGTGCAGGAGCAGGAAGTTCCTCCCGATCTGGTGCGTTCGACGATCACGAGCTTCGCGGACGAGCGCATACAGGTCATCAGCCAGCAGGTCATGACGCGGGCCGGGTTGCTGAAACTCGTCGATAAGTATGGGCTGTACGGCAAGTACCGCGGGCGACAGACCGAGGAGGAGATCGTCGAGCGGATGCGCAAAGACATCAAGCTCACCACGATCAACGCCGACATCTCCGACCGAAGCAGCGGCCGGCGCGTCAATGCCACGATCGCGTTCACGATCTCGTACGACGCGCCGCAGCCTGACCGCGCACAGAACGTCGTAAACGAGCTGACTTCGCTTTATCTCGACGAAAATCTCAAAGCGCGTCGACAGAGTGTTGCCGAAACGAGCGAATTCCTCACACAGGAGGCGGACCGCGTTGCCAGGCAGATGCAGACCACCGAAGAGAAACTGGCGAATTTCAAGCGTCGCAATGTCGGGCGAATGCCTGATTCTTCGGCGATCAACGTTCAGCTCGCCGATCGGACGGAGTCGGAATTGCGTCGGGTCGAACAGCAAATGAACCTGCTGGAGGATCGCAAGTTGTCCCTCGAATCGCAGCTGACTCTGATCAAGCCCGATCTTTCGACCGCGTCAGGAGCGGGAATCGGAAGCGGCACTGGTGCCGAGCTACCGGCGACGCCGGAGCAGCGTCTGCGAGCGCTGCAGGCGCAGTATGCGAGCGCTTCCGGCGTCTACACGATTGACCATCCGGACGTCCGCCGGATGAAGCGGGAGATCGCGGAACTCGAGGCTCAGATCTCCGCCATGAACGCCAAGCCAGCCGCCCGGGGGAAAGGCGTCGAGAACCCGCTCGCAGCCGACGCAAGCGCCAGGAACCCGGCGTATGTCGTGCTCGCCGCACAGCTTGAAAGTACCAAGCGTGAGCTGATACAGCTCGCCGCTGCGAAGGATGACCTTCGGGCCAAGCAGCGGACCTATGACGCACGTCTGATACAGATTCCGGACGTCGAAAGGGAATACAACGAGCTAACGCGTGACTACAGTAACGCACAAGCGCGCTACCGCGAGATCAAGACAAAACAGATGCAGGCCGAAGGTGCGCTGGAGCTGGAAAAGGACAGCAAGGCCGAGCGCTTCAGCTTGGGTGAGCCCGCAACCCTTCCGCAACGCCCGGTCAGCCCCAACCGCGCCGCCATCGCCATGGGCGGCCTCGTCGCATCGCTCGGCAGCGGTCTCGGTCTCGCCTTTCTGCGCGAGATTTTCGACCCCTCGATCAAGGGTCCGCTGCAACTCGCGCGGATCGCATCCGTTTCAATGCTGATCGCCATTCCGTACATCGAGACCCGATCGGAGCGCAGACGCACGCGACGGCGGACGTGGGCGCTGGCTGCATTCTGCACGATTTTGGCGGTCGCAATCCTTTTCGCGGTCGATTCCTTCGTGAGGCCGCTGCCTGCATTGTTCGACGCGCTGATGCGCAGAATACCGATCCTGTAGTCTCATAAATGGAGAAGATCGCACTTGCATTGCAGCGCGTTTTCGAGGCCGAAACGTCCGGCGACGGCCTGTTCGATTCGAAGCAGATACCAGCAGTCTCCTCCCCTTCGGAGGCGCGGACGCGTCGCATCCAGTACGCGCGCACGCGTAGCGTCGAGATTCCGCCGCATGCGCTGGAGCGGCATCGCGTCATCGCCGGCAGCGACGATCCGACGGCCGATGCGTTTCGACTTCTGCGCACGCAGGTTCTCATGCGAATGCGGCAAAACCGCTGGCGCACGCTTGCGGTGACAAGTCCGAACAAGGGGGCTGGCAAGTCCACAGTTGCGCTGAACCTGGCCATTGGCTTCGCAACGGAACTGGACCATACGGCGCTGCTGATCGACGCGGATCTTCGCGATCCGGACCTGCGCCACATGCTGGAGCTCGATCCGGGACCTGGCCTCGCAGAATATCTGACCGGTTCGGTTTCACTCGAGGACATTCTGATACATCCGAACATCGGGAACCTGGTGCTGGTTCCCGGGGGCGCGCCAGTCATGAACACATCGGAGCTGATGCGCTCGCCGATGATGGCCGACATGATTCATGAGCTCACCAGCCGGTATCATGATCGTTTGATCGTCTTCGACGTACCCTCGATCCTCCAGGGTGCAGACACGCTGGCGCTTTCCGCCTACATGGATGCGACACTTCTCCTGGTCGAGGAATGCAAGACTGTCAGGGACGATATCGAGCGCGCGTGCGAGCTCCTGCGGGACTCCAACCTCATTGGCATCGTACTGAATAAATCCCGGGTGCTTCCCGAGCCGGATCCGATTACGTGGCCGAAACCGAAACCCGGTCTTTTTCGGCGCTTTTTCGGGACTCAAGGCTAGGCTCTGTGTACGAACGGTTCTACGGCTTCCGGCTAAAGCCATTCGCGCTGTTGCCGCAGGAGGAGTTCATGTTCCTCTCTCGGCAACATCGCACAGCGCTTGCTCTCCTGAGCTACAGCCTCCACAACCGCGCGATGTTCTGCATCGTGTGTGGGGATATCGGCACGGGCAAAACGACGCTATTGCGCTATCTACTGAGCCGGCATGCGCCGCATATCGCCGTTGGCATGATCACGAGCACCACCGGAACGTTCGCCGAGCTGCTTCAATGGATGCTCCTGGAGTTCGGGCTCGACTACCATGGGCTCGACAAGATCGGCATGCAGCAGGAACTCGTCGGATACTTCAAACGCCTCGAAATGCTCAACAAGCGTGCGGTCCTCGTCATCGACGAGGCACAGGCGCTCGCAGCCGAAGTACTGGAGGAACTTCGTCTATTTTCCAACGTCAACGCCGGCCGAACGATGCTATTGCAGACGGTTCTCGTCGGCCAGCTGTCGCTGCGCGACACGCTGCGCCGGCCGGACATGCGACAACTGATGCAGCGAGTCGCAGTGGACTACCAGCTCACGCCGCTCGACAAGGAGCAAACGGGTGGCTATATCCGCCATCGGCTGCGGCTTGCGGGGGGTCGCGAGGATCTGTTCACCGGTGATGCATGCGACGCCGTGTTTGCTGCCAGCAGCGGCATTCCACGCGTAGTCAATCTGCTCTGCGACATGGCGCTCGCGTATGGCTTTGCGGATCAAAAGCTCACGGTCGACGGCGCAACCGTGTCCGAGATGCTCGCGGACCGTGCTCGCGAAGCGAGTTGACCAAATGCCGCGTCACAGGTGGCTGCCATTTGGTCGTCGAGCCATGCAGCATGTTGTCCCGTGCCAGACTCCGGCCCAGGCCCTGAGCCAGTCGACGGCGTACCGCCGTTGAACGAATAGACAACATCGAAACCGCGAAACGTCGCATCATTGACGAGGAGGGTCTTTGATGGCTTCGGTTTGCTGCGTCTGTCAGCACACCAATCCCGCCGACGCGAAGTACTGCAACGAATGCGGTGATTTGCTGCGCCAGAAGCTTTGCGCGCGGTGTAACGCTGTCAATCGCATAGGCGCGCGCAATTGCGACCACTGTGGCGCCGATCTCGACGAGGCAGAAGCAGCGGTTCTCGAAGTGGCGCCGTCGGCTTCTCCGCTCTCCGGGCTGCGAAGCGCCATGCCAACGGGTGCGCGCTTCAATTTCGATAAGGGTAAGAGGGCTGACCACTCGAATCCGCCTGTTTCGGCGGAAGACACGTTGCCGTCCGACGTCGCGGCCGCGGCGAATGTCGATTTCCTGATCTTTCCGGCAGTTCAAGCAGGAAGCTCGCATACGGACAGCGCGTGCGACCCGGCGGTACTCGCCCCGGCGTCCGAGTCGACGGACGCGGCGAATGTCGATTTCCTGATCTTCCCCGCCTCTGAAACGGGAGAAGCCGAGATCGCGGGGAAGCAAAGCGATTCTTCATTCCCGTCGGCCGAACCCCGCGATGCCCGCTGGCACGAACGATGGGGCGGCGCCCCGCTGCAACAAACATCGCTTTCGCTGTTCGCGGGCTTTCCGGCACACCGGGACGAATCTAAAGCGACCGAGGACGAGGCGCCTGTCGAGCGGGCCCGGTCCTCATGGCTCAGCCGGCCAATGGTCGTCGGGCTTGCATTGGTGCTGGTGGTCTGCGTGGCCGCGTTTTACGCGATCCAGCTCGACAATCCGTTCAAGAACTCGGGCGATCGGCAGTTGCAGGGGTCGATCATCGGCACCTTTCCAATCCGAACACCGCATGAAGGTGACCCAAGGGCCAGCGAGGCCGGCAATGTGAAGTCGGCCGCTGGTGAACCGGGCGCACGCGCAAACGAAAGCAGCTCCACCGACGCGATCGACAACGAACCGGCAGCGAGGGGCCCGAGCGAAGCCGTGCAGGGCGCAGCCTCG
>Ga0068853_100003191_pt1 | contig 12520 bp, 8 predicted proteins | sample KBSCornC32_FD_65655 | JGI IMG/M metagenome (GOLD analysis project Ga0068853, IMG submission 65655) | Corn rhizosphere microbial communities from Kellogg Biological Station, Michigan, USA - KBS Corn C3-2 | ecosystem: Host-associated > Plants > Roots > Rhizosphere > Soil ... | reverse complement strand
GATGCGATGACGATGTCGAACATCTTGCCGTCTTCGGCAATCGCTTCGACGGTCGTCGCGCGATAATCGATCGCAAGGCCGCTCTTTTCGGCGTGGAGCTTTGCCGCGGCGATATTTTCCTGCGCCGGATCGATGCCGGTGACACTCGCGCCGAGCCTAGCCAGCGGCTCCGAAACAATGCCGCCGCCGCAACCGATATCGAGGATTTTCAGGCCGCTCAGGCAATCGAGCCGCTTCGGGTCGCGCGAGAACTGCGCGCAAGCCTGATCGCGAATGAAGGCGAGCCGCACCGGATTGAACTTGTGCAGCGGCGCCATCTTGCCGCTCAAATTCCACCAGTCGTCCGCGAGCGCCGCGAAACGCGCGACCTCGCCGGGATCGACGGTGCCGGAATGGGCTTTTTCGTTCACCATGATCTTCCTTTGGGGCATTTGAATAGCGCCTGTAGGCGTTGCGGGCCATAGCCGCCGCCTGTATGGATACCGCGCCTTCGTGGACGATTTTGCCCGCGGCGCGCCTTGGGAACAGTCAATTCAGGTCCGATATGGCCCGGCTTGTGATGAAGTTCGGCGGCACCTCCGTCGCCGATATCGAGCGTATCCGTAACGTCGCCCGCCACGTGAAGCGTGAGTGGGACGCGGGGCACGACGTCGCGGTGGTGGTGTCGGCGATGGCGGGGGCGACGAACAGGCTCGTCGCTTTGTGCCGCGAAGCGTCGGTGTTGCACGACGCGCGCGAATATGACGTTGTCGTTTCGTCGGGCGAGCAGGTGACCTCGGGGTTGCTCGCGATCGTGCTGCAGGAAATGGGCGTCACCGCGCGCTCGTGGCAGGGCTGGCAAATCCCGATTTATTCCGACGGCTCGCACGCGGCTGCGCACATCCTCGGCGTGAACGGCGAAGAGATCATCAAGCGCTTCAAGGAGCGGCGCGAGGTCGCGGTAATTTCCGGATTTCAGGGAATCCATAAAGACACGGGCCGCGTCACCACATTCGGGCGGGGCGGATCGGATACGAGCGCGGTGGCGGTCGCGGCCGGTATCGGCGCCGAGCGCTGCGACATCTACACGGACGTCGACGGCGTCTACACGACCGATCCGAACGTCGTTGAGAAGGCAAAGCGCCTGGAGAAGGTCGCATTCGAGGAAATGCTCGAGATGGCTTCGCTCGGCGCGAAGGTCTTGCAGGTGCGCTCGGTCGAATACGCGATGCAGAACAAGGTGCGCGTAATGGTGCGTTCAAGCTTCGACGACCCCGAGCAGCTGAAGCTCGATAAGCGCGGCCATCCGATCGGCACGCTGATTTGCGATGAGGAGGAAATTTTGGAAAGTCAGGTTGTTACCGGCATCGCCTTCTCGAAGGACGAGGCGCAGATTTCGATCCGCCGTCTCGCGGACAAGCCGGGTATCGCCGCAGCGCTGTTCGGGCCGCTCGCGGACGCCAATATCAACGTCGACATGATCGTGCAGAACATCTCGGCCGACGGTTTCACCGACATCACCTTCACCGTGCCGACGGCCGAATACGAGCGCGCGCGGGTCGCGATCGAGAAGGCCAAGGGCGCCATCGGCTTTAAGGCAATGGAAGGCGCGAACGATGTCGTGAAAGTGTCGATTATCGGTGTCGGGATGCGGACACACGCGGGCGTTGCTGCAAGTGCTTTCAAGGCGCTCGCCGCCAAGGGCATCAATATCCGCGCGATTTCGACCTCGGAAATCAAGATTTCGATCCTGATCGACGCGGCATATACCGAACTTGCGGTCCGGACTTTGCATTCGCTATACGGACTCGACCGTTAGAGTCGCGGGAAAGCCCCCGCGTTTTTGAAACCTCCAGCCGGGCCGCGCGGCGCCGGGAAGGGAAGGCCGATGCCCAAGCGTGGCTCGCTCGGCGGACCGCGCGTATTGCTAAGGCGGCTCCGCGAAGTGATGGCGGAGCCGGTCAGCGCGCAGGAACGGCTCGACAAGATCGTGGTGATGATCGCCGCCAATATGGTGGCGGAGGTCTGTTCTGTTTATGTGCTGCGCGTCGACGGCAGCCTGGAGCTATACGCCACGGAAGGTTTGAGCCGCGAAGCGGTCCATTTGACCGTGATGCGCGCGGGCGAGGGTCTCGTGGGCCTCGTCGCGAAGGAGGCCGAGTCGCTGAACCTGCCGAACGCGCAGACGCATCCGGCCTATTCGTACAAGCCGGAAACCGGCGAAGAGATTTATCACTCCTTCCTCGGCGTGCCTGTGCTCCGCGCGGGCAACACGCTCGGCGTCTTGGTGGTGCAGAATCGCGCGCGGCGCACCTATAGCGAGGAAGAAGTCGAGGCACTACAGACGACGGCGATGGTGCTCGCCGAGATGATCGCGTCCGGCGAGCTGACGGCGCTCGCGAAGCCCGGCGCGGAGCCCGACGTACGCCGCCCGGTCAACGCGAAAGGCGTCGTACTTTCCGAAGGCATCGGCCTCGGCCACGTCGTCCTGCACGAGCCGCGCGTTGTGGTGAAGAATTTCATCGCCGACGACGCGCAAAAGGAAGAAAAACGCCTGAACCAGGCGGTCGATGCGCTGCGCGCCTCGATCGACGCGATGCTCGAGGAAGAAGGCATCGCGCGCGCCGGCGAGCACCGCGACGTGCTCGAAACCTACCGCATGTTCGCGCATGACCGCGGCTGGCTGCACAAATTGCACGAGGCGGTGGAAACGGGCCTCACCGCGGAAGCGGCGGTCGAACGCGTCCAGTCCGATACGCGCGCGCGCATGTTGCGACAGACCGACCCTTACTTGCGCGATCACTTTCACGATCTTGACGATCTCGCGAACCGCTTGCTGCGCGAGTTGGTCAAGCTCGACGGCCAGCACGAGAAAATGGAATTGCCGGAGAACGCCATTCTCGTCGCGCGCAATATGAGTCCGGCGGCGCTTTTGGATTATGGCAACCGCATCCGTGGCGTGGTGCTGGAAGAAGGCGCGCCGACCAGTCACGTCGCAATCGTCGCGCGCGCGCTCGGCATTGCCGCGGTCGGCCAGGTTCCAAACGCGGCGGGCGCGGCCGATCAAGGCGACGCGATCATCGTCGACGGCGATACCGGCGAGATGCATCTGCGCCCGATGCCCGATCTGCAGAAGGCGTATGGCGAGAAGGTTCGCCTGCGCGCTCGCCGGCAAGCGCAATATGCCGAGCTTCGCGATCTTCCGGCGGTGACCAAGGACGGCCAGCGGGTCGAACTTCTGATCAACGCCGGCCTTCTGGTCGATCTTCCGCACATCGCGGAAACCGGCGCGGAGGGCATCGGTCTCTTTCGCACCGAATTGCAATTCATGGTGTCGGCGACGCTGCCGCGCGTATTTGTGCAGACGCAGTTCTACAAGGCGGTGATGGATGCCGCTGACGGGAAGCCCGTCACGTTCCGCTCGCTCGACATCGGCGGCGACAAGGTGCTGCCCTATATGCGGAGCCTGGAAGAGGAGAACCCGGCGCTCGGCTGGCGCGCGATTCGCCTGAGCCTCGACCGGCCCGGCTTGCTGCGCACGCAGTTCCGGGCGCTGTTACAGGCGACGGCCAACCGCGATTTGCGCATCATGTTTCCAATGATCGCGAATGTTGCGGAATTCGATCAGGCAAAGATGCTGCTGGAGCGCGAGCTCACGCATCTTCGCCGCCACCGCCGGGATCTGCCGAATACGATCCGCGTCGGCGCGATGGTGGAAGTGCCGTCGCTGTTGTTCGCGCTCGACGAAATCCTGGAACGGGTGGATTTCCTTTCGGTCGGCTCGAACGACCTCGTGCAATTTCTGTTCGCAGCCGACCGCGGCAACCCGCATGTCGCGGGACGGTTCGACTCGATTTCACCGCCGGTGTTGCGGGCGCTGAAACGCATCGTCGAGATGGGGAAGGCGCATAACAAGCCGGTCGCGCTTTGCGGGGAGCTGGCGTCCCGGCCGCTCGAGGCGCTGGCGCTGATCGCGCTCGGCTACCGCAGACTCTCGCTTTCGCCCTCCGCCATGGGGCCGGTGAAGGCGATGATCCTGGGGCTCGACACCCGGGCGGCGGAGAAATTCCTGGAACCGCTGCTTGCGGATGTGTCGGGGACCATCCAGATTCGGGAACGGCTGGCGGATTTTGCCGAGAAATCCGGCATTCCTCTTTAAAACGGACGAGCGATGATTCCTGCTGCGCGCCTCGAAGCGCTGATTTCCCGCCACGCCATGGTCGAAGCGGAGCTTGCAACAAGCCTTCCGCCCGAGACTTTCGTGAAGCTTTCGCGCGAATTCGCCGAGCTTTCGCCCGTCGTGGAAATTGCGAAGGAATTCAAGGAGGCGCAAGCAGAGCTTGCTGGCCTTGAAGCGATGCTCGCCGATTCCAAGACCGAACCAGAAATGGCGCGGCTCGCCGCCGACGAGAAGCCGAACGTCGTTCGCCGTCTCGCGGAGCTGGAGGGGAAAGTGCGTCTCGCGCTCCTGCCGAAGGACGCGATGGACGAGCGGGATGTGATCCTCGAAGTCCGCGCCGGCACGGGCGGCGACGAGGCGGCGCTGTTCGCCGGCGACCTCTTCCGCATGTACGAGCGCTACGCCGCCTTGCAGGGATGGAAGACCGAAATCGTCTCGATGAGCGAGGGCGCGAAGGGCGGCTTCAAGGAGATCATCGCCGCCATTCATGGGCGCGGCGCTTTCGCGAGATTGAAATTCGAATCCGGCGTGCATCGTGTGCAGCGCGTGCCGGATACCGAAGCGCAGGGCCGCGTGCACACGTCAGCGGCGACCGTCGCGGTGCTGCCGGAAGCGAACGACGTGGACGTCAAGATCAACGACAAGGATCTGAAAATCGAGACGATGCGCGCGCAAGGCGCGGGCGGCCAGCACGTCAACAAGACCGAATCCGCCGTGCGCATCACCCATTTGCCGTCGGGCGTCGTGATCTTCGTGCAGGACGAGCGCTCGCAACACAAGAACAAGGCGCGCGGCATGGCGCTCCTTCGGGCGCGGCTCTATGACATGGAGCAGCAGAAGCAGGACGCGGCGCGCGCCGCCGATCGCAAGGAACAGGTGGGTTCGGGCGATCGCTCGCAACGCATTCGTACTTACAATTACCCGCAGGCGCGCGTCAGCGATCACCGCATCAATCTCACGCTGCACAAACTGCCGCAGGTGATGGAAGGCGAAGCGCTGAACGAATTGATCGAGGCGCTGGTGGCCGATCATCAGGCGGCTTTGCTCGCCGAGTACAACGCGTGAGCGCGGCGCTTCGACCGGCGGCAAGCGGAATTGCGCTTCACGATCTGCGCATTGCCGCTGTCGAGCGGTTGCGGGCCGCCGGGATCGAAAGTCCTGAAGCGGATGCGCGGGTTCTGCTCAAATTTGCGCTTTCGCTGGACGACGCCGCGCTTGTCTCCGCTTCCCGCGCGCCTATATCCGTGGAGCAGCAAGTCTATATCGGCCGTTTAATTGATCGCCGCGCCGCGGGCGAGCCCGTGGCGCGGATCACGGGCCAAAAAGAATTCTGGAGCCACTCGTTCCGGCTCGGCGCGGATACGCTGGTGCCGCGCCCTGAAACGGAAACGCTCGTCGAAGCCGCTCTTTCTGTCTTTCCCTCGCGTGACGCAAAGCTTCGCGTTCTCGATCTCGGAACGGGTTCCGGCATTCTGCTCGCGGCCATTCTTTTGGAACGCAAGCATGCGACGGGCATCGGTATCGACCGCAGCGAAAATGCGCTTCGCGTTGCGCGTGAAAATTTGAGTGCATTGGGCCTTGCCGCACGCACGCAATTGATTTGCAGCGATTGGTCCGCGGCGCTCGATCAAAGGTTCGATTTGGTTGTCGCAAACCCGCCCTATATCGCGTCGAAGGATATTTCGTCGCTTGCTCGCGAAGTGCGCGAACACGATTCGCGATCCGCGCTAGATGGCGGCGCGGACGGGTTGGACGCGTACCGGAAAATCATCGCGGAATTGCCGCAATTGATTTCCGCGGGTGGCACCGCTGTCCTTGAGTTAGGTATTGGACAGGAAAACGAGGTCGCAGCGCTCGTCCGGGCAAGGGGTTTAGAGGTCCAAGGGCCTGCGCGGCGCGATCTTGGGAACGTACCAAGGGCATTAATCGTTTATCCCCCGAAGCAAAAATAACGCTTGGCACCTCCTATAAACCGCCCTAGTGTCCAAACCGGATTCGAACCGAGGGCTCTGTGAGCGGCAGCGAGTGCCGCGCAAGGGACAGAAGACCCGGCAATTTTGCCGGTGATATTCCGGATCGAACGCTTCTCTGAATGATCGTACGGTGGTTCATCGAGACCGCTCAAAGTGCGAAGCGAAAAAACAAAAACCCACGCTGAGGCGTGAGAGGCAACCGCTGCGTGAATGCGCGAGATAGGTTCTTAATTTGAAAAACAGGCTTCTGCCGCCGCCGACGGCGCGCGCGGCTCGGGAATATGCCCACAAGCAAGCGGGCGCTTATGCCGTTTAACGGAGAGACGTGAGGAAATGAGAAACGGACACCACCACAATCAGCAGAAGCGGATGCGCGGGCGCAATCGCAACAACAATAATCGCGGCCACAATCCGCTCACTCGCGTCTACGAGTCGAACGGGCCGGATGTGAAAATCCGCGGCACCGCGCACCACATTGCGGAAAAATACATCCAACTTGCGCGCGACTCGCAGTCTTCCGGCGACCCGGTTTCCTCCGAAGGCTATCTGCAGCATGCCGAGCATTATTTCCGTTTGATCGCGGCGGCGCAGGCGCAATTCGCACAGCAGAATCCCAACCAGCCGCAGCAGGTCTATCAGCGCCCCGACATGGACGGCGGCGATGAGGACGGCGAGGGCGGAGAGGCGGCGGCGGGCGGGGGCGATCCCAATGCGCAACCCTATGCGGGCGGACAGCCGGTTCAGCCTGTGCAGCAGCAGCGGCCGCAGAACCAGCAGCAGAATCAGCCACAGCCGCAGCCTTCCTACGGCAGCCAGCCGCAGCAGAATTCGGGCGGCGGCCTGCCGGCTTTCATCACCGGCGGCCAGCAGCCCGCGAACGGCTATGACGGCAACGAGCAGGGCGGCGGCAACCGGCACGAGCGCAACGATCGCAACAATCGTTACGGCCGCAATCGCAATCGCCACTTCCGGCACGGCGGAAACGAAAACCGCAACAACAATTATCAGGGCGAAAACCAGCCGCAGAACGCGGCGCCGGCATCTCCCGCAGCCGATCAGCCGCAGTCCGAAGCTCCTGCGCCGGGCGAAAACACGCCGGGCGAATAATTCAGCGCAGAATTTTCAGCGCGTCTCCCTCGGCAATTTTGCCGGGGGTTTCGATCTCCGTGTAAATGCCGAGATCGAGGCTGTCGCGGCTTGAGCGCAGGATTTCGGGGATCGGGATATCGCGGAGCGCCGTTTCCGGGTTCACTTCCGTCGCGGCACAGCGGCTCGTCGTCTTGATGACCTTGGCGCGCGCGGCGCCGATTTGAAGCGTCTGTCCGACAAGCTCGTGCTCCGACCAGGCGGCCATTCCGTCGAAATAAATGTTCGCGCGGAAGCGCAGCGGGTGAACGGGCTGGCCGAGACGGGTTTCGAGTTCGGCCAATGTCGCGAGGTTGATCAGCGATACGACCTTCTTCGCAAGATCCGAAAAACTATGATTGGGCGCTTTCAATAGCCGGATGGGACCGCGTTTTTCGGTTTCCATGAAATTTTCGAAGAAGCGTTCGACGGTCTCGCGGCCTTTTTCGCTGGCGAGATTTTCCTGCAGCAGAACTTCGCCGCCCCGGCAGATCGTGAGCATCTCGCTTGCATCGTCGAACCGCGTATCGAGTGCAGCGAGCTTCGCGTTCCGCATCAGGCAAAGAAACTTGATCTTGGGCTGCCAGCTCGGCGCGGCTGGCTCGAAGCCGGACGGGCCGTTTTCGAGGGCATAGGCGCGATCGTTCGGAAAGGTCTGACAACGGCCGAGCTCGACCGCGCGAAGCCGTTCGCCGGAGAGGCCTTTGACGGGATAACGATAAAGGGAAGCGATCCGCATAGATTGAAAAAGCCGGAACCGGCGGCGGCGTCAAGCGGTGTCCATCAGCGCGCCGGCTTCGCGCCGTTTTGCCGGCGGTGAACGACCGCGACACCATCCGCATAGACGCGCTGCCAGCCGGGCAAGCGATCGAGCAAAGCGACGGCGGGCGTTGCGGGCGAGAGCAGCGTCGCGGCAATCCGGTATTCGTCGAGCAGGCGCAGAAAGTCCGGCACATCCTGCAGCGCGAGCGCCCGGTTGTAGCGAACGATAAAATCCTTGCCATAGACCTCGGCGCGTCCATCGATGAAGGGCGCGATTCCGGAATAGATGAGATAGCCGCCGAAATCGTAATCGTTCAGTACCGGCCCGGCGCGCGCGATGTTTGCCTGTGCGATCGCCGCAGCCGGGGAATTCTTCGGATCGGGCGCAAAATTTCGATGAAAAGTCAGCGCAAGCGTGAGGACGGCGGCGAAGGCGACCGAGATCGCGATCCCCGGCCACGATATTCTAAACGGCTCGCTTCGCGCCTTCGAATACAAGTGAAGCGAAAGCGGCGCGGCGATGAACAGCGGGCCAAGCATCGCAAAGACGCCGACGTGCCGCGTTTGCGAAAGCGCGAGATGCAAAAGGCCGAGCAGCACGAGAATACGGATCGGCGGGAGCTTCATCCCCGTAAAAAGCCCATAACCCACGCTGAGCAAGAGTATCACTTCGAAACTGCCGATGCGGCTAAAGTTCTGCGGTTGCCATTCGGTGATGAACGAGAGCGCGCCGCCAAGCGCGACTGTGCGATAGGTCGCGAGGAACATGCCCGGGCCGTACGGGGTGATGCAGGCGGCCGCGAGTGCGAGAAGGCCGAAAAGGATCCAGCGGAGTGCGACCGCTTTTCGCTGCGAATGCTTCGCGCGCACGAGCGCTTCGAGCGCGACCGGGCCGATCAGTGCGATGCCGAGCGTGAAGCTCGGATGCAGGTTCGCCCAGAGGGTCATGACGGGAAGCAGCCAGAATGGCGGCGGCCGGTCGCGGTCGAGGCGGGCGATGAGAACGCCGACCCAGATCACCATCACCGGCAAGGCGAACACATGCGGGCGGGCAAGAAAGTGCGGTGCGCCGAGCGCGAGCGCAGCGAGGAGAAGAATGAGCGTTGGATAGGGACGAAGCGTGCGCAACAGGAAAAAAGCGAGAGCGCCGAATGCGGCCGAGATCGCAAGGGCGGCAAGCACGACAATCCCCGTCCATCCCGCGAGTTTGTAAGCACCCGCATAGGCGAGCTGCGAAAGCCACTCGAACGAAATCCAGCGCTCGCCCGGCTTCGTGAAGGAAAACGGATCAGCCGTCGGCACCATGCGGTGTTCGGCGATCCAGTTGCCGACGGTGAGGTGCCAGTAGGTATCGGGATCGTTGAGGAGGCGGTTTCCCAAGAGAAGCAGAAGCGCATAGACGGCGAGCGCCACGCAAACCGGCATCGCCACGCGAATGGCCGCATCGCCGCCTTGCAGGCCGATCGCCTTTCCCCCGGACATCCGCCTGCTCCATGCGACGCTGCGCCGCCGACGATTTTAGGCCGATGGGCGTTAACGCTTTTGAAGCGCTCGGAAAAATCGCCAAAGACCCCTTTCCAGAGGGCGGCAGGCTCACCAAATAGACTGGGTCGCGGACGGCTGGCCGGCATTTTTTGCGGCTTTCAGCCCGCTATGAATTTGAGGATGATCCCATTGTGCCGGAAGGGCGGCGGGGTCAGGCCAGGAGCAAGGCATGAATTTCGAAAAGTATACCGAGCGCGCGCGCGGTTTCGTGCAGTCGGCGCAGTCACTCGCCCTGAGGGAAGGGCACCAGCAATTCGCCAGCGAACATCTCCTGAAGGTTCTGCTCGACGACCCCGAGGGGCTCGCTGCGGGTCTGATCGACCGTTCCGGCGGGCGCTCGCGCGAAGCGCTGCGCGAAGTCGAGGCGGCCCTGAAAAAGCGGCCGAAGGTCGAGGGCGCCGGCGCCGGTCAGCTCTACATCGAGCCCGCGCTCGCGCGGGTATTCGACACCGCTGAGAAGGCCGCCGAAAAGGCGGGCGACAGTTTTGTCACGGTCGAGCGGCTGCTGCTAGCGCTTGCCATCGAAAAGGACAGCGACGCCGGCAAGATTTTGGCGCGCGCGGGCGTCACGCCGCAGAAATTGAACGCCGCCATCGAGGATTTGCGCAAGGGCCGCACCGCCGACTCCGCGTCGGCCGAGAGCGCGTATGATGCGTTGAAGCGCTACACCCGCGACCTCACGGAAGCCGCGCGCACCGGCAAGATCGATCCGGTGATCGGGCGTGACGACGAAATCCGCCGGACAATCCAGGTGCTCTCCCGCCGCACCAAGAACAATCCCGTGCTGATCGGCGAGCCGGGCGTCGGCAAGACGGCGATCGTCGAAGGGCTCGCGAACCGCATCGTCAATGGCGACGTGCCGGAAAGCCTGCAGGACAAAAAACTGCTTTCGCTCGACCTTGGTGCGATGGTTGCTGGCGCGAAATATCGCGGCGAATTCGAGGAGCGGTTGAAAGCCGTGCTCTCCGAAATCACCGCTGCGGCTGGCGGCGTCATCCTGTTCATCGACGAGATGCACACGCTGATCGGTGCGGGTAAAGCTGACGGCGCGATGGATGCGTCGAACCTCTTGAAGCCCGCGCTTGCGCGCGGCGAGTTGCACTGTATCGGCGCGACCACGCTCGACGAGTATCGCAAACACGTCGAGAAGGACGCCGCGCTCGCGCGGCGTTTCCAGCCGGTATTTGTCGGAGAGCCGTCGGTCGAGGACACCATTTCGATCCTGCGCGGCCTGAAGGACAGATACGAGCAGCATCACGGTGTGAAGATTCTCGATTCGGCGCTCGTCGCCGCGGCGACGCTTTCAAACCGCTACATCACCGACCGCTTTCTGCCCGACAAGGCAATCGACCTCGTCGACGAAGCGGCGGCGCGGCTGCGCATGCAGGTCGATTCCAAGCCCGAGGAGCTAGACGAGATCGACCGGCGCATCATGCAGCTCAAGATCGAGGAGCAGGCGCTCAAGAAAGAGAACGACGCCGGTTCGAAAGAACGCCTGAAACGGCTCACCAAGGAGCTCGCCTCGCTCGAAGAGGAATCGAATGCGCTCACCCAGCGCTGGCAGGCGGAGAAGTCGAAGCTTTCCGATGCGCAAAAGATCAAGACCGAGCTTGATGCGGCGCGCGTCGAACTCGCCAACGTCCAGCGTAAGGGCGATTACCAGCGCGCGGGCGAATTGACTTATGGAAGAATCCCCGAGCTTGAGAAGAAACTCGCCCAGGTTGAAAGCAAGGAAGGCTCGGCGATGGTGGAAGAGGCGGTGACGCCCGACCATGTCGCGCAGGTCGTCTCGCGCTGGACCGGCGTGCCGGTCGACCGGATGCTGGAAGGCGAGAAAGAAAAGTTGCTGCGCATGGAAGAGGCGATCGGCAAGCGCGTGATCGGCCAGGAAGAGGCGGTGAAAGCCGTCTCGACCGCCGTGCGCCGCGCGCGTGCCGGCTTGCAGGATCCGAACCGGCCCATCGGCTCGTTCATGTTCCTCGGGCCGACGGGTGTCGGCAAGACGGAGCTTACGAAAGCGCTCGCCGCGTTCCTGTTCGACGACGAGAACGCGCTTCTTCGCGTCGACATGTCGGAATACATGGAGAAGCATTCGGTCGCGCGGCTGATCGGCGCGCCGCCGGGCTATGTCGGCTACGAAGAGGGCGGCGCGCTCACGGAAGCCGTGCGTCGGCGGCCCTATCAAGTGATCCTGTTCGACGAGATTGAAAAGGCGCACCCGGACGTTTTCAACGTGCTCTTGCAAGTGCTCGACGAGGGGCGCCTCACCGACGGACAAGGCCGCACGGTCGATTTCCGGAATACGCTGATCGTGATGACGTCGAATATCGGCGCCGACCTGCTGGTCAGCCTCGGCGAGAACGACGACGTGGAGAAAGTGCGCGATCAGGTGATGAGCCTGGTGCGGGCGAATTTCCGTCCCGAGTTCCTGAACCGCGTGGACGAGATCATCCTGTTCCACCGGTTGAAGCGCAGCCAGATGGGCGCGATCGTCGACATTCAAGTAGCGCGGCTGCAGAAGCTACTCGACGAGCGCAAGGTCACGATCGAGCTTTCGCCGGAGGCGCGCGAGTTTCTCGCCGCCAAAGGCTACGATCCCGCTTATGGCGCGCGGCCGTTGAAGCGCGTGATCCAGAAGGAGTTGCAGGATCCGCTCGCCGGGAAAATTCTCGCAGGCGAGATCAAGGACGGAGACCGCATCAAGGTTGGTTTGTCGAAGGGCGAACTCACCTTCAATACGGCCGTCCTGAAGGGACGCGCGGCGTAAGCGCCGCGCTTTCCTTTCTACTGATTATTGGAAAGTTGCGCGGTTCGCGGCGTGGACGGCGTGTTGCCGAGGATGCGATCGATCCTTGTGCGTTCGCGCTCGAATTTTGCGAGGACTGTGCCGTCGAGTTCGCGCCCGCGCGGGAGCTTGATGCGCATCGGATCGACGAAAGTGCCGTTGATCTTCACC
>Ga0068853_100003185_pt1 | contig 12532 bp, 9 predicted proteins | sample KBSCornC32_FD_65655 | JGI IMG/M metagenome (GOLD analysis project Ga0068853, IMG submission 65655) | Corn rhizosphere microbial communities from Kellogg Biological Station, Michigan, USA - KBS Corn C3-2 | ecosystem: Host-associated > Plants > Roots > Rhizosphere > Soil ... | reverse complement strand
AGATCCTCGATGCGCTCGGCCGCGTGCTGCTTCATGTCGTCCTTGGTGCCGAACACGATCGCGCCGGTCGGGCAGGTCTTCACGCACGCGGGCTCGAGGCCGACCGAGACGCGGTCCGAGCACAGCGTGCACTTGTAGGCCTTGTGATCGCGCTTGGAGATGCGTGGGACATTGAACGGGCAGCCGGTCACGCAGTAGCCGCAACCGATGCAGTTCTCCTCGTGGAAATCGACGATGCCGTTGGCGTACTGCACGATCGCGCCGGGCGCGGGACACGCCTTGAGGCAACCCGGATCGGCGCAGTGCATGCAGCCGTCCTTGCGGATCAGCCATTCTAGGTCGCCGGCCGCGGTCTCGTGTTCGCTGAAACGCATGAGCGTCCAGCTGTGCTCGCTGAGGTCGGCCGGGTTGTCGTAGTGGCCGGTGCAGCTGCCGATCTCGTCGCGGAGGTCGTTCCATTCCATGCACGCGACCTGGCAGGCCTTGCAGCCGATGCACTTGGTCACGTCGATGAGCTTGGCGACCTCGCCGGCATGCGCCTCGCGCGCCTGCGGCGACGGCGTGGTGGTGGCGGAGCGGCGCACGATGTCGAGCGATTGCAGTGCCATGGCGTGCTCCTCAAGCCTTCTCGACCTTGACCAGGAACGACTTGAACTCGGGCGTCTGCGAGTTGCCGTCGCCGACCACGGGTGTCAGCGAATTGGCGAGGAAGCCCGCCTTCGCCACGCCGGTGAAACCCCAGTGGATCGGGATGCCGACCGTGTGCACGGTGCGGCCGTCGATGGTGAGCGCCTTGATGCGCTTGGTCACCATCGCGACCGCGACGATATGGCCGCGGTTGGAACTCACCTTCACGCGCCCGCCGTTCTCGACGCCGACTTCCTTCGCGAGCGCTTCGCCGATCTCGACGAACTGCTCCGGCTGCAGGATCGCGTTGAGGCGGACGTGCTTGGTCCAGTAGTGGAAGTGCTCGGTGAGGCGATACGTCGTCGCCACGTGCGGGAACTGTTCGGCCTTGCCGAACGCCTCGCGATCGTCCTTGAACACGCGCGCGGCGGGATTGCTGATCGCCTGCGGCTGGTCGGGGTTGAGCAGGTTCCTGCCGAGCGGCGTCTCGAACGGCTCGTAGTGCTCCGGGAACGGCCCCTCGGCCATCGCCCCGCGCGCGAAGAAGCGCGCGACGCCTTCGGGATTCATGATGAACGGGCCCATGCCGCCGGCCGGATTCTCGTCCGCCTTGAAGTCCGGGATGTCCGCGCCGCCCCACGTGCTGCCGTTCCAGCCGACGAGCTTGCGCTCCGGGTTGAACGGCTTGCCCGACGGATCGCACGAGGCGCGGTTGTAGAGCACGCGTCGGTTCGCCGGCCACGACCACGCCCAGTTGATCGTCTGTCCGATGCCGGTCGGGTCGGAACTGTCGCGACGCGCCATCAGGTTGCCGGTCGGTCCCCACGCGCCGCAGAAGATCCAGCAGCCGCTCGACGTACTGCCGTCGTCGCGCAGCTCGGCGAATCCCGCGAGTTGCTCGCCAGCCTTGCGCACGACCTTGGTCGGGTCCTTCGGATCGGCGAGGTCCTTCAGCGCGCTGCCCGAATACTCGCGCGCGAGTTCGTCCGGCGCCGGGCTGTCGGCACGCACGTACTTCCATGCGAGGTTCACGATCGGATCGGGGAACGCGCCGCCCTCATCGCGATACGCCTTGCGCAGTCGCGTGAACAGGCCGGCCATGATCTCGAGGTCGCTGCGCGCCTCGCCGGGCGGATTCGCACCCTTCCAGTGCCACTGCAGCCAGCGCGAGGAATTGGTCAGCGAGCCGTCTTCCTCGGCAAAGCACGTGGTCGGCAGCCGGAACACCTCGGTCTGGATCTTCGAGGGGTCGACGTCGTTGTGCACGCCGGCGTTGCGCCAGAACTCCGACGTCTCCGTCGCGAGCGGATCCATGATGACGAGGAACTTCAGCTGCGCCAGGCTCGCGTCCATCTTCGCCTTGTTCGGCGCCGCCGCGAGCGGATTGAAGCCCTGGCAGATGTAGCCGTTGACCTTGCCCTGGCTCATGAGCTCGAACGTCTGCAGCATGTCGTACGGCTTGTCGAGCTTGGGCAGGTAGTCGTAACCCCAGTGGTTCTCCGCGGTCGCCGCGTCGCCCCACCACGCCTTCATGAAGCTCACGAAGAACTTGCCGTAGTTCTGCCAGTAGCTGAGCTGGTTCGGGCGCAGAGGCTTCTGCGCGCGCGTGGCGATGTACTTGTCGTAGTCCTGCTCGGCCTCGTTCGGCAGGGTCATGTAGCCGGTCAGCAGGTTCGACATGAGGCCGAGGTCGGTCAGGCCCTGGATGTTCGAATGCCCGCGCAGCGCGTTCATGCCACCGCCGGCGATGCCGATGTTGCCGAGCAGCAGCTGGACCATCGCGCCGGTGCGGATCATCTGCGAACCGATCGAGTGCTGGGTCCAGCCGAGCGCGTACATGATCGTCATCGCGCGCGTCGGTACCGCGGTCGAGGCGATCATCTCCCAGATGTGCAGTACCTTGTCCTTCGGCGTGCCGCACACGCGCTCGACCATGTCCGGCGTGTAGCGCGCGTAGTGCTGCTTGAGCAGGGAGTAGACGCAGCGCGGGTCGGCCAGGGTCGGGTCGGTGCGCACGTAGCCGTCGTCACCGAGTTCGTAGTCCCAGCTCGACTTGTCGTAGCTGCGCTTGTCCGCGTCGTAGCCTGAATACAGCCCCTGCTCGAACGTGAAGGCGTCCTTCACGATGAACGAAAGATCGGTGTAGTTGACGACGTACTCGCGCTGGACCTTGTCGTTGGCGAGCAGGTAGGCGATGAGCCCGCCGAGGAACACGATGTCCGTGCCCGGACGGATCGGCGCGTAGACGTCCGCCACCGACGCCGAGCGCGTGAAGCGCGGGTCGACGACGATGAGCTTCGCCTTGTTGTGCGCCTTCGCTTCAGTGACCCACTTGAAGCCGCACGGGTGCGCCTCGGCGGCGTTGCCACCCATGATGAGGACGAGGTCGGCATTCTTGATGTCGACCCAGTGATTCGTCATCGCACCTCGGCCGAACGTCGGGGCAAGACCTGCCACCGTCGGGCCGTGTCAGACACGCGCCTGGTTGTCGAATGCGAGGAGTCCGAGCGAGCGAGCGACCTTGTGCGTGAGGTAGCCGACCTCGTTGCTGCTCGCCGAGGCGGCGAGCATGCCGGTCGTGAGCCAGCGGTTGACCGTCTGCCCCTGCGCGTTCTTCGCGACGAAGTTCGCGTCGCGGTCCTGCTTCATGAGCTTGGCGATGCGGTCGAGCGCATCGTCCCAACCGATCCGTTCCCAGCGGTCCGAGCCCGGCGCGCGGTACTCGGGATACTTGAGGCGGCTGTCGCTGTGGATGAAGTCGATCAGTGCGGCGCCCTTCGGGCAGAGCGTGCCGCGATTGACCGGATGATCCGGGTCGCCCTCGATATGGAAGATCGACGCCTGCGCGTTCTTCGCGCGGTCGCCGAGTCCGTACATGAGCACGCCGCAGGCGACCGAACAGTAGGGACAGGTGTTGCGCGTCTCGGTCGCGCGGCTCAGCTTGAACTCGCGCACCTCGGCCAGCGCGGGCGCCGGCGAAAAGCCGAGCAGGCCGAGACTCGAACCCACCAGCGTGGCGCCGGTGACCTTCAGAAACTGACGCCGGGTCAGATCCGTCATCGGAAGCTCCTACACGGGTTGCAGGACCACCCGAGTGTATGCCTCCGCGCCGGCGCCCGCCATGCGACCTTCCGGTAGGCGCGCCCCTCAACCGCCGATCGCGACGGTCGTCGCGTCGGGGAACGCGGTGTCGCTGCCGAGCGCGCGCCAGCGCTCGGTCTCGGCGTCCATCGCCGCGCGCTTGGCGTCCCACAGGCCGTAGGCGTCCGCGCCGAGCAGCAGGCGCAGCGGCGGATCGGCGCTTTCGACCACGTCGATCATCACGCGCGCCGCGCGGCGCGGGTCGCCGGACTGCTTGCCGGCGTTGCCGTAGAGGAAGTCGCGGATCGGGTCGACCACCGGCCGGTAGTCGTCGATGATCCGCTCCGGCCGGAGGTTGGCGTCGCCGGCGAACGCGGTACGGAACGCGCCGGGCTCGACCAGGGTCACGCGGATGCCGAGCGGCGCGACCTCGTCGCGCAACGCCTCGGAATAGCCCTCGAGTGCGAACTTGGAGGCGCCGTACAGCGCGAAGCCGCCGATGTTGACGCGCCCGCCGATGCTCGAGATGTTGAGGATGTGGCCGCTGCGGCGTTCGCGCATCGACGGCAGCACGGCGCGGATCATCTCGGCGCAGGCGAAGAAGTTCAGGTCCATCTGCTCGCGCAGCTGCTGCGCCGAGAATTCCTCGGCCGCGCCGAGGCTGCCGCGACCGGCGTTGTTGACGAGCACGTCGATACGGCCGAAGCGCGCGAGCGCGGCCTCGACGCAGGCGCGCCGATCGTCCTCGCGCGTGACATCGACGCGCACGGCGAGCGCGCGATCCGGATGTCGCTGGACGAGGTCGACGACCGCGTCGGTGCGGCGGGCGGTCATCACGACGGCATCGCCGCGCTCGAGCACGGCCTCGGCGAGTGCGCGACCGAACCCGCTGCTCGTGCCTGTGATGAGGTAGACCTTGTCCATGCAACGCGTCCTCGCCTGGTTGGGAACGCGATAGATGCGCGCGGCGTGCGCCGGGATCAAGCCCCGCGCATGCGGGTTCGTTCAATCATCCATCGACGCGGCATCACGACGCGCGCCGCGACGGCTAGCGCCTGGCGGAACGCTGGCGCAGCGCCTCGAACAGCACGATGCCGGTCGCGACCGAGACGTTGAGGCTCTCGACGTCGCCCTGCATGGGGATCTTCGCGACGAAGTCGCAGTTCTCGCGCGTGAGTCGGCGCATGCCCTCGCCTTCGCTGCCGAGCACGACCGCGATCGGTCCGTCGAGGTCGACCGCGTAGACCGACTGCTCGGTGTCGCCGGCGAGGCCGACCAGCCAGACGCCGGCGTCCTTGAGCGTCTTCAGCGCACGCGCGAGGTTGGTCGCGGCGACGATCGGCACGCGGTCCGCGGCGCCGGCCGACGCGCGCCGCACCGTCGGCGTCACGCCGACCGCGCGATCCTTCGGCACGAGCACCGCGGTCACGCCGGCCGCCTCGGCGCTGCGCAGGCAGGCACCGAAGTTGTGCGGGTCGGTGATGCCGTCGAGGACGAGGAACAACGCGTCGCGACCGGCCTTCTCGACCAGTTCCGGCAACGCCAAGTCGGCCAGCGCCGCCGGCGCGTTGTAGCGCGCGACGACGCCCTGGTGGCGCGCGCCGCCGGTCATGCGGTCGAGCGCGGCGCGGTCGCGCGCATGCGGCTTCACACCGAGCTCGCGCGCACGTTCGCCGAGCTCCTTCAGGCGCGTGTTGTGGCTGCCGCTCTCGATGTACAGCTCGACGAGGTTGGCGACGTCGTGGTTCAGCGCGGCCTCGACCGCGTGGATGCCGATCAGCAGTTCGTTGCTCATGCCCGCGATTGTAGCCGCTGCGGCCGCTTCACCGTCCGCTGACGAGGCGGAAATCGATCTTCCGGTCCTCGAGGCTCGCGCGCAGCACCTGCACGCGCACCTCGTCGCCGAGGCGGAATCGCAGGCCGCGCCGCTCGCCGGTGAGCAGGCGCCGCGTGGCGTCGAAATGGTAGTAGTCGTTCGGCAACTGGGTGATGTGCACGAGGCCGCTGATCTTCGACTCGGTCAGCTCGACGAACAGGCCGAACGAAGCAACGCCGGAGACGATGCCGGCGAACTCGCTGCCGACGTGCTTCTCCATCCACGCGCACTTGTAGCGCTCGTCGACGTCGCGCTCGGCCTCGTCCGCGCGGCGCTCGTTGTGCGAACAGTGCACGCACAGGCTGGCCATCGTGCTGGGGCTGTACTCGTAGCCGGCCGGCTTGCCGCCACCGAGCGCGTAGCGGATCGCGCGGTGCACGAGCAGGTCCGGATAGCGGCGGATCGGCGAGGTGAAATGCGTGTACGACTCGAGCCCGAGGCCGAAGTGGCCCGGATCGTCTGGCTGGTACACCGCGAGGCTCTGCGAGCGCAACAGCACCGATTCGATCAGGCTCGCGTCGGGACGCTTGCGCACCTTCTTGAGCAGCGCCGAGAAGTCGCCGGGCGTGACCTGCTCGATCGGCGGCAGGCTCAGCTTGAACTCGCGCAGGAACTCGAGCAGGTCGTCGTATTTCGACGCCGGCGGCGGCGCGTGCACGCGGTACGGCGTCGGGATGCGGCGCTTCTGCAGGTACTTCGCCGCCTCGACATTGGCCGCGATCATGCATTCCTCGATGAGCTTGTGCGCGTCGTTGCGCTCGTACGCACCGAGCTGCACGACCTCGCCGCCGGCGCCGAGGCGGAACGAGACCTCGTTGCTCTCGAAGTCGATCGCGCCGCGCCGCTGGCGCGCCTTGGCGAACAGCTTGTAGAGCTGGTGCAGGTGCTTGAGCTGCGGCAGCACGTCGGCGAGCTCGGCGCGCGCGTCGGCGTCCTTGAGGCCAATCGCGCGCCAGACCTTGTCGTAGGTGAGGCGCGCGTGCGAGCGCATCACGGCCGGGTAGAACTTGGAACGCTCGACCTCGCCTTCGTGATCGACCTGCATCTCGCAGACCATGCACAGGCGTTCGACCTTCGGATTGAGCGAGCAGATGCCATTGGACAGCGTCTCGGGCAGCATCGGCACGACGAACCCGGGGAAGTACACCGACGTCGCGCGGTTGTACGCTTCCTCGTCGAGCGGCGTGCCCGGACGCACGTAGTGCGAGACGTCGGCGATCGCGACGATCAGGCGGAAGCCGCGCTCGTTCGGTTCGGCGTAGACCGCGTCGTCGAAATCCTTCGCGTCCTCGCCGTCGATCGTGACGAGCGGCGTGTCACGCAGGTCGACGCGCCCCTTGCGTTCGGCCGCCGATACCTCCGGCTCGACCTGCGCCGCGTCGCGCAACACCGCGGCCGGCCAGTCGTGCGGCAGGTCATGGCTGGCGATCGCCATCTCGACCACGAGCGACGGCGTCAGGCGCTCGCCGAGGATGGTCAGGATGCGCCCCATCGGCCCGCGCTGCACGGTCGGCGGATCGGTGATCTCGACGACGACGATCTGGCCCGAACGCGCACCGCGGTCCTTGCCGGGCGTGATGAGCACGTCCTGGTGCAGGCGGCGGTCGTCGGGCGTGACAAGCACGAGGCCGTTTTCCTCGATCACGCGGCCGACCAGGCGCGGCGAGCGGCGCTCGAGCACCTCGACGATCGCGCCCTGGCTGCGCCCGCGGCGGTCGACGCCGACGACGCTCGCGAGCACGCGATCGCCGTGCAGCACCTTGCGCATCTCGGCCGGCGAGAGGTACAGGTCCTCGCCGCCCTCTTCCGGGCGCAGGAAACCGAAGCCTTCGGCGTTCGCGATCACGCTGCCGCGGATGAGGTCGAGCTTGGTCGCGACGCCGTAGCCGCCGCGCCGGTTCTGGATCAGCTGACCGTCGCGCAGCATCGCCGCGAGGCGGCGCGTGAGCGCGTCGAGGTCCTGCGGTGCGGACAGGTGCAACGCGCGCGCGACCGCCTCGATCGTCATCAATTCGCCGCTGCGTTCGAGCAGCGCGAGGATCGCCTCGCGGCTGGGGATCGGCCGCTCGTAGCGGCTCGCCTCGCGCTCGGCGTGCGGATCGTGCACGGCCGCAGGCCGTGCCCCCTTGTGCGACGGCAGCGGCGGCAACCGCTCGGGCATGAATTTCGGCAGCGGTGGGCGCTTGCCCGGCGCGCGCGTGTCGCGGCGGCCCGCGGAGGCGGGAGGTGCCTTCGCGCCCTCGCGCGCCGGCTTCGCCTTCGCCTCGCCGGCACGCTTGCCCGGCCCGCGCGCATTGCGCGCACCTGGCGCGCGTGAATCGGTGGTTCTTCTTCTTTTCAAAGCGATTTCCTTTTCGTTCGAGGGCAGCGTCGCCGAGCGGGTGCACGATTGCAAGCCGCGGACGAAGCACCCCTGTGCGTGTTCCAACACGATGCGGGCATCGTCGATGCGCTCGGTGCGCGTGCGTGACATGCGGGCGCGAGTGGGCGAAACCGGCGCAATCGCCGCGTGGCGGCCGCATCGTCGACGCCTTGAATCGGCGCGATGCGTTGACAGCCTGCAGCCCGGCCAGTATCGTTCGCGCCCCCGGTCAGGCACGCCTGTCCGGTCGGGCCCAGGTGGCGGAATTGGTAGACGCACTAGTTTCAGGTACTAGCGGGTAAAACCGTGGAGGTTCGAGTCCTCTCCTGGGCACCATCACGACGTCGATGACGTCCGCGCAAAATCAGTAACGCTCCTTGGAAACCCCGCGCTGCGGGGTTTTTCGTTTCTGCCGCCCAGGAACGTCCTTGGACGTTCCCCGTGCAGCACGCCCACCGACTGCGTAGGCGACCTCCTGTCGCGGCACGAACGGCCGACGCAGCGAAGCAGCATGGATCGGGCGCGTTTTGCGTCCACGCCAGCCGCGGCAAGCGCTCGAATGTGCGCGATATCCATCGAAGAATCCAGGGGCATGGCGACAACGTCGCCCGCGCGCGACAGAGCCTTCGCTGTTGTCGTCGCCCGGATCTCCCTCGGGGCGACGATCGTCGCCATGAAGTCAGTCGTCTGCTCGCGCGCGCGACACGTACCCGCCATGCGGGTATTTGACAAATACCCGTTTAAGGAATAAAAGCGAGTTATTGGTAATCCGGGTATTTCCCATGCCTCCGCGCTCTCACGTGCTCGTCACCGCCCCCCAGTTGGGATCGATCCTGCAGGCCGCCCGCAAGGCCCGAGGCATGACCCAATCGGCTCTCGCCGCCCGACTCGGCCTGAGCCAATCGCGAGTGTCCTATCTGGAGCTGAGTCCCCACGACCTGAGCCTGGCGCAACTGCTGGCGTGGTGCTCGACGCTCGGCTTGGAACTGACCATCGACGCTCGTGGCGGCGCGGCCGCTCCCGGCATGCAAGCAGACTGGTGACATGGGGCGTCGCTCGCACAGCCGCAGCTTGTCGCTCTGGATCAACGGCGAACGTGTCGGACGCTGGACGATTCCCGCGCGTGGAGAGATGGAACTCCAGTACGACGCGGAATGGGTCGCGACGGCCATCGGGCGTCCGTTGTCCCTGTCGCTCCCCTTCAACCTGGACAACCTGCCGCTCAAGGGCGAGAAGGTCGCCAACTACTTCGACAACCTCCTGCCCGACAGCGACGCCATCCGCAAGCGCGTCGCCGATCGCTTCCGCACGGGTTCGACCGATCCCTTCGATCTCCTGAAAGCCATCGGCCGCGACTGCGTGGGCGCAGTCCAGATCCTGGACGAGGACGAGACGCCTGAAGGTTTCGATCGCATCGAAGGCATGCCGCTGTCGGAAGAGGACATCGAGCGGCATCTGATCGAAACGGTGTCCCCCCGCGCCTTCGGTGCCGGCAGTGATCCCGAAGCGGACTTCCGCATCTCCCTGGCCGGCGCCCAGGAGAAGACCGCGTTCCTCTGGTGGGGCGGTCGATGGCAGGTGCCTCGTGGCGCGACGCCCACGAGCCACATCTTCAAACTCCCGCTCGGCCTGGTGGGCGGCAGGCAGGCCGATTTCACCACGTCGGTCGACAACGAGTGGCTATGCCTTCGGCTGCTCGATGCATACGGATTGGAGGTCGCCGACGCCCGCATCGCGACCTTCGGCAAGCAACGCGTGCTCGCTGTCGAGCGTTTCGATCGGCGCGTCGCGCCCGATGGCCAGTGGCTCATGCGCTTGCCGCAGGAGGATTTCTGCCAAGTGGAGGGCTGCTCGCCTCTGCGCAAGTATGAGAACGACGGAGGACCGGGGCTCACGGCCTTGTTCACCACCTTGCGACAGTCGGTGAACGCGGAGGCCGACATGAAGACGCTGATGGCTGCGCAGGTCCTGTTCTGGCTACTGCGAGCACCGGACGGCCATGCCAAGAACTTCAGCATCCAGATCCTGCCGCGCGGCCGCTTCCGGCTGACCCGCCTGTACGACGTGATGTCGGCCTATCCCGTGCTCGGCGACGGCCCTCGTCATTGGTCGTCCCGCGATATCAAGCTGGCGATGGCGCTGCTCGGAAAGAACAAGCACTACGCGATGCATGCCATCCAGCGTCGGCACTTCGACAGCACCGCGCAGAAAGTCGGCTACGCATCCTCCGCCGAGCCGGTCATCGAGGAAATCCTCGCGCGCACGCCGGCGGCCATCGCGGAGGCGCAAGCGGCGCTGCCGCCGGGCTTCTCTTCGCGCGTCGCGGACACCATCCTGCACGGACTCGAGCGCGCCGCGGATTCGCTGGCGCGGATGGCTGCGTAACGGCGGCAGGCGCCCTCAACCGAGTTCGTGCGCACGCGTGGCTAGCCACGCATCGGCCTGCTGACGCCCGAGGTCGCGCAGTTCGCGCAGGAACGCGAGGCGGGTGTTGAGCCGCGTCTTCGCGCTGTACGCATCGAGCGACTCGCCCGGCTCGATCATGCCGATGCGCAACGCCTTGAGACGCCGCCCGATCGCGCTGAACGGCAGCGTGCCGGCGACCGCGCGCTGCGCGCGCCGCACGGTGCCGAGTTCGCGCAGGAACGTGGTCGAGAAGCCGAGTTCGCTGATGCGCTCGCGGATCTGCCGTGCGCTGCGCGGTGGTTCCGCGTGCTCGATCGCCTGCACGAGCACGCACAGGATCGCCGCGGAGTCGCATTCGTAGATGAGCGGCTCGAGCGCGGGATTGCCGGCGTAGCCACCGTCCCAGTACATCTCGCCATCGATCTCGACCGGCGCGAACAGCTGTGGCAGGCATGCGCTCGCGAGCAGCGCGTCGAGATCGAGGCGCGTGTTGTCGAACAGCACGAGGCTGCCGTCGCGCACGCGCGTCGCCGCGAGAAACAGGCGGAACCGAGACTCGCGGCGCAGGCGTTCGAAATCGAACAACGCCGCGGCGATGTCGCGCAGCGGGTTGATGCCGAGCGGATTGATCTCCTGCGGCGTGAAATGGCGCGCCATGTCGAGCAGCAACGTTTCAGTCGCCGCGCCCGCGGGCGTGGAGAACGCCCAGCGCAGCAGGCCCGTGCGCGACGCGACGCCTTCCCACAGCGCGGCGAGGGTCGCCCGCGCACCGTCGCGACCGCCGTCGAGCCACCCTTGCGCGAGAGCGAGCGCGTTCATCGAGCCGCTGCTCGTCGCGCTGACGCCTTCGATCGCCAGCGCGGGCTCCTCCAGCAGGCGATCGAGCACGCCCCAGGTGAACGCGCCATGCGCACCGCCGCCCTGCAGGGCGAGGTTCACCACCGGCAGTTTCACCCCGGCGCGGCCTTGTGCAGGACGCGATCGAACAACGCGAGCGTGCGCTTCCATGCTTCTTTCGCGCCGGCTTCGTCGTAGCGAGGCGTGGTGTCGTTGTTGAAGCCGTGCTGCGTGCCGGCGGGCTGGTAGAGCGCGTAGTGCACGCCGGCCGCCTTCAGCGCGGTCTCGTAGGCGGGCCAGCCGGCGTTGACGCGTTCGTCGTTGCCGGCGAGCACGACGAGCAGTTCGGCCTTGATCTTCGCGACATCCTCGCTCGCCGGCGCGGGGCCGTAGAACGGCGCCGCGGCAAGCAGCTTCGGCACGCGCGTCGCGAGGAAATTGACCATTCCGCCGCCGTAGCAGAAGCCGACGGCGCCGAGGCGCCCGTTGCCGCCTTCGGCGTGCAACAGCCAGTCGGCGGCGGCGAGGAAGTCGGCGCGCGTCTTGTCCTGGTCGAGCCTGCCGAACAGCGCGCGCGCCGCGTCTTCGTCACCGGGATACCCGCCGAGCGGGAACAGCGCGTCGGGCGCGAACGCGAGATAACCTTCGAGCGCGAGGCGGCGCGTGACGTCCTCGACATGCGGGTTGAGCCCGCGGTTCTCGTGCACGACGAGCACGAGCGGCAACGCGCCTTGCGCTGGCTTCGGTCGCACGAGATAGCCGCGCGCCTTGCCGTAGCCGTTCGGCGAGTCGAATTCGACGTGGCTCGCGACGAGGCGCGCGTCGTCGGGCTTGACCTGCTGCGCGGTGGCGAACTGCGGGCTCAGCGCGGCGAGCAGGCCGGCCGCGCCCGCGGCGCCGACCGCGAAGCGCGCGGCGCCCGCGAGGAAGCCCCGGCGGTCGATCGAGCCGTGCACGTATTGGTCGAACAGGCGCAGCACTTCGGGATCGAAGTCGGCGGCGGTGAGGCGCGGCGGGTTCGGCATGGCACGCTCCGGATGCGGCGGAAGCGCGATTGTGCATCCGCGCGGTTTCGCGCGCATGTCGCCTCAGCCGGGACCGTCGACGTATGGGTTGCGCGCCATCTCGGCGACCTCGCCTTTCGAGATCGTCGCCGCGACGAGCGCGGTGAAGAAGCGCAGGCCGACCATCAGCGAGATCAACAGCGCGTCGGGGTCGGTCGGCGCGCCCACGTACTCGAGCGCCGCCGCGATCGGTCGCGCGCCGAAGAAGCCGACGAACACCATGAACAGCATCGCGACGAAGGTCGAGCCGCCCGCGGCGAGCGTGTTGTTCATCCAGGC
>Ga0068853_100003181_pt1 | contig 12545 bp, 11 predicted proteins | sample KBSCornC32_FD_65655 | JGI IMG/M metagenome (GOLD analysis project Ga0068853, IMG submission 65655) | Corn rhizosphere microbial communities from Kellogg Biological Station, Michigan, USA - KBS Corn C3-2 | ecosystem: Host-associated > Plants > Roots > Rhizosphere > Soil ... | reverse complement strand
CTGCAGCAGCGCAAGGCGGAACTCGCGCGCGCGGTGCTCGAAGGAGGCAGCACGCAGGCGTTGCGCTTCGACGAAGCCGACGTCGCCGAGTTGTTCGCCCCGCTGTAGGCGACGCGTCGCGCGCCGACCGGCCGCCTCAGCGCGCGCGCTGCGGCGCGAGTTCGACGAACGCGTCGATCGCCGCACTCGCGCGCCGGCGGTCGCCGCCCGCGAGCACGGCGATGAACAGGCCGTCGAACACTCCGCAACAGAGGGTCGCGAGCGCGCCGCGCCGCTTCGACCGCGGCAACGCGCGCTCGAACAGGCCGAGGCGTTCGAACGTGCCGCGCTCGAGGTGGCGCGCCGGGCCGCCGTCGCGCGCGGCGAGCACCTGCAACTCGTACCAGAGCCGCAGGTAGGCGAAGTTGCGCCGCTTCAGCGCCCAGTCCCACAGCGTGCGCAGCAGCGGCGCGCGCGGCGTGCGCTCGACCGCGCGCAGGAATGAATCATGCAGCTGCCGCTGGATCACCTGCAGCACTTCGCCGAGCAGGCCATCCTTGGAGCCGTAGTGGTAGACGAGCAGGCGCGCACTCGTGCCCGCGCGCGCCGCGAGCGGTCGCAGCGAAAGATCGGCGACGCCGCGCTCGAGCAGGCACTCGACCAGCGTCGCCGTGAGTTCGTCCTTGCGCGTCGCGCCGGCACGACGCGCGGCGGCCGCGGTCACGATCGCGCCGGCGCCGCGCCGTCGACGGGCGGAGGCGGGCGGCGATCGCCGTCGTGCGCGTCGTCGCCGCGGCGCGCATGCGGCAGCAGCCACTGCGCGTAGCGGCGATAGCCTTCGTCGCCGAGCAGCTTGCGGATGCGCTCGCCGCTCTGGTCGTCGATCCGCTCCGCCTCGTCGCGGTCGTGCCTGCGCTGCGTTTCGAACGCCGCGTGCGACTTGTCGCGCAGCGCCTCCAGCGCGTCGCGGCGCTCGCGCAGGATCCTGCGCAGTTCGGCCTGCTGCGCGGCGTCGATGCCGGGGATCGCGGCGAGGGCTTCGGCCGGCGGCACCTCGGCACGGCCGCGCGGCGGCGGGCCGGGCTCGGGCGGCATCGGTTGCGCGCCCGCGCTGGCCGCGAGCATCGTGGTCAACAGGGCGGCCAGGGTCTGCGTCTTCATCGAACGGCTCCAGGGATGCGGCGGATCGCCGGAGCATGACGATCGCAAGGGAATGCGCAGCGCGAACGCAGGGATCGTGGAGAAATCGAGGATTCACGCGCGCCCGCCTTGCGGTGCGCGGGGCCGGCGCTATCGTGGCGCCATGTCCGGACCGCGTTCGAAGCTGCGCCTGCGCCTGTGGCAACGCCTGTTCATCGCGTTCGCGCTGCTCAGCGGCGCGGTGCTGCTCGGCTTCCTCGCGTGGCAGCAGCACGCGTTCCGCGGCGCCTTCCTCGACTACCTCGATGCGGTCGCGCTCCGACGCCTCTCGCCGTCGGCGGAGCGGCTCGCCACGGCGTACGCGGAACACGGCGACTGGCAGTTCCTGCGCAGTGCGCCGCGGCGGCTGGGCGACTACGTGGAGCTCGACCGCTGGCGCCCGCGCGGGCGCCCCGATGCCGACGCCGCGCCGCCGCCCGGCGACGTGCCGCCACCGCCCGCCGACCTGCCGCCGCCGCCGGGCGACATGCCGCCGCCGCCGCCCGGCGACATGCCGCCGCCCGACGATGCCGCACGTGAACCACGCCGCGGGCCGCCGCGCGGGCCGCCCGACCTCGTGCAGCGGCTGCTGCTCGTCGACGCGCAGGGCGAACGCGTCGTCGGCAATCCGCACGTGTCGGCCGACGCGCCGTCGATCGCGGTGATGCTCGACGGCCACGAGGTCGGTCGCTTGCGGCTCGGCCGCCAGCCCGAGCTCGGCGACGCGATCGACAGCGCGTTCGCACGCGCGCAGGCGCGCGACGCGCTGATCGCCGGCCTGGCGATCCTCGCACTCGCGCTGCCGCTCGCGTTCGCGCTCGCGCGCCGCCTGCTCGCGCCGGTGCGCGCGCTCGCGCAGGCGACGCGCGCGCTCGCCGACGGCGACTACGCGCGCCGCGTCGACGCCTCGCGCAGCGACGAACTCGGCGAACTCGCCGGCGATTTCAACCACCTCGCGCTGACGCTCGACCGCAATCGGGAGGCGCGCCGCGCCTGGGGCGCGGACATCGCGCACGAGTTGCGCACGCCGCTGAGCGTCCTGCGCGGCGAGGTGCAGGCGCTGCAGGACGGCGTGCGGCTGCCGACGCCCGCCGCGTTCGATTCGCTGCAGGCCGAATGCGAGCGCCTCGGCGGGCTCGTCGAAGACCTGTACCAGCTCGCGCTCGCCGACGCCGGCGCGCTCGAGTACCGCTTCGAGCCGCTCGACTTCGCCGAACTCGTGCAACAGGCCGCAGCGATGCAGGTGGCCGGCTGCGCCGACGACGGCCTCGCGCTCGAACTGCCGGCGGCGAGTCGCATCGTCGTGCGCGGTGATGCGCGCCGCCTCGCCCAGCTCGTCGACAACCTGCTCGCCAACGCACGCCGCCACACCGAATCGCCGGGGCGCATCCGCCTCGCGCTGTCCGCGCGCGACGGCTCGGTCCGTCTGGTCGTCGACGACACGCCGCCGGGCGTGCCCGCGCAGGCGCTGCCGAAGCTGTTCGATCGCCTCTATCGCGTCGACGCCGCGCGTTCGCGCGCGCACGGCGGCGCCGGTCTCGGCCTGGCGATCTGCCGCGCGATCGTCGACGCGCACGAAGGCCGCATCGACGCGCAGCCGTCGCCGCTCGGCGGCCTGCGCATCGTGGTCGAGTTGCCGCTCGCGGCGGAGGGCCGCACGTGAGCGCGCTCGTGCTCGTGATCGAGGACGAACCGAAGATCGCCGCGTTGCTGCGCGACTACCTCGTCGCGGCCGGCTATCGCGTCGGCGTGCGCGAGACCGGCGAGGGCGCGATCGAGTGGGTGCGCGCGCAGGCCGCCGACGCGCTGCTGCTCGATCTCATGCTGCCCGGCATGGATGGGCTCGCGATCTGCCGCGGCGTGCGTGCGCAGTCAGACCTGCCGATCCTCATGATCACCGCGCGCGTCGAGGAGATCGACCGCCTGCTCGGCCTCGAACTCGGCGCCGACGACTACATCTGCAAGCCGTTCAGTCCGCGCGAGGTGGTCGCGCGCGTGCGCGCGGTACTGCGTCGCGCGGCCACGCGCGGCCAGCCGCAGGCGAGCGCGGTCGAACTCGACGACGACCGCTTCGAGGCGCGCGTGCGCGGCCGCCGGCTCGAACTGACGCCGGTCGAACTGCGCCTGCTGCGCAAGCTGAGCCAGCAGCCCGGTCGCGTCTATTCGCGCGCGCAACTCATCGACGCCGCCTACGAGGACCATCGCGTGGTGAGTGAGCGCACCGTCGACAGCCACATCAAGAACCTGCGCCGCAAGCTCGCCGACGCGGGCGTCGATCCGATCGCCTCGGTGTACGGCGTCGGCTACCGCTACGAGCCGGACGCCGCCGAGGACGCCTCGACGAGGTCGACGTAGGCGAAGCGGTCTTCGCGCAGCACGCGCTCGCCGCGCACGAGCTCGATCGAGCGGGCGAACAGCGGTCCGCCGTGCACGCAGGTGTGGAATTCGCCGTGCTCGCCGCACGGGTCGCATCCCGCCGGCAGGTCGGCGAGCAGCGCCGCGTCGTAGTCGCGCCCGCAGAACGCGCCGTCGAGCTGCTGCGTGTCGACGCAGCAGAGGATCGCGCGATGGCCGCGCGCGACGAACGCACGCGCGAGCCGGCGCGTGTCTTCGCCCCACAGCGGAAAAACGCCGCGCCAGCCGAGCCGCGCGAGCAGCGCCTCGCGGTACGCGCGCACGTCGGCGAGGAACAGGTCGCCGAACGCGATCGTGTCGAGGCCGGGTTCGGCCGCGCGCGCCCGCGCGAGCGCCGCGGCGAACGACGCCTCGTAGGTCGCGTTGTCGGCCTGCGGGGGCATCGCCGCCTCGAGCAGCGGCAGGTCGAGCGCGGCCGCCTGCGCGTGCAGGATCGAGCGGCGCACGCCGTGGATGCTGATGCGGTCGTACGCTTCGGTCACGCTCGTGAGCAGGCCGACGACGCGCCAGGCGGGGTCGCTGCGCAGGCGTTCGAGCGCGAGCGTCGAATCCTTGCCGCCGCTCCAGCCGACCAGCAGCGGCCGGCTCATGCGCCCGCCGTCCGCGCCCGCGCGATCCGCGCGCGGCGATGCGGAAAGTCGACGTCGTCCGCATCCGTTGCCCGCGCGCCGGCGTATAAACCGAACGTGGCGCGCCGGATGCCGGCGCAACGAACGCAGGAGGCGCGGATGCCGGCCGGACTCAGGAAACGCGTGCTCGCCGGCATGGTGGTGGCCTCGCTGGTCATGGCGTTCGTCGCGATCGCGGTGTGGCTCGGCACGAGCCGCTTCCTCGACAGCTTCGACTGGGTCGACCACACCAATGCGGTGCTGCGCGCGCTCGAGCGCGACCATGCGGCGATCCGCGAGGTCGAAGCGTCGCAGCGCGGCTACCTCGTCACCGGCCAGGTCGACTACGAACAGGAATTCTACGCGGCGACGCGCCTTGCGCGCGATGCGCTCGCGGACACGCGCAAGCTCGTCGCCGACAACGTGGAGCAGTCCGAGCGCGTGCACCGCCTAGCCGAACTGACCGAACAGCGCATGCAGATCGCGATGGCGACCGCGCAGGCGTTCCGTTCGGACGGCTACGACGCGGCGCGCAAGCTCGTCGTCGCGGGCAAGGGCCGCGATCTCATGACGCGGATCGCCGCGCTGCATGCGGAAACGGTCGAAGCGGAGGAGGCGCTGATGGCGACGCGCCAGGCGCGCGCGGTCGCCGACGCGACGCGACTGCGCCTGCTCACGCTGCTCGGCCTCGCCTCGAGCATCGGCATCCTCGCGCTCGTCGGGCGGCGCATGCTCGTCGAGACGCGCTCGCGCGCGCGCGCCGAGGCGCACACGCAGGAAGCCAACCTCGCCCTGCACGAGAAGGTCGACGAGCTGCACCTGCGCGCGAGCCAGACGCGCGAGATGAGCCGGTACGCTGGCATGCTGCAGAGCTGCCGCAACACCGCCGAAGCGATCGCGGTCACGCGCGATGCGTGCCAGCGCCTGCTGCCCGACCTCGGCGGCGCGGTCTACCTCGTGCGTGCCTCGCAGGACCTCGTCGAAGGCATCGGCGTGTGGGGCGCGCACGTCGTGCCGAGCGCGTCGCTGCTGTCGCCGCAAGAATGCTGGGCACTGCGGCGCGGGCGCACCTACGAGGTCGCGGACGTGCACGCCGGCATGTGCTGCGCGCACGCGAGCGTGCCGCCGGCCGAGGTGCCCGCGTCGTGCCTGTGCGTGCCACTCGCGGCGCAGGGCGACGTGATGGGGTTCCTGTACTTTTCCGGCCGCGACCGCCTCGCGGTCGCCGCGCGCGACATCGTGGTCGCGGTCGCCGAGCAGTTGTCGTTGTCGCTGTCGAACCTGCGCCTGCAGGAGACGCTGCGCGTGCAGTCGATCCGCGATCCGCTGACCGGCCTGTTCAACCGACGTTATCTCGAGGAGTCGCTCGAGCGCGAACTCGCGCGCTGCCAGCGCCGTTCGCTGCCGCTCGCGGTGCTGATGATCGATCTCGACCACTTCAAGCGTTTCAACGACACGCACGGGCACGACGGCGGCGACGCCCTGCTGAGCCAGGTCGGCCGCCTGCTGCAGTCGCAGAGTCGCGCCGAGGACATCGCCTGCCGCTTCGGCGGCGAGGAGTTCACGCTGATCCTGCCCGAGATGGACGCCGACGGCGCGTACGAGCGCGCGCAGCGCGTGCGTGAACTCGTCGAGGGACTGCAGGTGTGGCACCTGCGCGAGACGCTGACGCCGGTCACCGCGTCGATCGGCCTCGCCTGGTGTCCCGGCGACGCGCGCGCGTCGGCCGACCTGCTGCGCGTCGCCGACATGGCGCTCTATCGCGCCAAGCGCGAAGGGCGCAACCGCGTGGTCCGCGCGGCCGATGTCGGCGATGCCTGAGCGGCGCGTTCAGGCCCGCTGCCAGAGCAGCAGGCGGTTGTTCGCCGGCATCGCGACGTCGGCGACGAACGCGAAGCCCGCGGCGCGCGCGAGCGCGTCGACCGCGGCGACGTCGCGCAGGCCCATGTGCGGCGCGCGTGACTTCAGCAACGCGTCGAAGTCCGCGTTGCTCTCGCTGGTGTGGTGGCCGTCGACGTCGAACGGGCCGTAGATCGCGAGCCTGGCGTCGCGCGTCGCCAGCGCCGGCAGCGCTTCGAACAGCGCCTCCACCTCCGCCCAGGCCATGATGTGCAGCGTGTTCGCGCTGAACAGCGCGTCGAACGGACCGCTCGGCCACGGCCCGCTCGCGACGTCGAGCAGCAGCGGTGCGGGCGTGTTCGGCAGCGCCGCCGCGGCGAGCCAGGCACCGATGCCGGGCAGGTTCTCGGCGCGGTCGGAACATTGCCAGGCGAGCGCGGGCAGCGCCGCGGCGAAATGCACGGCGTGCTGCCCGGTACCGCTGCCGATCTCCAGCACGCGGCGCCGATCGGCGAACCAGTCGCGCAGCACGCCGAGGATCGGCTCGCGGTTGCGCTCGCAGGCGGCCGAGTACGGTTTGTCGTCGCTCGCGTTGTCGTCCATCACGCGAGTGTGCCCGACGCGGCGCGCGCGGGACAGTTCCTGTGCGATGCTTGCCGCGGTCCCGTCGACGGTGCGCGCATGCTCAACCGGCTCTGGTTCGGCTTCTTCCTCGTCGCGGCGCTCGCCGCGCTCGCGCAATGGCTGCTCGGCGGCAACCCCGGCGTGTTCGCCGCGATGGTGGCGAGCCTGTTCGACATGGCCAAGCTCGCGGTCGAAGTGATGATCCTGCTGTTCGGCACGCTCACGCTCTGGCTCGGCTTCCTGCGCATCGCCGAACAGGCCGGGCTCATCGAGCGCCTCGCACGGTTGCTCGGCCCGTTGTTCGCGCGCCTCATGCCGGGCGTGCCGCGCGGCCACCCGGCGATCGGCCTGATCACGCTCAACTTCGCCGCCAACGTGCTCGGCCTCGACAACGCGGCGACGCCGATCGGCCTGCGCGCGATGCGCGAGTTGCAGACGCTCAATCCGAGCGAGGCGACCGCGAGCGACGCGCAGATCCTGTTCATCGTGCTGAATGCGTCGTCGCTGACCCTGCTGCCGGTGTCGATCTTCATGTACCGCGCGCAGGCCGGCGCGCACGATCCGACTCTCGTGTTCGTGCCGATCCTGCTCGCGACGAGTGCGTCGACCCTGGCCGGCCTGCTCGCCGTCGCGTTCATGCAGAAGATCAAGCTGCGCGATCCGCTCGTGCTGGTCTGCCTGCTCGCGGTCGCGGTGCTGCTCAGCGCGTTCATCAGCGTGCTGCTCGCGCTGCCGGCGGCCGCGCTCGCACCGCTGTCGTCGCTGCTCGGCAACTTCACCCTGTTCGCGATCGTGTTCGCGTTTCTCGCGGTCGGCGCCTGGCGCAAGGTGCCGGTGTACGAGAGTTTCGTCGAGGGCGCGCGCCAGGGCTTCGAGGTCGCGCGCGACCTGCTGCCGTACCTCGTCGCGATGCTCTGCGCGGTCGGCGTGCTGCGTGCTTCGGGTGCGCTCGACCTCGCCCTCGACGGCGTGCGCTGGTGCGTGCAGGCGCTCGGCCTCGACGCGCGCTTCGTCGACGCGTTGCCGACCGCGCTGGTCAAGCCGTTCTCCGGCAGCGCCGCGCGCGCGATGCTGATCGAGACGATGAAGACGCACGGCGTGGACAGCTTCCCCGCGCTACTCGCCGCGACGGTGCAGGGCAGTACCGAGACGACGTTCTACGTGCTCGCGGTCTACTTCGGCGCAGTCGGCATCCGCCGTACGCGGCACGCGGTCGGCTGCGCGCTGCTGGCCGACCTCGCCGGGGTGCTCGCGTCGATCGCGGTGTGCTACTGGTTCTTCGGCTGAACATTGCATGTGCAACGTCCTACGCGGATAATTGCAGCTGAACGAGATTGCCACCGGCGCCACCGCGATGAATCCGTCCACTGCCCGCAAGTCCGCCGCCGCGCCCGACCCGGGCCGCGTGCTCACCCGGGCCGCCCTGCGCGCGGCGGAAATCCTCGACGTGCCGCAGCGCACGCTCGCCGAGATCATCGGCGTGAGTCCCTCGACGATCTCGCGCGCGGCGCGCGCGCCGCTCGACCCGGCGAGCAAGCCCGGCCAGCTCGCCGCACTGTGGGTGCGCGTGTTCCGTTCGCTCGACGCGATCGTCGGCTCGAACGATGCCGCGGCGCGCGCGTGGCTCACCACCGCGAACGCGGCCTTCGGCGGCACGCGCCCGCTCGAACGCATGCGCGACGCCGAAGGCCTCGTGCACGTGCTGCACTACCTCGACAGCGCGCGCGCGCGCCTGTGAACGCGTCGCGGCTCCTGCGACGGGAGCTCGCCAGGATGCCGCGTGAGCCGAGGTCCCTCGCATGAACATCCCGACCCTCGACGCGCTGCGCAAGGCGGCGCGCCGCATCAGCATGAAGCCGTGGCGCGTGGTCGAGGCGCAGCACCGCGCGTCGACGATGCGCCTGGTCGACACGCTCGCCGAGCAGCGCGTGCTCGAGGACCTGCTCGAGGCGGGCAAGCCGCCGCTGCCGGCCGAGGCGGCACGCCTGCACTACCTGCTGGCCACGCCGTTCCGCTATCCGGCGCCGCCGCCCGCGGGTTCGCGCTTCCGCGGCATCGGCGATCCCGGCGTCTGGTACGGCGCCGCGGCCGTGCACACCGCGCTCGCCGAGGTCGCCTACTGGCGCCTGCGCTTCCTCGCCGATTCGCCCGCGACGCCGGACCTGCCGCCGGTGCCGCACACGGTGTTCCGTGCCGCGGTCGCCGGCCAGGCGATCGTGCTCGGCGACGCGCCGTTCGCGCGCCAGAGCACATTGTGGCAAGACCCGGCCAGCTACGTCGCGACGCAGGCGCTCGCGCGCGGCGCGCGCGAGGCGGGCATCGCGCTGATCCGCTATGCGTCGGTGCGCGATCCGCAGCACCGCGCCTGTGCGGCGGTGCTCACGCCGAAGGCGTTCCGCGCGAGCGAGCCGCTCGAGCAGCACGGTTGGCTCATCAAGGTCACGCGCGCCCGCGTGCTCGCGCAGACGAGCTTCGGCACCGAGCGTGTCGCGTTCGAGGCGAGCGAGCTCGGCTTCGCCGTCGGCGCGGGGATGAAGGCGGAAGAGCGGAGCTGAAAGATTTCAGGCTTTCGCCGTTTCCACTGCCGGTTACTCCGTGCGCACACGCGCTTGCAGGTCGCGCAACGGTCGGCGGTACTGATCGCCGAGTTCCGGCTGCGCCGCATGGATCGACGCGGCCTCGGCGGCGAGCGCGCGTGCGGCGGCGCGCTCGCCGTGGTCGAGTTCGGCGCCGGCGAGCGCGATCATCGCCTCGGCCAGCTTCGGGCTCGCGGGGAGCAGCAGCTTGCGGCGCAGATCGAGCGCGCGGCGCAGTGGTGGCAGCGCGGTCGCGGTGTCGCGGGCGAGCAGTGCGGCGCGACCCGCGTCGAGCGCGGCGCGCGCGCTCCATGCATCGAGAGCGTCGGCCTGGCCGCTGCGCGCGATCGCCTGCACGGCGGCGTCGGCCTCGACCGCGGCGCCCGTGGCATCGCCCGCGGCGAGCGCGACTTCGGCGGCGAGCAGGCGCCGGTCGAGGCGGTCGAACGACGCAGTCGCGTCGCCCGGGTCGGCCTGCAGTTCGCCGAGGCGCTCGCGCGCGTGCGCCAGGTCGCCGCGCGCGAGCGCGAGCGTGGTCTGCAGGCGCAGGTTCGCCGCGAACGCCTCGCCGCCGCGCGGCTGCTTCGCCTGCGTGCGCAGCGCAGCGGCTTCGTCGAGGTCGGCTTGCGCGGGCGCATCGCGCCCGAGTTCGATCAGCACGGCAGCTTCGCGTTCGAGGCGCAGCGCGAGGTCGAGGCTGCCGGGCCGGTTCTTGCGATCGATCGCGGTCGCCGCCTGCGCGTCGGCGAGCGCGGCCGCGAGGTCGCCCGCGTTCGCCTCGCAGCGGCCGAGCGCGCTCAGCACCGCGCGCGTGTGGAACGGGTCGTCGGCGCCGCGCAGCTTGATCGCGAGCTGCTTCGCGCCGCGCAGCAGCTCGAGGCCTTCCTGCATGCGCCCCATGTCGCAGAGCAGGCCGCCGAGGCGCTGCTGGGTCTGCAGCACGTCGATGTGTTCGGCACCACTGTCGCGCCTGGCCATCGTCCAGGCCGCGCGCAGGCTGCGCTCCGCGCCGGCGAGGTCGAGCTGCTGCGATTGCGCTTCGCCGAGGTAGGCGTAGTACTTGACCGCGTTCGGCGCGGCGTCGGGCACGACTTTCGCGATTTCGATCGCGTGCGCGAACGCGGTCGTCGCTTCGGCCAGCTTGTGCAGCTGCAATGCCTGGATACCCGCGCTGAGCAGCGAGTCGGCGAGGTCGACCGACGGCGGCTTCGCGTCGAACAGGCGCACCGCGCGCTGCGCGTAGTCGTACGCGCGCGGCGGATCGTAGTTCCAGTAATACTCGGCCTGGCGGCGCAGCCAGGCGCCGCGCGTCGGCGAGTCGACGTCGCCTTGCGCATCGAGGATGCGGCCGGCTTCCTCGAGCACCGCCTTGCGCTCGTCGCCGGTCGCGCGCGAACTCTGCATCGCGCTCGCGAGGTGGACGAGCTCGTCGGCCACCTGCGGCGACGACGCGCCGTACACGCCGCGCGCGAGCTCGACCGCCTGGCGGCGCACGCGCAGCGCTTCGTCGGCGAGCTCGAGGTCGTCGTAGAGCTGGGCGAACAACTGCAGCACGCTGAGTTTCGCCTCGGGCACGTCGGCCATCGCGCCGTCGACGCGCTGCGCACCGAGGTCGAGCAGCTCGCGCGCGGTGGTCTGGCGCGCCTTCGCCGCGTCGGGCTGGTTGCGCGAGTTGGCGCGGAACACGTCGCCGAGGAACGCCTGCACCGCTTCGGCGCGGCGTGCCTGCACCTGCGCGCGCTGCGCCTGCACTTCGGCGCGGTGCGCCTGCCACAGTGCGAGCGCGAGCGCGGCGAGGATCGCGACGAGGAACAGCGCGCTGCTCGCGACGCCGCCGCGGTGGCGCGCGACGAACTTGCGCGCGCGGTACCAGCGCGACGGCGGATGCGCCTGCACCGGCTGGCCCGCGAGATGGCGTTCGATGTCGTCGGCGAACGCGCCCGCCGACGCGTAGCGGCGCTCGGCCTCGGCCGCGGTCGCCTTCAGCACGATGTTGTCGAGATCGCCGCGCAGCTGGCGCCGCACCACGCGCGCGGGCGCCGGCAGGAGCGACTCGTCGGTGTCCTCGCCGATGCGCGACGACGGCGTGTGCGCGTCGCCGGGCGCGCGGCGCTGGCCGGTCACGAGTTCACCGAGCAGCACGCCGAGCGCATAGACGTCGGTCGCGGTGGTGATCTGGCCGAGCGCGAACTGTTCCGGCGCCGCGTACGCGGGCGTCATCGCCTGGCGCTGCGTGCGGGTCGCGTCGTCGCCCGCATCGAGCAGCTTGGCGATGCCGAAATCGAGCAGCTTCACCTCGCCGTCGCGCGTGACGAGCACGTTCGACGGCTTGAGGTCGCGGTGCACGATCAGTGCCCGATGCGCCGCTTCGACCGCGCGGCAGACCGCGACGAACAGGCGCAGGCGCGCAGGCAGGTCGAGCCGGTGCGTGCGGGCGTAGTCGGTGATCGGTTCGCCGTCGACGAGTTCGAGCGCGATGTACGGCACGCCCGCGTCCGTTACGCCGCCTTCGATGAGGCGGGCGATGCCGGGATGGCGCAGCTGCGCGAGTGCGCGCCGCTCGTCGCGGAAGCGGCGTTGCTCCTCGGGCGTGTGCAGGCCGCGATGCAGCAGTTTCAGGGCGACTGCCTGGCACACACCGGCTTGTTCGCGTTCGGCGCGGTAGACGACGGAATAGCCGCCTTCGCCGAGGCGCTCGATCAGCGTGTAATCGCCGACCAGCGTGCCGTGCGGCAGCGGTTGCGGCGGTGCCTCGACCTCGCCGACGCGGCCGAGCAACTGGTCGAACGGCTCGTCGAGCAGGCGTTCGCCGGTGTCGGCGTCGGCGGCGAGCAGGCGCAGCACTTCGGCGCGCTGCGCGTCGTCGCGGCAGTGCTCGGCGAGCCAGGCCGCGCGCTCGGCCGGCGCGAGCGCGAGCGCGGCCTCGAACAGGTCGCGTGGATTGTCGGGTGTGGCGTTCATCGCGGTTCCCCCGGCGGCCGCTCCGTCGGCCAGCGATAACGCCGTTGCGCCCGCGGCGCGGACATCATTCGAGCGCGGACAGCAGGAATGCGCGCGCGTAGCGCCAGTCGCGGTCGATCGTGCGCCGCGTCAGGCCGAGCAGCTCGGCGACCTGCTCCGGCGAGAGGCCGGCGAACCAGCGCAGTTCGACCACGCGCGCGGCGCGCGCGTCGACCTGCTCGAGCTTGGTCAACGCTTCCTCCAGCGCGAGCGCCTGCTCGGCGCTTTCGACCTGCGGATGCAGCGCCTCGCTGCCGGTGAGGCTCATGCGGATCCAGTCGCCGCCGGCCTTCTGGCGCATGCGGTCGCGCGCGCGGTCGGCGAG
>Ga0068853_100003179_pt1 | contig 12548 bp, 10 predicted proteins | sample KBSCornC32_FD_65655 | JGI IMG/M metagenome (GOLD analysis project Ga0068853, IMG submission 65655) | Corn rhizosphere microbial communities from Kellogg Biological Station, Michigan, USA - KBS Corn C3-2 | ecosystem: Host-associated > Plants > Roots > Rhizosphere > Soil ... | reverse complement strand
GATTGGCCCATATTATGCCCATGCCGTCAGGGAAATCGCCTGCGCCGGCATTCGCACAACAAGCGGCTGTAGACGCGGCGCGACCAGGAATAGACCCGGCGACGGGTGACAGAACCAGGCGCGATGTATGAGAGTAAGGACAAGAGCATGAACACTTTCACTGCCACGCCGTGGCCCCGTGACCGGGTCATCCCCCAAATGTCCTGGCAACGCCCGGCAGGATTGCGCGTCATTTCGAGCGACGACCATCTGATGGAAGAGCCCGGCCTGTGGGAAAACCGGCTCAAGGGCGCCGACAAGGATCGCGCACCGAAGTTCTGGAAGGACGAGACCGGCTTCCATCTGGAAGTCGATGGCCAGTCCTATGATGTTCCCGGCCTGCCGCCGGAGTTTCCCGAAGGTCGCGAGGGCTTCTGGGACGTCGACAAGCGCCTGGCCGATATGGACGCGGAGGGCATCGACGCCGCGATTCTCTATCATGGCCGCGTCAACAGCCTGGTCCGCATGGCGGACAAGGATCTGTGGTACAAGTGCATCGACGTCGCCAACGAATGGGCCGCTGAATGGAAAGAGGCCGCGCCCGATCGCCTCTTTCCCGTCGCGCTGCTGCCCACCTTCCTGTGGCCGGAGCAGACGAAGGACTATCTCCAGAAGCTGAGGCAGCTCGGCTTCAAGGCGATCGACATTCCCGTCAATCCCAAGGGCGTGCGCTATAACAGCAAGTCCATGGATCCCTTCTGGGCGGCACTCGAAGAGAGCGGCTTTCCCGTGTCCTTCCACATCGGCGCCTATCTCACCTATGCCGGTCGTGGCTCGCTGGGCGCCAACCTCAACGCCAACCTGATGCCGTTCACCGGCCTGTTCGGCCAGCTGGTCTTTTCCGGCCTGTTCGACCGCCATCCCGGCCTGCGAGTCGTCTTCACCGAAGGCGGCGCGAGCTGGGTGCCGGGTACGCTGGAGAACGCCGATAAGGTCGCCCGCGACTATGACTCGATGCTGCGCCCCAAGCTCGCCCACAAGCCGAGCTGGTACTGGCACAATCATTGCTACACCACCTTCATGGAGGATGATGTGGCAATGGAGAACATCAAGCGCATCGGCGAGGGCCGCGTGATGTGGTCGACCGACTATCCGCATCCGGAAGGCGTGATGGGTAGCTCCGACGCAATCCTGAAGGGCATTTTCGAGACGGTCGGCGAGAAGGCGGCCCGCAAGGTCGTCGGCGAAACCGCAGCGCAGGTCTGGGGCATCTGAGACCGTAGCGGGAGATCGGGCGACACCGCATGAGATGTGCGGTTCGTTTCGGGATCCAGGGAAATGAAGGGGGGCGGATGTGGTTCCGCCTCCCTTTTTCGTGCGGATCATGGGATCGCGCAGCATTCGGCTCCCGATCTCAGGAAACGGTCGGGCCGTTCCAGGACATTGCACCCGCTGCCTTGCGCTTCGCAAGCGCCGCCGTTTCGATCGACAAGGCCTCGCCGAGCGTCGTTTCCGACCCGTCGTCGAGCACGGCCTTGGCAATGCGGATCAATCCGGGGTCGTGCGCCGCGATCGCGGCGGCGATCTCGATCGCGCGGGACAGCAATTGATCGGCGGGAAGCACTTCATTGGCCAGCCCGACGCGCAGCGCCGTCGCGGCGTCGATGGGTTGGCAACTCAGCATCATCTGCCGGGCAAAGCGCGTGCCGACCGCGTGTGGCAGGCGCGCGCCCATGCCGCTGCCCGACAGCGCGCCGATCCTTGCATGGGTATCGGCAAAGCGGGCTTCCTCGCTGGCGAGGATGAAGTCGCAGCCGAGCGCCAGTTCGAGGCCACCGGTATAGGCCGCACCATTGACGGCGGCGATGATCGGCTTGCCCAGCCGGGGCACGGACTGGATCAATTCGGTCACGCGGTGGCGTGGCGCGTCGGGCGCCGAAAAGGTCTTGAGGTCCAGTCCCGCGCAAAAGGCGGGCGCGCGGCCGGTCACTATCGCGACCCGCCAGCGATCGTCTTCGCTGAACCGCGCGAACGCCTCCGTCAGTTTATCCAGCAGAGCGATGTCGATGGCGTTGCGCTGCGCGGGCCGGTCGAGGGTCAGCAGCATCACGCCGTCGCGCGGTTCCTCGATGGCAAGACCATCGCTCATGCCTGGCTGCCGAAGAAGGCGATGACATCCTCCGCGAAGGCTTCCGGCTCCTCCATCGCGGCGAAATGGCCGCCCGCCGCCATTTTGGTCATGCGCACCACATTATATTGCCGTTCCGCAATGGCGCGGCTCGGCATCGGATAGAATTCGCCGGGGAAATGGGCGAGCGCGGTGGGCACGGTCACTGGACCGGGCGCGATCTTGTCGCCGTTGAGGCCATTGTACATCCAGATGGACGACATGATATTGTCATTGACCAGATAGCTCATCAGGTTGGTGATGAGATGATCCTTGGTGAACCGGCTTTCGATCTCGCCCTTCGTGTCGCCCCAGCGCCAGAATTTCTCCACCACCCACGCCGCCCAGCCGACGGGATTGTCGTGCAGCGCGAGGCCGATGGTCTGCGGCTTCGTCGCATGTTCGTGATGATAGCCGCTTTCCGCCTCGGTCAGCCGACCCACATCGGCCCAATAGGCCAGCAGTTCCGGGTCGGCGTCGGGTCCGGGCGGGGGGCCCATGAAGAAGTTGAGGTGAATGGCGGCGACCACATCGGCATGGCTGATGCCCAACTGCGTGGTGACGGCAGATCCCCAGTCGCCCCCCTGCGCGAAGAAGCGGGGATAGCCCAGCACGTCCACCATCAGGCTGCGCCACATCGCGGCGACTTTTGCCGGGCCGATGGGGCGCGGCGGGCGACCCGACCAGCCATAGCCGGGCAGCGACGGCACCACCAGCGAGAAGCCCGCCGCGACCAGGCGCGGGATCACTTCCTGAAATTCGACGACCGATCCGGGCCAGCCATGGGTCAGCAGGATGGGCAGGGGGCGCATCGCCGTATCGCCCTGGATATGGTAGAAATGGATCGGTACGCCGTCGACATCCGCCATGAACTGGGGCCAGCGGTTCAGCACCTCTTCCTCCGCGCGCCAGTCATAGTCGGTGCGCCAATACTCGACCAGTTCGGCGAGATAGCGAGCGTCCATGCCATACTGCCACTGGTTGTCGTCCTGCGGCATATAGCCGATGCGCGTATCGGCGAGCTTCGCCTGAATGCGATCCAGGACCGGCTGTGGCACGTCGATACGAAAGGGCGTCGGACTCATAACCTCTCCATTGCATGATGGCATGGCGACCATAGTAGGGCGCTTTGCGGCGGCGGGGAGAGGGCGAGCGAGGCATCACAGGTTTGATCGCCGCCCGCGTGACGGCTTTGTTGCATCATGATAGCATCGGCGGTGGAGAGAGCAGAAAGGATTGTCTGCCATGGTTATGACCGTGCGCTATCCGCGTATCGATTTTTCGAAGATTCGCGCGCATTGGGCACCCAATATAGCCTTTGCCCAGCATCAGAATGCGACGTCGATCATCCCCGCGCCCGTCGAACCGTGGCTTATCAAGGTGCTTCAGATCGCGAAGCCGAAGCTGCCGAAGGGCAATGCGCGGCTGGAGGCGGACATGGCCGCCTTCATCGGACAGGAATCCCAGCACTTCCGGCAACATCGCATGTTCAACAAGGTGATCGCGGCCCAGGGTTACCCGCGCCTCGCCGACTATGAGCGGCAACTGGCCGACGATCTGGACGGCTTTTCCAAGACCCGATCGCTCAAGTTCATGCTGGCCTATGCGGATGGCTTTGAATCGCTGGGCGCGGTGCAGGGCGGCATCTGGTTCGGCAAGATGGATGCGCTGATCGAAGGCGCGGACGGGAATGCGGTTGCCCTGTGGAAATGGCACATGGCCGAGGAGTTCGAGCATCGCGAGGTATGTTTCGAAATCTACCATGCGATCTACAGCCGGACGCTGTGGGGCAAGATCTGGAACGGCTATTTCTACCGCATCTATGGCACCGTGTACGCCATGATGCATCTGCAGGGCTACATGGGGCGAATGTTCGAGTATATGATCGCGCAGGACCGCGAGACGATGAACGAGGACCAGAAGGCCGCGCTCGACCGGGACGTGAAAGCGCTCAAGAGCTTCCAGCTCAAGGTGTTCTTCCCCCAGCTGCTCAAGAATTTCCTGCCCTGGTACAATCCCGGCCGCAAGGCGACGCCTGTCGGCCTCTACGATTATCTGCGGCAGTTCGAGAAGGGCGGGCGGTCCGGTGGGGACGCGGCCGCCGAACCCGTCGCGGCCTGAGTTCCGGGGCGCACGGTCTAGCGGGGTTGCCCGGCGTCGGCGCCGGGCAGCCAGCGCTTCACGCCGACTTGAACAATTCCTTCAGCGAATATTTGATGACCTTGCCGGTGGAGTTCATCGGCAGGGCATCGAGGAAGGTTACGCCGCGCGGCACCTTGTAATTGGCGAGGTTCGCCTTGCACCACGCGGTCACTTCCTCCGCCGTGATCGTCGATCCGGCCGAACGCACGATATAGGCATGACCGACTTCGCCCAGCCGCTCGTCGGGCACGCCGATGATGGCGGACTGGTAGATGCCGGGGAGGCCGGTCATCTGCTTCTCGATCTCCGCCGGATAGACGTTGAAGCCGCCGACGATATACATGTCCTTCAGCCGGTCGGTCAGCTTCAGATAGCCTTCCGCGTCGAGAAAGCCGACGTCGCCGGTACGGAGCCAGCCGTCCGGGTCCAGCGTGGAGCGGGTCGCTTCCGGATTGTCCAGATATTCGATCAGCACCTTGTGGTCGCGGATCAGCACCTCGCCGGGCTGGCCCACGTCCATCGCGCCGCCGTCCGGTCCGGCGATCCGCAATTCGGTGCCGGGAAGTGCGACGCCGACGGTGTAGGCGACGCGCTCCATCGGGTCACCGGGACGGGTATGGGTCGCGGAACCGCAGCATTCGGTCATGCCATAGCCGGTGGTGATTTCCTGGATCGGCGTCTCCGCCTCAAGGCGCAGCATCAGGTCGATGGGCACCACCGTCGATCCGGTCGACATGAAACGGTAGGTGGACAGATCCCAGTCGCGCCAGTTGGGATGCGCCAATATCTCCTGAAACACGGTCGGCGGGGCCGACATGACGGTGATGCGGTTCTTTGCGACGAGGTCGAGGACCGACTCCGCATCATAGGCTTCCGGCCAGTAGGTCGTGCTGCCCGCGATCAGGCCTGCGACCCAGCCCGCCTTGTAGGACGCATTGTGTGAAAAAGGGCCGAACACGCTGACATGGTCGGTGGAGACCTGCCGCGCGATGTCGACCCATGCCTGTCCGCCGCCGATGGACCGCTTGTGATCGAATATCGCGCCCTTGGGTGCGCCGGTGGTGCCGGACGTGAACATGATGTCGGAGAGCGTGTCGGGGCCGACGCCCGCCTCGCGCTCGGCAAGCTGTGCGTCGCTCGTCGCGCTGCCGCGCGCGAGGAAGTCGGTCCAGCTTTCCTCATGCTCGCCGAGCTGATCGGGCGTGGAGCGCAGCACGATGCGGCGGCGCAGGCCCGGCATCGGTTCGTCCTTGACCATCTTCGGATAGGAGCGGCCCAGAAAGTCGCCGATCAGGAACATCCGCGTGATGCCGCCGCGCCGGATGATGTCGGCGACCTCTCCGCCCTTCAGCCGGGTGTTGAGAGGAACCATGACGCCGCCGGCGCGCTGGATGCCAATTGCCGCCGCGACCCACTCCCACATGTTGGGCGCCCAGATGGCGGCGCGTTCACCCGGCACCGCCCCGTCTGCGATGAGCGCGCGGGCGACGAGGTCGGCCTGCGCGTCCAGATCACGGAAGCTGATCGCTCCGTCGGTCTGGGAAACCAGTGCGTCCCGATCGCCATGGCGTCGGGCGGCATCGCGCATCAGGGCAGGAATGGTGGTCGTCATGTCTCTCCACTCTCGGGAATGCGGATGGCGCTTGTCCGGCAGGATGTGACCTCTCTCTTAGCCAAGCATGAGGAGAAGTTCAGCCAGGCTTTCCTGCGACATGCATGTCTGCGCATGTGTGATCGGCACCGGATGATTGGTCGGTGCAGGCAAGATCGCCGGGCGACCCTGCCGCACTTGCCTGATCCTGCCGACCGGGCCGAAGCCGGGTCGGAAAGACAGGCGTTCAACGGAGATGCGTGGGCAGTTCCTGCATGAAGATCGTCTTGATCTCGGTGAAGCTGTGCAGGCCTTCGACGCCACCTTCGCGGCCGACACCCGACTGCTTGAAGCCACCATAAGGGATCGTATAGTCCACGACGCGACCATTATGGCCGAAATTGCCGGTCCGGATGCGGCGGCCGATCGCATAGGCACGGTCGGGGCTTTCCGTGAACACACCGCCCGACAGGCCGTAATTGCTGTCGTTCGCGATCGCGATCGCCTCTTCCTCGTTGCTGTATGTAATGATCGTGCCGACGGGGCCAAAGATTTCCTCGCGCGCGATGGTCATGCTGTTGCTGGCGTCGGTGAACAATGTCGGCTCCACGAACCACCCCTTGTCGAGATGGGTCGGACGGTTGCCGCCGGTCACGACCCTGGCACCTTCGGACTTGCCCTTCTCGATATAGTCGAACACCCGGCCGTGCTGGCGCTTGGTGATGAGCGGACCCATGGTCGTCGTCTCGTCGAAGGCGTCGCCGACAACGACATGCTGCATAGCGGCCGACAGCGCCTCTTCCACGGCCCCCTTGAGCGACTGCGGCACCAGGATGCGGCTGAACGCGGCGCACTGCTGACCGCACAGGCTTACCAGGTTGGGCATGATGCCCCCGACCACCTTGGTGATGTCGGCGTCGTCGAGGATGATCGCTGCCGACTTGCCGCCCAGTTCGGTGACGATCCGGCCGCTGCGCGCGCTCACGACGGTCGCGATGTGCAGGCCGACCGCGGTGGAGCCGGTGAAGCTGACCTTGTCCACATCGGCATGGCTGATGAGATGATTCGACACTTCACGGTCGGCCGGCAGGACGGAGAAGACGCCGTCCGGCAAGCCCGCCGCCGCAACGCACTCGGCGAGCAGCAGCGCCTCCAGCGGTGTCTCCGGCGCCGGCTTGGCGATGATGGTGCAGCCCGCCGCAAGCCCGGCCGCCACTTTCAGCAGCAGCGTGGCAAGCGGTGCGTTCCACGGCACGAGCGCCGCCACGACGCCGACCGGTTCGCGCACGACGACGACATGGCCGCCCCGCATCGGTGTGCGGACTTCCTCGAATCCCTTTTCGGCGAGGTCGGCATAATAGCTGATATAGCCGCTCATAAAAGGAGCGGCCATGGAGGCCTGCTTGTGGGGGATGCCGACCTGAAGCGACCAGGCGCGGGCGAAATCATCGGCGCGCTTGTCCATCTCGTCGGCGATACGGCGCATGTAGGTCGCGCGTTCCGGCCCCGACATGCGCGGCCAGGGGCCATTGTCGAAGGCGTCGCGCGCCGCCGCGACGGCGCGATCCATGTCCGCGATCGTGGCGGCGGCCACGCGTCCGACCTTCTCCTCGGTCGAGGGCGAGAAAATCTCGATGCTGTCCGAGCCGGAGGAACTGGACCAGTCGCCGCCGATGAAGAGCTTTTCAGGGCTTGCGAGGTTCACCAGAGTGTCGGTCATGACGCTGTTCCTTCATGAATGGGGGGGCGCCCATGCCGCCCGAATACAGAATGATAGGCAGTTGAGGGTCGTGCGGGTTCAGGTCTCCACCACGACCGGCAGCGACAGGATGCTCTCCACCCCGCCATCAACGGGCAGCATATGGCCGGTGATGTATCCGGACGCCTCTGATGCCAGGAACTGTACCGGGCCGACCATCTGCCGGGGATCGCCAAAATCGCCGAGCGCGATGGCGCTGCGGAAGATGCGGGCGCGTTCCGGATGGCCGACGGTGGGTGCAGACATGTCCGTCGCGAAGAAGCCGGGTGCGATGCCGTTGCAAGTCACGCCGTGTGGCGCGAGGTCAGCGGCGATGGCGCGCGTCAGGCCCAGAACGGCATGTTTGCTGGCGACATAGGCGGACAGGTTCGGGCGGCCGGTGAAGGCGACATAGGAACCGAAGTTGATGATGCGGCCCCATTTGCGGGCAACCATGCCCTTCGACAGTTCCCGGCACAGGATGTACATGGACGACACGTTGACATCGAACATATTCTCCCAGTGGGAGAGGGTCGACTCGTGCAGGCCACCCCAGCCACCGATCGCGCCGTTGTTGACGAGGATGTCGATCGGCACGGCCTCGGCGATAAGCTGGTCGGTCGCCGCCTGCACGGCATCGAGGTCGGCAAGGTCGAAGGCGATGGTGCGCGCGCTTCTGCCCAGCGCGCGGATTTGCTCGGCGGTTTCCTCCAGCTTCTCCGCATCGCGCGCGGCGATGACGAGGGACGCGCCCGCCTCGGCCAGCCCGAGCGCGATGGCCCGGCCCAGTCCGCGCGACGCCCCGGTCACCATGGCCGTGCGTCCTTCGAGCGAAAAAAGCGTGCTCATTCCTGTCCTCTATATAGTCGGTCGTCCGGACATAGCGCGGAGCCGCCATGAATTTCGATGGGTGCGCGGCAGCCATCATAAGGGCGATGTCAGGTCCGACAGCGGGAAAAGACATTGTTTGCGCGCTCTCTTCGGCATCAATGAACCTTGGGGACCAGGACAAAGGGAAGAGGACATGGCGCAGGCGCCGCAATCCACCACAGCGGTCGACGAAGCCGATTATGTCATCATCGGAGCTGGTTCGGCTGGCTGTGTACTGGCCCATCGCCTCAGCGCGGACGGTCGCTACAAGGTCGCCGTCCTGGAGGCGGGAGCCGATGACCGGCCGACCCGGCATCTGACCAATCCGGGCCAGTTCATCAGCTCGATGAATATTCATGTTCCTGCCGGTTTCACCAAGATGCTCCAGGATCCGCGCGTCAACTGGAATTATATGACGGAGCCCGACCCCGGCTCCAACGGGCGCCAGCATCATTTTCCGCGCGGCAAGGTGCTGGGCGGTTCCTCCTCCATCAACGGCATGCTGTGGGTGCGCGGCTTGCCGGAGGACTATGATGGCTGGCGGCAGCTCGGCCTCGAAGGCTGGGACTGGGACACGGCCGAACGCTATTTCCGCAAGATCGAGCGCCAGAATGGCGAGGGGATCGGGGAGGACGCCCGCGCGGGTCTGCTCGACATTGGCGACGTCCCCATCCGGCACAAGATGCTCGACCTCATGACCGAGGCGTTCGAGGAAGCGGGCGCGCCGGTCGCGACCGACCTCAACGGCACCACCCGCGAGGGCGTGGCGCGGGTGCGGCTCAATGCCCACAAGGGGCTGCGCGTCTCGGCGTCGGTCGCCTATCTCCATCCCGCGATGAAGCGGTCGAACCTGTCGGTCATCACCCATGCCCATGCCTCGCGCATCCTGTTCGACGGACGCGTCGCCAACGGCGTGGAATATTATCAGGGCAATGAGCGCAAGGTGATCCGCGCCCGGCGGGAAGTGATCCTGTCGGGGGGCGCGATCAACTCGCCGCAAATGCTGGAACTGTCGGGCATCGGCGATGCGGAGCGCCTGCGCGCGCTGGGCATTGTCGTGCTGGCGGACAGTGCGCGCGTCGGCGAGAATCTCCAGGATCATTATGCCTCCATGGTACGCGCGCGGATGAAGCCGGGCAGTCCGGGAATGAACGAATTGTCGCGCGGCATTCCGCTGTTCGGCCAGATGCTGCGCTTCGTCTTTTCGCGCAGCGGCCTGCTGGCCAGCGGCGGATCGAACCTGACCGCCTTCCTGAAGTCCGACCCGGCGCTCGACCTGCCCGACCTTCAGTTCTTCGCGTCACCCGCCACCGTGGATTTCGAGGGGTTGGCGGAAAATGGCGTGATGATGATGGAGCGGGAGCCGGGCATGAGCATCGGCGGTTATGTCATGCGCCCCCGCTCACGCGGAACCATCCATCTGCGCTCCGCCGATTTTCGCGAAGCGCCGGAGATCCGGCCCAACTTCCTCTCCGACGAAGCCGACCGGCGCGCCCAGATCGGCACCCTGAAATGGGCGCGGCGCGTGATGCACAGTCCCGTGCTGGCGCCCTATTTCGATCATGAACTGACCCCCGGCGCCGCCGTCGCCAGCGACGAGGACATGCTGGCCTTTTGCCGGGCCGCCGGCTCCACGGGCTATCATCAGGCGGCGACCTGCGCGATGGGGGCGGGGCCGGACGCGGTCGTTACGGCCCGGTTGAAGGTGAACGGGGTGGAGCGTCTGCGCGTGGTCGATGCCTCGGTCATGCCGAATGTTGTGTCGGGCAACACCAACGCCGCGACGATGATGATCGCGGAGAAGGCGGCGGACATGATATTGGCGGACGCGGTCTGAGCGGGCGGGGTGGCGCGCTCATAGCAGGCAACGAGGGCCTATCTGGAGCGGGAAGATGTCAGACAGAGTTACCAGAGCAATCTGCGTAAATCGGGATCACCTTTCCTTCCGTTCGCCCTGTTCGAACGAGGCACGTGCCTCGTTCGAATGTCGAAGGGCTGTTCTTCTTGAAGAAAAGGACAAGGCTTCGACTTCGCTCAGCCCGAACGGTTCTTGTTTAAGGCTCGATGCTCTAGCCCAACCGTTCGCTCGACACGAACGGGTCTGTCCAAATTCATCAAAGTCTAGTCGACTTCAGGCCAGATCGCGCCAATTGTCCGGGATCGTCAGGTCGGGTGCCGCGCCCTCGCCGAAATCGGCCATGATGCGCTGGTGGCGTTCCTCGACCAGTTCCCCGAAATGCGGATTGGGCAGGATATAGGCCCTGTTCTCCTCCATCGCCCGGATGATGAAGGGGCCGAGCCTGTCGGGGTCCAGCCGTGCGGCGGGCGGTCCCCCGCGTAGCCGGGCGAAGGCGGGATTGTCCTTGAGCTCGACCGTCGCGGCGACCGGGCGCAGTTTCGCGGCATTGGCGCCGATGCCGGTCGCGACGAGGCCGGGGCACAGCACCGACACGCCGATGCCATGCTCCGCCAGTTCGACCCGCAGCCGCTCGGACAGGCCGACGACGGCGTGCTTCGTGGCGGCATAGGCGCCTACGGTCAGATTCTCCGAACCATAGAGGCCTGCTACCGACGAGGTGTTGACGATATGGCCGCCCAGTCCCCGGTCGACCATGGCGCGGCCGAAGCTGTGGATGCCGTTGAACACGCCGGTCAGGTTGACGGCGACGATCCAGTCGAAATTTTCGGGCGGCGTGTCGATGATACGGTCATAGCCCGTGACCCCCGCATTATTGACGAGCAGCGAGACCGGCCCCAGCCTCGCCTCCGCCTCCTCCCGCGCCGCCACCCATTGCGCGCGGTCGCGCACGTCCAGCGTCAGGCCGATCGTCCGTTCCGTTGCGGCGAGGTTGTCGAGCGCCTGTGCGATCGAGGCGGCGTCGATGTCGGCGATCGCGACCTTCGCCCCCGCCGCCAGCAGCGCGCGCGCGAGGCCGAGGCCAATGCCGCTCGCGCCGCCGGTGATGAATGCCGTGCGTCCCGCAACCGAAAGGGCCATTAGTCTTCTCGCTTTACCTGCTCGCCGAACAGCAGCAGCGACTGGTCGGTGGGCAATGCCGCCCAGATTTGCCTGCCGGCGGTGTCGATGTCCATGACCCCCACACCCTGCGCCATTTGCTTGCGCATCTGCGGGGCGAGGGGATAGTCGTCCTCCGCCATCGCGGCGACATGGCGGGTCAGCGCTGTGTCCACGAAGCCGGGGCGCACCGCCGTTACCCAGATATTATGCGGCGCGCGCAGCGCCAGTTCGCGGCGGGTCACGCGCACCCACATCTCCAGCGCCGCCTTGCCCGCGCAATAGACGGTCTGCCCCACGACCGGCGAACGCGCGGCGGATGAAGACATCATCACCAGTCCTGCCTCGCCCGCAAACCCACTCTCGCGCACCGCCCGCAGGAACATCTCGCCAAGGCGCAGCGGCGCCGCGACATTGGCGGTGATGTCGCGCTGATACTCCGCGCCCGACACTTCCGTCACGAAGCCGGTCAGGCCTTTCAGATGCGCATTCTGGATGAAGATGGCCCGCTCGCCGGTGAAGCCGGAGAGTTGCTCCGCAAAATGCGCGCCCACCGCGTCCCAGCTCGCCGGTTCCGCGAGGTCGAGCAGATGGCTTTCATAATCGGGATGCTGGCGACGGGAGAGATTGATGACTCGCGCGTTCGCATAGGGCACGTTGCGGGCTAGGCCGAGCCCGATTCCCTCTGTCGCCCCGGAAATCCAGACGAGCGACAATGGGGTGGAAGAAGGTGCATGTTGCATGCAAATAAGGTACACAAGTCGCGGCGGCTGTCCACAGAAAGAAGATTCCATCGCACTGATGATGGAGGTCCATGGATGCTTGCGCGCGCCTCTGCTCCCCTTCATTGGCGAGCATTCCTCCTTGTCCGCTTTAACCGCCCGGAGTTCGTCCGATGGAACTGCGCCTCGACCCTGATCTTGAAACCTTTCGCACGGAAATCCGCGCCTTCATCAACGAGGTGCTGCCGGCGGAAATGAAGGAGCGGCAGCGCCGTAAGGTCGCGAACAATGCGGCGGTGCCCGACCTCCTCGAATGGATGCGC
>Ga0068853_100003177_pt1 | contig 12555 bp, 8 predicted proteins | sample KBSCornC32_FD_65655 | JGI IMG/M metagenome (GOLD analysis project Ga0068853, IMG submission 65655) | Corn rhizosphere microbial communities from Kellogg Biological Station, Michigan, USA - KBS Corn C3-2 | ecosystem: Host-associated > Plants > Roots > Rhizosphere > Soil ... | reverse complement strand
TTTAAAATAAAAGCTCTTTTACGAGGTAAAATTTCTAACGTTTTATTATGATTTCTTATTGTATTATCTGTCAATTTTTATTCCTTTCATTAATAAGCGTAAGCAGCTGGTTTACTTCAGTTACAGGTTTTAAACAGGAATATTCACGGCAGAGATAGATTAGGGCTTTGCCTATAGGAGTTTTCCCAGTCAATAAAGGTAATTGTTCTTCCCCAGTTTTTGACACCAGAAATATTTTATGTGGAATATATTCACCCAGCACCTGCGCTGCCAGTGCGGAAGAGTCGCCTCCTATCACTACGATTTCCTTAATGCCATCAATTATTTCTATCAGCAGCACTGCCCACACTCCAAAGGACGTCGGATATTGAACAACCATATGGGTCAAAGAGCTTACCATTTTTTCGGCTCTCGTCTTCCATTCAGGTATGTTCAGCAGTATAGAGAGCCTGTAAATATTATTAGCCATCGTGGCATTTCCTGAGGGGGTTGCTCCATCATAAACTTCTTTTTTTCGGTAGATCACGTCCTCTTGCCGGGAATCCGTAAAAAGAAAGAAACCAGTTTCCTCTTCGCTGAAATTCTTAATTGTATACTCCGTGATCTCTTTTGCTTTAAATATCCAATCGACATTAGCGGTAATTTCCTGCAGGTTCAAAAGAGCCTGGACAAGCAGTGCATAATCATCAAGAAAAGCAAAATTTTTTGCTTCATTGTTTTTCCATGTATGGTGGAAATGATTTTCGCTTTTATTTTTGAAGTGCGTGATCAGAAATTTCATATTCAGGATTGACAGGTCCCGGTATTCATCCCTTGCTGTCGCCGCGAAGGCTTTGCTGAGCGCTATATTCATCAGGGCGTTCCAGCTTAATATAATTTTATCATCCAGTGCCGGCCTGATTCGGTTCTGTCGTTCTGAAAATAAAACGGACTTCGCTTCCTGAATCATAGCTTTCAGATCCTCAATTGAAACACCTTTCTCCCTGGCAAAATTTTCCAACGATTCCTTAACCCGAAGGATATTCTTGCCCTCCCAGTTTCCCCTTTGAGTAATATCAAAGAACTGGCAGAAAATTTCGCCATTGTGATGCAACAAGCTTCTTACTTCATCTAACTCCCAGGTATAGAATTTTCCTTCTTCTGACTCGCTGTCTGCATCCAGAGCTGAATAAAATCCACCATCCGGATGCATCATTTCCCTCTTGACAAATCCAATTGTTTCATCAATCACTTTGCTATAACGTTCTTTCTTTGTAAGCTGATATGCTTCGGCAAGAACTGATATTAGAAGTGCGTTATCGTAAAGCATTTTTTCAAAGTGTGGAACCAACCACTCATTGTCTGTTGAGTAGCGGGCAAAACCGCCTCCCAGTTGATCATAGATGCCTCCGTCAATCATTTTATCGAGACTAAGGCAAGCGTGGTTTAGCGCATCTTCATTCTTTGTTACATGGTAATAGCGAAACAAAAATTGAATGGAAAAGGTCTGGGGAAATTTAGGTGCCCTTCCAAAACCGCCCCAATTTTTGTCGGCTAGCTTCATCAGATTTTGAAATAGTTCATCGACCCTTTCTTTAGAAATGGTAGTGCTACCCGATTGTTCATGCGCAAGAGAATTTGACTCCAACAAATGTGCAGTCAGGTTTTCTGCCTGTGCATCTATTTCATTTCTTTTTTCCTGGAATGCATTTGAAACAGCGATCAAAATCTCCCCCCAGGATGAGCGATTAAATGACCTACGAGGTGGAAAATATGTACCTCCAAAAAATGGTTTTCTATCAGGAGTAAGAAAAACATTCAGAGGCCATCCTCCGCTACCTGTCATCGTTTGCACAGCGTCCATATAAATATGATCCAGGTCAGGTCTCTCTTCGCGGTCAATTTTGATGTTGACGAAATTTTCGTTCATAATGGCGGCTATCTCCTTATTTTCAAAACTTTCCTTTTCCATTACGTGACACCAGTGACACGCGGAGTAACCAATACTAACAAGAATAGGTTTATTTTCTTTTTGCGCTTTTTGTAAAGCTTCCTCACCCCAGGGAAACCAATTAACAGGATTGTGGGCATGCTGGAGAAGATAAGGACTTGTCTCGTTTTCAAGCCGATTGGACATATAAGGTAAATTGGCCTACGAATTTCGGAAACAATAGGATACTAATCCAGGAGAAACCGATTGAAATATTGGCTAAACAGAACGAAGGCAAATAGCGAAGGAATCATAATGAATTGATAAATATTAAGAGGCTGTCTCAAAAGTCGTTACTCGTTATTGCTGCAAAGGACGAGCGACTCTATAGAGACGCCATGACATCTTTTGAGACAGCATCTTAAAGATTATGGGAATTTTATTTCTTTTTTGTAACAGCGAGATATCTTTCAAGCGCTGACACCATAGATGGAGCTTGTGGCTCAGGCGCCTTTATCTCGAGTTTTAGCCCAGCCTCTTCGATCGCTTTTGATGTGTTATTTCCAAAAGCGCCGATGACTGTTCCGTTCTGCTTGAATTTTGGAAAATTGTCAAACAAACTCTTTACACCGCTTGGCGTAAAAAAGCAAATAACATCGTATTCACTATTCGAGAATAATTCTTTCACATCGTTGCTTTGAGTGCGGTACATAAAGGCGAGGGCAAATTCACAGCTATTTGTCTTCAGCCAGTTCACTATCTCATTATCCTGCTGATTTTCGGAGCACACGTAGAGAAACTTCTCGTTCCCCTTGTGCTTATTAATGGCATCAAAGAGGCTCTTGTTAGTTCCATCCGCACCGTAAAAGACTTTACGCTTTCGATAAAGAATGAATTTTTGTAAATACAAAGCGACCGCCTCTGTTATACAGAAGTACTTTGTATCCTGAGAAACATTCACTTTCATTTCTTCACACATGCGAAAGAAATGATCAATCGCATTTCGACTAGTGAAAATGACCCCAGTGTAATTCTGAATTTCGATTTTTTGTTTCCGAAACTCCCTGGCCGGAATTGCCTCGAGGCGAATAAAAGGATGAAAGACGAGTTCTACATCATACCTTTTTGACAAATCAAAATAAGGCGATTTATCGCTTTCGGGCCTCGGTTGGGTAATAAGAATCTTTTTCACATTTTTGGCCGGATAATCGGCTTTAACCCCGTTTTTTACCATGTGGTTCGTCTTCAAAAGTTTTGCAAAATTAAGAAAAACATTTTAAAACCAGAGCAATAAAGCTTTGTAGACAAGTAAAAGTGGAACGATTTCGAAAGCACAAAGATATAAAAAGAAATGAAAAGGGTTAAGCCTTATCTGGTTTTGTACCAAGCCATAAGATAGAATAAACCTGTATGCGAGCAACGCAAAAACCCCCAGATAGGAAAAAACAAAAGCAACCTCATATATATTATTATCCGTAAATGCCAGCAGCACCAGGAATGGCAAAACATAAATTCCAATGATCTTATTAATCATGAAAACAATGAAGATATATCCATCAGCTGTCGGCGTAATATTGAAGAGCCATCCGAAAAACTTAAGACTTACAAATTTTATTGAATAAATAACCGCCAAGCCAACAAAACAATACAGATAGAGCAACCAAAAATTATAATTGACCGCCAGGCGATAGTGTCGCAATACAAACGTTATATACAAACCAGCAGTACATAGGAAAAAAAAATTAAGGAGTAGAGACGGAAGGGGTGCCTGCACCAACTGCTCACTGATCTGTCGCTGTTTAAGAGTAGTTCTAAAGGCCACGCGAAAAAGATCCAGGAGATATTTTGGAAAACTAATCTTAATAAAAGCAAAAAATAGAAGTAGTCCAATCAAGGTATAAAACAAAAGCTCCTTTCCATGAAACTCTTTCTTATCTGATTTTAGCAGGATGGCCCGGGATGAAAAATCAAAAAAACTGTTTTGTGTGAACACCAGCTGGGTAAAGTTTTTGTAATTAAGAGCCAGGGCAATCCACGCCGTGTCCGTTAAAAGCGCTGTTGAAGAAGAATCCTTATTGACAGAGTCGTTTTTCAACGAGGAATTGTTTATTAATTTTTTTGTTTCGTGGCGTAACGAGTCGGGTTGCCCTGCACGCAATGTGTCACTTGTTTGCGCAAGAATAAAAACACTGAATACAAATTGAAATAATGTCAAAAGAATTGATCTGATCACAGAAGCTTAGGTTGTAATGCAAAATTATTTAAGCCCATTCGATGGCAAAGTAAACAGATTGTTTCTTAAAAATAGTTGACAAACCCGAAATGTATTTTGGATTGACGAAGATTAAATGGCAGGTCATCTCTTTTGCCGATTGCCCACGCTAAGTTGAAGACTCCCACCTTTGTTTCAAATGCCATGCCCAGCCCCGTGCTCAGGTATGTATGACTAATATTCAGATCCTGGCTATTGTCACGTCCCCATCCCCCGTCTATGAAACTGTAGAAATAAGAGTTTAAAGAGATCAGGTAATGATACTCTAAAGTCCCGATCGCATACTGCGATAAATATTGACTTCCTTCATCAAAGCCCCGAAGCAATTTAAAACCGCCGATCTGAAACAATTCATTCCTGAAAATATTTTCGCTTTGAAAAACACCGGCGTTTATTTCAGTCTTTAATGTTGACTGTTTGCCCAGTTGGAAAAATTTTGCAGCCGTTGTCGTTATCCTGAATTGATAAGTTTTCAGTTTTACCGTGTCATATAAACTCTCGAAGTCGAATGTAGAATCATTCGGGTCCTGGAGCTCCAGTATCTGTTCGTTTTTCTTCACCTTCTTCGTTCCCACGACGGTCGAAATGAAAAACACATTTCCTTTTCGTGGATTGCGAACGTAGTCTGTTGTATTGACGAAATAATCAACACCCAAGCCAAAAGAACTTACATCGGCTTCAGGGGGGAGGCGATGATATTCTACTACATAACTTGTATTAATTCCATTTGCGATGGTTTGAAAGTGTTGCAAGTATACTTTCGCTGACTTGGTTGAAGAAATAGAGTAATTAGCCCCAAACTGAAGATTCACATTCAGGTAAATGCTGTCGCGGCGATACATATCAAAAGCGAAATCAAGACCCACGGGCGAGTTAAAAAGATACGGGTGCTGATACATAAGATTTAACCGCTGCGACCTTACCTGCAATTTTTGATAGCTCAGACCAATGGTTTCACCAGCCCCTAAAGCATTTTTCAGAAGCAAGTTTCCTTCCCCTGTTATTAAGAGTTTTTTATTGCTTACCTGATCGCTGTTCGGTAAAAACCCAAATAAGAAGTTTACCTGGCTGCTACGTTTTTGTTTTAAATACAAATTCAAAACCGAACCCGTAGGTAACATTGAGATATCCAATGGCTTTTCTTCCTCAACATAGGGAAGCTCCATCATCTTCTTGGAAACCTGTTCAAGCTTTTGTTTATTGTATATGCTCCCGTTGGCAATGTCGAGGTAGTGTTGAAAAAAATTATTGGACACTTTTACATTTCCAAAGATCCTGACACTATCTATTCTATACAAAGGTCCTTCTTCGACTTTTAAAATGGCAGAAACTCTGTTATCGTCTAAGATCTGCAGACTATCGAGAAAGACTTTAGCAAAAGGATGGCCGTTATTTTCCAAATAATTTATTATTTTCTCCTCCCAGCTCTGAAGTTGAGTAAAATCAATCGGCTTTCCCGGAAAGGTCTTTTGCCTCCATCCTACTGCGTTTAATAAAGAAGGGTTTACGCTGTCAGTTTTGATCTCGGTCCAGCGATAAGCGTCGCCAAGAAAAATGACCGCATGTGCGGATGACGAGTCGTAGGTTAAGCTGTCAATTGATGAAGTGACATATCCTTTTGATTGAAGAAACGAAGGAAGTTTGTTCACATACTCAGTGCACGCAGCTTTTGAATCAAAACTATTTTGCACGCCGATTGTATTTAAAACAGCAGAATCTTTATCGACAACGCGGATACTTAGGTCATATTTGTCCTGAGCCGCAGATATATTCAGCAGACCTGAAATGAAAAGGAGAGCACAAAGCAATATTAGCTGGTTTATTTTTGTCATCGGCGGCGGTAAAATTATCAATAACTCATAAACTTTAATGGTTGGCCGGAATTTACATCCATATCCCGTTTTGTAAGCAGGCATGCTCATACTGCAATTTCCATTTCGCTACTTCGCTACGACGTAAAAACGAACTAGTCTCGGCTTTATTGAGTGAAATGGACCTGAGAAAAGATTATTTGAACGATGAACCTGTAGAAACTATCTACTTTGGGGGAGGCACTCCAAGCTTGTTACCGTCGAAAGACCATCGGGCATTGATCGAAAAAATATACTCGGCATTTAATGTATCCCAGGAAGCGGAAATAACCCTTGAGACGAATCCCGATGATATTTCCGATGGCAAATTAAGGGAATGGAAAGAAGCAGGAATTAATCGTCTCAGCATTGGCATCCAGTCTTTTTTTGAAGAGGATCTAAAATGGATGAGCAGAGCACATAATGCAGAGCAAGCAGCGAATAGCTTACGAGCAGCAGTTAAACAATTTCACAATATAACCGTCGATCTTATTTATGGCACTCCCCTATTAACGAATGAAAAATGGAAAACGAATGTTGAAAGAGCGATGAAGGAGGGCGTTGTTCATTTATCCTGTTATGCATTAACAGTTGAGCCCAAAACCCCTTTGCAGAAATTAATCAGGGAACAAAAGGCCGCAGACATCGATCCTGATCAGCAATCGGAACAATTCATTTTATTAATGGAGTGGATGGAAGAGGCCAGGTATGAGCACTATGAAATTTCCAATTTTGCAAGGCCCGGCTGCAGAAGTAAACATAATTCATCCTATTGGCAGGGAAAAAAATACTTAGGAATCGGCCCTTCGGCGCATTCTTTCGATGGATCTGTGAGGCAATGGAATATCTCTAATAACAATATATATCTCGATTCGATCAAAAAGGAAACCATTCCTCTTGAAAAAGAAGTCCTGACCGCTACTCAAAAATTGAATGAATACATAATGACCTCTTTGCGCACCATAGAAGGTTTGGATTTGAACCGTGTCGAAGATGTCAATGGCGATAGATTGCGAACTACAAGCAGGAAATTTATTGAAGGAGGGCTTATGGCTGAAGAGAATGGACATTTAAGACTAACAAGAGAGGGCAAATTATTAGCTGATGGCATCGCAGCAAAATTGTTCTTCGAAGAACCAAAAATGATCAAGTCATAATGAGCGTTACAAGGGTGCGGAGCCGACGGAAGGTACAGTGAACGATCCGGGTAAATTATTTTATTTTGCTTCCTTCTTGTGAATGACCTTTTGATCTGTGTTTGTAATATTTGAATGCCTGTGAGATTATCAAACAAAGCAACATCAACAAGATCGCTATAGGTCCAAATCCGTTATATGAAATAGGCATCATGGGGTTCAGTTTCTAAAATTCAGACGAGCACTTCTTCGATCTGTTTAAATCCGTTAATAGGTTTAACATTTTCCCAGAGGATCTTATATACTGTTTCCGCGATCGGCATTTCAGCCATTATTTCTTTGTTAAGGTCATAAATACATTTTGCCGCATTGTACCCTTCTGCTACCATATTTAATTCCAATTGTGCCGACCTCACTGAATAACCTTTGCCAATCATATTTCCAAATGTCCGGTTGCGGCTATACAAAGAATAACAAGTGACGAGCAAATCACCCAGGTATACGGAAGCTGCATAGTTAGGGGCCTTTCGATGAGTTACCGGATCCTCTTCGTCATGTTCACCTACAACGATACGCTCAATACCAACCTTACGCAGAAATCCCGCCATTTCATCGGCACTGTTGGCTATATATACACTCAAAAAATTATCTCCATATTCAAGGCCGTGTGCAATACCGGCGCCCAACGCATAAATATTTTTCAAAACAGCAGCATATTGAACACCCAGGATATCATGGTTGACAATGGTGTTGATATAATCTGTTTTAAAATTAGATGCGATCTGCTGAGCCATGGTTACATCAATACCGGAAAATGTGAGATAGGAAAGTTTTTCAGCTGCTACTTCTTCAGCGTGACAAGGCCCAAGCACAACAAAATAATCCTCAAGTGAAACGCCAAATTGTTTTAGCAGGTACGCATTTAACAAAACATTCTGGCCCGGAATAATTCCTTTTATGGCAGAAATAATTTTTTTATTCTCAAAACAAGCGGGATCTAACAACGCTAAGGTTTCCTCAATAAATGCAGAGGGGACGGCGATGAGGACAACATCAGACAGGGCAATAACTTTTTCAAGGTTGTTTTCCAAAGAGAGAAGTGAAGTATTAAAATAAACCGAACTAAGATAATGGGGGTTATGTCTTCTCTTTTGAATTTGATCGATTGTTTCGCTATTTCGTATCCACCAATTTATATGTTTATGGCCGTCTGTCAGAATCTTTGCCAATGCCGTTGCCCAACTGCCGCTTCCGATAATGCCAAACATAACCGCTGATTACATTGATTAAATAATGAAGTGATTCAATTAATAAAGTTAATAAACGGTGCTGTTACCTTAAGTAAAAAACCGGACGTCAATCCGGTTTTAATCATTTTAATCCATCAATCAACGGTCTACTTTTCAAACAACTTATCCTTCGGTACCACTTTCACTTTATTTCCATCTTTTAAAGTTTTACTCACGGCATTGTATGGACCGGTGACGATCTCATCTCCGGCATTCAGACCATTGAGGATCTCGATATAGTTGATATCCTGGATCCCTGTCTTTACAATCGTCTTCTTCACCTTTCCGTCTTTTTGCAAAACAAAAACTACTTCTTCAAGTTCATCACTGTTTACCGCGTCATTCTTATCGTCCTGGCTATTCTGGTCATCACTGGGTTTATTTTTCTTGTTTTCTTTCTTTTTGTCTTCAACACTTTTATCACTTCCCTTTACTCTTGCCGACACTGAATTGATAGGCACCGAAAGCACATCATCATGCCTCTTTGTTTTGATATCGGCGCTGGCATTCATGCCGGGCCGAAAAACAAACTTTTTCGGATTTTTTGGATCAATTAAATCACTATAGGAATTGCGGTCAAGACGGATGCGAACTTCATAATTTGTCACATCATTCGACGTGGAAGAAGCGCCACCTGTTGCTGATGTAGCTGTACTGGCGGCGATTTGGGTTACAATACCTTTAAACTTCCTGTTGTTATAAGCATCCACTTCCACATCGGCGCTGTCGCCAATGTTTACCTTTACAATATCATTTTCTCCTACATCCACTCTTGCTTCCATCATGCTCATATCGGCCACTCTCATCATCTCAGTTCCCAAAGCGAAACTGTTACCAGCAACACGTTCTCCATTTTTCACAGACAACGAGGAAATCACACCGTTCATTGGCGCTGTCAGCGTGGTTCTGCTTAGATCTTTGTTCGCTCTTGCAAGATTCGCCTGTGCACTTTGAATACTAGCCTGGTTACCTTTTATAGATTGAATAGCCGCGTTATAATTTGCTTTAGCGGACAGATATGCACTTTCAGCCTGCTCGAACTCGGCTTTTGAAATGACTTTATCATCCAATAACTGCTTTTGCCTGTTATAAGTACGCTCCGCCTGGTCCATGGTCGCCTTTAATGCATCCAACTGGGATTGACTGTTCGCAGTCATTGCCTGCTGTTGATTGACCGCGGCAGCAGCCTGGTCACGCTGTGTTGCATAAATATCCGCATAAATACGAGCCAGCACCTGTCCTTTCTTTACACTATCGCCTTCTTGTACATTGAGCTCGGTGATTTGCCCGGATATATCAGGGCTTATCTTTACTTCCACTTCAGGATAGATCTTTCCGGTCGCGTTTACCGTTTCAATGATCGTCCGCTTAGTAGCCTTTTCCGTGGACACTTTTACACCATCATCACCCTTGCCGGCAATCAGTTTGCCGACAATGAGTACTGCGATTAGTATTCCGAGTATGATCAAAATCCATTTTACCGTTTTATTCATGATTCGTGAGCTTTATAGTTGTGTTGTTTTTTGGCGACTCATAATTTTATCCCTTGTCCTTTATAAAATTCAAGCAACTTCATTTTAAATATATAATCGTATTGTGATGACGTCAAGTTAACCTTTGCCCGGAACAAGTTATTTTGAGTTGTGATCAGGTCAATAGCATTCAATAACCCGATATCAAACCTTTTCCTTGCAAAATCATAAGCCTTTTGTGCTGTCTCCACTTCTTTTTTTGAAGCATTGAATTTTTGTACCGCTGCTATAGCGCTGGCGTGAGCCTGGTAAATGTCCTGCTTCAGGGTTTGTGCATCTGCAGCATTTTGCAATTGTACGTTTTGTACATTAAGCTGCGCTTTTTTCCAATTGGTTCTCGCCAGGCCTCCATTGAAGATGGGAATATCCAATCCCACACCGACAAATTGATTAAAGTTGTTACCAATTTGCCGGAAATAGGTGTTCTTAATCGTGCTGGTGGGGACAGGTCTCGTGTCAAGAGTAGTTACTGTGTACGGAGTGCCTCCTACATCTACTTTGCCAATCGGTACTAACATATCCACGGGATTTGTACCGAGCACTTTGTCGCCATTGGAATAAAAACTATTTAATTGACCGAAGAAAGTAAAAGAAGGATACAGTTGGCCCTTAACTGCCGATACATTTTTTTGCGCAGCCAGCAAATTGAAGTCATTGATCTTTTGCTGCGGCATATTTTTTACCGCCAAAGAATAAACATACCCCGGATCAAGTTCCGCGAGGGATTCCACTGGTATCGTTTCAACAGCCGGGACTGCAACATCAAAGGCTGAATCGGCCGGTATATTAAGCAAAGCCTTCAGTTGCAGAAGAGACAACGTATAGTTAGAATTGGCAGTGATCAAGGTAGAACTGTCGTTAGCAAGTTGTGATTCGATCTGTGCGAGATTGAGTTCGGGAAGGGCACCTGCATTTACCTGCTTTTGCACAATGGATAGTTGCTCGACACTTTGCTTCACTTGTATATCGCTGATGTTGATCTGCTCTGCGCTTAATAGTATTTGCAGGTAAGCGTTGGCTACATTTAGCGCAATGTCATTCCTCGCCTTTTCCGCTCCTGCCAGATAGGCTTGTGCCTGGTAGTTATTGGCCGCCACGGTATTTCTTTTACTGAACCAGTTGAATAGGTCAAGATTGACGTTTAAGGAATGATTAGTGGTAAATTGGTCGACGTTTGTAAACAGGTTGGTGTTGGGATCAATAAAACGACCAAACTTATAGCCACCATTGTTCTGGAAGGCTGCCGAGGGATATTGAGATAGCTTACTTTGTTGATAAGTAAGTGCTGAAATCCTTGCCTGGACATCTGCCTGTTGAACAGAAATATTATTTTTCAATGCATAGTCAACACACCTGCGCAGATCCCATTTTTCTTGCCCAAAAGAAAGAAAACTAATACCCCATAAGGTCAGTAGAATGATTAGACGGTTCATAAGTCCGGCAAAAATAATCGAAATGTGTTGCCGAAAACCAGCTATTAAGAAAGAAACTTTCTTAAAATTATTTGTCAAGTGCCCTGGCCAGGTCTTCTATTATATATGGGCCGTCCTCTAACCCAACATACATACGGACAAACCGATGTTCGGCGTTGCCGACATCAAACTCGCTATTTAGGACGCCCGCACATTTTGGGATTACCAGGCTCTCATGCCCACCCCAACTTACGGCCATCATAATATGCTCAAGTGATTCACAAAATTTCACAATTTCACTTCTCTGCTTCACGTTTAAAACTATTGTAAATAACCCACACGCACCCTTCATTTGCCTTTTTGCCAACTCGTATTGTGGAAAGGACTCATCAAACGGAAAGATTACAGATTCCACTTTTGGATGCTGTTTCAAAAAACCTATTACTTCGTAAGTGGTTCTTGTAATTCGCTCCAGCCTTGCCGGGAGTGTTCTCAAACCCCGAATCAACAGCCACGCATTAAAAGGTTGAATACCGCTTCCTGTATTCAGATACTCGCTGTCAAAGATCTTTTTGATCATAGTTTGTGTACCGCTAAGCACACCTCCCAAAACATCACTATGTCCTCCAATATATTTGGTTGCGGTTTGCAATGACAGATCAATTCCCATTTTTACGGGATTTTGATAGAGTGGAGTACAGTAACTGTTGTCAATTATTGTAATGATGTTTTTCGATCTTGCTAAAGAAGAAACAGCCTCTATATCCTGCAATGCAAAATCCCAGCTATTAGGTGATTCGAGATAGTATACTGTTGTATTGGGCCGCGTAGCTTGTTCCCAATTTTCAATTTTTGTCCCGTTAATGTAAGTGGTCGTAACGTTAAATCTTGGCAACACAACATCAAACATTCTTTGCGCCCAGGTGTAAGGTGCCTTTACCGAAACAACGTGATCACCGGATTTTACATTCGCCAATATACTTGCAAAGATGGCCGAGGCGCCGCTGTTGAAAACCAGACAATCTTCCGCACCATCAAGTGCCGCCATTTTTTTCCTGAGTATTTCGACGGTCGGATTTAAGCCCCGGCTATATAGATACCCGCTCATCTCATCGTCCAGAGCAGCTGCAATATCGTCTACCTTTTTAAAAGCGA
>Ga0068853_100003176_pt1 | contig 12555 bp, 6 predicted proteins | sample KBSCornC32_FD_65655 | JGI IMG/M metagenome (GOLD analysis project Ga0068853, IMG submission 65655) | Corn rhizosphere microbial communities from Kellogg Biological Station, Michigan, USA - KBS Corn C3-2 | ecosystem: Host-associated > Plants > Roots > Rhizosphere > Soil ... | reverse complement strand
CGTTTCAAACAATGGGGAAGAGAAGGAAAAATTATTGGCGTAATGAAAGATTTTCATTTCCGCTCTTTGCAGGAAGTGATCAAACCACTTTCGATGCGCATTGAACCGGATGGATGTAATCTCGTTTCAGTAAATGTATCATCGGCAAATTTGCCGGCAACTATTGCAGCGATCGAAAACAAGTGGAAGACATTAATTCCGAACAGACCTTTCAGTTATTATTTTCTTGACGAATTTTTTGATAGACAATACCGCAGCGAAGAAAGATTTGGAAAGCTATTTTTAAATTTCGCAATACTCGCCATTTTTATTTCATGTCTTGGATTGCTTGGTCTTGCATCTTACAGCACTATGCAGCGCACGAAAGAGATTGGCGTTCGCAAAGTGATGGGCGCAAGCATATCAAATATTATCAACTTATTATCCAAAGATTTTTTAAAACTGGTACTCATCTCATTTTTTATTGCGGCGCCTCTTTCATGGTTTTTTATGCATCAGTGGCTTGAAGATTTTGCATACAGAATAAATATCAGTTGGTGGGTGTTTGTTGTTGCGGGTGTTACGGCAGTTTTAATTGCATTATTCACCATCAGTTTCCAGGCTGTAAGAGCGGCAATTACCAATCCTGTAAAGAGTTTGAGAACGGAATAAAAATTTAAAATTTAAAATGGAGAACTGTTTTTACTTTTTAATTTTTCCTTTTTACTTATTATGAACCAAGCTGAAGAATAAGAATGATGCTTCCGTTGCGTCGCACACTTGTACTGTTGTATCAACGTGCGACTTTTTTATTTAAGCGGTGTAACATATCAGTTCAGCAATGCGTATCAGTACAAGTGAGTGACACAAGGGACGATGAGTAGAGATACTAAAGCTCATTCAGTAAAAACTTACCACGTATTACTTACAACTTATAACTCAACATGTATGTTCAAAAACTATTTAAAAGTTGCGCTGCGCAGTCTCTGGAAGAATAAAGGATTCTCGGCAATTAATATCATAGGTCTTGCGATCGGACTTGCTGTTTGTTTGCTCATTGTTTTATATGTAGTCGATGAATTAAGCTACGACAAATACAACAAAAATGCTGATCGCATTTATCGTATCGATGCTGATCTTTATTTTAACAACACACAGTTTATCGCTGCTGTTTCTCCTGAGCCTATGGCTGCAACTCTTTTGCGCGAATATCCGCAAATGGAACAGATGGTAAGATTAAATGCGCAGGGAGATATTTTAGTAAAGAAAGGAAATCAAAATATCCAGGAGCATCATGCAGTATTTGCAGATTCTACTTTCTTTAAAGTTTTTACTGTACCAATGCTCAAAGGCAATCCCGCTACCGCTTTAACGCAACCCAGTTCGATTGTGATTGATGAAACCACTGCAAAAAAATATTTCAACAGCACCGATGTTGTTGGTAAAACATTGTATATAGATAATTCAACCAATTGCAAGATCACCGGTGTAATAAAAGATATTCCTCGTCAGTCACATTTTCATTTCAGTTTTATAAGACCGCTAATGGACTCTTATCGAGGCAATGCCAACGAGTGGCTGAGTAATAATAATCAATCTTACATTTTAGTAAAGCCAGGTGTTACGCAGTCCGTAATGCAGGCACACGTTAATGAGGTAGTTCATAAGTATGTTTACAAACAATTGGAATCTTTATTCCATGCTTCAGAAAAGGATCTGCAGCAGCAAGGAAATTATTTCCATTATCAGTTAATGCCACTTACAGATATTCATTTGCATTCGAATAAATCATATGAATTGGAAGCTAACGGCGACGTCACTTATGTCTATATTTTTTCAGTGATCGCCGTTTTCATTTTGCTGATCGCTTGTGTAAACTTTATGAATCTCTCCACGGCGCGCTCTTCCAATCGTGCAAAAGAAGTCGGCGTTAGAAAAGTTGCAGGCTCATCACGCTCACATCTTGTTTCACAGTTTTTGACTGAATCAGTTTTGATAAGTTTCTTTGCACTGTTGCTTGCGATCGGGTTTTCTGCCTTGATGCTTCCTTTGTTCAATCAACTTGCAGGAAAAGAAATGCATGTAAGTACTTTGTTCTCTACATGGCTGTTTCCTGTGATGCTTTCCCTGGTGTTGCTGGTCGGATGTATTGCCGGAAGTTATCCTGCATTTTATTTATCGTCATTTCAACCTATCGAAGTATTGAAAGGAAAAATTGCGAAAGGTTTTAAAAGCAGTTGGCTCCGCAGCAGTCTTGTTGTTTTTCAATTTTGCATTTCCATTATTCTTATCATTGGTACGATTGTTATCTATAATCAGCTTGATTACATACGAAGCCGTAAGATCGGTTACAACCGTGACCAGGTATTAGTGTTGCACAACACGTGGTCCCTTGATAAACAAATAAAAACTTTCCGCGAAGAGCTAACAAAAATTCCAGGAGTGGAAAACGCAACAGTAACGGGTAATCTTCCCACCGCAACAGATTTTAATCAGAACGGATGGTTTCGTGATGCAACACTTGATGCGAAGAGAGCTGTTGTATTAACAGAATTCAGAGTAGATGAAAATTATGTTCCCACGTTAGGTATGCAGATGATCCAGGGAAGAAATTTTTCCCGTGATTTTCTAACCGATTCTGCCGGTATCCTTCTCAACGAATCTGCAGTGAAATTGCTTGGCTTCAAAGATCCGTTGAATCAAATGTTATATCGCCCCAATGACAGCAACAAGGCTGACGTTTATCATGTTGTAGGTGTTGTGAAAGATTTCAATTTTAGTTCAATGCATGATAAGGTTGGTCCGCTTGTAATCAGATTAGCCGATAACTGGGGAAGCATCGCGATGCGTGTTAATACAAAAAATCTTTCGTCAGTCATCACCCAGGTGCAAAACAAATGGAACAGTTTTGTGCCGGGTCAGCCGTTCAGTTACACTTTTATGGATAACGATTTCAACAAGATTTACCAGGCGGAGCAACGCACGGGAAAGTTGTTCATCACGTTTGCAGTGTTCGCGATTTTCATTGCGTGTCTTGGTTTGTTTGGTTTGGTGACTTATGCTGCGGAGCAACGCACAAAAGAAATTGGTATTCGCAAAGTGCTTGGTGCAAACATCAGCGGCATTGTAACAATGCTTTCAAAAGATTTTGCAAAGCTTGTACTCATTGCATCGCTCATTGCGTTTCCTCTTGCATGGTGGGCGATGAACAAGTGGTTGCAAAGTTTTGCATATCGCATCAATATCAGTTGGTGGATATTTGTTGTAGCAGCCATCGCCGCAATTGTTATTGCATTGATCACCGTAAGTTTCCAGGCAATAAAAGCAGCCGTTGCAAATCCTGTGAAGAGTTTGAGAACGGAGTGAAAACCCTCTAAATCTCCCTAAAGGGAGACTTCGCAGCAGCGTAAAGTTTTTGATTTGATTAGGAAACGAAATTTTTTTAGAAATAATTATTTTGAACCAAGCTAAAGAATAAACATTAGACTTCTGTTGCGTCGCACTCTTTTACTATAACAATTCTATTCGACAAACAACACTTTCAACCTCGAACGATATCGCACAACAGGTGTACGAAAACGTACACCTTGTTTTTTACCTCCGCGCTAAAACGCTTATCCACAAAGGTTTTCAATATTGGCACAACCGTTGAAATAAACTTACAGCTTCGCGAAAAATTTTTGGAAGCATACAAAAACCGAATGCATACTGATGAGAAAAGCTCAGAACGCACAAGTGAGTGACACAACGAAAGATGATTAGAATTACAAAAGCTCGTAATAAAAAATGCTTATAACATAAAACTTACAACTTAATACTTCCTATGTTTCGCAATTATCTTAAAACATCTATTCGCAATCTCTGGAAAAATCGTGGCTATAGTTTTTTGAACATCGCAGGATTAGCGATTGGTATTGCTTGTGCAGCGCTCATATTTTTATGGGTAGAAGATGAATTAACATTCAATCATTACTTTAGCAACAGGGATAATTTGTACAACGTAAAAGATCAGCAAACATATGATGGGACTACGTTTACGTTCGATGCAACGCCCGGTCCAATGGCAGCCGCAATGAAGCAGGAAATTCCCGGCATAAAAAATACTGCACGTTGTACATGGGGAAATCAATTGCTTTTTTCATACGGCGACAAAGCGATATATGATCAGGGTAATTATGTTGATGCGCCGTTTTTATCCATGTTTCAATTGCAGTTTATAAAAGGCAGCCCGTCAAAAGCGTTTACTCAACTGAATTCTTTGGTAGTAAATGAAACAATGGCAAATAAATTTTTTGGTACAACAGATGTGCTTGGCAAAACGCTTAAAGTAAATAACAAAGAAGATTATGTGATAACGGGTGTGATAAAAGATCTTCCAAAAAATGTTTCATTCAAGTTTGATTGGCTTGCGCCGTTTAAAATTTATGAGAACAATAATCAATGGTTGCAGCAATGGGGAAACAACGGAGTAATCACTTATGTTGAAACAGAACCGAATGCGAACATCGATGCGATTAATAATAAACTCCATGGGTATATTCAAACGAAGATGCCAGAAGCGATTGCAAAAATGTCGATCTATCCAATGAATCGTTGGAGGCTCTACAACAATTTTGATACGAATGGCAAAGAAAAAGAAGGTCGCATAAAATATGTAAATCTCTTTAGTTTGATTGCATGGATTATTCTTATCATCGCATGTATCAATTTCATGAATCTTGCAACGGCGCGTTCTGAACAACGTGCAAGAGAAGTGGGCGTGAGAAAAGTTTTGGGTGCAGGAAAAGGAAAACTCATAGGGCAATTTATTGGCGAATCATTGATAATGGCGTTCATTTCTGCATTCCTTGCAGTGATAATTGTTTACGTGGTGTTGCCTGCGTTCAACATGCTTGTAGAAAAACAATTGATCGTTGATATTTTAAATCCTGTTCATATCGGCGCGTTAGTAAGTATTGCCATTCTTTGTGGATTGATCGCAGGAAGTTATCCTGCATTTTATCTTTCATCTTTCAATCCTGTAACGGTGCTGAAAGGACTCAAGCTGAAAAGCGGCGCCAGTGCGGGTTTTATAAGAAAGTCTTTGGTGATCGTTCAGTTTACTATTTCTGTTGTGCTTATCATCAGTACAATTATTATTTACCAGCAGTTGCAACATGTAAAAGACAGAGATCTTGGTTACAATAAAGAAGGACTTGTTTACACAACGTTGAGCGGAAAGATGAAAGAAAATTTTGGCGTGATAAAAAATGATCTGATAAGAACCGGTGTCGTGCAAAATGCAAGCTTAAGCAACAGCCAGGTTTTGCAATTAGGAAGTAACACCGGTGATTTTGATTGGCAGGGAAAAGATCCAAACAAGCAAGTGCTGATAACTGTTGAAGGTGTGAACCCGGAGTATGTTTCAACAATGGGCATGCATTTAAAATCAGGAAGAGATTTTTACAGCGATATTAAATCAGACAGCAACAATATTATCATCAATGAAGCGCTTGCAAAATTGCTCGGCAAGAAGGATGTTGTCGGCAGTGTTGTTACGCGCAACGGTGGCAAAGAAAAATATACGATCGTCGGCGTGATAAATGATTTTGTTTATAATTCCATGTATTCTCCGGCAGCGCCTTTAATATTGTATTCTGATACATCCAATGTTAATTTTCTTACCGTTCGTTTTAAACAAAATGCTGATCTGAAAACCGCGCTTGCAAAAGTTGAATCAGTAGTGAAATCAGATAATCCCGGTTATCCTGTTGAATTCAATTTTGTGGATGAACAATTCAACCAGTTATTCAAAACAGAAACGCTTATCGGAAAATTAGCAAGTGTGTTTGCAGTGCTTGCGATTATCATTTCATGTTTGGGTTTGTTTGGGTTGGCTGCATATACAGCAGAAAGAAGAACAAAAGAAATCGGTATTCGCAAAGTGTTGGGTGCAAGTGCGCAAGGCTTGGCTGGCTTGCTTTCCAAAGATTTTATTCAGCTTGTTGCGATCTCTTGTCTCATAGCATTTCCTGTCGCATGGTGGATGATGCATAACTGGCTGCAGGATTATGAATATCGCGTTGAAATCAGTTGGTGGATATTTATTGCTGCAGGTTTATTAGCAATTTTCATCGCGTTGATAACAGTGAGTTTCCAGGCGATAAGAGCTGCGTTTATGAACCCGGTGAAGAGTTTGAGAACGGAGTAGATAATTATTAATTATTAATTTTTTTGAGCCAAGCTTTTGAATAATCATTGAACTTTCGTTGCGTCGCACACTTGTACTGAAGGAAATATTAACAGCAAGAATCCATGATAAAAAATTATATCAAAACAGCGTGGAGAAATTTACTTCGGAATAAAACATATTCTCTCATTAATGTTTTAAGCATTACTATTGGCATCGCTGCATTTTGGATGATCGCTTTATATGTTGCGGATGAATTTAGTTTTGATCGCAATATTCCAAATGCGGATAGAATTTATCGAATTGCACAACATGCTTCATGGGATGGAGGTAAACTCGATCTGCCGCTTACTTCACCACCGCTGTCACCGGCAATGAAAGCAGCATTTCCTGAAATAGAGGCTTCAACACGTATTGATATAGAGGGCGGCGGAATAATTACTTATCGTGATAAAAAGTTAAAGACAAACGATATTGTGTTTGCAGATAATAATCTTTTCAAAGTATTTCAATATGATTTTATTTCTGGCGATGCAAACACTGGATTGGATAAACCAAATTCAATTGTAATAACAGAAAGACTCGCAAAGAAAATATTCGGCGATGCAAATGCTGCGCTCAACAAAACAATCTACTTCGGTAATGACAACGGTAATCTTGTAACAGGAGTAATTAAAGATCTTCCCGAAAACTCGAGTTTACAATTTAGTGGCGTTCGTTCGGTATCGTCTGAGTTCAACACGAATGAGTGGCAAAATTTATACTTATATTCTTATGTAAAACTCGTGAAAGGTGCAAGCATTGAAGCATTGGAAAAGAAGTTGCCAAAATTCGAAGATGGTACAGTTAAAAAAAATTGGAACGTTACAAATTATAAAATGGAGTTGCAGCCGTTAACTTCTATTCATCTTCATTCAAATCTTGATTATGAAATTGGAACACCGGGAAGTATTAGTCGTGTGTACATGTTTATTGCAATTGCAATATTGATCTTGTCGATTGCGATGATCAATTACATGAATCTTTCTACGGCACGCGCTTCTGTGAGAATAAAAGAAGTTGGTATTCGCAAGGTGGTTGGTTCCGGTCGTCGCAATTTAATTGGAATGTTTATAACAGAATCGATGCTGATAACATTCATCGCGGCATTCATTGCATTTTTTATTGTGCAGGTTACATTGCCTATGTTCAATCAACTCTCAGGAAAAGATTTAACCGTATGGCATTTTGGTATTACAAACACACTTTTGATATTAATAGGGTTTGCTTTACTTACCGGAATCATCAACGGCAGTTATCCCGCATATTTTCTTTCACGATTCAAAACAATTCCTGCATTGAAAGGACAGTTGGGAAATATGTACGCAAATATTTTCTTTAGAAAATCGTTGATTGTATTTCAATTTGCGATAACAGTTGTGATGATCGCCGGCTCTTTCATTATTTATCGTCAAATGCAATATGCGTTGCATGCTGATCTTGGTTTTAATAAAGAACAAACACTCAGCTTTCATATCGATGATATGAATGTGCGCAATCAAATCGCTTCGCTCAAAACTCAATTGCTGAAAAGTCCTTTGATAGAAAGCGCATCGGCTGCAGGCAATCCTATTGGTAACAATGATCTCGGCGGTCACTCGTATTCATTTGAACAAAACGGCGTTATCTCCAAAGATGATCAGATGGCGCAGGAACTGCAGGTTGATGAAGATTTCATGAAGACAATGGATATTAAATTACTACAGGGAAGAAATTTTTCAAAGGATATGCCAACGGATAAAACAGGCAGCATCATCATCAATGAAACGTTGATGAAAACTTTGGGATGGAAAGATGCGATAGAAAAAAAGATGCGATTTCAAAGAAACGTCAATAGTCCTTTTGAAGAAAGAATGGTGGTTGGCGTTGTAAAAGATTTTCACACTTATTCGCTTCAGCATAAAATTGAACCATTGGTAATGATGATGCCGTCTGCGCCTGCCGCAGAAGATAATTTATATGTGAAGATCGCGAAGGGAAAAACTGCTGAAGCGCTTGCTTATCTCAAACAGGTTTATTCAACGTTTGATAAAAACAATTTTGCAGAGTTTCATTTTCTCGATGAAAATTTTGCTAAGCAATATGCAGCAGAACAAAAGCAGGAACAAGTGTCAATGATATTTACTTTACTCGCAGTAGTTATTGCATGTTTGGGTTTATTTGGTTTGGTAACCTTTACCGCAACACAACGTGTAAAAGAAATTGGTATAAGAAAAGTTTTAGGTGCAAGTGTAAGTTCCGTAACAATGTTACTGAGCAAAGATTTTATTAAACTCGTTTGCATTGCGGTTGTGATCGCAATACCTGTTGCGTGGTTCGTTATGAATAAATGGTTGCAGGACTTTGCTTATCGAATCAACATTGAATGGTGGATGTTTGCACTTGCAGGTTTGCTTGCATTGATCATTGCATTACTTACGATAAGCTTTCAATCAATAAAAGCGGCGATTGCAAACCCGGTGAAGAGTTTGAGAACGGAATGAATGTGAAAATTAATAAGTAGAGGATTTTTATGAGCCAAACAGAAGAATATGAATGAGGCTTTTGTTGCGTCGCACACTTCAGCATTTAAAATTCTTTTAAGCAAGCGAAGCAGATGCCTCATTCTTCGGCAGGACAAGCTTAAGTTGTTTGATGAAGTTGAAATTTTATTCTCAGCTAATGCTTATTGTTCAGCTTGTCATGCTGACGAACGAAGCATCTATCCTTCATCTGCCTGAGTGCCTCCGTTGTTGCATGTGGGATTGTACTGCTGAAATATTTTGAGCAAGATGAGCGCGGATGATGAACAGGGTTATAGAAACAATGTGTTAGTGCAAAAGAGCGATAAATAAACTACAGCTTGACCTTTTTCTCCTGAAGGAGAAGGATAAGAGGATAAGGCAAAAATTTTTTTAGATAGTTGTAACCTTTAAAGAAGTATCACGTTTCACATTCGAAAATTATTTGTGGTTTTATTTGCTCATTAATTTTCTGAACGCACAAGTGAGTGACACAATAGTCGATGCTATAAAAAACAAAAGCTTGTCACAAAAATAAAATCAAAGAAATAATTATCAAACATTATCGCACAAAAACAAAAAACATTTATGAAAAAGTACATCCTGTTTTTATCGCTCGTATGCGTAGCTGCTGCAGTTAAAGCACAATCTGACAAAGAGCCTTATATCACAAAATCTCTGAGTAATCAATCTATTCAGAATGTAAAGGTTGAAACCTCCGGCGGAAGTATTTCTGTTGCAGGTGTGAGTCCTGGTGATGCAAAGATTGAAGTTTATGTTTCAGGTAATAATGGTTTGGGCACTTTGTCAAAAGATGAAATTCAAAAAAGACTGGAAGAAAATTATGAGTTGAAAGTTTCTGTTGACGGCAATACGCTGAATGCATATGCAAGGCAAAAACATGACAACATGAATTGGAAAAAGGGCTTGAACATTTCATTTAAAGTGTATGCCCCCAAGAATGTTTCAACAGACCTGAACACAAGCGGTGGCAGCATTCGTTTGAGTGATCTGAGCGGCACACAAAAATTCAGAACAAGCGGTGGTAGTTTGAATGTTGATAATATTACAGGAAAAGTTGATGGCGGAACTTCAGGCGGCAGCATTCATCTTTCCAATTCCGGCAGTGATATTGAACTTCGCACAAGCGGCGGAAGTATTGAAGCAAAAAATTGCAAGGGAAAATTAGACCTGGAGACTTCAGGTGGTTCATTAGACCTCAACGATCTCGATGGAACAATTGAGGCATCAACAAGCGGCGGGCATATTAATGCAGATAACATAAAAGGTGAATTAACTGCAAACACTTCAGGCGGAAGCATCAGAATGACAAACATTGCGGCAAGCCTGGAAACTTCAACAAGTGGCGGAAATATTAATGTTGAAATAAGCACCGTTGGTAAATATGTAAAGCTGAACAATTCCGGCGGTGGCATCGATTTGCAATTACCTGCGAACAAAGGTTATGATCTTGACCTGCGTGGCAACAAGGTAAAGGTTAGTCCTATGAATAATTTTAGCGGCGATACAGATGACAATAGCATAACAGGAAAAATAAACGGCGGTGGAACACAAGTTGTTGCAAGATCCGGAAGCGGAAGAGTGAATGTGAGCTTTAAATAATTTCAACAACTAAACTAAAAATTGGGAATTAAAAGGTGCAGTTCTCTGCATCTTTTTAAAGTAAAACCACTGGTTCAAATAATCATTCAACAACTATAAATCGAAAGGATGCGGCGTAGGTGCTGCATCCATTTTTTTACACCCTCTAAATCTCCCTAAAGGGAGACTTTAAAGCAGCGTGAAGTTTTTAATGTGAATTAAGACGAAGCTGGTCTTAGAAGTGCCATCGGGCATTACAATCTTCTTGTTTTTATAGTTATGATCTTGCTTTCCCCTGTTGCCAAAAAACAAATAAGAAAATATCAATTGACATAAGGAAACCATGCTCAGCCCTTTTTTATTAAGTATGAATTAAAAAGCATTTGGAATATTATTAATAATTACACGGCATGTTGTATGCATTTCAAATTTTCATAGCTTTATTTCGATAAGAAACGGAGTCCTTTTATCCTGTGACCATGCGAAAATTTATAACCCTTATACCTTTATTTCTTTCTTCGTATGCATTGTTTGCCCAAAATGTAACTGCAGATTCATCAACGGCACCGTGGCAATTTTCGGTTTCTCAATATTATTACTTCGATTCTTATGATAATGCTTTCATGTTTACAGGTTATGCTGAGCATAAACAATTACACCTGGAAGCACGTTACAATTATGAAGATCGCAATACTTTATCGGTCTTTGCAGGATGGGCGTTTGAAGGCGGAAAAAAAATTCAATTCAATATCAAACCAATGATGGGTATTCTTGCGGGTAATACAAAGGGCTTTGCTCCCGCACTCGAAACCCAGATCACTTATAAGATCTTTGATTTCTACGCAGAAAGTGAATATGTGATAAACGTGAATGGAACGAATGAAAAGGAAAACGACAACAATTATTTTTATGCCTGGCGGGAATTGGCTATAACTCCAATTCCATGTTTAAGAACAGGAATCACAGGACAGACAACGCATTTATGGAATGCTAAAACAAGCGTTCAAAGAGGAGTTTTTGCGGAATATTCTTTATGGAAACTTACAACAGGATTTTATTATTTTATACATTCTGCAAGCGGCAATTTTGCTATCATTTCATTGAGCATGGATTTTAACTAATATAATGTCTTCGGCTATCTGCATCTTTTATTCTAACAAAAAATTATTCTGATAAATTATACATTGCCATCAATTTCAGCAACACACCGTTGGTCCATCCAAAACCGTCCTGGGAAGGATATTCACCGCCACCGGCATCAAGATGCGTATCAACAACATTATATTTTTCCATCAGTTTACCTGTCGCTTTATACACTTTTATGTTTAGTTGCACCCATCGTGAAGCAATTTCTTTTGCAACATCTTTCAACCCGTAATTATCCAAACCTTTTATCGCAATGTATTCAAGCGGCGCCCAACCGTTGGGCGCATCCCATTGCTGCCCGCTGTTTTTTAAAGTTGTGATAAGACCACCCGTTTTTAAAAAATCATTTTGAGTGATTTCTGCAATTGCATGAGCAATACTTTGGGGCGCTACATTTAAAAATAAAGGAGTGATGCCGGCAATGGTTTTTTCCGTGCCGAAAGTTTTTGTTGAAATGTTATAATCATAATACCAATTATCGGTTATATTGAAACAATATTTGTTGATGGCTGCTTTTCTTTTTTCCGCAAGTTGCGTGTAATAATTTTGTTGCAACAAATTTCCGCTTTCTTTATAAGCCTTTGCCAGCGTGAGTTCCATGTGATACATTAAACAATTAAGATCAACAGGAACAAGATTGGTAACCTGGATGGTTGAAAGATTCTGGCTGTCCGCAAACCATCGTGTACTAAAATCCCAACCGCTTTCTGCACAACTGCGTAAATTTCTGTAAAGCGCCTTTTTATCTCCCGGATAATTAACAGCGAGCGTTGAATCTTCATAAAAAGATTCTTGTCTTGGTCTTGCACTTTGATCATAATAACGTGTTAGTTTACTTCCATCAGGCATATGCACTACGTGTTGTGTTGGTGCAGTTTTATCATTCCAGTAATCATATTCCTTTTGCAACGTGTTTTTGTACAAAGCATAAACCATGTTGCCTTTTTTTTCTGCAAGCAGGTCAAGCATCAAAGAGAAATAAGGAGGTTGAGAACGGCTGAGATAATAGGTACGATTACCATTAGGTATATGTCCGTATTGTGTGATGAGATAAGAAAAATTTTGAACAATGTTATCGATCATATCATATCGATCACTTTCCTGCAAACCAAGCATAGT
>Ga0068853_100003175_pt1 | contig 12556 bp, 10 predicted proteins | sample KBSCornC32_FD_65655 | JGI IMG/M metagenome (GOLD analysis project Ga0068853, IMG submission 65655) | Corn rhizosphere microbial communities from Kellogg Biological Station, Michigan, USA - KBS Corn C3-2 | ecosystem: Host-associated > Plants > Roots > Rhizosphere > Soil ... | reverse complement strand
CGGACGGCGTGATGCGGCCGTCGAAGAACTGGGGCTGCCGTAGGGCGGGGGAGGCGGCCCGCAGGGCGACGACGCGTTGCACGAAGGCGAGGAGCTCGGCGGCGGGGGCGTCCAGGGTCCAGTCCATCCAGGACATCACGCTGTCCTGGTTGTAGGCGTTGTTGTTGCCGTCCTGGGTCCGCCACAGCTCGTCGCCGGCGGTGATCATGGGCGTGCCCATGGACAACAGCAGCGTGGCGACGAGGTTGCGGGCCTGTCGAGCCCGCAGCGCGAGCACGTCGGGCTCGGAGGTCTCGCCCTCGGCCCCGCAGTTCCACGACCGGTTGTCGTTCGTGCCGTCCCGGTTGTCCTCGCCGTTGGCCTCGTTGTGCTTGTCGTTGTACGAGACCATGTCGCGCAGGGTGAAGCCGTCGTGCGCGGTGATGAAGTTGACCGACGACCACGGCCGCCGCCCGTCGTCGGCGTAGAGGTCGCTGGAACCGGTGAGCCGATAGGCCAGGTCCCGAACGCCGACGGCGCCCCGCCAGAAGTCGCGGACGGTGTCCCGGTACCGGCCGTTCCACTCGGCCCACTGCACGCCGAAGGCGCCGACGCGATAACCGTCGCCGGTGGCGTCCCACGGCTCGGCGATGAGCTTGCAGCTGGCCAGCAGCGGGTCGCAGGCGATGGCGGTGAGCAGGGCGGCGTTGGGGTCGAACTGACCGGCCCCTGGCCGCCCGAGCACGGAGGCGAGGTCGAAGCGGAAGCCGTCGACGCCCAGCTCGCCGGCCCAGTACCGGAGCGAATCGGTGACGAGCCGCACGACGGTCGGCGAACCGGCGTCGAGGGTGTTGCCGCAGCCGGTGATGTCGAGCCCACGCCCGCCGTCCCCGTGCGCGTAGTAGGCCGGGGCGTCCAGACCGCGGAACGACAGCGTCGGACCCTCGAAGCCGGACTCGCAGGTGTGGTTGAACACCACGTCGACGATGACCTCGATGCCGGCGGCGTGCAGCGACGCCACCATGGTCCGGAACTCCTCGACCTCCCGCCCGGGCTCGCTGGCGTACCCGGCGTACGGGGCGAAGAAGCCCAGCGGCGAATACCCCCAGTAGTTGCGGCGACCGGCCGTGATCAGCGACGGTTCGTCCACAAAGGTGTGCACCGGCATCAGCTCGACGGCGGTCACCCCGAGCCGCACGAGATGCTCCACGACGGCCGGATGGGCCAACCCGAGATAGGTGCCCCGCAGCTGCGCCGGCACGTCCGGATGCCGCCTGGTGTAACCGCGCACGTGCAGCTCGTAGAAGACGGACTCCTCGAACGGCACGTCCGGCTTGACCCCGGTCGCCGGCCCGCCGGGCGAGGTCACCACGGACAGCGGCACGCTGCCGAGCGAGTCCACGGTGGAGGCCGGCCCGGTCATGGCGTCGTCCACGTAGCCGAGCGTCGCCTCAAGACTGGTCAATTCCCCAGTGATGCGTTTCGCATAAGGGTCCACGAGCAGCTTCGCCGGATTGTGGCGAAGACCACGTGTCGGGTCGTACGGCCCGTGCACGCGGTACCCGTACTGCTGCCCGGGCAGCACTCCGTGCACCACGCCGTGCCACACGCCGAAGGTGCGTTCAGTGAGTTCGATGCGCCGTTCCGACCCGTTGTCCAGTAAGCAGACCTCCACGGCCTCGGCCGTCGAGGAGGCCACGGCGAAACGCACCCCGCCGCCCTCGGGGTGCGACCCGAGGGGGAAGGGACGTCCGGCCAACATCATCGGGTCCGGCGCAGGGTTGGCAACCACGTCGCGATCTTCCCCGACCTGATGCCCCGGTGCCAGGCCACGTCCGGCGGGTTGTGAACAATGGTGCTCGTGACCGAGCCGATCAGTGCGGATGTCGATCTCGTCGTGGCGATGGAGAAGGTCAGCGTGCGGCGCGGCAGGACCACCCTGGTGCGCGGCATCGACTGGCGGGTCGAGCTGGACGAGCGGTGGGTGGTGCTCGGCCCGAACGGGGCCGGCAAGACCACGCTGCTGCGGCTGGCCGGGGCCGAGATGCACCCGACAACGGGGTCGGTGCACGTGCTCGGCGAGAAGCTGGGCCGCACCGACGTGTTCGAGCTGCGCCCCAGAATCGGCGTGTGCTCGTCGGCGCTGGCCGGCCGGGTGCCGCCGGAGGAGAAGGTGCTGGACGTGGTCGTCAGCGCCGGCTACGGCGTCATCGGTCGCTGGCGTGAGCAGTACGACACCGTGGACACCGGGCGGGCCGAGGAGCTGCTGGCCGCGCTGGGCATCAAGCACCTGGCCGAGCGCATGTTCGGCACGCTGTCGGAGGGCGAGCGCAAGCGCACGCTGATCTCCCGCGCGCTGATGACCGACCCGGAGATGCTGCTGCTGGACGAGCCGGCCGCCGGCCTAGACCTTGGCGGTCGCGAGGACCTGGTGGCCCGACTTTCGGAGTTCGCCTACGACCCGGACGCGCCGGCCATGGTCCTGGTCACGCACCACGTCGAGGAGATCCCGCCGGGCTTCACCCACGGGCTGCTGCTGCGCGAGGGCGGCGTGGTCGCCCAGGGCCTGATCGACGACGTGATCACCGCCGAGAACCTGTCCGCCACCTTCGGCCAGGACCTGGAGCTGGACCGGGCCGGCAACCGCTTCTTCGCCCGCCGCCGGACCAGCGCCTGATGCGTGAAAGCGCCCTTTCGCACGGTGAACGCGAGGAATGGTCCTTTCCAAACGTCACCTGCTACCGGCGGGTAGCCTGCGGGGCCTGGATGTCGAGGAGGACAGATGGCTGAGTTCGTCCGGCTAGAGGTGGACGGCGGGATCGGTGTCATCCGCCTGGAGCGGCCGCCGATGAACGCGCTGAACATGCAGGTCCAGGAGGAGATCCGGGCCGCGTCGGCGGAGGCGTCGCGGCGTGACGACGTGCGCGCGGTGATCGTCTACGGCGGCCAGAAGGTGTTCGCGGCCGGCGCGGACATCAAGGAGATGGCCTCGCTGTCCTACGCCGAGATGGCGGCCCGCGCCCAGCAGCTGTCCTCGGCGGTCGGCGCGGTGGCCGAGATCCCCAAGCCGACGGTGGCCGCGATCACCGGCTACGCCCTCGGCGGCGGCTTCGAGCTGGCGCTGTGCTGCGACCGGCGGATCGCCGGCGACAACGCCAAGGTGGGCCAGCCGGAGATCCTGCTCGGCATCATCCCGGGCATGGGCGGCACGCAGCGGCTGGCCCGGCTGGTCGGGCCGAGCAAGGCCAAGGACCTGATCTACACCGGCCGGTTCGTGGCGGCCGACGAGGCGCTGGCCATCGGCATGGTGGACGAGGTCGTCGCCCCGGACGACGTGTTCGAGGCGGCCAAGCGCTGGGCGTCCCAGTTCGTCGAAGGCCCGGCCCGGGCCCTGGCGGCGGCCAAGGCGGCCATCGACGGCGGTCTCGACGGCGATCTGGCCAGCGGCCTGAAGCTGGAGAGCCACCTGTTCGCGGCCCTGTTCGCCACCGAGGACCAGAGCGCCGGCATGCAGTCGTTCATCGAGAACGGTCCGGGAAAGGCGAAGTTCAGTGGCAAGTGACGTGCAGGACCCTGCCCCCAACCCGCACGCCACCGAGGAGCAGGTGCAGGCCGCCTGGGACGACCCCAAGCTGGCCAACGTGCTCTACCACGACTGGGAGGCGGGCACCTACGACGAGAAGTGGTCCATCTCCTACGACGAGCGCTGTATCGACTACGCCACCGGCCGGTTCCGGGCGGTCGCCGGCGACCGCGGCTGGCCCTACGGCCGGGCCCTGGAGCTGGGCAGCGGCACCGGGTTCTTCCTGCTCAACCTGATGCAGGGCGGGGTGGCGAAGCAGGGCTCGGTGACCGACCTGTCGCCGGGCATGGTGCAGGTGGCCCTGCGCAACGCCGAGAACCTGGGCCTGGACGTGGACGGCCGGGTGGCCGACGCCGAGCGCATCCCGTACGACGACAACACGTTCGACCTGGTCGTCGGGCACGCGGTGCTGCACCACATCCCGGACGTGCAGGCCGCGCTGGCCGAGGTGCTGCGGGTGCTCAAGCCGGGCGGGCGGTTCGTGTTCGCCGGCGAGCCGACCAAGATCGGTGACTTCTACGCCCGCAAGCTGGGCCAGCTGACCTGGTGGCTGACCACCAACCTGACCAAGCTGGAGCCGCTGAACTCCTGGCGGCGGCCGCAGGAGGAGCTGGACGAGTCCTCCCGCGCGGCGGCGCTGGAGGCCGTGGTCGACATCCACACCTTCGACCCGGCCGACCTGGAGCGCACGGCGCGGGCCGCCGGCGCACGTAACGTCAAGGCCGTTACCGAGGAGCTGTCGGCGGCGCTGTTCGGCTGGCCGGTGCGCACCTTCGAGGCCGCGGTGCCGCGCGAGAAGCTGGGCTGGGGCTGGGCCATGTTCGCCTACAAGGGCTGGCAGCGGCTGTCCTGGCTGGACGAGAACCTGCTGTCCAAGGTGATGCCGCGGGAGCTGTTCTACAACGTGCTGGTGACCGGGACCAAGCCGGGTGGGGTATGAGTTCTCCGCCGCCGACGTCGCCTTCCTGACGTCGGCGGCGGGCCGGTCCGCGCTGGCCGAGGTCGGCGCGCTGCCGCTGACCGCGGCCTCGCGGCTGGCCGACGTGGCCGCCGCCCGCCGGATCGTGCCGGAGTTCGCCGCTGCCGTGCTGGAAACGGCCGTGCTGCGCCGAAAGGCCGTGGCCAAACTGTCCTCTTCGGACGAATGGCTGTTCACCGACGCCGCGCTCCAGCAGGCCACTCCGACGCCGGTCGCGGTGCATCGAGCCGAGCGTTTGCGTGGCCGCGATGTGCACGACGTGACGTGCTCGATCGGCGCCGACCTGACCGTGGTCGCCCGTGTCGCGAACCGTTGCGTCGGGTCCGATGTGGACGTCACCCGCCTGAAGATGGCCCGTCACAACGCTTCCGTGGCTGGCGTCGACCCGCTGCTGATGCGGGCCGACGCGCTGCGACCGTCCACTAGGGACACTGTTGTCGTCGCGGATCCGGCGCGTCGGGACACGTCCGGGCAGCGCAAGTGGCGCGCCGGCGATCTCGTGCCGCCGCTGGACGATCTCGTCGACTCCTACCGCGGCCGGGAATTGGCCGTGAAGTGCTCGCCCGGCATGGACTTCGACGCGGCGCCCTGGGCCGACGAGGTCGAGCTCGTCTCGTTGGACGGCCAGGTGCGCGAGGCCTGCCTGTGGACCGGATCGTTGGCCACAGTGTCCAGGCGGGCAACGGTTCTGCGCACGAACGGTCCCGAGTGGACGATCACCTCCGAGGACGGCGACGACTGCCCGGTCACGCCCGTCGGCGCCTGGATCGTCGATCCGGACGGCGCCGTGGTGCGAGCCGGGCTCGTCCGCCACTACGCGGCCCGGCACGGTTTGGCCCAGCTGGACCCGTATATCGCCTATCTGACCGGCGACACGCCGCCGCCCGGCATCCGGGCGTTCGAAGTGCTGGAACACGGCCACTACAGCGAGAAGGCGTTGCGGGCGACGCTGCGACGCCACCGGATCGGGCGACTGGAGATCCTGGTCCGAGGCCTTAACGTGGACCCCAACACGCTGCGACCTCGGCTCAAGCTCTCGGGCGACGCCGAGGGGACCGTCGTGCTCACGAGGATCGGTCACACCCCAACCGCCGTGCTCTGTCGGGCCCACGCAACCACCTGAGGTGTCACACGTCCTCTCTACGGGTACTCGAAACGCTGAGTACGACTGGAGGCGAATGTCCATGACCAGGTCAATCGGTATCGCGGCGGTCGCTGGCGTCATGGCGGTGGGCTTGCTCACCGCGGCCTGCGGGAGCCCGAGATCGAGCAACGCCTCGTCCGACACCTCGACCACGTCCTCCTCGACCACGGCGACCAGCACCACGGCCAGCAGCGCGCCGTCCGACGGCGTCAACTCGGCCTCCGGCGCCAAGGGCGACGGCTCCGGCGGGGCGAGCGAGGCCAACGGCCAGTGCCTGACCGCCAACCTCAAGGTCACGGCCGGCGGTGGCGACGCGGGTGCCGGGCACTCGTTCATCCCCATCGTGTTCACCAACACCGGCACGGCCGCGTGCACCATCGCCGCCTACCCCGGCGTGTCCTTCGTGACCGGCGACGACGGCCGTCAGGTCGGCGACCCCGCCACCCGTGTCCCGGGTAGCGCACCCGCCGTCACGCTCCAGCCCGGCCAGGCCGCCTCGGCCGCCCTGAGCATCAGCAACGTCGGCGTGTACGACCCCGCCCAGTGCAAGCCCGTCAGCGTGCGCGGCCTGCGCGTCTACCCGCCCAACAACACCGCTGCCGCCTTCGTCCCGCTGTCCGGCGACGTCCAGGGCTGCTCCGCCCACGTGCCCAACCAGGAGCCCCTGAAGATCAAGCCCGTAGTGGCCGGCGCGAACGCCCAGTAGCCGTCCACCACATGCGCTTCCTATGTGGCATCAGATGCCACATAGGAAGCGCATGTGGCATCAGCCCAAGATGCGGCTGAGGACGAATTCGCCGACGGCGGTGGTGTCGGCGTCGAGGGCGACGTCGACGCGGCGGCGGGTGGTCGGGCGGTGGTGGCGCTGATCGACGATGGTGGCGCCGCGGCCGGGACCGTGGGAGCAGTCGACCTCGACGGCGCAAGGGGTGGTGCGCAGGATGCCGGGGGAGATGGCCTCAGCGAGGGCGACGGCGTCGTGCAGGACCATGCCGTCGACGCCGAGCATGCGGCGGTAGGTCTGGACGTACGAGGGCGTGAGGACGTGAAGGCCCTGGGCGACGCGGCCGCCGGCGGCGAGGCGGGCGAGCCAAGTGGCGTCGACGGCGCAGCGGTGGGTGAGGTCGAGGGGCACGAGGACGGTGGGCACGTCCTCCTCGGCGAGGACCCGGTGCGCGGCTTCTGGATCGCTCCAGACGTTGAATTCGGCGGCGGCGGTGGTGTTGCCACCTTGCACACCGCCGCCCATGGCGACGATGCGACCGATCTTCGGCTTCAGCTCGGGGTGCAGGGCTAGCAGCAGCGCGACGTTGGTCATCGGGCCGATGGGGGCGATGGTGACGGGCTCAGACGCTTCGCGAAGCAGGTCGGCCATCAGCGTGACGGCGTGCCGGCCGTCGACGTCGTGCGTGGCGGGCGGCAGGGTGTCGGCGGCGCCGGAGAGGCCGTCGCCGCCGTGCACCTCGCTGGCGCGGTGGGGGACGGGGTGCACGAGCGGACGCTCGGCCCCGGCGGCCACCGGCACGTCGGAGCGGCCACAGAGTTCCAGCAGGCGCAAGGCGTTGCGAGTGGTGTGGGACAGCGCCACGTTGCCGAAGACCGTGGTCACCGCGAGCAGGTCGACCTCGGGACTGCCGGCCGCCAGGGCGATGGCGAAGGCGTCGTCGATGCCTGGGTCGGTGTCGATGATCAGTGGCGTCATAAGGTGCAGCGTATGACGAGCATGTGGGGCGCATCGCTGGCGTCACGGCGCCGCGCCCGCCGGCGCGACCCCGAGCAGGCGCGGTTCCTGACGGTGGCGTCGCTGCGCTGGATGCTGCGGCACCGGGCCTACACGCCCTGGTACCTGGTGCGGTACTGGCGGCTGTTCAAGTTCCGGCTGGCCAATCCGCACGTGGTGCTGCGCGGCATGGTGTTCTTCGGCAAGAACGTGGAGCTGCACTGCCGGCCCGGCTACGGCCGGCTGGAGGTCGGCCGCTGGGTGCACATCGGCGACGGCAACTCCATCCGCTGCCACGAGGGCTCGCTGCGCATCGGCGACAAGGTCGTGTTCGGCAAGGACAACACCGTCAACTGCTACCTGGACGTCGAGATCGGCGCCGCGACGCTGGTCGCGGACTGGGTGTACGTCTGCGACTTCGACCACGTGGTCGCCGACATCACGCTGCCGATCAAGGACCAGGGCATCGTGAAGTCGCCCGTGCGCATCGGCCCCGACTGCTGGCTCGGCGTGAAGACGAGTGTGCTTCGCGGCACGCGCATCGGCCGCGGCTGCGTGCTCGGTGCCCATGCCGTTGCTCGCGGCGACATCCCCGACTTCTCCATCGCCGTCGGCACGCCGGCCCGCGTGGTCCGGGATCGCCGCGCCGACTACGACGCCGACGCCGAACGCCGCGCCGCCGTCGCCGACATGGCCCGCAAGGCCGACGAGGCCCTCAAGGAAACCCTCTCCGACAACGCCTGACTCGCCGTCACATGCGGTCCGGATGTGACGCATAGAGGCAACAACGACGCGCATGTGACATTCGAATGTCCTGCGCGGCTAGCTGAAGGCGTTGCCGGTGGCGATCTTGGGGCGGCCGAGTACGCCGTGGTCGCGGATGCGGGCCTGGCGGTAGACGTCGACGGTGCCGGCGGCGATGCGGCCCCAGTCGAAGTCGGTGCCGAGGCGGGCCTTGGCGGCGCGGGCGCGGCGTTGGGCGGCGGCGGGGTCGTCGAGCACGCCGCGGACGGCGGCGGTGAGGCCGTCGACGTCGGCGGGGGCGAAGGACGAGCCGGTACGGCCGTCGACGACGACCTCGCCGAGACCGCCGGCGGTGGACGCCACCAGGGGAGTGCCGGCGGCGGCGGCCTCGAGGGCGACGATGCCGAAGGGCTCGTAGCGGCTGGGCAGCACGACGGCGTCGGCCGCGGCCAGCACGGCCGCGAGCTCACGGTCGGAGAGGTGCCCGGCGAACTCGACGGCCCGCAGCACCCGGTGCTTGCGGGCCTGGTCGGCCAGCCATTTGTCGTGGCTGCCGGTGCCGGCGACGACCAGCCGCGTGCCGGGGTGGCTGCGACGGATCCGGGCCAGGCCGGCGATCAGGTCCTGGACGCCCTTCTCCCACTCCAGACGCCCGAAGAACAGCAGCAGCGGTGCGGTGAGAGACCCATGCCGCTCCCGGGCGGCCGCCACCTCGGCGGGGCGCACCCGCCAACCCCGGGGCTCGATTCCGTTGTGCAGCACGGTGATCGTGTCCGGGTCGACGTCGAACAGGTGCGTGACCTCACCCCGCATCGCGGCCGAGCACGTGATCAGGCTGTCGGCGCGATTGGCCAGCCACCACTCCACGGAGTGCACCTGCTGGTTCAGCGGCTGCGACAGCCAGCCACTGTGCCGGCCGGCCTCGGTGGCGTGGACGGTGGCGACCAGCGGCACCTCGGCGGCCTCGGCCAGCGCGACGGCCGGGTGCGTCACCAGCCAGTCGTGGGCGTGCACGACATCGGGCTGCCAACCGCGCAGCAGCCGCAGGCCCTCGCGGATCATGCCGTGGCCCATGGCCAGCGTCCATGCCACCAGGTCGCGCTCGAACACCAGATGCGGCGGGTCCTCGGCGATCCTGATCACCCGCACGCCGTCGGCAGCGAAGTCCGAGGTGGGGTTGGTCGACGCGTCGCTGCCCGTCGGCTGCCGGCACAGCACGACCACCTCGTGGCCCTGCTGGCCGAGTTGCCGGGCCAGCGCGTGCACGTGCCGGCCCAGCCCGCCGACCACGACCGGCGGGTACTCCCAGGACAGCATCAGGATCCGCATGACCAGGGGATCCTGCCATGTCCGGGACCGGGGCTACTCGGCGGTAGCCCCGGTTGACCCGAATCGCCTCGTTAGAACGTGTTCTAGTGCAGTTCGGACACGAACTTCGCTACGTCGAGGGTGCCGACGCCGGTGGCGTGGTCGTAGCCGGGGACGGCCGGGTAGCCGTTGGCCCCGGTCTGCCCGGTGGTCACGTCGACCAGGCCGCGGGCGTGCTGGGCGTAGAGGCGGTAGATGTCGTTGTCGATCTGCCCGAGCCGGTGGCCGACGGCCTGGTCGGCCAGCGCGACGACGCCGGCGAACAGCGGCGAGGACTGGCTGGTGCCGCCGCCGAGCCACCAACCGGGCTGGCTGTCGTAGCTGGAGTAGATCCAGAGCCCGCCGTCGGGGTCGGCGTCCATGCTGATGTCGGGGGTGCCGCGCTTGGCGCCGACGACCGACTTCACCACGTTCTGGTACGCGGGCCGGTCGAAGACCTGCGACACGTAGCCGCCGCTGCCGGTCCACGCGCTGTCGGCGGCCAGCCGCTTGCCGGTGTTGTCGAGGTCGAGATGGGTGCCGCCGATGGCCGTGACGAGCGGGTCGGACGACGGCCACAGCCCGCCGGAACCGGCCTGCGCGCCGCCACCGTCGCCGGAGCTGGCGGTCAGCGTGACGCCGTGCCGAGCGGCGTTCTGGAAGGCGTAGCGAAGGCTGGTCAGCGAGGTGTAGTCGCCGACCTCGTAACCCGGGAAGTGTCGCTCGCCGGTGGCCCAGCTCATCGACACGACGTCGCCCTCACCGGCGTTGACCAGGTGGTTGACGGCGCTCATCATCTCCGGCACGCCGACCGGGCCGTCGGTCTCGGCCACGCCGGTCTCGACCAGGACGATCTTCGCGCCGGGGGCGATGGCGTGCGCGGACTCGACGTCCAACGTGCTCTCGCCGGCCCAGCCGTTCTGGTCGTCGTTCGTCGGGTCGAACGGCGGCACCTCGCCCCACTTGAGCACCTCGACCTGGGTGTCGGGCAGGCCGAACTGCTTGTCGAACACCTCGAGATCGTGCTGGATGGTCGGCGAGCCGAACGAGTCGACGATCACGATGGTCCGACCCTTGCCGGTGATTCCCTTGGCGTGCAAGGGGTTCACGTCGTAGGCGGCCTGTAGCTGGGCCGGCGAGTAGCAGTGCCGGGACAGCTTGGCCAGGCACTGGTCGGTGGGCAGCGGCGCGGGCTGGACCGCGGTGCGCTGCAACGGAAGCAGGGGCGTGGCGGCGGCGACCGCCGCGGCGGCGGGCAGGGTCGCGGCGACGAGGGCGGCGGCTAGCACCGTACGTGCGGACTTGGACACGAACGGTGAACCTAGCGGTGGCGTGCCGCTGTCAACACCCTCGGGCGTCTAGATTTCCGAACAGGCCGTCCCGAACGCGCAGCTCAGCGGCGATATCAGTCGCTTTGTCGCGTGCGCCCAGTCGGATCAGGTCCGCCAGGTGGGAAAACCCGTCGGCGTGGCTTGACGCGCGGTGCCGGGCGTAGTCGGCCGCCGAGTCCTTGGTGACCATGAACGCCCAGTCGCTGGACAGCGCCAGCAGCGCCTCGCGCAGCAGTTGGTCATTGACCGGATCGCGGACATCGCTGGGGCGCAACGTGTCCAGCAGCGTCCGCTGCAACCGGGCGTTGGCGTCGACCATGTCGGCCACCTGCTCGCCGTCCCAGACTCGCCAGTCCTTGCCCGAGCCCCACGACGACGCCGGCAGGTCCACCGGCCCGCCCAGATGCCCGGCTTCCAGCGCGCCTTGCAGCGTGGTGACCCGCACGCCGGCCTCGGGTAACGCCGTCAGCACGGCGTCCAGCCAGGCCGGCCCCTCGTGCCACCAGTGCCCGAACAGTTCGGTGTCGTACGCCGCGACGACAAGTCCCCGTTCCGGCAGCGAACGCAGCCGGCGCACCACGGTGTCGACGAAGTCGGCGGCGTGCCGCTGCACCGCGGCGGCGGCCAATTCCGGCTCGTACGGCCGTTTCTGGTCCGGCGGCACGTTCTTGCCGGTCACCCGCGACGGCTTCAGGCCGGACGGGTGGTCGTAGGTGTGGAAGTCCCGGTACACCGGATCGCCGGGGTAGCCGGCCTTCGGCGACCACACCCGGTAGGTGACCTCGAGATCGCGGCCGAAGCAGACCACGTCGCTGTCGCCGACCGTGTGGGCGGCGGCCGTGTCGCCGTGCAGCGCCGGACCGTCCACCATGAACCGCTGCACGCCGGCGGCGGCGTAACCCTCTTCCATACCAGGGGAATAGCCGCACTCGGGAGCCCAGATGCCGGCCGGCCGATGGCCGACGCGGTGCTGGGTGTCGGCAAGCCCGGTCTCCAGGGAGAAGCGGCGGATACGAGGATCCAGCAGCGGCTGGAACGGGTGCATGGCCGGGCCGCCGAGCAGTTCGATCACGCCGCTGTCCACCAGTCCACGAAGGACCGGCGAGAAGCCGTGCCGCCACTTGGTTTCGAAGTCCCGCAACGCTTTCGCCGACGCCCGATGCTCGGCCGCGGCCAGGTCCTTCAGCAGCGGGTCGGTCCACCGCGTCGCCGCGAAGTCGGCCCGCAGCTGCCAGTTGCCGAGCCAGTCGTGAAAGGCCCGCAGGCAGTACGGATCGTCCAGCTGGGCGGCCAGCACCGGCGTCACGCCGAGCGTCAGCACATCCCGCTTTCCTTGCGCCGCATAGCGTTCCAGCAGGTCGACGACCGGAAGGTAGGAGTGGGCCCAGGCCTGGTACAGCCATTCCTCGCCGACCGGCCACGAGCCGTGGTGGGCCAGCCAGGGCAGGTGGCTGTGCACCACCAGACAAAAGGTTCCTTGCTCAGTCACGGCTTCACCGCCACCGCGACGAGATCGAGGCTGTCGTCCAGGTCGTCGCCGGTGATCACGAAGTCCTCCGCGGTGACCGCCTTGACCTCCGTCAACAGGTCGTCCGGCCAGCCGTTGTCCCCGAGCACCACCGCGACCTGGCGTTCGATGATCGTGCCGGAGATGCCCGGGCCGTGCCGCAAGCCGTGCAGGGACTCGACCTCGAACCCGGCCTCACGCAGCAGGAAGTCCAATTCGGAC